>Ga0335085_10000791_pt1 | contig 80047 bp, 81 predicted proteins | sample Lox_Sample_45_FD_206712 | JGI IMG/M metagenome (GOLD analysis project Ga0335085, IMG submission 206712) | Soil microbial communities from Loxahatchee National Wildlife Refuge, Florida, United States - Lox_Sample_4.5 | ecosystem: Environmental > Terrestrial > Soil > Wetlands | place: USA... | reverse complement strand
TCGTCAGCCTCGCCTATGCGCCGAAATCGGCCTATCGCGCCAACGGCACCTGGGTGATGAACCGCAAGACCGAAGCCGTGATCCGCAAATTCAAGGACAGCAATCACGAATATATCTGGCAGCCGGGCGGAAGCGCGGGCCAGCCGCCCACGCTGCTCGGTTATCCGGTGGCGGAAGCAGAAGACATGCCGGACATCGCGTCGAATTCCTATTCGATCGCGTTCGGCGATTTCGCGCGCGGTTATCTGATTGTCGATCGCGTCGGCGTGCGCGTGCTGCGCGATCCGTATTCATCGAAGCCCTACGTGCTTTTCTACACCACGAAGCGCGTGGGCGGCGGCGTGCAGAACTACGAAGCCATCAAGCTGATGAAGTTCGCTGCTTCCTAATAACCTGTCATCCCGGCCAGCGACCCCGCACTTGTTGCGGGGGAGCGCGTGCCGGGACCCACGGAGACGTTTCTCTGTGGGTCCCGGTTCTCGCTGCGCTCGACCGGGATGACATTTTAGGTTCACACCCATGCCCCTCGAACTCGTAACACCGCCTGCCGCCGAGCCGGTGGCGCTTTCCGATGCGAAGCTGCATCTGAAAGTGGACACCACCGACGACGACACGCTCATCACATCGCTGATCGTGGCCGCGCGTGCGCGCGCGGAATGGCACACGGGCCGCGCCTTCATCACGCAGAGCTGGCGAATGTGGCTCGATTGCTGGCCCGGCGCGCAAGCCGACGACGGCTTGCCGCCCGCGCTGTCGGCCACGCCGCCGTCGCCCATCGCGATTCCGTTGCCGCCGCTCGCAAGCGTCGCCTCGATCACGACCTATGCGATGGACGATAGCGCAACCGTGATGGACATCTCGCAATATCAGGTGGACACCGCATCCTCGCCCGGCCGCGTCGCGCTGAAGGCCGGCGTCACGCCGCCGGTAAACTTGCGCGCACTCAATGCCATCGCGATTGCATTCACCGCCGGGTATGGCGCGAGCGCGAGCAATGTGCCCGACGCCATCAAGCGCGCGATCCTGATGATCGTGGCCGATCTTTATGCCAATCGCGGCGATGCGGGCATTGAGACGAGTGCCGCCGCGCTCGCCACGCTCGCGCCTTACAGGATTTTGAACCTGTGATCGGCGAACTCAACCAGCGCGCTTCCATCGAGGCGAAAACGCTCACAGCCGATGGCGGCGGCGGCTACAGCGAAAGCTGGGATGTCGTCGCAACCGTCTGGGTGTCGATCACGCCCAACAGCGGCGGAGATGTGTTCGGGCCAGATCAAGCGGAATCGCGCGTGCGCCACAAGATCGCGCTCCGGCGCACGACGATTGTGGCCGCCGGCCAGCGCGTGGTCGTGGGCGCGCGAACTTTCCGCATCCATGCGGTGCTGGACGAAGGCCCGACCGCAGCATTGATGAATTTGCTTTGCGAGGAATTGCCATGAGTGCGAGCTGGGCTTTGCAGCAGGCGGTGTTCGCCACGCTTTCCGCCGATAGCGGCGTGCAGGCGGTGCTCGGCGATCCGCCGCGGATTTACGACGCCGTGCCGCGCGATGCTGTGTTTCCCTATGCCGTCATCGGCGACGGCAGCGAAAGCGATTGGAGCACGGCGACCGAACCCGGCAGCGAACACGTTCTGCAGGTGAATGTGTGGTCGCGTGCCGGCGGCCACAAGGAAGCCAAGGAAATCGCGGGCGCGATCCGCGATGCGCTGGATGGCGCATCGCTCGCCATCACCGGACAGACGCTGATCGGCATTCGCTATCTCGATTGCGACCACGCCCGCAGCGCCGATGGCGAAACATACCGCGCGAGCTTGCGCTTTCGCGCCGTGACGGAACCAGCATAAGGAGACCAACATGTCAGCCCAAAAAGGCAAAGACCTTCTCATCAAGATCGGCGATGGCGGTTCGCCCGAAACATTCACCACGGTTGCCGGCCTGCGCGCCACCACGCTCGCCTTCAATGCGCAAAGCGTGGACGTGACCAACGCCGATTCCACAGATCAATGGCGCGAGATTCTCGCGGGCGGCGGCGTGAAATCCGCCACCATCACCGGCTCCGGCGTGTTCAAGGATGCGGCGAGCGATGAAACGATCCGTTCGGCGTTTTTCAACCAGACCACGCCCAATTGGCAGATCGTGATTCCGAGTTTCGGCACGGTCGCGGGCGCGTTCAAGGTCGCTTCGCTGCAATATGAAGGGCCGTATGACGGCGAATTGAAATTGAATCTGTCGCTGGCATCCGCCGGCGCGCTCACCTTCACACCGGCCTGAAATCATGGCCAATCGCATACGCGGCGAAGCCTCGCTCCACGCGGGCGGGCGCGAATATCGCTTGCTGCTCACGCTCGGCGCGCTCGCCGAAATCGAAGACGGCCTTGGCCTCGACGATCTCAGCCAAGTGGCGTCGCGTCTGGCGCATGTGCGTGCGGCGGATCTCGCCATTGTCGCAGCAGCCTTGTTACGCGGCGGCGGGCACGAAGTCTGCCCCGCCGACGTGCTGCGTCTGCCGTGCGATCTGGGCGCACTCGTCGATGCGGTGCGCAGCGCGTTCGACGCGGCCGGAATGCGCGGGGAGGGCGAAGGCGAACCGCGCCCTTTCCCTGGGCCCGCATCCTCCAACTCGGATTAGGTGCGATGCGGATTCCTCCCAAAACGTTCTGGACCATGTCGCTCGTCGAATGGCGCGCCGCATTGGCGCGCCCGCACGCAACAAAGCCGATGGCGCGCGGCGAATTCGATGCGTTGATGCGCGCCCATCCCGACAGGTGATCCATGCCAAGCGATACGATTTCACTCGGCGCCGACATTTCGCCGCTGAACACGAGCCTCGATTCCGCGGCGAAGGCGCTCTCCGATTTCGCGAGCGGCCCCGTGGCCGATGCGAACAAGGCGATCGAGAACGCGGTAACGCAAAGCTTCAACTCGGTGGCGAACACCATCGCGCGCGCGGCAACCTCCGGCAAAACATCGATGAGCCAGATGGTCGATTCGATCATCGCCGATCTGGAGCGCGTGGCGCTGAAGGATTTCGTCATCCAGCCGATCGAGAACGCGGTGTCCTCCTTCGCAAGCTCGCTTCTGTCCGGCGCGCGCGCCGCGGGCGGTCCGGTGCAAGGCGGTGCGGCCTATCTCGTGGGCGAACAGGGGCCGGAATTGTTCGTGCCGTCATCGAGCGGAACCATTCAGCCGAATTCGAGTCTCGCGCCCGCGCGCTCGCAGATCGTGCTCAATGTGCAGGCGCGCGATGCGCAGAGCTTCCTGCAATCGGAATCGCAGCTTGCGGCGATGATGAGCCGTGCGTTGGCGCGCGGACAAAGAAATATGTGATGGGGAATATGTGACATGACATTCCACGAAATCCGATTCCCCACCGCCATTTCGTTTCATTCGAGCGGCGGGCCTGCGCGCAAGACGGAAATCGTCACGCTCGGTTCCGGCTTCGAAGAGCGCAACGCGGTGTGGGCCAATTCGCGCCGGCGCTACGATGTGGGTTACGGCGTGAAGACGCTGGACGATTTGCACAGTGTCATCGCGTTTTTCGAAGCGCGCATGGCGCGGCTTTATGGGTTCCGGCTCAAGGATTTCTCCGATTACAAATCCTGTTCGCCGGGCGCCGATGTGACGCCGCTGGATCAGACCATCGGCACGGGCGATGGAAGCACGACAACATTTCAGCTCTCGAAAACCTACACCTCCGGTTCCGCGAGCTGGCAGCGCATCATCAAGAAACCCGTCGCCGCCACCATTCGCGTGGCGCTGAACGGCACGGAGCAATTGAGTGGATTTTCGGTGGATACCACCACCGGCATCGTCACGTTCACATCCGCGCCTGGCGCGGGGGTTTCCGTCACCGCCGGTTTCGAATTCGACACGCCCGTGCGCTTCGACACCGATCAGCTTTCCATCAACCTCGCCGATTTCGCGGCGGGCGAAATCCCGAGCGTTCCGATTGTGGAGATCGCGCTGTGAAGACGCTTCCGTCCGGCGTTCAGGATCATCTCGATTCCGGCACGACGACTCTCGCCTGGTGCTGGAAAATCACACGCGCGGATTCCGCCGTGCAAGGCTTCACCGATCACGATGTCGATGTCACGTTCGATGGCGTGACCTACGAAGCCGCCGCAGGCTTCACCGCCAGCGAAGTGCAATCGCTGCTGGGTTTGGCAATCGACAATCTCAGTGTGATGGGCGCGCTGTCGTCGTCCACGATCAATGAATCCGATCTCGCCGCGGGGCTCTATGATAATGCCAGCATCGAAATCTGGCGCGTCAATTGGGCCACGCCCGCCCAGCGCGTGTTGATGCGCAAGGGAAATCTCGGTCAGGTCGAGCGCGGCAAGACCGCGTTTCAGGCGGAAGTGCGCGGCCTTGCGCACATTCTCAATCAGCCGGTGGGCCGCGCTTACGGATATTCCTGCGATGCCGATCTCGGCGATGCGCGCTGCACGGTCAATCTTTCCGATCCGTCGTTCAACGGCACCGGCGCGATTACCGCGATCATGGATCAGCGGCGTTTCACCGTGTCGGGCCTCGGCACCTTCGCCGATGGCTGGTTCGCGGGCGGCAAGCTCATTTGGACAAGCGGCGCCAACAATGCGCGCGCGATGGAAGTCAAGCGCCACGGCAACTCATCCACCATCGTGACCATCGAATTGTGGCAGCCGATGAGCGAGGATCTGACTATCGGCGATGCCTTCGCCATCACCGCCGGTTGCGACAAGCAATTCACGACTTGCAAAACCAAATTCGCCAACGCGGCCAATTTCCGCGGCTTTCCCTACATGCCGGGCAACGATGCGGTCGTATCGATGCCGCGGCAGAACCAGAACATGAATGGCGGCAGCCGCTATGGCAATTGAAGCGGCCGACATCGCCGCTGCCGCGCGCGGCTGGATCGGCACGCCGTACCGGCATCAGGCAAGCGTGAAAGGCGCGGGCGCGGATTGCCTCGGGCTCCTGCGCGGCGTGTGGCGTGAATTGCGCGGGGCGGAGCCCCAATCCATCCCGTCCTATTCGCAAGATTGGGCGGAAACAACAGCCAAGGAGACATTATATGAATCCCTCGTTCAGCACGTTTGTGAAATCGATTGCCGCGAAATCCGCGCAGGCGATATCGCGCTGTTTCGCATGGCTCCGCGCGGTCCTGCGAAACATTGCGGCATTGTGGCGGAACGCAGCGGGCAATTGACGCTTATCCACGCGCGGCAGAACAAGCGCGTGAGCGAAGAACCATTCTCTTTATTCTGGCGGCGCAAGCTCGCCTTCGCATTCCGGATGTGAATCATGGCATCGTTGGTGTTGGCAGCGGCGGGCGAGGCGATCGGCGCCTCGATCGGCGGCACGATTCTGGGCGTGAGCGCGGCCACGATCGGCGGCATGGTGGGCGCGCTCGCCGGGCAATATATCGACAACGCGCTGATGCCCGGCACGCAGATCGCGCGCCAAGGCCCGCGTTTGTCGGACATCAACATCCAGGCTTCCACCGAAGGCGCACCCATCCCGCGCGTGTTCGGGCGCATGCGCGTGGCGGGCCAATTGCTGTGGGCGACGAATTTTCTGGAAACCGCGACCGTCACCAAGCAAACATCCGGCGGCGGCAAGGGCGGGCCGAAAACCAGCGTCACCGAAACCGATTACACCTATTCGATTTCCTTTGCGGTGGGATTGGCGGCCGGCGAAGTGACGAAGATCGGCCGCGTGTGGGCCGATGGTTCGCCGATCGATCTGTCGGCATTCACCACGCGCTTTTATCCGGGCAGCGAAACCCAAAGCGAAGATACGCTGATTGCCGACATCGAAGGCGCGGGCAACACGCCGGCCTATCGCGGGCTCGCCTACATCGTGTTCGAGGATATGCCGCTCGCCCAATTCGGCAATCGCATTCCGCAATTGCAGTTCGAGATCATCCGCGCGCTTTCGTCGTCCAATCCGGATGCGCTGGAAAACAAGCTCGGCGGTGTAGCACTCATTCCCGGCGCTGGCGAATTCGTTTATGCGACGGATGTGGTGACGACCGATGACGGCAAGGGCAACACGGTTGCCATCAACGCCAACAATGCGAGCAGCGAGGCCGATATCGCCGCATCGCTCGACGAGCTGCAGGCACTCGCGCCGAATATGGGCGCGGTGTCGCTGGTCGCGGGCTGGTTCGGCGATGATCTGCGCTGTGAGCACACGCTCATCAAGCCCGGTGTCGAATATATCGATGGCGGCACGGGCGAGATCGAGAAAACCTATCCGCAATCGTGGGTCGTGAACGGAATCGATCGCGCGAGCGCCTATCTGGTGAGCCAAATCGACGGCCGCGCGGCCTATGGCGGCACGCCGTCCGACGAAAGCGTGGTGCAGGCGATTCAAAATTTGCGCGCGCGCGGGCTCGCCATCGTCTTCAATCCGTTCCTGTTCATGGATATCGCGAGCGGCAATTCGCTCGGCGATCCTTACACCGGCGCCACCGGCCAGCCCGCCTATCCCTGGCGCGGGCGCATCACTTGCGATCCCGCGCCGGGCGTTTCCGGCACGCCGGATAAAACGAGTGCAGCGGCAACGCAGGTGAACGCGTTTTTCGGGAGCGCCGCCATTGGCGATTTCACGGTGAGTGGCACGAGCGTTTCGTGGAGCGGCGGCGCCGATTGGGGCTATCGCCGCATGGTGCTGCATTATGCGCATCTTTGCGCGGCGGCGGGCGGCGTCGATGCGTTCCTGATCGGTTCGGAATTGGTCGCGCTTAATCATGTGCGCGACAGCGCCACGACCTATCCTTGCGTTGCCGCGCTGAAAACGCTCGCCGCCGATGTGCGCGCCATTTTGGGCAGCGGCACGAAGATCGGTTATGCGGCCGACTGGAGCGAATACAACAATCATCAGACCGGCGATGCGCCCGGCGAGGTGTTGTTCCATCTCGATCCCTTGTGGAGCGACGCCAACATCGATTTCATCGGCATCGACAATTACATGCCGCTCGCCGATTGGCGCGACGGCACGGCGCATCTCGATTACAACATAAACGGACCAACAAACATCTATGACTCCGATTATCTGAGCGGCAACATTCGGGGCGGCGAGGATTACGATTGGTATTACGTGGATCAGGCGGCGCGCGATGCGCAGACGCGCACCACGATCAGCGACGGTGCGTATGGCAAACCGTGGGTCTTCCGCGCGAAAGATATCTGGAACTGGTGGAGCAATGCGCATTACGACCGGCCGGGCGGTACAGAGAGCGGTTCGCCCACGAGCTGGACGGCGCAAGGAAAGCCGATCTGGTTCACGGAGCTCGGATGTCCCGCCGTCGACAAGGGCGCGAACGAGCCCAATGTATTCTTCGACGCGAAATCTTCGGAAAGCGCGTTGCCTTATTACTCGAACGGCCAACGAGACGACCTGATACAGCGCCGTTTCCTCGAAGCGCATCTGAATTTTTGGAGTGACAGCGGCAACAATCCCACCTCCAGCGTCTATTCCGCGCCGATGGTCGATACCGCGCGCATCTTCGCCTGGTGCTGGGATGCGCGGCCGTTTCCGTTCTTCCCGGCGCGCGAGGATTTGTGGGGCGATGCGCCCAATTATCGCCTCGGCCATTGGCTGAATGGCCGCCTCGGCGCGGTGCAATTGCCCGATCTTGTCGGGGAATTGTGCGAGGATGCGGCGTTCAGCGATTACGATGCCTCCAATCTCACCGGCATCGTCACCGGCTTTGCCGTCACCGATACGATGAGCCCGCGCGATGCGATTGCGCCGCTGGGCGTGGCGTTTCAGTTCGATTCGGTCGAAAGCGAAGGCGAGATCAAATTCGTCATGCGCGGGCGGCCCACGACCACATCGCTATCCGAAAGCGATCTCGTGCCCGCGAAAGACGATTTCGGCTTCTCCTTCACGCGCGCGCAGGAAACCGATCTGCCGCAAGCAAGCCGCATCAATTACATCGACGCCGACGCCGATTACCGCTCGGCGGTCGCCGAAGCGCGGCGGCTGGTGGGCGGCAGCAACCGCGTGGCGCAATCCACATTGCCGCTGGTGCTCGATCAGGGACTTGCGATTGGAATTGGCGAGCGTTTGTTGCAAGACGCATGGGTGATGCGCGAAACGGCGGTGTTTTCGCTGGCGCCATCGCAAATCGCGCTCGACGCATCCGATGAAGTCTCGCTCGATGCCGGCGGGCGCACGCATCGCTTGCGCCTGACCGAAATCGACGACGCAGGCGCGCGGAAGATGCAAGCCGTCGCCACCGATCCTTCGATCTATGAAGCGATCACCGGCCCGTCGCGCGCACCGGCCGCGATTTCCGCGCTGACGCAAGTGGGCCGCGCGCTCGTCGTGTTCATGGATCTGCCGCTGCTCACGGCGGATCAGAATGCGTGGGATCCGTTCGCGGCGGCTTATGCGAATCCCTGGCCCGGCGCGGTCGCGGTGTTCAGAAGCGCCAGCGATTCCAATTTCGCGCTCGACACTTCGCTCTCCAAACCCGCCGTCATCGGCGAAACCACGGCGGATTTCTATTCCGGCCCGCTCTGGCGCTGGGACAATGTGAATTCGCTAAGCATCAAGCTTTACAACGGAACGCTCGCATCGCTCGACGATCTGTCTGTGCTGGGCGGCGCGAACGTCATCGCAATCGAAAACGCCGATGGCGATTGGGAAGTGCTGCAATTCGCCAACGCCACGCTGACCGGCACGAACGCCTACACGCTCACGCGCCTGTTGCGCGGGCAGGCGGGCACGGAAGCCGCGATGCGTTCGCCCGTGGCGGCGGGTGCGCGCGTGGTCGTGCTGGACGGCGCGCCGCAACAGCTCGATCTCGCGCCAAGCGAATATGCGCTGCCGTTCAATTATCTCTATGGCCCGCAATCGAAGCCGATCAGCGATGCGTCATATCAAGAAGTGTCCGAGCAATTTTCGGGCGTGGGCTATCGCCCCTTCAGCCCGTGCCAGATTGCGGGCGCGCTGCAAGCGGGCGGCGACATTCTGCTCTGCTGGATTCGCCGCGACCGTTCGCCGGCGAGCGACACATGGGATCAAACCGAAATTCCGATGAGCGAAGCGAGCGAAAGCTACGAAGTCGATATTCTTTCCGGCCTCACGGTGCTGCGCACGCTGTCATCGTCCAGCACCGATGTCGCCTACACTGCGGCGATGCAAACCGCCGATTTCGGCGGGCTGCCGTCATCGCTTTCGATCAAGGTCTATCAACTGAGCGCAACGGTCGGCCGCGGTTCGCCCGCATCCGCCACGCTTTATTTCTGAGGTAAGCCCATGACCAACACACCGCGCGCAAGCCTGCCCGAACTCGCCGCCGCCCAGGCGCAGAAGCACGTCACGCACAACGATGCGCTTCTCGAACTCGATGCGCTCGTCTGCTGCCGCATTCTGGATCGCGATCTCACATCCGATCCCGCTTCGCCCAGCGACGGCGATGCCTATATCGTCAAAGCCACGGGCTCGGGCGCATGGACGGGCGAGGACGGCAAGATCGCCTATTGCGTCGATGGCGCGTGGCGTTTTTATGCGCCGTTCGCGGGGCTCACCGCCTATATCGCCGATGAATCCGAATTCGTGATCTACGATGGCGCGAGCTGGTCCGATCTGTCGGCCATGCTCGAGCTCGAAAACCTGCCGATGCTCGGCGTCAACACCACGGCGGATTCCACCAACAAGCTCGCGGTGAAATCCGCCGCCATCCTGTTCGACAATATCGGCAACGGCGTGCAGGCCAAGCTCAACAAGAACGCGGCGGGCGATACCGCGTCGTTCCTGTTTCAAACCGCCTATTCCGGCCGCGCCGAAATCGGCACCACGGGCGACGACAATTTCCATTTCAAGGTGTCGTCCGACGGCTCCACATGGCACGACGCCATCGATATCGCCGCATCGAGCGGCAATGTCGGCATCGGTTGCACGAGCCCGGCAGTGCTTTTGAATATCGGAACGGGCACGCCCACCACCGCGGCCAACGGACTCCAGTTCGGCTCCGACAGCTCGGCCAATCTCTATCGCTCCAGCAGCGGAATCGTTACGGCGAGCGGCTGGCTGGAAGGCGTTTCGGGCCTGATCTCTTCGATCTGCCAGGCCAACACGATCTATCCGCGCAACAGTTCGACCGATCTGACGCTGCAGACGCGCACGAGCTATTCCACGAATATCGTCTTCAAATCGACCGGCACGACGCCAACCGAGACGGCCCGCATGAACACGTCGGGCCATTTCCTCCTGGGAACCACAACCGACAACGGACATTTCACGATTGCGGGCAACGTCATGCCGGAGGCCGACAACACGCGCAATATCGGCTCGGCAAGCTTCCGCTTCGCCAACGGATTTTTCGGCGGATATGTCAGAAGCGGTTCCTACACGGTGGCGACGCTTCCCTCCGCGTCCACCGCCGGTGCCGGCGCGCGTGCTTTCGTCACAGACGCGACGGCGACGACATTTGCCTCTGTGGTTGCCGGCGGCGGCGCCAACAAAGTACCCGTCGTCAGCGATGGCACCAACTGGATCATCGGGTGATATCATGGCGCTCATCCGGCCCGTTCCCACCGATAGCGGCAGCAATGTCGAATATTGGCGCATCGAGAAGATCGAGGACGATCTCGCCACGCGCCGCCTCGAATTCGTGCTGCGCGGTTATGTGAGCGAAGCTGCGCGGCGTGCAGGCTTCGAATTCATCTATGAATATCCGCTCGTGCTGATCGGCGAGGCTTACGAGCCCGCGCCGGGCCTTGCCGTTCTTTACGAGCGCGTGAAGCTTCATCCCGGTTTCACCGAAGCGAAGGATTGCTGACATGCCCGCCGCGGACGAAGCGATTCTCGCGCTGACAGCACCTTTCGTGAAGCGATGGGAAGGCTTGCGCCTTGCGCCCTACCTGTGTGCGGCGGGCCACGCCACCATCGGCTGGGGCACGCGCTTTTATCCCGATGGAAGCGCGGTTGCGATGAGCGATGCCGCGATCGGCGAAGCGCAAGCAGACGAGTTTCTCGCCGCATCGCTTGCGAAAATGTTGGAACGATTGCGGCGCTCGTTCGCGCGCGCGCCCACCGCGCATCAGGCCGCGGCGATGCTCTCGCTGGCTTATAATATCGGGGCGGAAGCTTTCACCGGTTCCACATTGCTGGCCAAATTCAACGCGGGCGACATCGCGGGCGCGGCCGGCGAATTTCCCAAATGGAGCCATGGCCGCATAAACGGAAAAGAAGCGGTGATCGAGGGCCTCTTGCGCCGCCGCAAGGACGAAGCGGCAATGTTCCTCACGCCGGATTCGCAAGCATGACCGATTCCGTTTTTCTGTCGCAGCACGCGCGGCGCATCTGGGAGCATCTGGCGAGCGGGCTGTTGCTCGTGGTCGCGGGCGGGCCGGTGGGCGCGGGGCTTTTCGCCGATGCGCTTGCCCATCGCGTGGTCGAAATGGCGCCGCATATCACCTCGGTGTGCACCATCCTCGCCGCCTTCATCGCTTCGCTGAAAACGATGGGCCATCGCGAGAACATGCAGACGATGGCGGGCAAGCCATGATCGCGTTTCTGTTGCCGTTTCTGCCGGGCGCGTGGAATTTCGCGAAGGGCGCATGCGCCTTCTGCGCCAGGCCGCCCGGTTCCTATGTCGCGAGCGCCGCGGCAATCGCGCTCGCGCTGTGGATCGCCAATGCGCTGGGTTATGCGCATGGAACGCGCGATGCCGATGCCGCGCACGCACAAGCCGATGCGCGCGTGCAAGCGGAGATGGCGCAAGCGGGCAACGCGCTTCAATCCACGCTCGAAACGCTGAACGCAAATACCGCGGGCGATTTCGCCGCCGCGCAATCGCACACGATCTACGTCACAAAAACCATCGTGCAAAGGATTCCCGTCTATGTCTCGCCCAAAACCGATCGCGCTTTTCCTCTGCCTTGCGGGCTTGTGCGGATGCACGACGCAGGCATCCTCGGTGCCGATCCCGCCGCCCTTGCCGCCGCCGGATGCGCGAGTGATGACGAACCCGCGCCCGCCGCAGCCTCTGCTTTTTCAGAGAACGACGCCGAATGGGCCGGCTACTGCCACGCCGTCGAAGCCCAGCGCGATGCGCTGAAGGCCGAGCTTCTGGGCGTTTACAAAGCGTGGGACGATTACGCCGCGTCACTTGCGCGGACGGCGCATTGACGGGCGCGCGCGCTCCTGCATTGTTAGCGCGACAGAAATTGGAGCGCCCCATGCAGGTTTCCGCAGCCATCGCCTCGCGCAAATCGGTCCGTGCGTTCAAGTCCGATCCCGTTTCGCGTGAAACGATCGAAGATATTCTGAAGCTTGCGGCGCGTGCGCCGTCTGGCGGCAATCTTCAGCCTTGGCGCGTGTATGTCTTGATCGGCGGGGCGCGCGACGAACTCGTGCGGCGCGTGGCGGAGAGGCGCAAGGAAAATCCGATGGGCGAGCCGCCGGAATACAAGATCTATCCGCCGCATCTGACCGAGCCCTATCGCACGCGCCGCTACCGCGTGGGCGAGGCGATGTATGCGACGATGAACATCCCGCGCGAGGATAAAGCGGCGCGGTTGAATTTTTTCGAGAAGAATTGGGAATTCTTCGGCGCGCCTGTGGGCCTCATCTTCACCATGGACCGCCAGATGCAGGAAGGCCAATGGGCCGATCTCGGCATGTTCATGGAAAACATCATGCTGCTCGCGCGCGAAAAAGGCTTGCACACATGCCCGCAGGAAGCCTGGGCGACGTTTCATCCGATGATCCGCGACTATCTGTCGATCCCGCAAAACGAGATGATCTTCTGCGGCATGGCAATCGGTTACGCCGATGAATCGGCAGCCGTAAACACGCTTCAATCCGAACGCGCGCCGCTGGAGGAATTCGTGACGATCCGCGAAACAGCCTAGATTGCGGACGTCTTAAATCCGTTCCATTTTGTGATAATATGCCCCCGGGGCAGAAACCTTGGGGCGAGCAATGAAAAAGATTCCCGTCGGCCATACGATCGCGCAAACCTACGGCTTCGCATTTCGCAAATATCTCACGCTTTTCGGCATCGTGTGGTTTGCCGCGCTCATCATGGTGCTTCTGGCGCTGCTCGTATTCGTGCCGCTGATGAAGAATTATTTCGGCATGGTTCAAGTGCTGATGACGCAGCATGGCGGGCCGCCCGTTCTGCCGGCCGGCCTGGGGCGCACGCTCGGCGCCATCCTTCTCGCCGACATCGTGATCCTCTATCTCTATCTTGCGGTGCGCGTCGGCATCGCCAAGGAGCTGCTCGGCCTGCGCACCGGCCCGCGCTTTATTTACGTCTCGTTCGGAAGTGCGGAGTTGCGCGCGCTGGGCGGCTATGTTCTGGCGTTCCTGATCGCCTATGCCGCCATCATTGCCGTCGCGGTGGTGTTGACGCTTCTCGCCATCGTTGCGGGCGTGGCCGGCGGATTTCATCCGCAAGCAGGCGCCGCGGCCGGCGCGGTGGGCGGCATCGTCATGCTTCTGGTCTTCGCGGCCGAACTTGTTTTTCTCTATGCGCTGGTGCGGCTCACCTTCTTCATCGTGCCGGTGGCCGTTGCGGAAAAGGAACTCGGCATTTTCGAAAGCTGGCGGCTGACACGCGGCAATTTCTGGCGCATCTTCGTCGTGCTGCTGGCGGTCTGGATTCCGCTTCTGATCGTGGAGTTCGCCGCCTTCGCCGCGCTGATGGGCGGGCAGATGGCGGCGATCTTCTCGCAAGCGATGAACGGCAACCATCCGCCGGACATGCAGGCGATCATGGATGTGTATCTCGGCGCGCTGCCCTGGTTCCTGATCGGCGGCTTCGTGCTCATGCCCATCGTTTACGGCATGATCGGCGCGCCATCGGTGTTCGCCTACAGGTCGCTGAAGGAAGAAGAAGCGCCGCAACAGGCGGCCTGAAAGAGAAACCCGCGCCGGATTTCTCCGGCGCGGGCTCTCGCTTGATGGCGGGGCCTCGATGCGGGGAGGGGCTTACCGCTCAAGGCTGCCTCAAGATCGTGGAAAGGATATTGGCAGGGCCCTGCTGAATGCGGCGTGGACGGCTTATTCATCTGCGGTTCATCGCCGGGGCGTTAGATATTCCCATGCGTACCGGTATTATTTTGGCCGCATTGGCGATCTTTCTTCTGGGCGCGCCGCCGGCCTTCGCCGGGCGTGGCGGCGTGCAGCCGCTGGACCGTATTCTCTCGCTCCTGCGCGCCGAGCGCGGCGGCACGTTCTACGACGCCGAAGGCCCGTTCGACGACGGCAACGGCAACATGCATTACCGCATCAAATGGCTGACGCCGCAGGGCCAGTTGATCTGGCTCGACACCGACGCGCGCACGGGCCGCGTGCTGGGCGTGGATGGCAGGTTTCCGCGCCGTGGCCGCTTCGACAACGATCGCAGGAACGATTACGATCAAGAGCCGCGCGAAATGTTTCCGCGCGATCCGCGCTGGCCGCGCTGGGATAATGGCGCGCCGGTGGGCGGCGGCGATTGGCGCGGCCGCAACGATCACGGCGGTGGCGATCACGGCGGCGGCAATGGCGGTCACCATCATTGGTGAGGACAAATGCGCGTTCTTCTGGTCGAAGACGATAGCGATCTGCAGCGGCTTTTGAAGCGCGCGCTGAGCGATCAGGGCTATGTCGTCGATATGGCAAGCGACGGCGAGGAAGGCCATTTCCTCGGCGACACGGAGCCCTACGACGTCGTGATCCTCGATCTCGGCCTGCCCAAGATGGATGGCGTGCGGGTGCTGGAGAAATGGCGCAAGGACGGGCGCACCATGCCGGTCTTGATCCTCACCGCACGCGACCGCTGGAGCGACAAGGTGGCGGGTTTCGATGCAGGCGCCGACGATTATCTCGCCAAGCCCTTCTATGCCGAAGAGCTGCTGGCCCGCGTGCGCGCGCTGCTGCGCCGGGCGGCGGGGCTTGCGACGAGCGAAATCGAGATCGGCCCGCTTCGCATCGACACGCGCGCTTCCCGCGTGACGCTGGACGGCAATCCGGTCAAGCTCACCAGCCTCGAATACCGGCTGCTCTCCTATCTCGCCCATCACCGCGGCAAGGTGGTGTCGCGCACGGAATTGGTGGAACATCTCTACGATCAGGATTTCGACCGCGATTCGAACACGATCGAGGTCTTCATCGGGCGGTTGCGCAAGAAGCTCGACGCCCATCTGATCCAGACGGTACGCGGCCTTGGCTATTCTCTCGACGATCCGAACCTTTCTGACCGCGAAGATCGCGCCAAGGTTTGATTCGCTCGCCGCCCGCCTGATCGCGGCCGCGGCGGTGTGGACCATCGCAGGGCTCGTCATCGGCGGCTTCGTGCTGTCGGATATTTTCAGCGACGCGGTGCAGGGCGATTTCGACGCGCGCCTGAAATTCGATCTCGACGGCATGATCGCCGCCGCAGAACCGGATCCCGCGGGCGGGGTGTCGCTGCGCGGCCGTTTCACCGATCCGCGTTTCGAGCGCATCTATTCGGGTTGGTACTGGCAGATTGCGCCCGCCGACGCGCACTCCGGCGAAGTGCAGATTTCGCGCTCGCTGTGGGACAAGATGATCCGGCTCACCTCCATGGGTCACGCCAGGCCGGGCCTCGTCTGGGGCCGCGGCGAGGGGCCGGACGGACAGCATGTGCGCATCGTGGAGCGGCGCATCGAATTTCCCATCAGCGAGACGCGCAATCCGAACGACACGCGCGCCTATATGTTCCTCGTCGCGGGCAATGTGGCGCAGGTCGATAACGAAGTCGCCCGCTTCAACACGATGCTGTTCTGGTCGTTCGCGGTGTTGGGATTGGGATTGATCGCGGCGATCTTCGTTCAGGTGCGCGTGGGGCTTGAGCCGCTGCGCCGCTTGAGCCGGGCGCTCGCGCGCATCCGCGACGGCAGCGAGCGAAAACTCGTCGGTCATTATCCGGCCGAGCTTGCCCCGCTTGCCGCCGAACTCAACAGCCTGATCGCGCATTCCGCCGAAGTCGTAGGCCGCGCGCGCGGCCACGTTTCCAACCTCGCGCATTTCCTGAAAACGCCGCTCACGGTTCTTTCGAACGAAGCCGATGCGCAACCGGGTCCGCTTGCGGACAGTGTCAAGCGGCAGGTCATGACCATGCGCAGGCAGGTGGACCATTATCTCGCGCGTGCCCGCGCCGCCGGCGCGCTCGATGTGCTGGGCAATCGAACGCCGGTGAAGCCCGTGCTCGACGATCTCGCCCGTGTGCTGACGCGCATCCATTCCGAGCGCGCCATCGTTATCGAAACCGATTGTCCGCCCGCGCTCGCTTTCCGCGGCGAACGTCAGGACCTCGAGGAAATGGCGGGCAATCTCATCGACAATGCCTGCAAATGGGCGCACGGCCGCGTCACGGTGAAAGCATCGCGCGACGGCGCGAAACTGAAGCTCATCGTGGGCGACGACGGCGCGGGGCTGGACGCCGACGAACGCAACCATGTCGGCGAGCGCGGCGAGCGGCTGGATGAAAGCGTGCCGGGCACCGGCCTCGGCTTGGCAATTGTGCGCGATATCGCCCGGCTTTATGGCGGCACCTTCGAACTGGGCGAAAGTCCGCTGGGCGGTCTCGAAGCCCGGCTTACCTTGCCCGCAATCGCCTAATCATGCGGCCCGTGATAGTCATAAACGCCCTGCGCCAAGGCATAGCAGGCCAGACGAACAGTCTTCGGGATTTTCACGGGCTCCCCGTCGCGCTCGCCTTTTTCGTAATACTGGACGACGCGCCGTTTCAGCCCCAGAACATGGGCTGCTTCCTTTTGCGAAAGCTTCATGGACTTTCGCCAGCGCTTGAAATCGCTTGCGCGCAACTTGCCCTCCCGAATCGGGCGGGACCATAACCGAGCCCGCCACGGCCCGCTATCGCGGAGACTTGCCCGCAAGGGTGCATTAAGGAAGGAGAGGTTAATTTGGCATGATGAGGGGCTTCGGACTGGCGGCAAGCGTATGATTTCCGGCGATAAAGCAAAGGCGTTGCAGGCCTTTCTCGGCAGCCTGCCCGAACCGATGGCCGCCCGTCTGGCCAAGGCGGTGGAGGTCGACCGGCTGGCGGACGGTAAATTGCTGCCCCATGCCCTCATCCTGGATGCCTTGCGCCCGGCGCTGCGCCGCATCGCGCATGCCGAGCGCACGCCCGCGCCGCTTCGCCTCTTCTGCGAGCCGTTCCAGGACCTTCTGACCGACGCGCCTCTGCGCAAGGAAAAGCAGAAGGGCCGCATTTCGCGCGCTTCTGTTCCCCTGGTCTGGAACTGGCTCTGCCAGACGCTGACGCCGGATGCCGCGCAGAGCTTCGCGCTGGGCGTGAAGCGCGCCGTGCTCGGCTATCACATGGAAGAAGCGCAAGCGCGCGCCGCCGAATTCTGGCCGGTGGCGTCGGCTGCGATTTTGTCCGCGCTCGAAAACGAAACTTCGCGCAAAGCCGCGCGCCGCGCGCTCGATGGCGACGTGGTTCTGGAAGATGCGCGCGAGATGGCGCTGCTTCTGGGTGTTGCGCCGGAAGTGCGCGAGCTGCAACAGACACTTCCGCGCCTCACCCCGCAACTGACCGACGATCTGCTCTGGGGCCTGCGCGGCATTTACGACCGGCTGGCCGAAACCTCGCCCGATGCCGCGCCTTACGTTGCCGTGATCGCCATGAACCGTCTGGCGCGGCCGTGGGAAGCGCTGAAGCTGCCGCTGCTGATCTCGCGCCGCACGCAGGACACGCTGATTTCCAGCACCGACATGGGCCTCGTCGGTGAAATCATCTTCGGCGAGATCGAGGATCACGCAACCGCTATCCGCGCCGCCAAGCATCCCAATTTCGATGCCGATGCGCTGGTGGCCCATGTCGGGCGTTTCGCGGTGCTCTCCACCGGCATCGTGAAAGAAGTCGAGATGCGCCGCGACGGGCGCTGGGGTCAGCGGCTGATGAAGGATCGCTCCGCCGTGGCCGACGTGATGGAGGGCCTGGTGCGCCGTGCGCCGAAGGAAATCCTCGCCGCCATCCCCACGCAGCGCGCAGGCGGGTTCGCTGGCGGCCCGCGCTCGCCCGATCTCACGCGTGCGGCAGATAGCGAGAAATCCGAGCGCGCCTTGCGCTATGCCAAGCTCGTCGTCGGCTGCAAGCCGTTTGCGGCGGCGGCCTCGTTCGGGGCTGCGGTGAAAGATTCCGCCGATGAAGTTTCCGTCGCACTGAAAAGCTACAGCGAAGACCTCGTGCGCGAACTGCGCGCCGCCGAAGGCGGCAAGCGCGCGAATGCGGAAATGTATTTCAGCGTGACGATCGAACTCACCAGCGTTCTCTTCAGCCCCGAGGAAGGCGAGTTCCTGCGCCGCCGCGGCCGCGCGGCAATGAACGTGCCGGCGGCGGCTTAAATTCGCTCTGGCACCCAATACCAAGATTTGGTATAGAGGCTTACCGGAGATCACACCATGCGCAAAAACACGTCTGTCAGCCTCGGCGAGCATTTCAATGAATTCGTCGAAGAACAGGTTTCGCAAGGCCGTTACGGCTCGGCAACCGACGTTCTGCGTGCAGGGCTGCGCCTTCTCGAAGAGCGCGAGGCCAAGATGACCGCGTTGCGTGAGGCGTTGATCGCTGGCGAAAAGAGCGGATTATCCACCGCGTTCGATTTCGACGAATTCCTCGCACGTAAACGCAGGTCCTTGAAAAAGCGCAAAACGAAGCGCGCCAAATGAAGGGCTATGTTCTTTCGCCTCTTGCTCAGGTGGATATCGATGAAATTTGGGATTACACGTTCGAACACTGGGGCGATGCGCAAGCCGATCGCTACGCGCGTCTGATTGAGAACGCAATCAAGATGGCTGCTTCAAATCCCAAGCGGGGCCGTGCTTGCGACGATCTCCGGACGGGATATTTCAGACTGAGCGCCGGATCGCATGTTCTGTTTTACCGGATCGTTGGAGATAAAATCGACGTTGTTCGCGTCCTTCATCAAAGCATGGATTTCGAACGCCATCTCTGAAATTCAAACCACCCCATCCTTCTTCATCGCCGCAATCTCTGCATCCGAATAACCCAGTTCGCGCAGCACTTCGTCAGTGTGTTCGCCAAGAACCGGCGGACGGTTGCGCACCGTGCCCGGAGTCGAATGCAATTTCACCGGTGTGGCGGCCACGGGTGCCGTGCCGATGCCGGGAAAGTCTACATTGGCAAAAATCCCGCTCGCCTTGACGTGCGGATCCTCCAGCGTCTGGCGCATCGTATAGACGGGCCCCGCCGGCACGCGCGCGCCTTCGAAGGCGGCGATGGCCTCGGCGCTGGTCTGCGCGGCACACCATTCCTGCACGCGGGCGCTGATGATTTCGCCGTGATCGCCGCGCGCCTTGTCGCTGACGAAGCGTTTGTCCTCCAGCCATTCCGGCGCACCGATCAGCCGCGCCACGCGGCGGAAGAGCGGATCGCCGTTCACCGCCACCGTGATCCATCCGTCCTTGGTGCGGTAAATGTCGGACGGCCCCGCGGTTTGGCTTCGGTTCAGCGTCGGCTTGCGGCCGAGATGCAGAACGGATTCTTCGATCAGCATGGTGCTGAAATAGGTCAGTGCGGTGCGCAGCAACGCGCCCTCGACCAATTGCCCCTTACCCGTCTGATCGCGCGCGCGCAGCGCCGCCATCACGCCGAGCGCCAAGAGCGACGCCGTTCCGAAATCCACCCAAGGAGCGGCGGCGCGCACCGGCTGGTCCTCCGTGCCGGCGAAATACACCGCACCCGACATCGCCTGCGCCACGCCGTCGAATCCCACGCGATTGGCATAAGGCCCTTCCAACCCGAACGCCGAAACCACCGCCAGAATCGCGCGCGGATTGAGCGCGGCGACACTTTCCCAATCCAGCCCCATCGCCTTCAGCGTTTCGCCCGGCAGATTGGCGACCACCACATCGGCGCTCGCGACCAGCCGCTTCACCACTTCGCGGCCCGTCTTGCTCAAGGGATCGAGCGTCAGGCTTTTCTTGTTGCGGTTCATCTGCAGGAACATCGCGCCTTCGCCGGGCGCCTCATCGCTTCCCGAAAGCGGCATCAGCGTGCGGTCTTCGCCGCGCCCCTCGCGCTTCTCCACGCGGATCACGTCGGCGCCGAAATCGGCGAGCAGCGCCGCGCAATACGGCCCCGCGATGTAGCGGCCGAAATCCACCACGCGGATTCCGCTCAAAACGCCTGTCACGATTGTTTTACTCCCCGATGCACGCGCCGATTGCAGAGGCGGCCTCCGCCGAATATACCGGGTGTACGGAGATTTGCATGACGCCGGAAGACGCCTTTGCTTCTCTGAACCGGATGGCGGGCCTGGCGCCGCTCAAAACGCCTGTATTTTCGGGCACCGATCCCGTGATCCCAGCGCCCTTCCGCACTGGTACGGCCGCTGCCGCGGCGCTCGGATTGGCCGCCTCCGCCGCGCATGACATCTGGCGGCTGAGGGGCGGCGAGGCGCAGGAGATTTCCATCGACCTGAAGCTTGCCGCCGCATCGCTCGCATCGTTCGCCATTCAGCGGCTGGACGGAAAGCCGGTGCCACGGCCGGGCGCGGCCAATCCCACGATCGCGTTCTATCGCGGTGCGGACGGGCGCTGGATTCATCTGCATGGCGGCTTCCCGCATCTGGCGGCGCGCACGCTCGATCTCCTGAATGCAAAAAATGACGCCGGCAGCATCGCCGCAGCGGTCGCGAAATGGAACGTGTTTGCGCTGGAAGATGCACTCGCTCTTCTCGGCCAATGCGGCGCGGTGGCGCGCACGCCCGAAGAATGGCGTGGCTGCCCGCAAGGTGCGGCACTCGAAAAAACGCCGCCGGTCACGCTTACGCGCATCGGCGATGCGCCGCCGTTGCGGCTCGACAAAGGCGAAGAGCCGCTCGATGGCATTCGTGTGCTGGATCTGACGCGCGTGCTCGCTGGCCCCACTTGCGGGCGAACGCTCGCTTCGCACGGCGCAGACGTGCTGAGCGTGCGCGCCGAGCGCCTCGACACCATCGAAGCCTTCGATCTCGATACCGGCCACGGCAAAAGACTCACCGATCTCGATCTCGCCAAACCGGCCGATGCGGAAACGCTTCGCAGGCTCGTGCGAGGCGCGCATGTGTTTGTGGATTCCTACCGCCCCGGTGCGCTCGCCAAGCTCGGCTTCACGCCCGCGGCATTGGCGCACGCAGCGCCGGGTATCGTGCATGTCGGCGTCTCGGCCTATGGCGCACATGGGCCATGGGGGGCGCGCCGCGGCTGGGAGCAACTCGCACAGGCCGCGACCGGCATCGCGATGGAGCAAGGCGCGTTCGCCGCGGCGCGTGCGAACCAGCGCCGCGATACGGTGCCCGCGCTCATCCCGGCCGCCGCCTGCGATTACATCACCGGCTATCTCGCGGCGGCGGGTGCGGCGGCGGCGCTGCTTCGGCGCATCCGCGAAGGCGGAAGCTGGAAGGTCGAAGTTTCGCTCGCCGCCACGGCCCAATGGCTGCAATCGCTGGGCAAGGTGGACGCGATGGCCGCGCCCGATGACTGGCTCGCGCAAACCGGACTCGACGGCCACATGAAGTCGTGCGAAACGAGGCGCGGCCGGCTCGATTTTCTGGCCCCGGTGGTGCGCATGTCGAAGACGGAGCCACGATGGCTGCGCCCGCCGCCCGAGCCCGGTCCCGCGGTCTGGCTTTACGAATGAGGTTTTGAATGCCGCCCAAGCGCAATCCGCTCAATCTCAATCCGCTGCAATTGCGCACGCTGACGCTGTTGCAGGCGCTGGCGCGCGTGCCCGGCGCCGCGATGAGCGGGCCGGGCGCGGGCGAGATGACCGTCGAGCGTTTCCCGAATGCGCATGGCGATCATTTTCATCTGGGCGATGCGGTGGTCGCCGGCAAAGACGCAACCGGCCTCTACAACGAAAAAGTCTGGAACGCGCTCGAACGCAAAGGCATGGTGCGCGCCGAATATCCCCACCGCATCACACTGACGGGCGATGGGCTTGCTTACGACACCGGCATGACGGATGAGATATTGCATCGCGCGGAGCATTAATCCGCTCTTGTCAGCACCGCAAACGGTTCGGTGAACAGCGCCAATCCTTCCGGCGTCTGAAAGAATGCGTCGAGCGCCTCGGGATCGGCGGTGAGCGTCACATCGCCGTAATCGCCGGGCTCGACGGTGCCCGCAATCTTGCCCGCCTTGATTGCGGCGGCGGTCGCCTTTTCGTCGAGCATGTAGAGCGTGAGCTTTCCGTCGTCGCCGATCTTGTAGAGCAGCGGCGTCGTGTTCTGGGCGGTCTTGTCAGTTGCGACTTGTCCGTTGTCGCTCACTTCTTGCGCGTTCATGAAATAGTTCGAGCCGAGCTTCACCGTCTGCAGCGCGAATGCGCCCCAGCCGCCCTGATCGTCGTCGCCGGGGGGCGTTACCACAACCGCCATGATCGTGTTCTCGCGGCCGGGCAGGAAATGGAAATAGCTCGCCACCTTCTCGCCGTTCGCGGCGCCCTTCCAGGTGCCGATCAGCGAGGGATCGATCACGAAGCCTTGCGTGGAGCCAATGGGCGATTTGCTCGCGACCGGCAGGCAGGCCGTGGCCGCCAGCGCCGCAATCAGCGCGAATGCGATACGAATGGCTTTCATGGAAATCTCCTCCCCCCGAACATCTATCTACACCAGAACGGGCCGCGGCTTCATATCACATTGGACGTGATCGGCCGCGCGCCTGTAGTGTCGGGCCGGTAACGCAAGGTAATTCCTTGATGAATGCGAAAAAGCGCCGGCGCCTTGCCTTTGCCGCGGCCCTCGTTCTGGCGGGCGCGGGCGGGGCCGCGCTGGTGGCGGCGGCGCTCAAGAACAACATCCAGTATTTCAACAGCCCGAGCGACATCGCCGCCAATCACGTCGCGCCCGGCGTATTCTTCCGCGTGGGCGGGCTGGTGAAGAAGGGTAGCGTGAGCCACGGCGCAAACGGGCTCGTGCGTTTTGCGGTGACGGATGGGCGCAACACGGTGCCCGTGCAGTTCACCGGCGTGCTGCCCGATCTTTTCCGCGAAGGGCAGGGCGTGATTGCAGTGGGTTCGCTCAACGCCGGCGGCACGTTTGTGGCGAGCGAAGTTCTCGCCAAGCACGACGAGAAATATATGCCGCCCGAAGTGGTGGATGCGCTCAAGCGCGCGGGCCGCTGGAAGGAAGGCCAATGAGAATAAAGATATGACGGGCGAGATCGGTCAGTTGTCGCTGGCGCTGGCCCTGGCGCTGTCATTGGTCATGGCGGTCACGGGGCTCGCGGGCGCGCGGACAGACGCAGCGCTGTCGCGCGAAATCGCATCGGGTGCGGCCAGCGGATTTTTCGTGTTCATCGTGCTGGCATTCGGCGCGCTCACCTATGCGTCTATCACGTCCGATTTCAGCATCCTCAACGTCGCGCAGAATTCGCATACGGCGAAGCCCCTCATCTACAAAATCACTGGTGTCTGGGGAAACCATGAAGGCTCGATGCTTTTGTGGATGCTGGTGCTGGCGATCTATTCGGCGATCATGGTGTTCACCAAACGCGGCGGCGCGCGGCTGACATCGGCGGCGTTGGGCGTGCAGGGATTGCTGGCGTCGGCATTCCTGCTTTTCATTCTCTTCACATCGAATCCATTCCTGCGTCTCGATCCGCCGCCGTTCGAAGGCGCAGGGCTCAATCCGCTGTTGCAGGACCCCGGTTTGGCCTTCCATCCGCCGATGCTCTATGTCGGTTATGTCGGGCTTTCGGCGGCGTTCGCTTATGCGGCTGCGGCGCTTATCACGAGTGAAAACGGTGCCGATTGGGCGCGCGCGGCGCGGCCCTTCATGCTGATGGCGTGGATCGCGCTCACGCTCGGCATCACGCTCGGGAGCTGGTGGGCCTATTACGATCTCGGCTGGGGCGGCTTCTGGTTCTGGGATCCGGTAGAGAATGCGGCGCTGATGCCGTGGCTGGTGGCAACCGCGTTGCTGCATTCCGCGCTCGCCACCGAACGCACCGGCGCGTTCCGCAATTGGACATTGTTGCTTGCGATCATGGCGTTTTCGTTGAGCCTGATCGGCACGTTCCTCGTGCGCTCTGGCGTGCTGTCGTCGGTGCACGCGTTCGCCAACGATCCGAGACGCGGCGTCTATATTCTGGCGATGCTGATCGCAGCCATCGGCGGCGCGCTCGCGCTCTTCGCCTGGCGTGCGCCGAAGCTCGAAGCGGGCGCGTCCTTCGAACCCATCAGCCGCGAAAGCGCGCTGCTGCTCAACAACGTGTTCCTGACGGCCGCCGCCGCAACGGTGTTTCTCGGCACGCTCTATCCGCTGTTCTATAACGCCTTCACGGGGATGCGGCTTTCCGTCGGACCGCCGTACTTTGCGATCACCTTCGCGCCGATATTCGTCGCGCTTCTGATATTGGTGCCATTCGGCCCGCGTCTGTCGTGGCGCAAAGGCGATCTGAAAGCGGCATTGCGCACGCTTGCACCCGCCATCGGAATCGCAGCCGTCGCGGGTATCGCAGTGCTGGCGATCGCAACGCCGCATTCGCTGGCAGCGGCGGGTGCATTCGCATTGGCCAGTTGGGTGATCGGAGCAAGCGCGATCGATCTTCTCAAGCGCCAGACACGCCCGCTTTCCGCTTATGCCTCCGCGCTGGCGCACGCCGGTCTCGGCGTCACGCTGATGGGCATTGCCGGAACGACGGTCTTCCGCAGCGAAGCGCTGGAAGTGCTTGCGCCCGGCCAGTCCATGCAAGTTGCGCAATACACGCTGCGCCTCGGCCGCGTGGAGAATGTGCAAGGCCCGAACTATCAGGCCGAACGCGCCGTTGTCGATGTGATTGCGAATGGGCACACTATCGCAGTCATGACGCCCGAAAAACGCATCTATCCCGTCGAAGGCCAGGCGATCAGCGACACGTCCATCCGTACCACCGGCTTCTCCGATCTCTATGTCGCGCTCGGCGAACAGGATGGCGGCGCCTGGAAATTGCGCGCTTACGTCAATCCGCTTGCGCCTTTCATCTGGTTCGGCGGCGCGATCATGGCGTTGGGCGGGCTTGCAAGCTTGTGGTCGCGTCTGCGCGTGAAATTCGCGCGCGCCGCCGAAGCTGCGGTTCCCGCGCAATGATCCGCGCGGCCGTCATCGCATTCGCCGTTCTGTTTGCCGCGAACGCGTTCGCCTCCGCCGATCATCTATCCAATCCTGCGCTGGAAGCGCGCGCGGTCGCGTTGCAGAAAGAGTTGCGCTGCCTCGTCTGCCAGGGCGAGTCGCTGGACGAATCCAACGCGCCGCTCGCCGCCGATCTGCGCCGCCTCATTCGCGAGCGCATCGCGGCCGGCGATAGCGACGATCAGGTCAAAGCCTTCCTCGTCTCCCGCTATGGCGATTTCATTCTGATGAAGCCCCCGCTGATGCCTTCCACCTGGCTTCTGTGGTTCGGGCCGCTGGTGGTCCTGCTTCTGGGCGGAGGGGTGGCCGCTTTTGTCATCTTCCGGGCCGGAAAAAGGGCCTCTTCGGAAACTTCCTGAAATTTCCAGCACTTAGATCGATATTTATGAAGTGTATTTAATCTGATTGACAGATTGAGGCAATTCTATAGGCGTAAGTCTTGGCTCAATCATCGCGGCTGGCATGGGGCTGGAGCCTGTCGCCCGCGCCCCAAGGAAAAAACTATGAACGATCAACCCGACATCCAATCCAAGCCGCGCGCGCGCCTGATGGCGGCCGCATCGGCGGCGGCCATTCTGCTTCTGGGCCTGGGCGCCTTCGCGCTTCTGCCCCATCCGGTGAATGACGCGAACACCGCGCCCGAAGCGGCGAAGCCGGTTCAGGTGGCCGCCGCCATGATGCCGCGGCAAGTCGCGTCGGCGACGCCGCGGCTGCTGGAGAACGGCGCACCCTTCAGCTTCGCCGATCTGGTGGAGCGCGTGGCGCCCGCCGTCGTCACGGTCACGGTCGAGGAAAAAGTTTCGCAGGTGAACACCCAGTTCGATCCGAGCGATCTGCCCGAGCCGTTCCGCCAGTTCTTCCATGATTTCGGCAATGGCCAGCAATTCAACACGCAGCCGCGCAAGGCCGTGTCGATGGGCTCTGGCTTCATCATCGACAAGACGGGCTACATCGTCACCAACAATCACGTCGTGGAGAACGCCAACAAGATCACGGTGAAACTCAAGGACGGCCGCGAATTCACCGCCAAGCTGATCGGCACCGACAAGGCGACCGATGTCGCGCTGCTCAAGATCAATGCGGGCGCGCTTCCCTCCGTGGAATTCGGCGATGACCGTCAGGCGCGCGTCGGCGATTGGGTGATCGCGGTCGGCAATCCCTTCGGTCTTTCCAACACGGTGACGGCGGGCATCATCTCTTCGATCGGCCGCGATGTCGGCAACGGCCCCTACACCGACTACATCCAGATCGACGCGCCCATCAATCGCGGTAATTCCGGCGGGCCCACCTTCGACATTCAAGGCAAGGTCATCGGCATGAACTCGATGATCTATTCGCCCTCGGGCGGCAGCGTCGGCATCGGCTTCGCCATCCCGGCCTCGACAATTCAGGACGTCGTGGCGCAGCTCAAATCGCACGGCCATGTCTCGCGCGGCTGGCTGGGCGTGGAAATCCAGAGCGTCACGCCCGAAATCGCTTCCAGCGAAGGCGTGAAGGATGCCAAGGGCGCCATCGTCGCCAGCGTCGTGCCGAACAGCCCGGCTGCGAAGGCGGGTTTCGCGCAAGGCGATATCGTCGTTGCCATCAACGGCAAATCGGTTGAGGACTCCCGCGATCTGTCGCGCCGCGTGGCGGCGATCCCGGCGGGTGCCACGGCCGCGTTCACCGTCATTCATGACGGCAACCATGAGACGCTGAAAGCCAAGATCGGCCCGCGCAACGACGACGAAGTCGCCTCCGCCGAATCCGCGCCCCCGGACGAAACCGGCAGCACCGCGCAGGCGATGGGCCTTGGCCTTGCCGCGCTCACCGACGACATGCGCCACACCTACAATCTCGATGCCGGTGTGAACGGCGTCGTCATCACCAAGGTCGATCCGAATAGCGAAGCCGCCGACAAGGGCATCGAGCCGGGCGATGTGATCGTGTCGGTCGGCAACAAGGCGGTCCACACGCCCGCCGACATCACCAAGCAGATGGGGGCGGCGAAGTCGGCCGGCCGCAACACGGTTCTCGTGCTTGTGTCCACGGATAACGGCGAACGCTTCATCGCCCTCAAGACGGGCAAGAGTTGACAGTTCCGGGGCGCGCTGGACCCCCCTCCACGCGCTCCGGTCCCCGCGCTGGCGGCGGCGGCCCCATCCCCCCGTTGCCGCTGCCGGCGCGGACCCTTTTTCCGGGTCTTAAGATTTGAGTTGCGTGCGGGGAGAAAGACAGGAGCTGGGATATGCGCATTCTTGTTGTGGAAGACGATCTCGAAGCACAGCGTTATCTCGTCAACGGCCTGCGCGAAGCGGGCCATGTGGTGGACGATGCGGGCGACGGCGACACGGGCCTCACGCTCGCGCTGTCGCGGCCCTATGACGTCGCCATCATCGACCGGATGCTCCCGCAGCTCGATGGGCTGAAACTCGTCGAAGGCATCCGCGAGCACGGCAATGTCACGCCGGTTCTGTTCCTCTCCGCGCTTTCCGATGTGGACGACCGCGTCAAGGGATTGAAGGCGGGCGGCGACGATTATCTCACCAAGCCCTATGCCTTCGTGGAACTGCTCGCGCGCATCGATGCGTTGATGCGCAGGCGCAGCCCCGCGACCGTGAGGACGCGGCTGCAAGTGGGCGATCTGGAGCTCGATCTTCTCACCCGCACGGCGCGGCGCAGCGAAACCCATATCGACCTTCAGCCGCGAGAATTCCGCCTGCTCGAATATCTCATGCGTCATGCCGGCCAGGTCGTGACGCGCACCATGCTGCTCGAAAGCGTGTGGGAATATCATTTCGATCCACAGACCAACGTGATCGACGTGCACATCTCCCGCCTGCGTGCGAAGATCGACAAGGGGTTCGACACGCCGCTGCTGCATACGGTGCGTGGCGCGGGCTACATGATCCGTGCGCGCGCCTAGCCTATTCCGCTCGCTCGCGTTCCGGGTCATCGTCGTTTACGTCGCGCTGTTTGCGCTTTCCACAGGCGCGCTCGTTGCGTTCACCTACTGGAACACCGAGCGCGCGCTGGATGCCGAAACCGATCAGGTGATCGAGGCCGAGATCACGGGCCTGGCCGAGCAATATCAACGGCTGGGCCTGGCGGGCTTGACCGACGTCATCATCTCCCGCTCGATCCGCGGCAATCGCGGGCTTTATCTTTTGACCGACAGCAAGCGCCATCCCATCGCCGGCAATCTCGATGGCTGGCCGCAGGTGAAAGCGCGGCCCGAGAATTTCATCGAATTCGATTATCAACGCCGCGTCGGCGGCGGGCTTGAAACGCGCCGCGCGCGCGGGCGTGTCTTCGCGCTGATGGGCGGCTTCCAGCTTCTCGTGGCGCGCGACATCCACGAGCGTTACGAAACCCAGCGCCTTCTCACGACCACGCTGCCGTGGAGCGTGGGGTTGATGCTGATATTGGGCCTTGCGGGCGGGGCGCTGATGAGCCGCAATCTTCTCACGCGCCTCGATTCCATCAACGATACGAGCCACGAGATCATGGCGGGCGATCTGTCGCGCCGCGTGCCGGTCACGGGCTCCGGCGACGAGTTCGATACGCTCGCCACCAACCTCAACGGCATGCTCGAGCGCATCGAGCGGCTGATGCGCGGGCTTCGCGAAGTGACGGATTCGGTGGCGCACGATCTGCGCACGCCGCTCAACCGCTTGCGCAACCGCCTCGAAGGCACGCTGATGCGCATGCACGAGAGTCCAGAAGGCGGCGAGATCGAAGCCGCCGTCGCCGAAACCGACCGCCTGATCGCCACCTTCAATGCGTTGCTCCTGATCGCCGAGGCCGAAGCGGGCGTCATCCGCGAGGCGATGACGATGGTCGATTTGCCGGTGATCGTGGAAGGCGTGGCCGAGCTTTACGAGCCGGTTGCCGAAGAAAAAGGCATCAGGCTTGAGATCGCGCCGGCCGGCGCGGTGCAGATCGAAGGCAACAAGACGCTGATCTCCCAGGCGCTCGCCAATCTGATCGACAACGCCATCAAATACACCCCGCCCGGCGGGCATGTGCGCGTGGCCGTCGAGGAAACGCCCGATGGCGTGTCGCTGAGCGTCGCCGACAACGGCCCCGGCATTCCCGATGCGGACCGCAAGCGCGTGCTCGACCGTTTCGTGCGCCTCGAAGCCAGCCGCAACTCGCCGGGCACGGGATTGGGCCTGAGCCTCGTCGCCGCCGTCGCGCGCCTGCATGATGCAAAGCTCGAACTCGCCGACAACGCGCCGGGCCTGAAAGCGGTGCTGCTGTTTCCGTTTGGTATCCGGTGATTTGCACGAAATTTCGGCAGGATGTGCGAAGCAAACATCACTGTCATGGCCCGCGACTGCGGGCCACCCAGTTCTCGCTTCTCATATCTCACAGAATTCAACTGGGCGGCCCGCATTTGCGGGCCGTGACAACAAGATATGCGTTAAAGTGACCGTATGACTAACGCCTTCCGCAACGCCCATCCGCCCGCGCCATATGACCGCGCGCGCGCCGCGCGCACGCTGGAGGAGCTGGTGCAAAGCGGTGACCGGCCTCCGCCGGAATCGCTGGCGCTTCTGGAATCGGTGTTCGGCAATTCGCCGTTTCTGGCGCGCACTGCGTTGCGCGAGCGCGAATTCCTCTCCTATCTGCTGGCAAACGGCTCGCGCGCCGCGCTCGACGAAATCATCGCGGTGGCGAAAGCGGCATCCGCATCGCCCGATGTGAATTCCGCGATGGCGATGCTGCGCCGCGCGCGCAGGCAGGCTGCGCTCGCCATCGCCTTCGCCGATATCGCGGAAATCTGGAGCGTCGATGAAGTCACGCGGGCTTTAAGCGAATTCGCCGATGCTTGCGTCGGTGGCGCGTTGCGATTCCTCTTGCGCGAGGCAGCGCTCGATGCAGGGCTTGCCGAAACCGATCCCGCAAAGATCGAAGCCACGACCGGCCTTATCGTTCTGGCGATGGGGAAATACGGCGCGTTCGAACTCAATTATTCCAGCGATATCGATTTGATCGTGTTCTACGACGCCGAACGTTTTCCATTCCGCAAGAAGGGCGATCCGCGCGGCGCGGCGGTGGATATCGTCAAGGGTTTGGTCAAACTGCTCAGCGAAGTGACGGCGGACGGCTATGTGTTCCGCGTCGATCTGCGCCTGCGCCCCGATGCGGGCGCAACGCAAATCGCCATTTCCATCGAAGCAGCCGAAGCCTATTACGAAGCGATGGGTCAAAATTGGGAACGCGCCGCGATGATAAAAGCGCGCGCCTGCGCAGGCGATCCGCAAACGGGTGCTGCGTTCCTCAAGGCCATCGAGCCCTTCATCTGGCGGCGCAATCTCGATTACGCCGCGATCGAGGACATCCATTCCATCAAGCGCCAGATTCACGCCCATTCCGGCCACGGCACGATCGCGATTGCCGGTCATAACATCAAGCTCGGGCGCGGCGGCATCCGCGAGATCGAATTTTTCGCGCAGACGCAGCAGCTCATTCTCGGCGGGCGCAATCCCGAATTGCGCGCGGCCGGAACGCTCGCGGCCATCGAGGCGCTGCGCAAACGCGGGCTTGTCTCGGATGAGGCCGCCGCCGATCTGACGCATGCCTATCGCTACTTGCGCAAGCTCGAACACCGCCTGCAGATGATCGAGGACCAGCAGACGCACACGCTTCCCAAAACCGAGTCCGAACTCGCCCATGTCGCCTGCTTCATGGGTTATGCGAGCGTCGCGGCATTCGGCACGGAATTGCGGAAAATCCTCGAAACCGTGCAGCGCCATTACGCGCAGCTTTTCGAGGCCGAAGCGCCGCTCTCGGACGTGAAAGGAAGCCTCGTCTTCACCGGCGTCGAGGACGATCCCGAAACCATCGAAACGCTCAAGCGCATGGGCTTTCGCGATGCGCGGCATGTGGCGGGCGCGATCCGCGGCTGGCACCATGGCCGCATCCGCGCCACGCGCGGGAGCCGCGCCCGCGAACTCCTCACCAAGTTGATGCCCGCGTTGCTCGATGCGTTGTCGCACACCGCCGATCCCGATGCGGCGTTCGCGCAGTTCGACCGTTTCATTTCGCATCTGCCTGCGGGCGTGCAATTGTTCTCGCTGCTGTTGGCGAATCCGAATCTCCTCTCCCTGATCGCGCTGATCTGCGGCTCCGCGCCGAAGCTCGCCACCTGGCTCGGCCGCTCGCCCGCCGTGCTCGATGCGTTGATGGACCGCGATTTCCTGCGCGAACTGCCGACACGCAAGCAGCTTGCGAAAATATTCTCGGAGCAATTGAAAGCGGCGAAGAATTACGAAGGCGCGCTCGATGCCGCCCGCCGCTTCGCCCGCGAGCAGATCTTCCGCGTCGGCGTGCAGATCATCGAAGGTTCCGCCGCGCCCGAGGACGCAGGCCCCGCGCTCGCCAATGTCGCCGAAACGGTGATTGCCGGATTGTTGCCGGTGGTGGAAGACGAACTCGCCGCCTCTGCGGGGCGCGTGCCCGGCGGGGCGTTCGCCGTCATCGCCATGGGCAAGCTCGGCGGGCGCGAAATGACGGCGGCATCCGATCTCGATCTCATCTTCGTCTACGACGCGCCGCGCCATGTCGAACATTCGGACGGTCCCAAGCCGCTGCCGGTGATCGTCTATTACGCGCGTCTGGCCCAGCGCTTCATCACCGCGCTCACCATGCCCACGGCCGAAGGCGGCTTGTACGAAGTGGACATGCGCCTGCGCCCCACCGGCAACAAGGGCCCAGTGGCGGTGAGCCTCGAATCCTTCGCGCGCTATCATTCCGGCGAGGCGTGGACGTGGGAGAAGCTCGCACTCACCCGCGCGCGCATTATCACGTCGCCCGAGAAGCTGGCCGCAAAGATCGTTCATGAAATCCACACAGCACTTACCCAACCGCAAGACGAGGACAAATTGTTGAAAGACGCGCGCGAAATGCGCGCCAAGCTCGCCGCCCAGTTTCCCGGCCGCAACCGCTGGGATCTGAAATTCGCGCCCGGTGGGCTTGTCGATATCGAATTCATCGCGCAAACGCTGCAATTGCGCGAGGCCGCGCCGGAAATCCTCGATACCAACACGATCGGCGCACTTCAGCGCCTTGCCAAAGCAGGCGCGCTCGATGCGGAGGACGCCAAGACATTGGTCGAATCGGCGCAACTCCAGCACGCGCTCACCCATGTGCTGCGCATCGCGCTCGACGGCACGCTCGATCCGGCCACCGCCACGCCGGGCCTCAAGGCGCTGCTGGCGCGCGCCGGACATGCCGAGGATTTCCCGGAACTCGAAGCCAAGCTCGCCGCCGCGCAATCGGCCGCGCGCGCGATTTTCAACCGCGTGATGCAGGCGGAGTGATCAGGGCTCCAGCCGCTTGATCCATTCGGGCAGCGCGAACGCGGCCGCGTGAATATCGGGATTGTAGTAATCGGTCTTGAGCTTGAGGCGCTTGTACGCCGCCTTGGCGCGCTTGATGCCGGCAGGCGTGCCGAGCCGCTTGCCTTTGCCCGCCCAGCTCAGCGCCATGAAGCCGCCGATATAGCTCGGCACGACCGTCAGATAGAGCCCCGATTGCGGGAAGAATTGCGACAGCTCCTTCAGCGCCTCTGTGATCTCCCATGGCTGGTAGAACGGCACGCCGGTCTGGAAGGTGGCGTAGCCGCCGTCCTTCAACGCCGCTTTAACTCTGTCATAAAACGTCTCGCCGAACAGCGCCTTGCCGGGGCCGACGGGATCGGGCCGGTCGGCGACGATGAGATCGAAACGGCCTTTCGATTCGCGCCTGCCGAGATATTCGAAGGCGTCGGCGATCTCGATTCTGAGCCGCTTGTCCTTGAAGGCCTTGGCGTTGATGGTGCCGAAGAATTCGCGGCAGCGCTCCACCACCTGCCCGTCGATGTCGACGAGCACGACCTCTTTCACATCCTTGTGCTTGAGCGCCTCGTCGGCGATGGAGAGGTCGCCGCCGCCCACGATCATCACGCGCCGTGCCTTGCCGTGCTCCAGCATCGGCAAATGTGTCAGCATTTCGGCATAGGCGGATTCGTCGCGGGTGGTGATCTGGACGATGTCGTCGAGCGTCATGACGCGGCCGTTGGCGACCGTGTCGAAGATTTTAATGCGCTGGTAGCGGCTCTTTTCGTCCACCAGCGCGGGGCCTGCAAGCTCCATGGACTGGGCGTAACCCTTGTGGAGCCGCTCCTTGAACATCGTCGCCATCGCTCGCCTCGCTCGAAATCGGCGAGGGCTTTTAGGGCGCGCGAGCCAGCGAGTCCAGCCGCGCCGCCGCCACGTCGCCCGTGAAAAAATTGACGGTGGCGTGACAAAATTCTTGCGCTGGCGAAGAACGCGCCTATATTCATCCTCGATCCCGGCGACGGGATTCAGGCGGTTCGGCGGAAGGTAGCCCCTTCATCCGGCCGCTTTCTTCTTAGCGGTGTCCGGAGGAAACGAAGGCCACCACAGGTGTCAACGCTACTTAGAGGGTAGGTGCCAGAATGGCTCGACTCGAACTCGTGGCGGCGATCAAAGAAGCAAAGGCGCCTCGCGCCCGCGTTTCTGCGAGGACCGTTCCGGTTCCTATTCCCCTGGGGGATGAGGACCGCAAGGATCACTTCATCACACGTAACGGACTGACCTATGCGGGAAGTCACCTGATCATAGATCTTTGGGAAGCCGAGGGACTCGACGACCGGGATCGGATCGAACAGGCGCTGATCGATGCAGTGCATGCCGCAGGCGCGACGCTCCTGCACATTCATCTGCACACGTTCTCCGATGGCGGCGGCGTTTCCGGCGTCGCAGTGCTGGCGGAGAGCCATATCAGCGTCCATACATGGCCCGAAAAAGGCTACGCGGCATTCGACGTTTTCATGTGCGGAAACGCCGAGCCGAGGAAAGCGCTTTCGGTATTCAAGGCCGCGTTCAATCCCGGCCGCATCGTCATCGGCGAACACAAGCGCGGCGTTCTCTAAGCCCCGCAATCGCCGGATTCTCATGCATTAACCAAGAGCGGAGATGGCCTTTAACGGGCCATTTCCGCGCTTGGCCTGGAACGGTATCCTCGCCCGTTCAGCGTGAACGCGCGTTAACTTTATTCGCGCGCGAAGCGAGGCGTTTTGCGTTACGACGTCTGTGTCATCGGCGCGAGTATGGATGGCTTGGCTGCCGCAGCGGCGCTGGCGCTGGCGGGGCTCAAGGTCGCCGTCGTCGAGCGCAACGCAGTACCCGGCGGCCGTGCGCAGACGCACGAATTCCATCCCGGCTTTCGGGCTTCACCGTTCCTCGACGAACTTGCGCCCATCCCGCGCGAAATCCATTGGGCGTTCGATCTGACGCGGCGCGGCGCGCTCTTCCTCTCAGCCGCTGAACCCGGCACGCGCATCGCCGCGGCGCTCGCGCGTGCTTTCGAAGAAGCCGATGCGCCGCCGCGCCGCACAGCGTGGTTCGAGCGCACGCCGCCGCGCCGCCCGTGGCCCGGCGAAGAGTTGGCGTTGTGCGCGCTCGCCGATGTGACGAAAGGCGATCTGGCCCGTCCGCTCGAAGGCCGTGCCGCCGATCCGGCGCTCGCGGGCTCCGCGCTCCACCTTCTCGTTCCCTGCAACGGAGGCATGGTGGCTGGCGGGCTTGGCAAGCTGACCGAAGCGCTGGCCGCCTGCGCGCGCGACGCGGGCGTGGAGCTCACGCTCGGCACGGACGTCACCGACATCCGCAACGCCAAGGGCCGCGCCACCGGCATAGGCCTCGCCGACGGCAGCGAGATCGAGGCGCGTGCGGTCATCTCCACGCTCGATCTGAAGCGCACGTTCCTCTCGCTCTTCCAGTGGGACGCGCTGCCCAAGCCCACGATCAAGCGCGTCAGCGCCTGGCGCATGGGCGGCGGCACGGCGCGCGTGCTGTTTGCGCTGGAAGCCGCGCCCGCCGCCACCCGCGAGCCAATCGCCATCGGCTTCGATGCGGCGAACCTCTCGGCCTCTTACGCCGCGTGGCGCGCGGGCCTGATCCCTGAGACGCCGCCCACGGTGCTGCGGCTCGTATCGGCCAGCGATCCGTCTCTGGCGCCGCAAGGCGCCGCCACGCTCACCGCCACGCTCGGCTCGATCCCGTTCCGCCTGTTCGATGGCGCCTGGACGCATGAGAAGCGCGACGCGCTTCGCGACCGTGCGCTTGCCGCCGCCCGAACCGTCTTCCCCAATCTCGGCATTGCCGCCGCCGAGGTGATCGCGCCGCCCGACATCGAAGAGGCGCTCGGCGCCACGGAAGGCGATCTCTGGGGCGGCGAGATCGCTTCCGACCAGATGCTCGACATGCGTCCCGGCCCGCGCACCGAAATTCACGGTCTCTATCTGGCCGGGCCATCGTCCGCCTCAGGCCCGCTCGCCACATGCGCGAGCGGAGTAGCGGCGGCACGCGCCGTGCTGGCCGACATGCGCGCGGGGCGTCTCAAATGAGCAGCTCCTGCGATGCTCTCGTCATCGGCGCGGGCGCGAACGGCCTTGCGGCAGCCGCCTATCTCGCACGCGCTGGCAAGCGTGTGATCGTTGTAGAGGCGCAAAACAAAACCGGCGGATTGTGTCAATCGGTGAAACTCGCCGGCGATTTCTCCGCGCCGCTCGCGCACACGCTCTATGCGCTCGATCCGCGCGTGGTGAAGGAATTGCGCCTCGCCGGCCGCGACCTCAAATTCGCCGTGCGCGACTTGGCCGTAGTGGGCTTGCGCGCCGATGGCAAACATCTGGTGCTGAGCCGCGACGTGCACGCCACCGCACGCAGCATTGCCGCGCACAGCCAAGCCGACGCCAAGGCATGGAAGCCCTTCCGCCGCGAACTCTTTTCGCTCGCCCGCGCTGCGCGCGCATTGTGGTGGGAAGATGGCGCGTTCGCGGACGCGCGCCTCGAACCGTTCCGCCGCATGAGCGCGGCCGCGTTACTCGATGGCTGGTTCGAATCCGACGCGCTGAAGGCCGCGCTTGCTTTCGATGCGACCGATGGCGGGCTTTCGCCATTGGAACCCGGCTCGGCGCTGGTGTTGCTCTGGCGCGCGGCGCAGGAAATGTGTGGCCTTCAGGGTGCCGCCGCCGCCATCGCACGCGGGCCGCAGGTTCTGACCGATACATTGGCCGAAGCGGCACTCTCTGCCGGTGCCGAAATCCGCACCGGCGCGCGTGTGGCGAAAATTCTTGTCACCGACGGCGCAGCGGCCGGTGTGGCGCTCGATTCCGGTGAGACGATCGCCGCACGCATCGTGCTTTCCAGTCTCTCACGGCGGCAGACATTGACCGCGCTGTTGCCCGATGGCGAGGCCGGGTTCGGCCAACACTTCGCAAGCCCGCGCACGGGCAGCGCGGCCGTGTCGCTCGCGTTGAAGACTCTGCCCGAATTTTCCGGCAGCGTGGCGCCCCGCAACGCCCGCTTCATTCTGGCCGAGAAAATGGAAAGCTATGTCGCTGCGCATGCCGCCGCCGCGGCGGGGCGTTTGCCGGATGAATTGACGATGGAACTTACAATTCCTTCCGCCGCCGATTCATCGCTTGCCCCTCTTGGTCAGCACATCGCATCGGTATTGGTGCGGCCCGTTCCGCTTGCCGCCGATCCGGAACAACTGGAAGCAAAGGTCATCGCGGCACTCAATCGCGTCGTGCCCGGCATCTCCGCGCAGATCGCCGCCGCGAATGTCGCTGTCGGCGCGGACACAACCGATGTCATGCGCCTCGCCATGCGCTGGAACGAACGTTTGAAAACGCCGCTTCGCGGATTGATGGTCCTCGAAGAGCCCGTAACCGCAATCTCGGGCAGGGCAGGGCGCATCGCCGCGTCATTGGCCGCAAAGGAAAACGATACATGACCTTGCGCGCCACGCCATTCCACGCCCGCGCCGCCGAAGCCAATCGCGGCAATGACTGGACCGTGCGCAATGGCTGCACGCTCGCGCGCGTCTATTCGGACGCGCATGAAGAAGCGCTGGCCGCGCGCGTGCGCGGCGTGTTGGCCGATATTTCCTGGCGCTGGCGCGAGCTGATCGAAGGCGCGCGGGCGGACGAATTCCTGTCGCATCTTGCGACGCGCGATGCTTCGAAACTGGAGCCGGGCGCGGCGCTGAAGGCGCTGTGGCTCAACGATGGCGGCGCGGTGCGCGGTGCTGGCGCGATTGCGCGTTACGGCAAGGCGACGTTTCTGCTGGTATCGGCCGCGGAAGATCGCGAATGGATCGCGTCCGCCGCCGCGCGCTTCGGCGTGAAGATGCACGATGCCGGCGAAGGCGGCCTGGCGCTGATCGGTCCTTATGCCGCGCGCGTGCTGCAGGAAGCAGGTCTCGATCCCGCGCTCGAGCCGCTTGCCGTGCGCAAGGTTTTCTGGCGGGGGACAAGCGTGACGCTTTCCCGCTTTGGCGAGCATGGCGGCTATGAAATCTGGTGCGCGCCCGATGACGGGCTTCTCGTGTGGGACCGCCTGATGCGCGCGGGCGCCGCGTTCGGCCTTCAAGCCGCGGGCACTGAAGCGATGGACATTCTCGATCTCGAAGCAGGCATCGCGCGGCCAATTCGCGACTATGCGCCTGCGCGCGATGGATTTGTCAAGCAACCCACGCCGAAATCGCTGGGATTGGAAAAGCTGATTGACTCCACGCATCAAATCTTCAATGGGCGCTCCGCTTATCTTGCCGCGCTGGAAACGAAAACGCTCATCGGACTCGAAATCGATTCCGAAATGCCCGCGCCGCACACGCCAATTTTGCGCAACGGGCAGGCCATCGGACGCACGCTCTCCTCGCATTATTCGCCCGCTCTGCGACGCGCCATTGCTTTGGCAATTGTCGAAGAGTCTGCGGCTGCGCCCGGCACGGAACTCGCGCTCACGCTCGCCCCCACCGCCGAAACGCCCGAATTCCGCAATGCAATTGCCCGCGTTGCGGCCCTGCCGTTTCTGCCGGTTCCTGACTCTTTAAGCGGTTAATACGCAATCTCCTGTCGCAAGGCGGCCTATCCGCAAGCACCGTCGCTGGGGCATAATATCGCCATGAACAAACAGGCGCCGCCGCCCAATTTCCTGCGACCCGCTTTCGCCGCCGAAGCCAAAGCGGAATTCGATACGCTGTTGCGCGCGCGGCCCGATGTGAAATTCATCGATGCCGTTCTGGCCGACATCGGCGGCGCGTTGCGCGGCAAGCGCCTGCCCATCGGCGAAGCGGCGCGCTTGTTCGAAAGCGGGATGCAGATTCCGCATTCGATTTATCTGATGGATTCGCGCGGCGAAATGATGAACCCGTTCGGCCGCGGTGTCGGCGACGGCGATCCCGACGGCACGGCCTGGCCCATTCCCGGCACGATTACACCGGTGTGGGGCGAGCCGCGCGCGCAAATGCTGATGACATTGCGCGACAACACTGGCGCGCCCGATCCGGCGGAGCCGCGCGCAGCACTCGAACGCGTGCTGGAGCGTTTCGCGGAATTGAAACTCGCGCCTGTCGCGGCGTTGGAACTGGAATTCTATCTCATCGATCGCGCGCGCGGCGAAAGCGGTGCGCCGCTTCCGCCCGTCAGCCCGCGCGACGGGCGGCGCGAAACCGCGCCGTCGGTTTATGGCATCGACGATCTCGATCGCTACAAGGATTTCCTCGCCGCGCTCAACGATGCGGCGGAAACGCAACGCATCCCGCTTTCCGCCGCCAGCAAGGAATATGCGCCCGGCCAGTTCGAAGCCAATCTGAAGCATCAATCGGATGCGCGCGCCGCCGCCGATCATGCGGTGTTCCTGAAACAGATCGTGAAGGCCGCGGCGCGTAGCCAAGGCTTCGAAGCCACATTCATGGCGAAGCCTTACGCGGAGCATCCGGGCAGCGGGCTACACATCCATCTGAGCATCAATGATGAAAAAGGCCGCAACATTTTCGATGATGGCAGCGAAGAAGGTTCGCAAGCGTTGCGTCACGCCATCGCCGGATTGCAGGCGGCGATGCCGGAATCCATGGCGCTGTTCGCGCCGAATGTGAATTCTTTTCGCCGCTTCCGGCCAGACATGTTCGCGCCCGTCAACCGGCGCTGGGGCGTCAACAACCGCTCGGTGGGATTGCGCGTGCCGGCGGGACCGGGTGATGCGCGCCGCATCGAGCATCGCGTGGCGGGCGCCGATGCAAATCCGTATTTTGCGCTCGCGGCGGTCCTGGCCGGCGCCCATCACGGATTGACGACGAAGCCCGATCCTGGCGCGCCCGCATCCGGCAATGTCTCCCGCGAGCGCGATGCGGCATTGCCTTTCACCATCGATGAAGTGCTTGCGAAACTGGAACACGCTTCGATTTTGCAATCCTATCTCGGCGCCGAAACGATTTCGCTCTATCGCGAAACCAAGCGCATCGAGGCGCAGCGCCTGCGCCGCGCGATCAGTGCCGCCGAATATGAATGGTATCTTTGATTGTCGCGCAATCCGGGCGGCGAACCGGTTCCCACTTCGCCTGATTGCGCTTTAAGCGCGCGGCAATCGCAATTCCGCGAAACCGCCTTCGCCTTCTTCGCCGCCCAATCTGACGGCCCCGCCCATGCGGCGCGCCAGTACCATCGCGATTGCCAACCCAAGACCGACGCCCGTCACCGCGCCCGGCCGGTCGAAACGCGCGAAGGCCTGCCCCGCGCGCGCTTTCTCGTTCGCCGCGAAGCCATAGCCGCTGTCGCGAATGCCGATGACGATTGTCCTATCCTCGTGGCGCAATTGCACGCGCACAGATCCCTTTTCCGGCGTGTATTGCAGCGCGTTGCACAGAAGATTGACCAGCACGCGCTTGACGCCGAGCGCATCGGCGGTGGCTAGCGCGGCATCGGGCAGCGCCACGCGCAATTTGATCCGCCGCGAGAAGGCCCGGCCCGCAAGTTCGCCCACCGCTTCGCGCGTAATTGCGGCCACGTCCACATTTGTCAGCGTCACCGGATGGCGGCCTGCTTCGAGATTGGCGAAATCGAGAATGTCGCTGATCTTGCCGTGCAGATGGCGGCCGGCGCTGGCGATATCGCGCGCATATTCGGCATATTTCGGGTGGCCCGCCTTGCCGAACAATCCCTGCTCGATCACTTCCGAAAATCCGATGATGGCGTTGAGCGGCGTGCGCAATTCATGGCTCATATGGGCGATGAATTCGGATTTGGAGCGCTCGGCCTCCACAGCACGCCGCTCCGCATCGGCAAGGCGCACGTAAAGCCGCTGGTCGGCGGGTTTGACGGCGAGCAAATTCTTCATCGCTTCGGCGGTTTTCGCGCGGCGCTCGAATTCGCGCACGAACACGACGGCGAGCCCTGCGCCCGCCAATGCAGGCCCGAAAATAAAGAAGAGATAAAGCGGCAGCGATCCGTACCAGGCGCCGAGTGCCGCACCTGCGCGCACCGATGTGGCGACCGCCAGGGGCCAGCCCGCGACAGCTGCGATCGACACGATGCGGTGTCCGTCAGCGAAATCGAGTTCGCGCGTCGCCTTGTCCGCGCCGTTCAGTTGCAGCGTTGCCTGCGGCGGCATTTCATTCCAGTCCGCGCCCAGCGCCAGCACGCGGCCGTCCTTCGCCGCAATGGTTGCGTTGCCGGCCGCACCCAGCAACGCCCGCGCATCGAGCTCTACCGCCACGATCTGCTCACCCGATGCGAAGAGGATGGCGAAGCCCGTGCCGTCTTTCAGCGGAATGACGGCGCGCCCCGCCCGTGCGCGCGCCAGCGCGGCGCCGGGAATCGGCAGAAACCCGGGCGCCATTTTCATTTCCGAAAGCAACCCGCCATTCGCGTCCAGCACGACGATGTTTTTTAGCGCCGCGCCGCCCGCGTCGGAAAGTGCCGCCGTCGCATCGGGGCTTGCGGCGTTGGCGAATGCCGTGCCGAGCGCCGCGTAGCGGTCCAGCGCCGCCGCCAGTTCGCCGCTCAGTTCGTGTGCATGCCGTGTCTCAAAAGAGGACGCCTGATCGAGCGCGCGCACGCGGTCGAGCCGCATCTGGATGGCGGCGGCGCTCGCGAAGCTGCCCGCAATCAACACCAGCGAAATCGCCACCGTCACGCGGATGTTGCGCGTAGCGGCCTTCGAAACCGCGCGCGTCGCAATCGCAAACGGAGATGCTGCCAGGCTTTGCGCCATGAATCCCCCCACCTGCGAGTGATTCGTTCTTGAGACGATGATACGAATCGCGGAGTCGCTGTCGAGAGCGCAATCCGCCGAAGTGGGTACCGGTTCGGCGAAAGATCGCGCGACCAAATAAAATTCAGCCCAGCATTTTCGAAGCCACTTCGAACAAATTCGACGAAATGCCCGGGACTTTCAGGATGGCTTCGAGTTCGGCCCGCATCAGCGCCTGGCGCGCGGGATCGTAGCGCCGCCAGTTCTCGAACGCCGACGCCATGCGCGCCGACACTTTCGGGTTCAGCGCATCGAGCGTGCGCACCACTTCGCCGACGAGCTTGTAGCCCGCGCCGTCCGCCGCATGGAAGCGCAGATGATTGGCCGAAAACGCGCCCACCAGCGCGCGCACGCGATTGGGATTCTTGATGTCGAAATGGGGATGCTTCATCAGCGCGCGCACGCCGCCCACGGTATCGGGCAGGGGCGAGCCGGCTTGCAGGCTCATCCATTTGTCGAGCACGAGCGCATTGCCGCGGAAACGGTCGTGGAAATCGGCGAATGCCGTATCGCGCGAGAGCGAATTCATGCGCGTCAGCGCGGCAAGGCCTGCGATCATGTCGGTCATGTTGGTGGCGGCGCGGTAATGCGCATCGGCGAGTTTCGCTGCAGCCTCATCGTCGGCCGCCGTCAGATAGCGCAGGCAGGCATTGCGAAGTGCGCGCCGCCCGGCGGACGCCGCATCGGGTTTGTAGCTGCCGCCGGTATCGAGTTTTTTGTAAAGCGCATCCAACCGCGCGCCATGCGCCGCCGCCACACTGCGGATCAGCGCCACGCGCGCCGCATGAATCGCATCGGGATCGGCGGGCTGCATCGCAAGCGCAAGCTCGTCTTCCGAAGGCGGCATCAGCATCAACGCCGCGAATGCGTGATCGGAATCGGCGCGCGCCAGCGCTTCGCCGATGGCGTCGAGATAGGTGCGGTCGGTCTTGGGCGCGGCGCCGGATTGCGCGGCGTGCGCCATTTCCAGCAGCAATTCGGTGGCGAGGATCTGCCCGGATTCCCAGCGGTTGAAAGAATCGGCGTCGTTCTTCATCAGTGCCGCGCGCGCTTTGCGGTCGAGCGGCGTCTTGAAGATCGCGGGCGCGGAGAAATGCCGGCCGAGCGAAAGAAGCGGCGGCTCCGTCACATCGACGAAGACGAATTTCTCTTCCGCCTTGGTCAGCTCCAGCACGCGTTCCTCGGGCCCGCGTGCATTTTCGCCTTCCAGCGTCAGCGGCAATGCGGCACCCGACGGCGCGACAAGCCCCACGCTCACCGGAATATGCATCGGCTTCTTCGTGGGCTGGCCGGGCGTGGGCGCCAGCGTCTGTTTCAGATCGAGGGTGTAGGTTTTCTTCGCCGCATCGTAATCGCCTTTGGCCTCGATCACCGGCGTGCCCGATTGCACATACCAGAGGCGGAATTGCGAGAGATCGCGCCCGTTGGAATCCTCGAAACATTTCACCCAATCTTCAACGGTTGCCGCTTCGCCGTCATGGCGTTCGAAATAAAGATCGGTCGCCTTGCGATAGCCGTCATCGCCCACCAGCGTCTGGAGCATGCCGATCACTTCGGCGCCTTTTTCGTAAACCGTCGACGTGTAGAAATTGTCGATCGAGATATAACTCTGCGGTTGCACGGGATGGGCGAGCGGTCCGGCGTCCTCCTGGAATTGCCGCGCGCGCAGCGCCTTCACGTCGTCGATGCGCTTCACCGCGCGGCTTCGCTGATCGGCGGAGAAATTCTGGTCGCGGAAGACCGTCAATCCTTCCTTCAGCGACAATTGGAACCAGTCGCGGCAGGTTATGCGGTCGCCCGTCCAGTTATGGAAATACTCATGCGCCACCACGCTTTCGATGCGCTCGTAATCGGCGTCGGTCGCGGTGTCGGGCGAAGCGAGCAGCAATTTGTCGTTGAAGATGTTGAGGCCCTTGTTCTCCATCGCGCCGAAATTGAAGGCACTCACCGCCACGATCATAAAGATGTCGAGATCGTATTCGCGGCCGTATGCCTCCTCGTCCCAGCGCATGGCGCGTTTGAGCGAATCCATCGCATAAGTTGCGCGCTGCTCGTTGCCGTGCTCCACGAAAATGCGCAATGCCACGCGGCGTTTCGACATGGTGACGAATTCATCGTCCAGCACGCCAAGATCGCCCGCCACAAGCGCAAAAAGATAACAGGGCTTTGGGAACGGATCGTTCCACACCGCGAAGTGCCGTCCGTCCGGAAGATCGCCGCTGGCTGTCAGATTGCCGTTCGACAGCAGCACCGGATATTTCGCCTCGTCCGCTTCGATGCGCGTTGTGTAAACCGCCAGCACATCGGGGCGGTCGAGGAAATAGGTGATGCGGCGAAATCCTTCCGCCTCGCATTGCGTGCAGAACATGCCGTTCGAGACGTAGAGTCCCTCCAGCGCCGTGTTTTCCGCGGGCGCGATCTCGGTCACGATCTCGAGCGTGAATTTCGCGGGCACCTGGGCGATGGTCAGAAACTTGTCGTCCACATTGTAATCGGCGGGCGAAAGCGCGCGCCCATCGAGCGCTACCGAAACGAGCTTCAATTGCTCGCCGTTCAGAACCAGCGGCACATCCGCGCCCGTGCGCGCCACCTGCATCTTCGCGTTCACGCGCGTGGCGGCGGGATCGAGCCGGAAATCGAGCGCGATTTCGCTGATGCGGTAATCGGGCGCGCGATAATCTTTCAGATTTATGGCGCGCGGTTCTTCGGTGCGCATGGGCCTGCCTCGATCGGAAAATCGGGGTCAGTCATAGCCCTTCGGGCACGCAAAGGAAAAGGCGAAACCGCTAGCCCTCTTCGCGATCGACGGCCATCAAAAGGTCCTGCGCGTCATGGGCGAGCTGGGCCAGAGAGGCCGGCATTTCCTCGCCCGATTTGCGGGCCCATTCGACGAGGCTGGACGCGAATTCCGCAAGTTGCGGCGCATTGGCGATGAGGCGCGCCTGGCGTTCCACGCGCTGGGGATCGAGATCGTATTCCGCGCCCGGCACGCGCCAGCCGCCCCAATCCGCATCGCCGGTGACGACGACAGGATACGTGCCCGGCACGGGATGACGCGCGCAATCTCCGGCCGGCTGCCATTTGTTGCGCGCACGAATGATGCGCCAGTGCTCGGAGCCGTTGGCCTTGTCTTCGGCGGCGGGTGCTTCGGCCTGAAGCTCGTCGGCGGCGAATTCGCGGCCCAGCCCCACGTCGTAATAAACGCGCAAGGGTTCGTCCAAACCCTTGGCCCAATGCGGAATGACGCGTTCCACCAGCGCCCATGTGCCCACAGGCTTCACGTATACGCGCTGGTTCTTGTGAAACTGTGCCTTGGCCATCTTCGGACCCTGTCGCGACACACCAAATTAGGGCCGCCCGCCTTAAGCCCCGGTTAAAAACAGCCTTTGAATTGACGCTAGGGAAGGGAAAAGACGCTGATTTTTCCGCCTGTTGGCGGGCGCGGGCAGGCGCTCTAAGCTGGAACTTAACCGCTAAACAAAATGGGACGAAACGCATGAATTTCGATTTCTCCGACGATCAGAAATTGCTCAAGGATCAGGCGCGAAAATTCCTCGCCGAGAAGTGCGCGCCGAAGGTCGTGCGCGGCGTGCTGGAGGGCGCGGGCGGGCTCGATTCCAATTTGTGGAAAGCCATCGCCGAGATGGGCTGGCTCGGCACCGCGATACCGGAAAATTACGGCGGGCTGGGCCTCGGCTATCTGGAACTTTGCGTGATCGCGGAGGAGTTGGGCCGTGTGCTTGCGCCGGTGCCGTTTTCGTCCACGGTTTATCTGTTTGCGGAAGGGGTTCTCGCAGCGGGAAGCGAAGAACAGAAGAAGCGGCTTCTGCCGGACGTCGCATCCGGCGCGCTGATCGGAACATTCGCGCGCGCCGAAGGGCCGGGCGCTGTGATCGCGAAGAACATCCGCGCCACGTTCAAGGGCGGCAAGCTTTCGGGCAAGAAAACCGCGGTGGTGGACGGCATGGACGCCGATTACGCCGTCGTGCTGGCGCGCGCCAGCGACGAGCCCGGCGAGCGCGGCCTTGCATTGGCGCTGGTCGATCTGAAAGCGGCAGGCGTCAAGCGCCACGCGCAGGATTCCATCGATCCCTCGCGCAAGCATGCCGAGATCATTTTCGAGAATGTCTCCGCCGAACCGCTCGGCAAAACGGGCGAAGGCTGGTCAAATGCCAATCGCGTGCTCGACCGCGCAGCGATCCTGATGGCGTTCGAGCAGGTGGGCGGCGCGGATGCCTGCCTCGTCATGGCGAAGGATTATGCCATGAACCGCTATGCCTTCGGCCGGCCCATCGCGTCGTTCCAGGCGATCAAGCACAAGCTCGCCGATATGTATGTGAACAACGAGCTGGCGCGCTCCAATGCTTATTACGGCGCCTGGGCGCTTTCGACGAACGCGCGCGAATTGCCGCTCGCCGCCGCCGCCGCCCGCGTCGCGGCCACGCAGGCTTTCGATTACGCGGCCAAGGAAAACACGCAGACGCATGGCGGCGTGGGCTTCACATGGGAGTTCGATTGCCACCTTTACTACAAACGCTCGCGCGAACTCGCGCTGGCGCTCGGTGCGCAACGAAGCTGGAAAGAAAAGCTCGTGACCGAACTCGAACTCTCGAACGCGGCGTGAGGATAAGACGATGGACTTCGAAGACACCAAGGAAGAAGCCGAATTCCGCAGCGCCGTGAAGAAGTGGCTGGATGCCAATGCGCCTGCCGAAAAAGACGAGGCGGGCGACTTCATGGGCGAACGCGGCAGCAAAGGATGGCTCGCGGCACAGCGCGCCTGGCAGGCGAAGAAAGCCGCGGCCGGTTATGCGCGCATCACCTGGCCGAAGGAAGTCGGCGGCTATGGCGGCACGCCGATTCAGCAGGTCATCTTCAATCAGGAAGAGGCCAAGCATAATGTCGGCGGCAACAATCCCTTCGCCATCGGGCTTGGCATGTGCATTCCCACGCTGATGGCCTATGGCGACAAGAACGCGATCAAGCGTTACGTGAAGCCTGCGCTCACCGGCGATGAAATCTGGTGCCAATTGTTCTCCGAGCCAGCGGGCGGCTCCGATGTCGCGGGACTTCGCACGCGTGCGGAAAAGCAGGGCGACGAATGGGTGGTGAATGGCCAGAAGATCTGGACGACCGGCGCGCAGATTTCCGATTACGGCATCCTGCTCACGCGCACCGATGCCAATGTGCCCAAGCACAAGGGCCTGACCATGTTCTATCTCTCGATGAAATCGCCCGGCGTGGAGGTGCGGCCCATCAAGCAGGCAAGCGGCGCGTCGGGCTTCAACGAAGTCTTCTTCACCGATGTGCGCATTCCGGATTCGCAGCGGCTTGGCGAAGTGGGGCAGGGCTGGCAGGTGGCGCTCACCACGCTGATGCATGAGCGGCTCGCGGTGGGCGGCGGGGCGGGCGGCGCGCTCGATGTGCCGCAATTGATGGCGCTTGCACGCGCGCTGGAACTGGAAGATGGCCCTGCGCTGAAAAACGCGAGCGTGCGCGAACGCATCGCGGACTGGTATGTGCGCTCGGCCGGTTTGAAATACACGACCTATCGCACCATGACGGCGCTGTCGCGCGGCCAGCAGCCGGGGCCGGAAGCTTCGATTGCCAAGATCGTCGTCGCGCCGAAGCTGCAGGACCTTTCTGCTTTCGCGATGGAACTCGAAGGTGAAGCGGGCGCGCTGAAGGGTGACGATGCACCCGCGCATGGTGCGTTCCAGGGCGGCTGGATGGGCGCGCCGGGCCTGCGCATCGCCGGCGGCACCGACGAAATCCTGCGCAACATCATCGCCGAGCGCGTGCTTGGGCTGCCGCAGGACGTGCGCGTCGATAAAGACATTCCATTCAACAAACTGCCCAGCGGGCGCTAAGGGAGAAGATCATGATCGGATATGTGACCATCGGAACCAACGATTTCGAAAAGTCGAAAAAATTCTACGACGCGGTGCTCGCAGGCTTGGGCGGCAAGCGCACCATGACGATGGAGCGCATGCAGGGCTATGGCAGCGGCAAGGGGCCGATGCTGGCGGTGTGCCTGCCCTATGACGGCAAGGCGGCGACCGGCGGCAACGGCACGATGGTGGCGCTCGCCGCACCCTCGCGCGAAACGGTGGACAAGGTTTATGCCGATGCGCTCGCCCATGGCGCGAAAGACGAAGGCGCGCCGGGCCTGCGCGGCGACACGTTCTACGGCGCCTATTTCCGCGATCCGGATGGCAACAAGCTCTGCGTCTTCAAGGTTGGATGATCCAGACGCCCTGCATCAAAGTCTGCGTGATGGACCCGGTACATCGCATCTGCACCGGCTGCGGGCGCACGCTCGACGAAATCGCGCGCTGGGGCACGATGAGCGATGCGGAGCGGACGAAAGTGATGCAGGAATTGCAAAATAGATTGTCATCCCGGATGGCGCGATCAGCGCCGATCCGGGACCCACGGTGAAATTGTCCCAGTGGGTCCCGGCTCACGCTCCGCTTCGTTACGCTGGCCGGGATGACATCGAGTTTTAGGATGCGTCGCTGAGCTTGTGACGTTCGAGCGGATCGGGATTGAGAAGTTTCCCGCTCATCGCGCCGATCCAGTCCAACCCCTCGCGCAATTTCACATTCTCGCCGATGACGAAGATCGCGGGCGCGATGCTTTCCTTCGCGGCGCGCGGAAGGTCGCCCAGCGTCGTCACGCGCACGTCCTGTCTGGCAAACGTCGCATCGGACACGATGGCTGCCGGTTCGTCCGCCGCGCGCCCCGCTTCCATCAGCTTCGCGGCGATGGCGTCGATATGCGCCAGCGCCATGTAAAGCACCAGCGTGGGCGAGCCCTTCGCGACCGCCGCCCAATCGAGCGTGGGCAAGCCGCCATCCGCGCCATGTCCGGTGATGAATGTCACGGCGTGATTGGTGTCGCGATGCGTCACGGGGATGCCCGCATAGGCTAGGCCGCCGATGCCTGCCGTCACGCCGGGCACGATGCGGAACGAAATGCGCGCGCGCGCCAGCGCCAACGCTTCCTCGCCGCCGCGCCCGAACACGAAGGGATCGCCGCCCTTCAGCCGCAGCACGCGCGCGCCTTTGCGCGCCATCGAAACCAGTATGCGCGAAATGTCGGCCTGCTTTGCTGAGGCTTGACCGCGCCGCTTTCCGGCATAGATCAGCTCGCCGCGCGCCAGCGTCAAAAGTTTTTCGTTCACCAGCGCGTCGTAGAGAATGACATCGGCGCTTGCGATGGCGTGCAATCCGAGCGCGGTGACGAGGCCCGGATCGCCGGGGCCTGCACCCGCGAGCCACACCCAGCCCTTCCCGAAAGGCGGCAATTCGAGGGCCTCTGCCAGCCGCGCGATGGCGGCGGAATTCAGCAATGTCGGGTCGGCAACCATTTCACGCATCCATTATGTGAAAGAAAATATATCACATAACTAGAATGTAGGAAATGGTTTTGCCGCCGCAAGGGGCTACATTTCCGCCGCCGCGCGGCTATAGAGAGGCGCTTTCAAATGGCTCGCACATGAAACCCCGCTCAGACCTGAAGCCCAACACATTCGAATATGAGAGCCAGCCGCTCGTCACCGCCAACGGCTTCCGCGAATATGACGCGCGCTGGCTGTTTGGCCGCGAGATCAATCTTTCCGGCGTGCAGGCGGTGGGGCTGGGCCTCGGCACCTATTTCCACGAGCGCGGCATCCGCCCCCGCGTGGTGACGGGCCATGATTACCGCTCCTATTCGCTCTCGATCAAACAGGCATTGATTATCGGCTTGATGCAGGCCGGTTGCGAAGTGGTGGACATCGGGCTCGGCACCACGCCGGTCGCATACTTCGCGCAATTCGCGCTCGATTGTCCGGGGCTGGCGATGGTCACGGCCAGCCACAATGAAAACGGCTGGACCGGCGTGAAAATGGGTGCGGCGGCGCCGCTGACATTCGGTCCCGACGAGATCGGACGGCTGAAAGAGATCGTGTTGAACGATTCCGGCAAGCCGCGGCCGGGCGGAAGCTATCGGGCGGTCGAAAATTTCCGCGAGAAATATCTCGAAGGTTTGACGAAAGGCCACAAACTCTCGCGTCCCATCCGCGTGCTGGTCGCGTGCGGCAACGGCACGGCGGGATTGTTCGGGCCGGAGGCGTTGCGCCGCATCGGCGCAGACGTGGTCGAATCCGAATGCAATCCCGATTACAATTTCCCCAATTACAATCCCAACACCGAAGACCTTCACATGCTTCATGCCATGGCGAAGGCGCGTGAGGCGGCGAAGGCGGAAATCGCGCTCGGCTTCGATGCGGATGGCGACCGCTGCGGTGTGGTGGATGACACGGGCGAGGAAATTTTCGCCGATAAAGTCGGCGTGCTGCTGGCGCGCGATCTCTCCACACGATTCCCAAATTCCAAATTCGTGGCAGATGTGAAATCGACCGGTATTTTCGAGATCGATCCGGTATTGAAGAAAAACGGCGCAACCACGGATTACTGGAAAACCGGCCATTCCTATATGAAGCGGCGCACGCATGAACTGGGCGCGCTCGCGGGCTTCGAAAAGAGCGGTCATTATTTCTTCAATCCGCCCATCGGGCGCGGCTATGACGACGGGATTGCTGCGGGGATCGCGGTACTCGAAATGCTTGATCGCGCGGGCGCAAAAAAAATGTCCGCGTTGGTCGCAGAACTGCCGAAGACCTGGGGCTCGCCCACCATGGCGCCCTTCTGCCCCGACGGCAAGAAATACGGCGTCGTCGATCAGATGGTGAAGGAATACGAAGCCGCCAAAGCGCGCGGTGAGAAGATTCTGGGGCAGAACATCGTCAAGCTCGTCACCGTCAATGGTGTGCGCGTGACGCTGGAGGATGGCACCTGGGGTTTGGTGCGCGCATCTTCGAACAAGCCTTCATTGGTGGTAGTAGTCGAAAGCCCCGTCTCCGAAGCGCAAATGCGCGCGATGTTCGCCGATCTCGATGCGCGGTTGAAGAAACATCCCGAAGTGGGCGAGTACGATCAGAAGATTTGATTTTCCTCTCCCCCTGAGGGAGAGGACGCAAAATCTTGCACTTAGCAGAGCGCGAGCGGAGCTAAGTGCTTAGATTTTGCTAGGTGAGGGGTGTCCCCTCACCCGAAAAATCAATGGGTTGAGCGTCGCTTCGCTCCGCTAACGCCATTGATTTTTCGCCCTCTCCCTCAAGGGGAGAGGGGAATTACGACACCGCATCCCACAGCATCCGCGCCGCGGTGATCGCGATGAAGGCGGCGAAGACGAGCTTCAGCCGGTTCTTGTCCATCATGTGGGCGAGCGATGCGCCGACCGGCGCCATCAGCACCGACACGGGCGCAATCAATATGAAGCCCATCAAATTTACATAACCGAGCGAAAAGGGCGGCAGATTGTGCGCGCCCCATCCGGCAACAGCGAGGCCGATGGCGGCGGGAATGGAAATGATGACGCCGAATCCTGCCGCCGTCGCGACTGCGCGGTGGATCGGATAATTGCACAGCGTCATGACCGGCACACCGATCGTGCCGCCGCCGATACCCATCAGCGTGGAAATCGTTCCGATGGCGCCGGCCAGCGTCCATCCGCCCACGCCTTGCGGCAGCGCGCGCGCAAGCCGCCAGCTCTCCTTGCCGAACGCCATGTTGATCGCCACGGGAATGGCGACGAGTGCGAAGATCAGCGCCAGCGTGCGTCCGCTCGCCATGCGCGCGAGCAGCGTGCCCAGCACCACGCCCGCGATCATGGGAACGGCCCAGTTCCTCAGCAGCGCCCAGTCCACCGCGCCGCGCTTGGCATGCGCGTTGAGCGAGGAGAGCGAGGTGGGAATGATGGTGGCCAGCGATGTGCCGATGGCCAGATGCATGCGTAATGTTTCGTCGAAGCCGAGGCCGGCGAACACATGGTACAGCACCGGCACCACGACGATGCCGCCGCCCACGCCGAGCATGCCCGCGATCAATCCGCCGACGACGCCTGCGATGATGAGCCCGAGCGCGAAGATGCCCAGATCGTCGCGCATGGCGAGAAAGTCCATCAGGCGGCGGCCTTTTCGCTTGCGAACGAAAGATGGGCGAGCGCATCGCGCAAAACGGACATGCCCGCGCCGGGCCGCGTCGCATTCTCGCTTAGGTGGCGGCGAAAAAGCCGCGCGCCGGGGCGTCCATTGAACAGGCCGAGCATGTGCTTGGTCATCGCGTTCAGGCGCACGCCATTGGCAAGCTGCACCGAGATATAATCGAGATAGGCTTCCACCGCATCATCGATGTCTTTCGTTTCGCCGTTGAAAAATCGCGCATCCACATCGGCAAGCATGGCGGGGTTTTGATACGCCGCGCGTCCCAGCATCACGCCATCGGCATGGCGAAGATGCGCCTCGGCCTCATCCAGCGTGGCGATGCCGCCATTGACCACGACGGTGAGATCGGGATTTTCCGCCTTCACGCGATAAACGAGCTCGTAATCGAGCGGCGGCACATCGCGGTTTTCCTTCGGCGACAAACCGTCGAGCCAGGCCTTGCGCGCATGCACGACAAATATGTGCGCGCCGGCCGCGCGGCATGCCGCGATGGTTTCGCGCAACGCGCGTTCTGGATCCTGATCGTCCACGCCGATGCGGCATTTCACGGTGACGGGAATGTCCGCCGCCGCGCGCATCGCCGCCACGCAATCGCCGACCAATTGCGGTTCGCGCATCAGACACGCGCCGAAGCGCCCCGATTGCACGCGGTCAGAAGGACACCCGACATTCAGATTGATCTCGTCATAGCCGAAATCCGCGCCGATCTTGGCGGCTTGCGTGAGTCGCGCGGGCTCCGCGCCGCCGAGCTGCAGCGCCACAGGATGCTCGGCCGCATCGAAGCCGATCAGCCGCGCACGATTGCCGCGGATCACAGCTTCGGCCGTCACCATTTCGGTGTAAAGCCGGGCGCGCGCGGTCAGCCCGCGATGGAGCATCCGGCAATGCCGGTCCGTCAGCTCCATCATGGGCGCAATGCAGAATCTGTGGGCGGCGCGTTCCATGCCGTCCTTTTAAGGCCGTCCGGGGAAAAAGGGAAAGTCCTTAATGTCCGGCCTGGTTATCCGTGGCGCCGATGAAGGCGGCCACATTGTCGTGCAGCTCCTTCAGCGCGTCCTCATTGGCGTAAACCATGTGGCCGGAGCGGTAGAATTTGATCTCGATATTGGATTGCAGCTTGCGCGGAATCTGCAGGTGGCGCATCTCGTAAACGCCCTCGTAATAGGGCGTGGCGAGGTCGAAATAGCCCGCATTCAGCATCACCTTGAGATCGGGATTGTATTTCATCGCCGTCGAAAGATCGGGGATCACATTGGGCGATTGCGACAGCGCCTGGCCCACGCCCGGCGGCGTATGCAGGAAATCCCAGCTCTTGAACACGTCGATTTCCGGCTTGAAGGTCTTGCCTTCGCCGTAATGAAGCTGCTTGCGCACGTAATCGTTGAAGGCCGAAACATAGGCCGACGAAATCGCCGCCGATTGCGGATCGTAATCGGCTTCCTTGGAAAGCGGGTCCATGGTGGGGCCGGAGAAACGCGTGTCGAGGCGGCCGGTTGTGGTGTCGCTCGAATCCTGCAGATTCTTTTCGAATTCGCCGCCGTCGATGCGCAAATCCGCTTTCAGGATGTAGGAAACGGGAAGGCCCGTATATTGGTGGAGCTTGGCGGCGATCATGTTGCGTTGTTTGGTGTTGAGCGCGGCGCCGGCCGAAAGTGCCGAGGCATAATCGCCCATCGCGAAATGCTGCACTTCGCCGAGCAGCTTGTTCAGATCGGCCGGATTGCCGGGCAGCTTGTGGTGATACCACGCGGTTGCCGCATAGGTCGGCAGCGCCAGCACATAAGGCAGATCGACGCCGGGATTATATTCCGGTCCGTCGGGGCTCAGATCGAAATTCAGGATCTCCGAGAGCATGATCACGCCGTTGAAATCGATGTCGCGGCCGGTTTCCAGGATGTTGACCAGATTGGCGTTGCGCGTGGTGCCGTAGCTTTCGCCGAAGAGATATTTGGGCGAATTCCAGCGGCCATATTTGGAAAGGAATTCGACGATGAAATCGGCGAACGCGTTTGCGTCTTCGTCCACGCCCCAGAAGGCTTTTTCCTTGTCCTTGCCCGCCATGCGCGAAAAGCCCGTGCCGGGCGCATCGATGAACACGAGATCGCTGGCGTCGAGCAGGCTGTAAGTGTTGTTCACGAGATTGTAGGGCGCAGCCGGCGTATGCGTGTCGTTGGCCGTCACCACGCGGCGCGGCCCGAACGCGCCCATGTGCAGCCACACGGTCGCGGAGCCCGGCCCGCCATTGTAGAGAAACGTGATCGGCCGTTTGGCGGGGTCCGCGCCGTGCTTGAAATAGGCCACGAAGAACATCGCCGCTTCGGCATCGCGATTGTTGTCGGCATCCTTGTCCTTCGCCTTGGCGGTCGTGTCGTCCCAGCCTTGCGGATGCACGATCAGCGTGCCTGCGACCGCGTCGTAGCCGACGCTGCTTCCTTCCACATTCACCGAGCCCGTGCTCTTCACCTCTTCGGCATTGAAATATTTGCTGCTGACGGCGGCGGGCACGACCTTGCCGGAGCTTTCGGCTTTCTTCGCGTCGTCATCGTCGGCAAACGCCGATATCGCGGTTGCGCCGACGGCTATTGCGGCGAAGGCAAGCAGAACCAGAGCCTGAATGTGGCGGGAAATAAATCGCATGGCGGTCTCCCCTGATGCCGGTCGAAGAGGATAATGGCAGGTCCAACGCGGATACGATGCACAAAAGGCGGGAGCGGTCATGCGCCCGCGGCACGCCTCGCACAATAGCACTATTGCAAAGGATTGCGCGAGATCAGCGCGCCGTATAGCCGCCGTCGATCACCAGCTCCGAGCCCGTGACGAATTTGGCTTCGTCGGAGGCCAGATAGACCGCGCCCCAGGCGATGTCGTCGGGCTCGCCGATGTGGCCGAGCGGGTGCAGCGCACCCACCGCCTGCTTGCCGGCCTCGCCGGAGCCTTGGAGGAAATTCTCCACCATCGGCGTCCAGATGAAGCCCGGGTGGATGGAATTCACGCGGATCTTGTCGGGCGCATAGATGAGCGCGTCCGTCTTGCTCATCAGCCGCACCGCGCCCTTGGAGGCGTGATAGGGCGGCACGTCGGGCGCGCCCACGAGGCCGTAGATCGAGGACAGATTGATGATGCTGCCTCCGCCCGCGCGCTTCATGTGCGGGATGGCGTGTTTCGTGAAGAAAAATACACCTTTCACATTCACCGCCTGAACCCGATCCCATTCGGCTTCGGTCAGTTCGTGGGTCGGCTTGTTGGCGCCGGAGATGCCGGCATTGTTCACGAGCACATTCAGATTGCCGAACGTCTTGGCAACGCCGTTCACCACATCGGCCACTTCGGATTCTTTCGTTACGTCGCAATGCCAGTACTTCGCCTGAAAATCGCGCGCTTTCAGCTCGGCGGCGAGTTTCTCGCCCTCCTTGTCCAGCATGTCGACGATGGCGACGGCGGCACCTTCCTCCGCCATGCGGGTGGCCATGGCGTGGCCAAGCCCGAGCGAAGCTCCGGTGACGAGTGCGACTTTTCCACGAAGGCGGTTCATGGCGATCTCCTGAATGCGGACGAAGGAGGTTCGGCAATCGGCGGCGGCGATACCTTGAGGCAGATCAAGTTTTTGCGTGATCGGCAAGGATCAGCGCGATTGCCGCGGTCAATTTTTTCGCCATCGGAATGTGAAGGAACTCGTTGGGGCCGTGCGCGTTGGAGTGCGGGCCGAGCACGCCCGTCACAACGAATTGCGTGGCCGGAAATTTCGCGCCCAGCATCGCCATGAAGGGGATCGAGCCGCCTTCGCCCATGAAAGCGGGTGCCGCGCCGAAAGCGGCTTGCGAGGCGCGCGCCACCGATTGCTGAAGCCACGGTGCGGTTGCGGGCGCGTCCCATCCCGATTGGCCGCTCTCCGCGTCGAAATGAACGGAGGCGTGATAGGGCGGCGCGTTCTCCAATGTTTTTTTCAGAAGCGCGGTCGCTTTCTCCGCATCCAGCGTCGGCGGCAGGCGCAGCGAAAGTTTGGCGGTCGTGAAGGGTAGCAGCACATTTCCCGCATTGAGTGGCAGCGGCAATCCTTCAATGCCGGTTACGGCAAGCTGCGGCCGCCATGTGCGGTTGAGGATCAATTCGCCCAGATCGGACGACATGGGCTGGGTGCCGCCCGAAAACGGGAATTTGTCGTAAACCACATCGCCCAGAACCGCGGCGACGTCTTTCGCCTGCTGCATGCGCTCCGGCGGAATCTGCACATAGAATTCCTCCGGCAGAAGCGCGCCGGTCTTTTCGTCTTCCAGCCGCGACAGAAGCCCGCGCAGAATGCGGAAGCTCGACGGCACGATGCCGGATGCATCGCCCGAATGTACGCCTTCCTCCAGCACGCGCACGGTGAGATTGCCCATCGCGATGCCGCGCAGCGATGTGGTCAGCCACAGCCGCTCGTAATCGCCGCAGCCGGAATCCAGACAAATCACCAGCGAGGGATCGCCGATCCGCTCCGCCAGATGATCCACGTAGAAGGGAAGATCGTAGCTGCCGGATTCTTCGCACGCTTCGATCAGGATCACGCAACGCGCATGGGGAATTTTCTGGCCGGCCAGCGCGCGCAACGCCGCGATGCTGGCAAACATCGCGTATCCGTCATCGGCGCCGCCGCGGCCATAGAGCTTGTCGCCGTCGCGCCGCGGCTTCCACGGCCCATAGCCGCCGGCCCAGCCCGCCATTTCGGGCTGCTTGTCGAGATGACCGTAAAGCAGAACCGTGCCGCGCGCGCTTCCCGGCACGTCGATCAGGATCACCGGCGTGCGACCCGGCAATTGCACGACTTCCAGCGCGGCGCCCAGCGGCGCGATGTGTTCGCGCGCCCACCGCTCGAACAGCGCCACGGCATCGCGCATATAGCCGTGGCGTTCCCAATCGGGATCGAAGGCGGGCGATTTGTTGGGTATCTTTATGTATTCGCTCAGCGCGGGGACGATCGCATCCTCCCACAGCGCGCCGGTGAAGGTTTCAAGCGCTCTTTTGTCCATGCCCCATTCTATAGCCTTATGCATATCGAAACCCAATGCACGCTTGTCATGGGGCCTCTGCAGTACAATAGTATGGCCGGGAACAAGTGGGAGACCGGCCATGACACTCCGTTTGGGCGACACAGCCCCCGATTTCAAAGCGCAAACCTCCGAAGGCCCGATGCATTTCTACGATTGGCTCGGCGATAGCTGGGTGGTGCTGTTCTCGCACCCGAAGGATTTCACGCCGATCTGCACGACCGAGCTCGGCTACATGGCGAAGATCAAGCCGGAATTCGACAAGCGCGGCGTGAAAATCATCGGGCTCTCCGTCGATCCGGCCGACGATCACAAGCGCTGGGCCAACGACATCAAGGAAACGCAAGGCACCGCGCCCAACTATCCCATCATCGCCGATTCCGATTTCGTGGTGTCGAAGCTCTACGGCATGCTGCCCGTCGGCGTGTCGGGCGATCCGTCCAAGCGCACTGCGGCCGACAACCAGACCGTGCGCAATGTGTTCGTCATCGGGCCGGACAAGAAGATCAAGCTGATCCTCGTTTACCCGATGACCACCGGGCGCAATTTCGACGAGGTGCTGCGCGTGGTCGACTCGCTGCTGCTGACGGCCAAGCATCGCGTGGCAACGCCGGTGAACTGGCAACCGGGCGACGATGTCGTCATCGCTGGTTCGGTCTCCAACGAAGAAGCGAAGAAGATCTACGGCAGCTGGAAGGAGCCGCGCCCCTATATCCGCATCGTGCCGATGCCGAAATAGGGGCGATGCGGGGAGGGGGCATGACGCAAAAAGAACAGCCGCGCACGAACGATCCGGAACTCGCGCGCCTGCGCGACTCGATCGACAATATCGACGCCGCGCTCATCCATCTGCTGGCCGAGCGCTTCAAATGCACCAAGGCGGTGGGCGAGTTGAAGGCGGCCCACGGCCTTGCCCCCGCCGATCCCGCGCGCGAGGCGCAGCAGATCGCACGTCTGCGCGCGCTTGCGCACACCGCCAAGCTCGATCCCGATTTCGCGGAAAAGTTCCTCAATTTCATCGTCAAGGAAGTGATCCGCCACCACGAAGCGATCCGCGAGCGGCGGTGAATTTCAGGTCGTGTGCGTCAGCACATGCTGCGAGCGCGTGCGCTTGAACTCTTCATAATTGAACGTGAAGATATTCATCACCATGTCGGCGGTTTCGCCGTCGGCCCCGAGCGGCAGGTGGAGCGCATCGTTGTCGGGATAATACCGGCCTTTCCATGTCCCTCCCGGCGCCCAGACGCGCAACGGCTTCTTTTCGGTGCACGTCTTGTTGAAAACGAAGAGCGCGCCGTCGCGCAGGCGCGGATTTTCCGCGAGCGCTTCCTTGACCGTGCGCCCGGTTCCGTCGCCGAGGAAATAATCGGTGACGTAGGAGCCGACCAGGCGGTAGCGGAAATCGGTGTAGTCCGGCAGCGCATCGAGCAGGCACACCCAGCCGAGATAGGGCTTGATCTCGCGCAGCACGATATCCCCGCGCGCAGGCATGGACCGCGCGCCCCGCTTTTGGTGCCAGTAGCGCAGGAAAAATTGCAGGACCGGATTGTCGATGCTCTCCGGGTTCTGCTCCAGAATGGGCTTGGCTTGCGGCACGGCTGCTCCCTGATATTCCGGCCGGGTGCGATCCTTCCATGACAGCCTTAAGAGACTGACAATGATTGGCCGCTGCCGGGCTCCAAAAAGGGGTTAATCCGTGTTTTCTTGACCTTGGGGAAGCTCGCGCCGTCTTGGCCATTGGCGGCGGCGGTGGCTCTCCTGTATAGGGGCGTTAACAAAACGAATGCCGCCGGAGGACGCCGTCATGGACCTGACATTCTCGCCCGAAGAAGAGGCCTTCCGCGCCGAAGTGCGCGGTTTCATCGAGGAAAACCTGCCCAAGCTCGGCAAGACCACGCGGCGCGAATTCGAGACACGCGAGGATTTTCTGGCCTGGCACAAGATTCTCTACAAGCGCGGCTGGGTCGCTCCGCACTGGCCCACCCAATATGGCGGAACGGGCTGGAGCGTCACGCAGCGCTACATCTTCAACGAAGAAAACGCACGCGCCGAAACGCCGGCGCTGTTGCCCTTCGGTCTGTCGATGGTGGGGCCCGTGATTTTCACCTTCGGCAATGAAGAGCAGAAGAAGAAATATCTGCCGCGCATTCTTTCGGGCGAGGATTGGTGGTGCCAGGGCTATTCCGAGCCAGGCGCGGGCTCCGATCTCGCGAGCCTCAAGACGCGCGCGGTGCGCGAGGGCGATCATTATATCGTGAATGGCCAGAAGACCTGGACGACGCTGGCGCAATTCGCCGACTGGATTTTCTGCCTCGTGCGCACCGATGTGAATGTGAAATCGCAGGAAGGCATCACCTTCCTCCTGATCGATATGAAAACGCCGGGCATCACCGTGAAGCCGATCATCGTGCTCGACGGTGCGCACGAAGTGAACGAAGTCTTCTTCGACAATGTGAAAGTGCCGGTCGAAAACCGCATCGGCGAAGAAAACAAGGGTTGGACCTACGCCAAATTCCTGCTGGTCAACGAACGTTCCGGCATCGCGGGCGTGGCGCGCTCGAAAAAAGCCATCGAGGAATTGCGCAAGATCGGCGCGGCCGAAACGGTGGAAGGCCAGAAGCTGATCGAGACCGATGAATTCGCCCGCAAGGTGGCCGAGCTCGAAATCGATCTGACGGCGCTGGAATTCACCGAGCTGCGCACGCTGGCACAGGAAGCCAAGGGCCAGATGGCGGGGCCGGAAAGCTCGATCCTCAAGATCAAAGGCACCGAAATCCAGCAGCGCATCACCGAGCTCACCGTCGAAGCGATCGGCTATTACGCCTATCCCTATGACCGCTTCTTCGGCGACAACGAATATCCGGTGGGGCCGGATTATGCGGCTGGCGCATCGGGGCATTACTTCAACATGCGCAAGGCCTCGATCTATGGCGGCTCCAACGAAATCCAGCGCAACATCATCGCGAAGGCTGTTCTCGGGCTTTGAAACCTAGCTTGTCATCCCGGACGCGCCACAGGCGCGATCCGGGACCCACGGCGAAATATGCGGGATCACAACTACTTTGTGTATATGCTCGCCAGCAAACCGCAGGGCACGCTTTATGTGGGAGTAACAAACAATTTGCTGAGGCGTGTGAATGAGCATCGCGAAGGCCGGGTACCCGGATTTACGAAAAAGTACGGCATAACGAAACTGGTCTGGTTCGAAAGGTATGGCAGCATCAACGAGGCGATCGCGAAAGAGAAACGTCTTAAACGGTGGCGTCGCGATTGGAAACGCAGTCTGATAGAGGAAGACAATCCACACTGGGCCGATCTCTTTCCGAGTCTGCTTTGAAGTGGGTCCCGGCTCTCGCTTCGCTCGGCCGGGATGACAAATGAGGACGTAGACATGGACTTTTCATTTACGGAAGAGCAAACCCTTCTCCGCAATTCGGTCGCGAAGTTTCTGGCCGATAATTACGATTTCGAGACGTTCAAGAAGATCTCGCGCTCCGACAAGGGCTGGAAGCCGGAGAATTGGAAGACTTTCGCGGAACTCGGATTGATGGCCGCACCTTTGCCCGAGGCATTCGGCGGGCTCGGCGGCGGGCCGGTCGATACCATGATCGTGATGGAGGAGTTCGGCAAGGCGCTGGTGGTGGAGCCCTTCGCGCAAACCGTCGTGGTCGGCGGCGGTATCGTCAATCACGGCGGCAATGACGCGCAGAAGGAAGAATGGCTCGGCAAGATTGCGGGCGGCGAATGCGTGATGGGCTTCGCTTTCGCCGAGCGCCAGAGCCGCTTCAATTTCGCCGATGTGCTGACAAGCGCGAAGAAACAGGGATCGGGTTACGTCCTGAACGGCCAGAAGACCGTCGTGCTCGGCGGGCCGATGGCCGACACCCTGATCGTCACTGCGCGCACGGCCGGCGGCCAGCGCGACGAGAAGGGGATTTCGGTTTTCCTCGTCGACAAGAAATCCAAGGGTATCGCGACGCGCGATTATCCGACCGTCGACGGCTTGCGCGCTTCCGAAATCACATTCGAGAATGTCGAAGTGCCCGCCGCCAATCTGATCGGCGCGGACGGCAACGCGCTGCCGCTGATCGAACAAGTGACCGACGAAGCCATCGCCGCCCATTGCGCCGAGGCTTGCGGCGCGATGAAGGTGCTGCTCGACGCCACCACCGAATATTCCAAGACGCGCAAGCAGTTCGGTGTTCCGATCGGCAAGTTCCAGGCGCTGCAGCACCGCATGGTCGATATGTTCATGGCTTACGAACAATCGCAATCCATGACGCTGATGGTCACGCTGAAGCTCGGCGAAAGCGCGAAGGAGCGCAAAAAGGCGGCGTCGGCGGCGAAAGTGCAGATCGGCAAGGCCGGCCGCTTCGTCGGACAGAACGCGATCCAGATTCACGGCGGCATGGGCATGACCGACGAATTGAACGTCGGTCATTATTTCAAGCGCGTTACAATGCTCGACACGCTCTACGGCAATGTCGATCATCATCTGAAGCGCTACGCGGCTCTGAGTTGAGGTCTGCTCGGTCTCTCGAATAATAACATCGTCATGGCCCGGCGCGTCCGGGCCATCCATTTTTCTGGATGAAAAAATTGGATCACCCGCATTCGCGGGTGATGACGGATCGATAGGTTGAGGTGCTATTTCAAACAGCCCGTTTCTGTTCGGCCGGTTGCAGCCGCGACGCCGGCAGATAGACCGTCACGCGCGTGCCCGCGCCGGTATCGCTTTTCAGCGCCACTGCGCCGTCATGGGCTTCGGCGAAACCTTTGACGATGGCCAGGCCCAGCCCCGTTCCTTTGGCGGCATCGGCGACGTCGTGCCGCCCGCGCCCGAAGCGCTCGAATATGTGAGGCTGATCTTCCGGCGCGATGCCGATGCCGTCGTCCTCCACACCGAAGGCGAGCCGTCCGTCGGCTTCGACATGCGCGAACACGGCCGCATGCCCGCCCGGCTGCGTGAATTTCAGGGCGTTGGAAACGAGATTGACGAGGATCTGCCGGATCGCCCGTTCGTCGCCATGAACGAAGGGAAGACCTTTGGCGATTTTCAGCGAAATCGAAATCCCGTTCGCTTTCGCCGCCTCCGCATGCTCTTCGGCCACCTCGTTCACCAGCCTGCGCAGATCGAAGAGGCTCTCGCGCAAGGAAAGCTTGCCGCCTTCGATCTTGGCGAGGTCGAGCATGTCGTTGATGAGCGTCAGAAGATGACGGCCGGAATCGTGGATGATCCCGGCATATTCGGCGTATTTGTCCACGTCTGGGCCGAAGGCCTTGGTCTGGATCAGTTCGGAAAAGCCGAGGATGGCGTTCATCGGCGTGCGCAATTCGTGATTCATGTTGGAGAGGAATTCGCCGCGCGTGCGCCCGGCCGCTTGGGCCAAGGCGCGTTCGCGGTCGGAATCCTTCTTGGCTTCGGAAAGATCGCGGATCAGATTCTCGCGTTCGGCCTGCAAGTCGCGCGCGCGCCGCGCAGCGCGGTAAACGACGCCGGCCTGGCTCGCCATCAGCACGCAATAGATCGCGCAGAGTCCCGCCAATACGAGATGCAGCGGATTGCCGGAGAACATCGGCCTGAAGATCATCACCGCGCCATGCGTGACGATCGCGGCCAGTGCGGAGGCCGGATGAGCGGCCAGCAGCGTGTTGGCGGCGGCGAGCGACGCGGCCAGCACCAGAATGAGGAACATGTGATTCAGGATGTTCCCCGGCGCCCAGAGAAAAATGCCCATGGAACACCAGCAGGCGAGGAACAGCGTCACCACTGCGGTATGCGCCTGCGCCCATTTGCGGATGGCGGCCACGCCGTCGTGACGCAGATGCTCGATCCGCCTGCCCGCATACCAGCCCGCCGCGCAGACGAGCGTCACGGCCGCCGTCCATGCGATCAATGTGACCGGCGCTATCCACAAGCGGCAGGCAAACGCCACCAGCGCGGCCGCAAACGGCAGCGCCAGATCGGTCATGTCGGAAGTGCCGCGCGACAGCCGGATTTCGTCGACGACGATGGCCGCTTCCACTGGCGTCCTCGGATTGACCGAGCGCCAGATCAGGCCGGCCGCCGCAGCGATCTTGCCGGAGAATGTGGTGGTGGCATTCACGCGCGAAGGGGCCCTATGTCTATGGCAAACGAGCCGCTACGATGCCGAAATCGGGTTAAGGGGAGGTTTGCTAATTAGGCAGGCCCTAACCGTTAATTTCCGTTTACGCTGGAGGCGTCATGTCCGCATTGCTGTTCGAGAAGGATGGTCCCGTCGTAACCCTTACGATCAACCGGCCCGAGGCGCGCAATCCGCTGGGGGAAGAAGGCGATGGCGCGCTGTTTGCGGGCGCGGCCGTGCGCATCAATGAAGACCGCGATGTGCGCTGCGTGATCCTGACGGGCGCGGGCAAGACGTTTTCGGCAGGCGGCAATCTCAAGGCGATGCGCGAGCGCAGTGGATCGTTTGCAGGCGCGGGTGTGGCCATCCGCGAGCGTTACCGCCACGGCATTCACCGTATGGTGCGGGCGATCTGGGGCATCGAGGTGCCGCTGATCGCGGCGGTGAACGGCGCCGCCATCGGATTGGGAAACGATGTCGCTTGCCTTGCCGATATGCGCATCGCCGCCGATAGCGCCATTTTCGGCGCGACGTTCCTGAAAGTGGGATTGGTGCCGGGTGACGGCGGGGCGTGGATATTGCCGCGCACCATCGGCATGGCGCGCGCGGCGGAATTGTTTTTCACCGGCGACACCATCGATGCCGCAACCGCGCTTTCCTGGGGCCTCGTTTCCAAAGTAGTTCCTGCCGATCAATTGATGGCTGAAGCAAAGGCGCTGGCCGCGCGCGTCTGCCGCCAGCCGCCGGATGTGTTGCGCATGACGAAGAAGCTGATGCGCGAAGGGCAGGGCGCCAGTTTCGATACGATCATGGAAATGTCGGCGGCGATGCAATCGCTCGCCCACCTCACCGCCGATCATGCCGAAGCGGTGGCGGCATTTTTCGAGAAGCGTGAGCCGAAATACAAAGGCAGCTAGGCTACGATCGCTTCCAGCGGTTCGTGGCGTTCGCTGGTGCGCGAAGCCGGCAGATGCACCGTCACGCAGGTGCCGACGCCGACCTTGCTTTCCAGCGCCACTTTTCCGCCATGCGCTTCGACAAGGCCCTTGACGATGGGAAGGCCGAGGCCGGTGCCCTTGTCGAGCGTCACCACATCGTGGCGGCCCTGTCCGAAGCTCTGGAACACGAGTTCCAGATCGTCTTCGGCGATGCCCAGCCCCGTATCGCGCACGCCGAAGGTGAGCCCGCCATCGTCTTCGACATAGGCAAAGACGCTGACGGTGCCGCCCGCGGGCGTGAATTTCACGGCATTGGAGAGAAGATTGAGCAGAATCTGCTTCAGCGCACGCTCGTCGGCATAGAGCATGGGCAGATTGGGCGGCACGGCCCGCTTGATTTCGAGACCGCCAGCGTCCGCCTTGGCGCCGATCAGCCGCGCCGAATCCACGATCAGCGCCGCCAGATCGACATTGGATTCGCGCAAGGCGAGCCCGCCCGATTCCATCTTGGCGAGATCGAGAATGTCGTTGATGAGGGCGAGCAGCAGATAGCCGGATTCGTGGATGATCTTCGCGTATTCGATGTGCTTGTCCACTTTCTGCGCGAAAGCGCCGGAATAGATCATCTCCGAAAAGCCCAGAATGGCATTGAGCGGCGTGCGCAATTCGTGGCTCATATTGGCGAGAAATTCGGATTTCGAGCGGCTTGCGGCCTCCGCGCGGTCGAGTGCGGCGTCCGACGCCGCTTTCGATTTCGCCAGCGCCTCGATCAGCCCGTTCTTGTCGTCGCGCAGTTTGAGAAGATCGTTGGCGGTCGCGTGCGTCTCGCGCGCCAGATGCACCACATAGCCCGCAAAGATCAGCGAGAGCAGGAACAGCCCGTGATAGATCGCCCCCGACTCGCGCAACGGGATAAGCGCCAGCGTGGGCGCGTAGGCGATGAAGCCCGCAATCGCCAGCGGCCGGCTGGCGCCGATCAGCGCCGTCGTTCCCACCAGCGTGCAGGCCATCAGCAGAATCATCAGCATGTGGTTCATGTCGTTGCCGGGCACCCACAGGAACAGCGTGAGCGATGCCCAGGCGCCCGTGCCGACGAAGAGGGCGGCTGCGGCACGCAATGTCCATTTGCGGCTTTCCTCGGGCGGCGGATTGCGGCGTTCGAAGGCGCGCGCGACCCACACCAGCGGGAACTCGCAAAGGATCACCGCCCCGAACCACAGCAGAAGGCGCGGCACGGGAATCCAGCGCGCGAATATCGCGCACACGATGCCCGCGAAAACCGGCATGATCCAGTAATTGGGCTTCAGGTTGCGCAGCGCCATGCGCATCTGGTCGAGCGCCAGCTTCGCCCGCTGGATATCGGTTTCGGTCATCTCGGCTGCGGACATGGTGGTGTCCCGGAAGGCCCCTTGCGAAGACCTTAATCATCCACCATTCAGGTTAAGAGCCTCTTGCCCGGAAGGGCGCTTGCGCGCGGCGAATGCGGCGGATTAGCCTCGCATTTGCACACTCTTAACAATGGGGAGAGACCCAAAATGGCAACGGGCGCAATCGCGACGATCAAGGTCAGGGACGGCAAGGATGCCGAATTCGCCGCCGCAGCGAAGCAGATGATGGCGGCGGTGCGCGCGAACGAGCCGGGCAACCGGCTCTACCAGTTCTTCAAGTCCCGCAAGGACGAGGGCACCTATGTCGTGCTGGAAATCTACGACAACGACGAGGCCGCGAAATTCCATACCAAATCGGATCACTTTCGCGAGCTTGCGCCCAAGCTCGGCGCCACGATGGTGGGCATGCCCGACGTGCATTATCTGGAATCGATCTAGGCCGCCTGGCCGATCAGCCGTTCGGCGGGGAAGGTGACGGTGACGGTCGTGCCGCGGCCGGGCGCGCTTTCGATCGCGAGGTCGCCGCCGTGCAGCTTGGCAAGCGAGCGCGAGATGGGAAGCCCCAATCCCGTTCCCTGATGCTTGGGCGAGATTTTCGAATCCACTTGCCCGAACGGCGAAAGCGCCAGCTCGATATCGTTTTCGTCCATGCCGATTCCGCTGTCGCGAATGGATAGCGCAAGCCCGCCCGCATCGATGCGCGCGCGCACGGCGACCGTTCCGCCGTCCAGCGTGAATTTGACGGCGTTGCTGAGCAGGTTGAGCAGGATCTGCTTCACCGCGCGCTCGTCGGCCATCAGCGGCGGCAGGCTCTCCGGCAGATCGGCCACCAGCTTCACTCCGCCATTCGCCGCACGCTCGCGCAACAACGTCAGGCATTGGGCGACGGTATCCTGCACCGACATCGGCGCCTCGCGCAGCTCCACCTTGCCCGCTTCGAGCTTGGCGATGTCGAGAACGTCGTTGATGAGGTCGAGCAGCAGCTTGCCGCTGGTATAGATGTCTTGCGCGTATTCGGCATAGCGCGGATTGCCCAGGGGTCCGAACATCTGGTTGGTGATGACTTCGGAGAAGCCCAGGATGGCGTTGAGCGGCGTGCGCAATTCATGGCTCATATTGGCGAAGAATTCGCTCTTGGCGCGGTTGGCGAATTCGGCCGCCTCCTTGCTTTTGACAAGCTCCGCCTCGGCCTCTTTGCGCGCGGTGATGTCGGTGAGCCACGAAAGCGAGGCGGGCTTGCCGTCCCAGTTGATGTGGCTTGCCAGCACATCGCACCACAGGATCGTTCCGTCGCGGCGGATCATGCGCAATTCGTAGTGCGAGGGCACTTCCTTTCCCGACATGCGCGCTTTCACGCGCTCGCGCACCAATTGCCGGTCGTCGGGATGGATCGTGTTGTCGATCGCGGATTTTTCGAGGGAAAGAAGTTCGCGCGCGGACGAATAGCCCAAGAGCTTGGCATGGCCGTCATTGACGTAGAGCATGTCGCTCGCATCGCGCACGACGATGCCTTGCAGCGAATTCTCCACGACATGGCGCATCTGGCGTTCGGCGCGGCGCGCGAGCGCCGCTTCGTCCGGCCGCAGGGCGACATGGACCGCATGGCCTTCGACGCGGCAAATGGCGCAAGCCTTGACCGCCCTGCCGTTCTCGCGCAGAAAACGGACGAGAAGGCTCGCCTCGCGCTCGGAATCCTCGCGCACCCAGCGTGCCGTCATTTCGAAGAAGTCGCGATCCTGCGGCGCGATTTGCGAGACAAGCGTCTCGCCCACGCGCAAGGCGCGCGCCAACGCTTCGACCAGCGGCGTCGTGCGTATGCCGAGGATGACGCCTTCGCCATCCAGCAACACGTCGATCTGCCGGTCCGACCGCGCGTCTATCGCCCGGGCATGCGTATTTTCCACGATCCCTCCTTGGATCGTCCCCAAGGAAAGGATATCGCGCCAGCGTTAATGCAGGCTTACCCGAAGTAAGGAAGTGTTTACGACCTTTTAGCCCGCAACCGGCTTGTCCTGCAGGCGCGCTACGAACTTCGCGGTCTGCTCGTTGCCCATCGTGTAGTGCTTGGCGGTCGAGAAATCGGCGATCTTGGACCAATATTCCGCGACCGTTTCGGCGGTGGCGCCATGGCCGAGATTGATGCCGTCGGTCTCCACCATCTGGGCAGCCGAGAACACGCCCGCGCCCGCGGTGAGGATCATGCCGGTCGGTGCGTCGTCGCTTGCGAGATAGACCACGCCCGGCGTGACATATTCCGGCTTCAGCATGGCGTTCATCGCGGGCGGCATGAGATTTTCCGTCATGCGCGTGGCGGCGACGGGCGAAATCGCATTGACCTTGATGTTGTCCTTCGCGCCTTCGAGCTTCAGCGTATTCATGAAGCCCACGATGCCGAGCTTGGCTGCGCCGTAATTGGTCTGGCCGAAATTGCCGTAGAGGCCGGTGGAGGACGTGGTCACCACGATGCGGCCATATTGCTGGTCGCGCATGATCTGCCACACGGCTTTGGCGGGCTTGACCGTTCCCATCAGGTGAACGGCCACCACCAGATCGAAATCCTTCATCTCCATCTTGGAGAAGCTCTTGTCGCGCAGGATGCCGGCATTGGCGATCAGGATGTCGATGCGGCCGAACGCGTCCATGGCCTGCTTGATCATCAGCGCCACGCCCGCATCGTCCGTCACCGAGGAACCATTGGCGATGGCTTCGCCGCCCATGGCCTTGATCTCGTCCACCACCTTGGCGGCGGCTTCGGAGGAGCCGCCCGAGCCGTCCACCGATCCGCCCAGATCGTTGACCACCACTTTCGCGCCGCGCCGCGCGAGCTCGAGCGCGTGGCAGCGGCCGAGGCCCCCGCCTGCGCCGGTGACAATGGCGACTTTGCCGTCGAAGCGAATGGTCATGGAGCGGTCCCCTATAGATGCGAGGGCCGTTTGATGGCCGAAGGCGCGGGGCCGGTCAAGCGTGCTGGTTGCCGCGCTGAAACAGGCCCCGAAGCGCCCGGTTTGCGGGGTTTTCGACCGCCCAATAGAGCAACGCACCCCATAGCGTACAGACGATCACCAGCAGGACAGGCTCGATCCAGTGAAGGTTGGCGGCCAGCGCGGGCGGCAGCGTGGGCAGGGGACCGTTATAGTGCAGCAACTGAAGCCAGACCGACTGGCCCATATAGACGGCAAAGGACCATTCGCCCAACCGCATCAGCGGACGCGCCTGCAGCGTGCGCGCGATGATGCCGCGGTCGAAGGCGAGCACGAATACCATCGCCAGCATCGGCGGCACGATCCAGAAGTCGCGCGGGTTGTGCGACCAGCCGGTGTCGTAGATCGCGTAAAGGAAAAGAATGGCGACCACGATCTGGATGGCGCTCAGCGAATGTTCGGATAGCGCATCCGCGCGTGATTTGAATTGGCGATAGAGCATCGCCATCCCAACGCCCACCGCGAAATCGGCCATGCCGCGGAAGATTCCGTAATCGTAAGTAATGTCGAGCCCATGGTGGGAATGATCGGCCATGTATTTGAGCGCGGCAAATCCGATCAGGATCAGGATGAAGGCGCGCAAAACGCCGCCGCGCGACAGCCACAAATAAAGTGGAAAAATCAGGCAGAGAAAGAATTCCACGCTGACGAACCACGAAACACCGTTCCACGAAAGCTGCGGGAACAGATGCCACGCCTGCACCAGAAACAGGTTCGCGACAAAGCTCTGCCAGGTCGCGTAGGGATGATAATAAAGCTGGTGATACATCGGCGCGGCGCCGTAGATCTGCGTCAGCCAATCGAAGAAGACCATCATCGCGAGCATGATGAGCAGCGTCGCCAGTTGCAGCGGATAAAGCCGCGCCAGCCGCGCCTTCAGGAATTCGCCATAAGAGAATTTGCGCGCACCATAGACCAGCGTGAGAACGAATCCCGAAAGCGCGAAGAAGAATTCCACCCACAGATAGCCCTTGGCCACGAACACGTCGAAGGGCCGGAAATGCTGGTATCCGTGGCCTTCGTGGAAGTGGTAGAGCACGAGCAGAAGCGGAGGAGCCGCGCGCGCGCCGATCAGCGCGCGGATTTCCCCGATTTTCTGTCCTTGCTGCGCCATCCGAGGCCCCGAATCGGCGTAAAGAGTGTGACCGTTGTTGGGGGATGTCACGTCATGTTTCCTCGAAATAAGCTTGTCATCCCGGAAATGCGCGCCAGCGCATTATCCGGGACCCATCGTGCAAGCGGCTCTGTGGGTCCCGGGTCTCGCTGCGCTCGCCCGGGATGACAATATCATGTTCCTTCATCTCCAATCGCTCCTCGGCATTTTTGCCATTATCGGTTTTGCCTGGGTCTGTTCGGAGAATCGCGCGGCCTTTCCGTGGCGCACGGTGGCGGCGGGGCTCGCGCTTCAGATCGCGCTCGCGCTGTTGCTCCTGAAAATCCCGCTCGCGCGCGCGGCACTTTTTTCGCTGAACGGCGTCGTCGATGTGCTGATGAAAGCGACGCAAGCGGGTACCTCGTTCGTATTCGGTTATGTCGGCGGCGGCGCTTCGCCCTTCCTCGTGACGCAGCCGAAGAATCTCACCAGTTTCGCGTTCGGGATCCTGCCTTTGGTGATCGTGATTTCGGCGTTGTCCTCGCTGCTGTGGCATTGGCGCGTGCTGCCGGTGATCGTGAATGCGTTTTCATGGGGCTTGCGCAAGATCATGCGCATCGGCGGTGCTGTGGGCCTCGGCTCGGCGGCCACGATCTTTCTCGGCATGATCGAGGCGCCGCTGCTGATCCGCCCCTATCTCGTGAAGCTCACCCGCGCCGAACTTTTCATGCTGTTCACGGTGGGATTGGCGACGGTCGCCGGCACCGTGTTCGTGCTTTATGCCACGATCCTCAACGCGAGCGTGCCCGGTGCGTTGGGCCACATTCTCGTCGCGTCGATGCTGTCGCTGCCCGCCGCCATATTGATCGCGCGCGTGATGATCCCCGGCGATGAGGAAACAGCAGCGGACGCAGCACCCGCTTCCGTCTATCGCTCCAGCATGGACGCGGTGGCGCGCGGTACCGAAGATGGCTTGAAGCTTTGGCTTTCCATCGTTGCGATGCTGCTGGTGATCGTGGCGCTGGTGGCGCTGGCCGACATCATCCTCGCGCAATTGCCGCATGTGCTGGGCGCGCCGCTGACGCTGGAGCGGATTTTCGGCTGGCTGTTCGCGCCCATCGTGTGGCTGCTCGGGATCCCGGCGAGCCAGGCGCAAACCGCCGGCGCGCTGATGGGCGACAAGACGGTGCTGAACGAATTCGTCGCCTACCTCAACATGGCGGCGCTGCCCGATGGCGCGCTCGATCCGCGCTCGCGCCTCATCATGCTTTATGCGCTGTGCGGCTTTGCCAATATGGGCTCGGTCGGCATCATGATCGCGTCGATCTCCGGCATGGCGCCCGAGCGCCGCGACGAGATCGTGCCGCTGGCGCTGCGTGCGCTGCTCTCCGGCACGATGGCGAGCATGCTGACGGGTGCGATTATCGGGTTGTTGCCGGTGAGCTAAAGCGCAAAAGCCTTCGCCAGAAATTCATACGAACGCACCCGCGACTCAAAATCATACGTAATCGTCACAACCACCAATTCCTCCGCTCCATGGCGTTCGGCGAGTGCCAGCAATTTCATGCGTACCTGTTCCGGCGTTCCCACCGCCGAGCGCGTTTCGATGGCGCGGAGCAACGCGCGTTCCTGATCGGTGTAGGGATAGGCCAACGCCTCTTCTGTTGAAACGAACTGGATCGGCCGCCCGGTGAGCAATCGCACGGCCCAGAGATTGCGCGTCGAGGAAAGCCGGTGTGCTTCTTCTTCCGTTTCCGCGGCGAGCGCCGACACGCCCATCGAAATCCTCGGCCGCTCGCACCACACGCTCGGCTTGAAGCGCTGGCGATAGGTGGCGCATGCCTCTTCGCTGCCATCGGGATTGATGAAATAGGCGTGGGAAAACGGCAGCCCGAATTCCGCCGCATACACCGCGCTGTGAATGCCGGAACCGAGCAGCCACATTTCCGGCCGCGTCGCGCCTCGCGGTTCGGCATGAATGCCGCGATAGGGATGATCCTCCGGAATCGAATCTTCCAGAAATTGCTTCAGCAAATGCACCTGGCTCGGAAACGCATCGATGCCCCAGCCTTGCGGCCCGGCCTGTAGCGCAGCCGTCGTGCGCTGGTCAGCGCCGGGTGCGCGCCCCAGCCCCAGATCGATGCGGCCGGGATAAAGCGTCTCCAGCATGCGGAATTCTTCGGCGATCTTGAGCGGGCTGTAATGCATCAGCATCACGCCGCCCGCGCCCACACGCATGCGGGCCGTCTCCGCCGCCACGCGCCCGATCAGGATTTCCGGCGAAGCCCCTGCAAACGATCCCGTATTGTGATGCTCGGCCAGCCAATAGCGGTGATAGCCCAGCGCATCGGTGGCGCGCGCCAGCCGCAACGTTTCGGCGATTGCCTCGGCCGGCGTGCCGCCCTTGCGGATGGGCGATTGATCGAGGACGGACAGGCGCAATTCGGAACCTCTTTGGCTCATTTGTATTATTTTAACCGTTGGCCCCCAAGTCTGGGGTCAGTTTACGGCGGCGGGCTCTCGTGACCAAAAAACGTTCGGTGATGACGCAGCGCATCACGCTCAGCGAATTGCAGAATCCGGTCACGTGCAAGGGGCTCGATCTGTGGCAGCGCATGCGTGGGTCCCGCGCCTTTCCCGCCCGCAGCGAAATGTCGCCGCGCGATCTCTCCGACATGCTGCGCAACACCGTGCTCGTCAAGGTGCTGGAGGGGGGCAAAGAATTCGAATTCCGCATCGTGGGCGATGCCATCGTGGTGGCGCAGGGTTCCTCCTTCAAGGGCATGAACCTCGCCCAGATCGACGAGGTCTTGCCCGGCTATGGCATTATGCTGCGCGGGGTCTATTCCCATGTCTATGACAATCAGGAGCCGCTCGCCTTTCGCGGCTGGTTCGAGCGGCGCGCCGACAACCGCTCGTATTTCCACGAAACCCTTGTGCTTCCGTTGGGCGAAAGCGAGGCCGAGGTGGACCATATCCTGGTGATCGGCGTCTACGCCTTCGATCACGACGACAATTTGCGTTGACGCCGCTGGAATGCGCTAAACTCGCCCCGGGATTGGCCTGAGGGAAGGACCATGGCGCTCGACGCCGAAACACGCCAGCAATTGATCGAAACCGTGCGCCGCTTCGTGCGCGAAAAATGCATGCCGCTGGAGGGACGCGTCTCCGAAGAAGACCGCGTGCCCGATTCCATCGTCGCGGAGATGCGCGAGCTGGGCCTCTTCGGGCTTTCGATTCCGGAAAGCTATGGCGGGCTCGGGCTCTCGATGGAAGAAGAAGTTCTCGTCTGCTTCGAGCTTGGCCAGACTTCGCCCGCCTTCCGCTCTGTGATCGGCACCAATGTCGGAATCGGAAGCCAGGGCGTGGTGATGTTCGGAACGGACGAACAGAAAAACGAATGGCTGCCGAAACTGGCGAGCGGCGAGGTGGTGGCAAGCTTCGCGCTCACCGAACCGGGCGCGGGCTCCGATGCGGCGGCGGTGAAAGTGAGCGCGATCCGCGACGGCGATCATTATGTGGTGAACGGCACCAAGCGGTTCATCACGAATGCGAACCGCGCCGGCATGTTCACGCTGATGGCGCGCACCGATCCGGGACGGAAGGGAGCGAGCGGAATTTCCGCGTTTATCGTTCCGGCCAAGACGCCCGGCATCAGCATCGGCAAGCCGGAAAAGAAAATGGGCCAGCAGGGCGCCCATATCTGCGATGTGATCTTCGAAAATGCCCGCGTGCCGGCCCGCCTGCGCCTGGGCGCGGAAGGCGAGGGCTTCAAGGTCGCGATGACGGTGCTCGATCGCGGGCGGCTGCACATTTCCGCCGTCTGCGTCGGCGTTGCCGAACGGCTGATTTCCGAATGTGTGAATTATGCCCGCGAGCGCGAGCAATTCGGTAGCCGCATCGGCGATTTCCAGCTGATTCAGGCCATGCTCGCGGATTCCAAAACCGAGGCTTATGCCGCGCGCTGCATGGTGCTCGATGCGGCCAAAAAGCGCGACCGCGGCGAGAACGTCACCATGGAAGCGGCTTGCGCGAAATATTTCGCCTCCGAGGCAGTGGGCCGCATCGCCGACCGCGCGGTGCAGATTTTCGGCGGCGCCGGTTACGTGGCCGATTACGGCATCGAGCGCTTCTATCGCGATGTGCGCATCTTCCGGATTTACGAAGGCACCAGCCAGATCCAGCAGCTTGTGATCGCGCGTAACCTATTGAAAGAATTGGATTGACAGCGAAGTGCTAGCAATGCTAGCATTGCTGTCATGGCGACCTTGACCATCCGCAATCTGCCCGACGAAGTCCGCGACCGCATAAGGCGCGAGGCGGCCGAACATGGCCGCTCGATGGAGGAAGAGGCGCGGCAAACGCTCGCCTTGCGATATCGCCCGAGGCCTTCGCCGCAGGAAGTCAGCAAGATGCTCGACGCGTTGAACGCGAAAGTTCCGCCGCTGCCCGTCGATGCGAAAATGGATCGAACGGATAGCTTCCTCGCCAGCAAGCGGATCGATGCTCTTTTCGAAGAGGGTCTTATCAGCCTTCTTGAAAAACAGGCGTGGGAAGGACGCATAGATCGTTTTGCGGTCTCCTTGCCTGAGGTTCAGGCATTCTTCGAAGAGAAGTGGCCTTGGACCCCGAAATCGTAATCGACGCATCCAGCGCACTTGCATTTCTCTTGCGTGAGCCGGGCTGGCAGGATGCTCCTGCGTTCTTCGAGCGCGGCATCATGTTGTCGGCCAACTATGCCGAGGTCGTGCAAAGGGCCCGTCGCTACGGCGGAGACGGAGATTTGTGCGCGCCGGCGCTGCGGGGCGAAGGTCTCACATTCGTGGATACGGACATGGCGACCGCGCACCTGGCCGGCGAACTCGAAACCTCAACGCGTGCGAGAGGCGTTTCTCTCGCAGACCGCTTCTGCATCGCCTTTGCGATGCTGCGCCAATGTCCTCTACTCACGGCGGACAGGCCATGGAAAGAATTGGGCCTTCCTGTCGATCTGAGAATGCTCAGATGAAACCCGCGCGCAAGCCCGATGATCTTTCCGCCCTCCTCGCCGAAATCCGCGCCTGCCGGATTTGCGAGAAATATCTGAGCCCGCGGCCTATCATCCGCGCGAGCGACACAGCCAAACTCTGCATCATCGCGCAGGCGCCGGGCATTCGCGTGCACGAAACGGGGCTGTCGTTCAACGATCCCTCCGGCGACCGCTTGCGCGACTGGCTGGGCGTGGACCGCGACACATTCTATGACGAATCCCGCATCGCCATCATCGGCATGGGCTTTTGCTTTCCGGGTTATGACGCCAATGGCGGCGACAAGCCTCCGCGCAAGGAATGCGCCGAAGCCTGGCACGATAAATTGTTCGCGATTTTGCCGCCCTTTCCGCTCACCCTGCTTGTCGGTTCCTATGCGCAATTGCGTTATATAGAAGTGAAGGCGAACATGACGGAGACAGTGAAGGCCTGGCGCGATTATGGCCCCCGCATCATGCCGCTTCCGCATCCGTCCTGGCGCAACAATGCATGGCTGAAGAAAAATTCATGGTTTTCGGAAGAACTCTTGCCGCGTTTACGGCGGCGTGTGCGTTCGCTGCTCTAGCGGCTTGCGCGCCCGTCACCGCACCGCGCGGTCTAGCCAACGACACGCCTGCGTTCGAGGCGGATGCTTTCATCACGCGCGATGGATTGCGCCTGCCGCTGCGCCATTGGGATGCGGAACATCCCAAAGCCGTCATCGTCGCGCTGCATGGCATGAGCGATTATTCGGAAGCCTTCGATCTGCCGGGTCCGTGGCTCGCGGCGCATGGCATTTCGGTTTACGCCTATGACCAGCGCGGTTTCGGCAGCGCGCCCGATCCCGGCATCTGGGCGGGCGGCGATGCGATGCGCGCCGATCTCGACGATGCGGTGCAAGCCGCGCGCGCGAAATTTCCCGGCCTTCCGGTTTATGCGCTCGGCGAAAGCATGGGAGGTGCCGTGGTGCTGTCGTCGCTTGCCACACCGCATCCGCCGGACGCCGACGGCATCATTCTCGTTGCGCCCGCGGTGTGGGCGTGGACGGACATGCCGCTTTCCTATCGCGCGGCGCTGTGGCTTTCGGCGCATACGATGCCGTGGCTGCATGTTTCGGGGAACGGCCTGCATATCTGGGCGAGCGACAATATCGACATGCTGCGCAAGCTCTCCCGCGATCCGCTGTTCCAGCACAGCGCGCGCACCGATCAGGTCTATGGCCTCGTCAATTTGATGGATGCCGCCCACAACGCGCCGGAAAAATTTTCCGATCCGCCGCCCATCCTCATTTTGTATGGCGCCAAAGATCAGGTCATCCCTGCAAAGCCGACCGGGGAAGTCATCAAAGCGCTCGGCGCGCGTGCCAAAGTAGATCGTTACGACAACGGCTATCACATGCTTTTGCGCGATCTCGACCGCGAAACTGTCTTAAGCGATCTTAACGATTGGATCGACGCGCAGGACAAACGCATCGCGCACGAATAATGCGCATCGCAATTCGCTTTGATACGCATCAAGGCCGTTATCCGCCACCGTGATGATGTAAGGTCGCAAACATTGGGCGGATCGCCCGCGACACCTGGCAATGCGATGCGCTTTCGTTTCTCGTCCCGGAATTTTGCGATAGCCGGCGCTCTCGCCGCGGCGATTGCCGTGTTTGCGATTTGCGCCTTCGTGTTCGTGAATTTCGTGACCGCGCGCGGCGCCGATCTCGAAAAGAAAGCGTTGCAATCGATCGCCTCCACCGCTGCCGCGGCCCTCGACGAGAGCGAAGTCGCCAAGCTTAAGGGCCCGGGGCAGGATGTGAACGCGCCCGCCTTCCGCATCGTGCGCAAGGAACTTGGGCGCGTGCGCGACGCATTGTCCGGCATCCGCTTCGTCTATCTCGTGACGCGGCGCAACGGCGCGATTATTTTTCTCGCCGACGCCGAAAACATGAGCTCGTCGGCCTATTCGCCGCCGGGCCAGCACTATTCCGAAGCGCCGGAAAAATTCCATCAGGTCTTCGATACGCGCCGTCCCGCGGTCGAAGGGCCTTATCGCGACCGCTGGGGCACATGGACGTCGGGCCTTGCGCCCATTTTCGACGCGCGCTCGAAGCGCGTGACCTCCGTCATCGGTGTGGACGTTCCCGCCGCCGCCTGGCGCGCGGAAGTCGCGCGTTACCGCCTCTTCGCAATCACGATCGTGGCGCTGCTGGGCGCGGTTCTCTCGCTGTTCGCGCTCGGCATTTTCATCCAGTCGCGCGCACACCGGCGCATCAACCGCCTCAATACCGATCTTCGCGCGCGCGTGGAGGAACTCGCCCTTTCCAACCGCATCGTCGAGAACAGTTCGACTATCGTCTTCCGCCTCGATCTGGAAGGCCGGTTGATCTATCTCTCGCGCAATGTCGATCGCTATGGCTATGACGCGCGCGATCTCTTGCGCACCCCGCATCGCTGGCTCACGCTGTTCCACGAAGACGACCAGCCCGCTATCCATACCGAAATTGCGCGCCTCAAATCCGGCGAGGCGGTGCGCACGCGCGGTCAAGCGCGTTTGCGAAAGCCGGATGGCTCCTGGGCCTGGGTCGACGGCAGGCTCAGCATTGTCGGCGGCGCGCGCCGCGCCGCCATCGAAGGCATCATGTTCGACATCACCGATGCGAAAAAGGCCGAGGACCAGATAGCTCATCTCGCCACGCATGACGCGCTCACGGGGCTTGCCAACCGTGCCGCATTCGTAGAGCGGCTGCAGATGGCATTCGCCGAAACGCGGCGAAGCGGCGTGAAGTTCGCCGTCCTCTATCTCGACATCGACCGCTTCAAGGATGTCAACGATGCCCTCGGCCATGAGAAGGGCGACCTGCTTCTGAAAGCCGTTGCCAGCCGGCTGACGCGATCGTTGCGCGAACCCGACGTGCTCGGCCGCTTCTCCATTGCCCGTTTCGGCGGCGACGAATTCGCGATATTGCAAACTGCGGTGAGCGATGCGGGCGATGCGGCGGCGCTCGCCCAGCGGCTCATCAAAGTCCTGGCCGAACCCTTTTCCATCGCCGGAAACGAAATCCACATCACCGTCAGCATCGGCATCTCGCTTTACGAAACCGCGGTGAACGAGCCCAACGACATGCTGATGCAGGCCGATCTTGCGCTCTATCGCGCCAAGGATGCAGGCCGCAACCAGTATCATTTCCATTCCGCCAATCTGGATGTCGAAGTGCGCGAGCGCGTCGCCATCGCCGAGGATCTGCACGCGGCCATCGAGAACAATCAATTGGAGCTGCATTACCAGCCTCAGGTGGAAATCCCCTCCGGGCGCATCACCGGCATGGAAGCGCTGATCCGCTGGCATCATCCGAGCCGCGGCCTGCTCTGGCCCGACAATTTCATTCCCGTCGCGGAAAAAACCGGAATCGTGATTGCGCTCGGCGAATGGGCCATCGGCGGCGCCTGCCGCCAGATCGCGCAATGGCGCGCGCAGGGGCTGAACCCTCCGCTGGTCGGCGTCAATGTGTCGGCGGTGCAGTTCCGCGATCCCAACGCGTTGATTCATGCCATCGAGACGGCGCTGAAGGAAAGCGCGGTCGAAGCGGCGATGCTGGAGCTGGAATTGACGGAATCGGTGCTGGTCGAAGCCACGGCCCGGCACAGCGACATTCTGGAGCGCCTGCGCAGCATGGGCCTTCGCATCGCGGTCGACGATTTCGGCACCGGCTATTCCTCGCTGCAATACCTGCATTCCTATCCCATCGGGCGCATCAAGATCGCCCAGCAATTCATGGGCAATGTGACGGAGGCGGGCGGCGATGCGGCCATCGTGCGCGCGGTGATCGAAATGGGACGTGCGCTCGATCTTGCGGTGATCGCCGAAGGCGTGGAAACCGCCGAGCAGGCCGCGTTTCTGGCCGAAGCCGGCTGCCATGACATCCAGGGATTTTATTTCAGCCCGCCGGTCCCTGCGAATGACATGGCGGCACTTCTGCGCAAGGGCGCGTTCGCCTATCCGCGCGAGACGGAGCGCAAGCGCGCGAGCGCCTAGCGACCGCGTCCTTTTTCGGAAATCCGCGGCCGGGCCGCGCGCAATTAATCGCACATCGTCCGGCGCAATGGTGTAGAATGGCGATACGCGAACGAATGAGACCGGCCATGACATCGAAATCGCGCAAACCGAAAAACAATGCCCGCAAGGCGCACAGGCAGGACCTGCTCGACGAAGCGCTCGACGAAACATTTCCCGCGAGCGATCCGCCCGCCATGCTCGAGCCCGCGCCGAAGCAGAAGCGCCCCGCGCCGCGCAAGAAACGCAAACGGCGCTAGAGCATGTGCAATCCTGTTTGTTGTTGATCGGGAACGGAGCCGGCTATGGCGCAAGCGGACGGCGGCATCTATTGGCACATGCATGATGGGTGGACACACATGATCGGATTGGGTTGGGGAATGTTCGGCGGATTCGGAATGCTGTTCTTCTGGGTCCTGCTGATTGTTGTGATCGTGCTTCTGGTGCGCGGCCGCCCGGCGCAGGAGCGCCAGTCGCCGCTCGACATCCTCAAGGAACGCTTCGCCAGAGGCGAGATCAGCAAGGAAGAATATGAAGAGCGGCGCAAGGTCTTGTCCGGCTGAAGAAGGTTGGACTGTTTTTGAAAAATGGAATGGCTCGCCAGGGCATAGTTGCGCCGATCCAAAACCAGGCTTCGTTCGCTAAAGCGAACTTCGCCGCGGCAGGCTACGTTGCTCACGCAACGAAGCCTGGTGGGCCCGGCCCGTCCGCCCGCAGAACCGAAGGTTCGAGGACGGACAATGTGAAAAATCTGCCGCGGCCCGCCACGAGCGCAGCGAGTGGTGGGCCCGGCAGGACTCGAACCTGCGACCAGACCGTTATGAGCGGCCAGCTCTAACCAGCTGAGCTACGGGCCCGTTTTCCGGGTGGCGCCTTCTATCAGGATTCCCCGAGGAAAGCGTATAGTCTTTCGGTCGGGCTCTTGCCGTTTTTTTGCCGTGGTGCCGGGCAAGTCTTGCGGGAACGCCGAAGGGAGAAACGCCATGAACGGGATTACGGTCAGCGCGCGCACATTCGCGCTTGTGAGTGCGGGTCTTGTGTTGTTTGCGGGGCCGGCGCTTGCCGCCGGCATGAATGCGCCGCCGCCCATGCCGCGGCTGATCACGGTCTCGGGCCAGGGCGAGGCGAGCGCGGTTCCCGATCAGGCCATGCTGACGGCGGGCGTCGTCACGCAAGGAAGGACCGCGGCCGACGCGCTCGCCGCCAATTCGCGCGCGATGACCGGCGTGTTCGATGCGCTGAAGAAGGCGGGCATTCCCGAGAAATCGATCCAGACCTCGAACTTCAGCGTCTCGCCGCAATACACGCCCTACAAGCCCGATTCCACCGAGCCGCCGAAGATCGTGGGCTATCAGGTGTCGAACAGCGTGACGGTGAAGGTGAGCGATCTGAAAAAGCTCGGGCCCGATCTCGATGCGCTGGTGTCGTCGGGCGCCAATCAGGTGAACGGGATTTCGTTTTCCGTCGCCGACACCAAGGCGCTGATGGAAGATGCGCGCGCCAAGGCGGTGAAGGATGCGATGGCGCATGCGGAGACTTACGCGAAGGCGGCGGGTGTCGATCTCGGCCGCGTGATGTCGATCAGCGAAGCGGGCGGCGAGGCGCCGCAACCCGTCTTCCTTGCGATGCGTGCCGCGGCGCCGATGGCCGCGCCCCCGCCGCCCATGGCCGAGGGCGAGCAGACGATTGAAGTCGATGTGACGATGATGTTCGAGATCAAGTAACCCACATTGTCACGGCCCGCCTGGTGCGGGCCGCCCAGTTGGGTTCTGCGAAATCTCGAAGCGAGAACTGGGTGGCCCGCATTCGCGGGCCATGACAATCGCGCTTTCAATCCCCGCCCTTGTTCAACTCATCGATCTCGTCGAGGATCCGGTTCATCCGCGCGATCAGCGCCTGATAGGGCGCAGGTGACGCCATATCGAGCCCCGCTTTCTTGTAGAGATTGTACGGATAATCCGATCCGCCCGCCTTCAGCATGGCGATGAAGCGGTCGCGCGCGGGCACGCCTTCCTTGTTGATGTCGTCGGTGAATTGCGCCGCGCCTGCGATCGATGTCGCGTATTGATAGACATAGAAGCCGTAATAGAAGTGCGGGATGAATTCCCATTCCACGCAATAGGCCGGATCGATCTTGGTGATGCCTTCCGCCTCGCCGTAATATTTCTTGAGCAGGTCGCAATACATCTGCGTCATCTTCTCGCCGGAAAGCGTGCCGCCGTTTTCCACCACCT
>Ga0335085_10000790_pt1 | contig 80090 bp, 46 predicted proteins | sample Lox_Sample_45_FD_206712 | JGI IMG/M metagenome (GOLD analysis project Ga0335085, IMG submission 206712) | Soil microbial communities from Loxahatchee National Wildlife Refuge, Florida, United States - Lox_Sample_4.5 | ecosystem: Environmental > Terrestrial > Soil > Wetlands | place: USA... | reverse complement strand
ATCCACTGGTCATTCTGGCCCGAACCAAATGGCCATTGGATAATCGGCGCGCCGGAGTTTGACGAAGCGCCACTTACGTTCATGTCCAGTCCGCTTTTTTCATTTTTGATCTGGTAATAGCCGCTGTCGGTCGGGACCAGGGCCCACAGGTCGTTGCCCAATCCGGTGGCCGATCCGATGACGACCTGCGCCCCGTTCGTGGTTGCCGCGTCCCGCACCAGCACAGCCAGGCCGCTGTTGCTGTCCTGCACGAACAGGTTGCTGCTGACGTCCGGTGAATTGAAAAACACCTCGACACCCGCCGTGGACAGCGCGCCGCCGAGCAGATAATTCTGCGAATAATAATTCTGCGTGCCGTAGGTTTGCGATTCAATGTCCGCGTTGATGATGGTGTTGTTGAAAAGAAAATTGTGGGTAGTCTGGACGACGTTTGTGCCTGTCGAGCCGTTGCGGAGGCCGTTGTTGCCCATGAGCCAGTTGCACAGGACGCTGTTGAAGGCCGTGTCACCGCGCGGTGTGGCACTGTTGTTGTAGAGGTTGATCTCACGGCCACAGTTGGTGCAGACGTTGCCGAGCGCGACGTTGTGCGATGCGCTTTGCTCGATGAACACACCGTAGCGCACGAGGTCGTGGCAGTAACAAAATTTCACGATGCTGCCGGAGGTGGACGCGTCGCAATCCACGCCGTCCATGTTGACGGCCGTGGATTGGCAATCGGACACGACGCGCTTGACGCCGGAGTTTTCCAGCCAGATGGCGCGCGCCGCGCCGCCGTTGATGAAACACCGCGTGATGATCTGGGGTGTGGCTCCCCCGGTGAAACGCACCACGTCCGAACCACCCACGCGCGGATTATCCGGCCCGAAACTTTGCAGGGTGACCGAGTCCAGTTGCAGCATCGAGCCGCCGGGAATGTACACACCATTGTTCCCGGTCAGACCGCCGCCATCAATAGTGCCGCCGGAAATGGAAACGTGCACGGGGGTCGCACCGCCGGTAATCGCAGCCGTCGCCGTAGTCGCGGAATTGATCTGGATGGTCCCGTTCAACAGCACGCACGTGTTGGATTGCAGCGTCAGCGCGTTGGTGACGACGGTAAAATTTCCGTTGAGGTGAAGAACGATCACGTTGTTCGGATTCGAGGCGCGCGCGGAATTGTATTGGCTTTGCACGTTGTCAATCGTGGTCGAAGAAATCGTCAAATCCGTTCGCCCCATACCATTGACAATCGTAGCGGCGTGCTGGTCGTTGATCAGCGGCGGATAAAAATAATCCTGGCCCGAAGCGCTCAACGGAACCTGGTAAGCGATAACGTGGTTGCCGGAGCCGCCGCTGGAAAAATTCACCGCGTTACCGGACGTGAACAGGTTGTCCGCGAAAGTGCTGCCGCTGCCACTGGAACTGATTCCTGCGGTCGAGTTTCCGCCCACCGCGTCTGAAACGATCATGTTGTTGGATCCGGACGCCACGATGCCCGTGCCGTTGTTGTTGCAGGTGTTATTGGCCAACACGTCGTCATCCCCGCCGGCCACGTCAATCCCGACGGCGTTGCTCTCGCAGACATTGTTGGCCACGTCCGCCCATGCGCACGAGAGCCAGATGCCTTGACCATTATTGTGGCAAAAGTTTTCGAGCACGGCCGTCTGCGTCGAGTTCTGGATGCTGATGCCGGCGTGCGCCGGGCTGCCGGATACGTCGCAACGCGTCACCGTCATTTCGTTGTCATAGGCGGAGTTGCCGTTGCCTTGCAGCAAAATGCAATCCAGCCCGCAGTTCCGGACGACGACTTTGTCAATGTTCACGCGCGCGGCCGCCGGCGCGTAGATGCCCTGAACGCCTGCACCGCTGGCGTCCAACAAACCACCCGCCACGGACACATTGGTCGAGCCGGAGGCAATCGTAATCAACGGAACCGTCACGGATGAATCCACGGCCTTGATGGTGGCGCCGCCGGCCACGAGGCATTCCTGCGAGCCCAGCACCAGCCCGGCGGTGCTGACGAGATAACTGGCGTTGGTCGAAAGTTGAATGACGATGATGGAATTTGGATTGGCGCTGCGGGCATTGTTGATCACCGTTTGCAGCGTCGCAATTGAACCCGACGTATCATTGATGGTGACCACGCTGTCGCCCAAAGGCTGTTCAATGAACGCCATATTCGGCGCCGTGTATAGCATCCGTCCCGCGCCCTGACCGGCAAGCGCAAGCCCGGCCGGGAACATCATCCAGACTGCCAGGCCAATGGAATTTTTCAAAGCGGTCTGCATAAACCATCTCTTCGCTGGGCCGGGCCTCCGACCAGCGTCAGGATTGTTCGCAGTTAAACTGGATGGCCTTGCTGTCATTGCAACTGCAATCGGTAAAACATCTGCGGGGCGTTCAGATTGAGCAAATTGGTAAAGCTGAACTCGCCGTTGCCATCGAAAGCATTGGTCGCCACGCGTTGCCACTGGCTCAACGGCGGCGTCAGACTGGTTGAGGTCAGCACGTAATATCCGGCATGAGGCGAACCGCCGCCGCCATTCATCACCACGTTACCGCCAACCAGTCGGAGGTTTCCAATCTCCGGCGGGGCGGCCACAACCACGCCCAACACCCCGTTGCTCAAACCGGCCGTCTCCCACGCCAGCCCCGAACCCGGCGTGGGCGGAATCAGATTCGTGAAGGAACCACTGTAACCACTCGCCTCAAACAGCTCAAAACTGTCGCCAGCGATCAGCGGGTTGACGCCGATATTAGTGACGACCAGTGTGCCGCCGTAAACCAGGCTTCCCCCCGCCTGCGCCATATCGTTCGCCACTGGCGACGTACTGACCTCCACCACGGTCGTGCTGCCGACGTTCAACGTCAGATTGGTTGCGAATGTCAGTGCCGTCAGAGAACCGCCTGGCGCCAAAGTCGCACCGTTCCCGACGGTGACGTTCCCGGCGACTGTCCCGCTGCCCGTCAACCTCTGGCCGCCAGCCAGTGTCAGCGCGCCGTCACTTCTGCCGCTGGCATCCAACGTCGCCCCCGCCGCCACGTTAATGCCTGCGCTCTGCGCAATCGAACCGCTCCCCATCAGAGCAAGTGTCCCATTGCTGATAAGCGTGTCGCCGGTATAACTATTGGCCCCGGTCAGCACCAGATCACCGCCGCCACTGAGGGTCAGGCCGCCGGCACCACTGATGACATTGCTTACTGTCAGACTCGGCGGCGTGCCATTGGCGGCTACGTTGAACGTGGCATCACCCTGCAACGTGATCGGCCCAATCACGACCGACGGCCCCTTCTCGCCGAATACGGTGGCGCCGTCATTGAGCTCCACCTGCTTGTTCAACGGACTGGCCGTCAACGTCCATAAATCCAGCGTGGCCCCGTCCTCCACCGTGAGCGTTTTGCCTGCGTCGCCCAGTTGACCGGTGGAAGTCTGCACGGCAAAAGTGCCCTGCCGCACGTCAATGTCGCCCAAGGCCGGATCAACGCTGCTGACGCCCACCAGCGAAACCTGATTGGTTCCAACCTTGACGAGGTTGAACGGGCTTTTGGGCGGACTGGTGTTCAGGCTGGCAGTACCGCCCGAATTGCGAATGTCCCAACGCCCTGTGCCGCCGAAGGCAGTGTCGCCAGCGAGTGTCACGTCCCGCAGCGCGGAGGTTTGTTGGGGGCCGCCGTTGATGATCGCACCCTGGCCGCCAGCGCCCGGGCCCGAAACCGTCACAGATTCAGCGGTGAGATTGAATCCGTTCACGTCCAAAGTTCCGCCATTGGTGATGGAGACAGAGCCTCCGTTAGCACCGAGCGCCCCTGGGTCGCCGGCCTGAAATATTCCGCCGTCAATGCTGACGCCACCCGTGAAGCTGTTGCTGATGTCAACCGTGAGCGTGCCGCTGCCGTATTTTGTCAAGCCAGCCGAACCCCCGATACCACCGGAGCCGGTGAAGGTGTAATTGTAACCGGCATTGCTGACAGTGACGCTGGCCGGCTGAACTGTGCCGGACAAGTCCACCGAGGTGTCACCCGGCGCGCTGTCATCAAAAGTCACCGCGCTGCCGTTCTGATAAACCTGACTGGCGCCGTTGGTGGAGTTCACCCAATCGGGCGTGGTTCCCAGGTCCCACACGCTGACGTTCACGCCATTGGTCTGACCGGTCCAGGTGAGCGGAACGATAGGGCTTCCAGGACTAGTCCACATCAGGATGTTGGTGACGTAGGTATCCATCTCGTAGGTGGGATTGTGATTTTGTTCATAAACACCGTCCTTGAAGTAGAAATCCCCGGCACCGTTGTCCTGTTGCGTCCAGACCAGTATCTGGTTGATCCAGACTTTGATGGTGCGGGTGGTCAGGTTGTGGTCCACGTTCAACTGAAACCACTTGTTGCCGAGGTCTGTCGCCAGGGTCGTCCCACTGTAATCGTGGACCGACCCGCCGTAATTCGTAAACCAGAATGCCATGAAGGTCGTGGAACCGTAGGCGGACGACTGGACGTCGCCGGTATGAATCTGAAAGACGCAATAGCTGTTTTCATTGGAGGGCGCCATCAATGTGGCCTGATACTGGATCTCGCCGTTCGTGTAGTCCGGGGTGAAACGCTGCTCGGTGCGTGGCAGTGTGGTGTTGCCGACGGAAAACGCTCCATCGTTCGTGTAAACCAGGCAGTGGTAAATGTTGTTGGTAAACCAGTAACGCTCATCCTGGGGCGCATTCGTGGGGGATTGGATCCGGAAGGACACCGTCTTGGGAGTCCACCCTGTTCCTCCGATCTGGGCGCGAACTGACAGGACGACGCAGATCAGGGCCACCGGCAAGGTGAGCGCGCGCAACCGCCGGCCGCTCCGACATTGGCAGCACTTGCGTGGGGAAGTTCCGGTCGAAAAAATCATGGCAACTGGATGATATGGCGCCGTCCTTGCACGATTGTCCGGGTCACGGTTTGGCGTTTGCATTTCGGCGGCCGGACTGAAAACACGACCTCATCTGAACTATCACACTCGCAGGAGGGTTCAATCCACGCCCGATTCCCCGCCGGAACGAAAATCAGGAACGGGCGTTGGAACCAAGGCTCACCGACGCGGGTCGTAATAGAGGACATTGGTACTGTACTGCCAGGGCAGTAGGTCGGCGTGACCGTCGGCGAAGCTGACGTTGCCTCCTTTGCGGCTGTGACGCAACGCCACCGTGTTGCCGGCCGAGTTCGACTTTGGTTCCCAACGGCCGTCGTCCAGACAGGAACCGGTATTCCCGGGCGGCCGCTCGAGATCGGTTCCCGGTTCCTCGGCCAGCATCACCTTGTCGCTGGGGCGACGGACGTAGGAGAGGTTGAACGGATAGGCCGTCGCGTTCGCGCCAGGACCGCTGAATTGCAGCGCCATGCCCGGGTTGACGTTGCCGGTTACCGGCGGGCCGTTGAAGGAATAACTGTAGTTGTAAACGGGCGCGCCCGCCGCATTTCTGAGCTGGTCGTTCAAGTCCCGGGGGCAGCGGAACAAATTGGTGTTCCAACTGGCGTACGCGGCGATCGGACTTTTCTCCACCCCGAGATTCGGGATTCCCTTCCAGGTGAAGTCCGTTCCTGGTGGGCGCCAGTAAATCCAATCTTCGGGGTGGTAATCTTCATTGCGCGAGGCGGCCGATGGGAAGTGATCGCTGTAATCGTCCACATACATGATCATGCCCGCGCCAAGTTGTTTCAGACTGTTAATGCAGTAAATCCTGGCGGCCCTCGCCTGCGCCGCGCTGAGGGCCGGCAGCAGTATCGCCGCCAGAACAGCGATTATGGCAATCACGACGAGCAGCTCGATCAGCGTGAAACCATCCTCTCTCACACTCCGCGAACCCGCCTGGTTGGGGACGGCCTTAGTTTCCCTTTTCATCCCTCAAACCTCCGGCTGTCGGGCGGCCGCACGGACGCCCAACAGCCAATCCCCACACACTGGTGTCTGTTTTGCGCAACATGGTTATTGCGACAGGAGGTAAAACTCGCGCGGCACGGCCGGATTGATGACGTTGGTGGACAAGTTGAGGTGGCCGCTGCCGTCAAACACGTTGGTCAGAATGGGCGTCCACGAACTCACGGGCAATGTCAGGTTGGTGCTGCCCAGCAGGACAAATTGCCCGTTGGCCGCGCCGGTCGCCGAGAGGTTCAACGTCGTGCCGCTCACACTGATGCCGGTGAATACCGCCGGCGGAGGCCGAATACTGGTGAACTTGATGCCGATGATGCCGTCGGCACTGTCATCCACCAGGTTGCCGACGTACCCGGCGGGTAGTGGCGCCAGACTCAAGCTGCCGAAGGGATCCGTCCCGGTGTAGCTTATCAGCGGATAGGTGACGCCGGTCGTAGCGTTGGCGATCGCGCCGATGGCCAGCGCGGTGGTGCCGCTGGTGGTCACCGTGGCGGCGATGATATTGGTGACGCCGGCGCTGCCGTTCACGTTCAATTGCAGCGTCCCACCGGTGAGGGCCAACGTGGTCAGCGGTGCGCCGGGCGCGCCGGCCGTGTTGCTGATCACGAGCGTGCCACCGTTCAGATTGATGACGCTGATGGCGCTATTGACGCCGGCGGAGATGCTGTTGGCTACCACGGTGCCGCCGCCGATGTTCAGCACGCCAATCGTGCTCGCCGCGCCCGAACCGCCCGTGCTGATGCCCAGATTCAACGCAGCGTTCACAGTCAGCGTGGCGCTGGTGCCGGCGGCAGCATTGGTGTTCACATTGATCGTTCCGGACCCGATCTTGGAACTCGAGGCCGGCTGATAGCCCAAGTACAATGTGTTCACGTTGAACACGCCGTTGTCGAAGGTCAATGTGCCGGTGGCCGTTCCTCCGCCGCTGCCATTATTTGCGGCGCGCCCGACATACATGTTATTCACCAGTGCATTGACGTAGCCGTCGCTGCCGCCGCTGGCGCTGCTGAAATCACAGGTGCCCGTGCAGGTGGCTGTGCCACTATTGACTACTCCGTCACCCAGGCTCCAAAACAGCACCGGGCTCACGCCGTCCTTGCCGCGGAAGTAGGCTGAAGGATTGCTGAACGCCTGATTGAAGAGTATCTGCGCGTTTTGCTTCTGCAGGGCAACGCCGATGGCATCGGCGTTGATGGTGTTAACCTGGCCGAGATAGAGAGAGGATTGCGGACCGCCATTGCCGTCGTTCTCACCGATGTCAAAGGCTTCGGCGGTCGAGCTGGTGTCGCTGGTTTCGGTGTTGCTCACCGTGACTGACGCGGTGATATGGTTGGTAAGGGCCAAATAGACAACGCCGCTTTCGCGTTGCTGCGAGATGCCCTCGGCGCTCGAACCCACGCCCGCGAAGAATTGGCTGACGGTGGCATTCAGTGTTCCCAGCCCGGACAAATCCAGCGTGGCTTGGGCCGAACTGCCGGAGGGTGAGCTGCCCAATCCCACATACATCACGCCGTTGGTGTTGTTAAAGTTCAACGTGCCTTTGGCGCCGGCAATGGTCACAAAACCGGCGGCGCTCGACCCGTAGTCCGTCGCCGCGCTGCCGACGGTAAACAGCCGCGGCGAGGTGTTGGTGCCGGTGACATTCAGCGTCACGCCGTCTGGAATCAGGGTGTTCTGATAATCCGACAGAACGTTGGAATAGTTCAGGTCGGAGATTGTGAAATTGGCGTCCACGATGTTGTTGAAGTTGCCTGGACTCGTAAGGCCACCCGGGCCGGAACCCACGGACGAGAACGGCGAGCCGGAGGCGGCCGCCACATCGCTAAAAATCACATAATCGGTGGCGACGGGTGTGCCGGGTGACTGCCAGTTCAACGCATCGGACCAGTTGGTCTTCAAGTTGGGAACATCCGCGCCGCTCCAGGTCACGTAGGGCCTGACTCCCACGGGACCGCTGGTGAGCGTGAGCAGCACGCTGGTTTGGTCAGCGCTTTCCGAGACGTTGCCGGCATACGCCGGACTGGCGGCGGGCAGAGTGCCCGCGGTGAAGTTGAATCCACTGATGAGGCTGGCGGATTTGATGAGCATCACGGTGGTCGGGTAACTGGCAATGGGCGGCAGCGAGGCGACATTGATCGCATTGCCTGAGCCGCCCGCCGTCAGACTGGCGACATTGACCGGAGCCTGCTGATATCCCACGCTCACGTTCAAGGTGGAGTTGGCCACGTTCAAACCGTTCAGCGTCGTGGTGCGCGACACACTGGACACGTCCAACGTTGCCGCGCCAACGCTGACCTGCGCGCTGCTGGAGATCAAACCGTTCCCGGTCAACACGAGCGTGCCTGCGTTGACGGTTGTGTTGCCGGTGAAGGTGTTGGTTCCGCTCAAGGTGAGCGCGCCGCTGCCGTTTTGGGTCAATGCCCCGACGCCGGCAATGGCTGTGGCCACCGGAACGCTGTCCGACCTGTTGAAAATCAATGTGCCATCATCCTGCACATTGCCGGAGGGCAGATTGCCGTTCGCATCGCCATTGCCGATTTGCACCGTCGCGCCGCCGGCGATTGTCAAATTACCGCCGATGGCGCTGCCGGCGTTGTCGAGCACGAGCGTGCCGCCGTTGGCCATAATGCCGCCGGTGAAATTGTCGCCGCCAGTTTGAGAAAGAGTGGCCGAAGCGCTGCCATCTTTTTCGAGACCGGTCGCACCGCTGATGTTGCCAACCCCGCTGAAGGTGTAGTTCAGGAGGTTGTTGGTGACGATCCAGGAAGTAGGCGTATGCGTCGCGGACAGGTGCACATTATTGGTCCGGGCAAAGTCGTCAAAGAGAACAAAATCGTGTTCGCTGTAAGCCACGGAAACGCCGGCGTTGGTCCAGTTCAAACTGGAGGTGTCCCAGATGTTATTGACGTTGCCACCCCACTCGTCGGTTTTGGCGAGCGAGGGGCCGTTGGTAATGACCACCCAGATGGTGCTCACATTATCGTTGGAAACATAACCCGTGAACGTGCTGGGCAGCGCGCCAAGGTTGAGCGTCCCGCCGGCAAACGAAGTGTAGGAAATGAGCGGCAACGTGGCTGGATAACCGCGGAGGGTGGGCAACGAACTGACACTAACCACCGTGGCACTGTCGTTGAGGAAAAGGTTACCAACCGTCGCATTGGCCGCACTGTCGCCGGCCGGCAATCGCAGCGCCGCGCTGGTGAGACTGAAGGTGGTCAATGGCGACGAGGACGAACCCATCGCGTTGCTGATCGTCAGCGAGCCGCCGTTCATGACGATGACACTGATGCCGCCGCCGGGGACGATATTGTTCGCCAGAACCGTTCCAGCATTGATGTTCAACGTGCTATTGGCCCCACCGATAAAATTGTTGGTTGCGGCCATGACGAAGTTGTTGTTGACGGTCAGCGTCCCGCCGTTGACGTTGATTGTCCCGGTGACGTTCGGAGTCCGCGCCGACGAGGCCAGCATGGCATTCGTCAGATTGTTGACGGCAATGGTGCCGGCGGAAAAGGTCAGGGTGGCATTATTCGCTGAACTGCCCGCGTTGGCACCCGTGGAATTCCGGGCCAGCCACATTGAATTCACCAAGATGTCCACCGTGCCGCCGCTGAAATCACTCGTGCCGGTGTCCGTAATGGTGCCGCTCTGGGCCTGGCCATCGGCGATGGCCCAGGTGGAAACCGGGCCGACGCCATTGGTTCCGCGAATATAGACCATGGGATTATTGGCTGCGAGTGCCGGATTAAATTGGAGGGCGCCGCCCCCGCCGCTGTTTTGCTTCTTGAGTCCCATCGCGATACTGTCGACCAAAAGCACATTGTTCTGCCCAAGGTAAAGTTTGCTGCCCGGACCGTTGTTGCTGGAATTATCGCCGATGTCCAACTGTGGTGAAGAGCCGGTTAGATTGATGTAGTTCGTTTTAGCCAGATAGAGCGCCCCGCTCATGCGGCCGGCACCCTGGCCGATCAGAATGCGGGCGATGTTGGTGGCCATAAACGTGTCCAGACCGCTCAGGTCCAAAGTCGCAGGACCACCGCTGGTGGCCGGATAGGATAGCCCCACGGTCACATTGCCATTACTGACCACCAAGGTGCCACCCGCGCCGGAGATGGTAGTCGTAGGCGCCACGGCGGTCGTCAAAGCCGTGGAATTGCCCATCGTCAAACCGCCAGTGCTGATGCTCAACATCTGGCCCGGTGCTATCAAAGTATTCTGGTCAGTGCCCAGATTGGTGTAGGTCAGCGAAAAGGGATTTTCGTTGTCGTTAACCACGTTGTTGATCGTCACGGCGTCGCCGACTCCGGTCGAGTCGTCGAAGGTCGCGGCGTTCTGGTAGGGGCCGGTGCCGCCGGCGCCGATATTGAGCCAATTAAGAGGATCAGACCAGTTGGTGGTGGCCGAAACATTGTTCGTGCCGATCCAGAGTGCTTCGTTGGCCAAAAGTGATTGAGTCGTGGCCAGCAGCAGTGTTAAAAGACCAAGTGGTTGCAGGGGAAACTTGAACGGTTGAAGAGTTGGTTTCATAACGCTTATGGGTCAATTCACTTACGATGATGACACTGGTAAAACAGCGGGGCTATTGTACGTTTGTACTAGTCACTGTCCCCGAAGCCAGGCTCACAATCCCCGGCCAAGGGAAACCTTTCAGCGGCGAGACCTCGGAGTCAGAACCACTCGTAGCGGTTGTTGCTCCAAGCCCCCCAGGCTTTCATTTCCAGAAAGCGCCGCCATGCGACATGGTTGTCCAAAAACAGAATGTTCCCGCCGCCGGGGAGGCCGCCGGCCATGTGGCTGCTGTTGTAGCCCAGAGGCAATTCGGCGGGGTTGGAAGTGTACACGTGCATGAATTTGTCCTTCAAAGTGCCGTTGCCCTCCGAGACAACCACATCGGTCACTGTCTCCGTTTCAGACGGAGGGAAACGGCTGGCAAAGGGTTGGTTCGGCCGGGTGAGCCAGACCTTGGGGGGCGATAATTTACTGGGGAAGACGAACGAAGTTAATGGCGGCTTTTGACTGCCATCCATCTGGGTGCCATCCCGGCTGATGATCCATTGGTAGGAGGTGACGCGATGGCCACTGGAATAATTCCACCAATAGTCTTCATTCTGCACCGTGGTGAAACCTCCGGGGCAATAAAAAACCGCGCGATAGATATTGTTGGATTGGCCCACGGCCCCGGCCAAGGTATCAGCCATGGTGCGCGGCAGGTCCCAGGTGGCTTGTCCCAGGGATTCGCCCGGTGGGTTTGGCGCTACGCTGCGCGGCAGAAAATCGTTGTTGTCGTTGGCGTAGGCACTCAAGGCCACCGCAATCTGGTGGAGATTGTTCATGCAATTGGCTCGCCTCCCCTTTTCTTTTGCCAGGGCCAATGCCGGCAGCAGCAATGCCGCCAAGATGGCGATGATGGCAATGACGACCAACAATTCGATTAGTGTGAAGCCTTTTGCGGTCCGGGCCACCTCGCCGCGCGGCGACAAACGACCGGCCACTGTAGATCCAGTGATAAGCATTATTCTGGTTAGCCACGGCGAATCTGCCACAGGCCCGTCCCGGCAGCCATCGAACGTTTGTTCAGTCCCGCCATCGGCTTCAGCCACGGCGGGGCCAGCCCCGGTTCGCCGTCCGGATGCGCGAGCAAAGAAAGGCTGACCGTGCCGGAGCGCAGCGCCGGCGGGTTCAGTCCTGCCCCAGGAATTTGACTACCGCCTCAGTGCGCGACTGAACGTGCAACTTTTCATAGACCGCGTGCAAATGGGCGCGCACGGTGCTCAACGTGATGCCGAGCTGCTCGGCGATTTCCTTGTAAAAATAGCCCTTGGCCAGGAGGGCGAGGATTTCGTGTTCGCGTTTCGTCAGTTTTTCCACGTCGGACTGCGGTTGCCGGATCTGCTGGAAATGGCTGACCACCTTGCGGGCGATTTGCATGGACATGGGCGCACCGCCGGCGTGGACCTGTTCGATGGCCTGGACCAGCTCCGCCGGCGGCAGGTTCTTGAGCAGGTAACCGCTGGCCCCGCGACGCAACGAATCAAAAATCAAATCGCTTTCCTCATAAGTCGTCAGCATCAGCACCTGGGTCTGGGGCGCCTGCTGCTTGAGGCGGGCCACGCATTCGATGCCGTTCATGCGCGGCAGGTTGATGTCCATCAGCACCACGTCCGGCGCCTCGGTGGGAATCCGGCGGAGCGCGTCTTCGCCGTCGGGATGCGCGCCGACAAAACGCAGCGTCGGCGCGCGCTCCAGCAATTCGGTTAGACTTTCCCGCGTGCCGCGATTGTCTTCGACGATGGCAACCTTGATTCGCATGTCAGCCTTTTTCATAAATTCTAGGCCGACCCAAGTGTTTCTGCCATTGAACGAACGTTCAGGGCGGTGAGGCGCGAGACGCAAAAATTAAAATGAAGCCAGTCACCGGTCATACTTTGCGGCATACAATCATTTTTCATTTTTCCTGGTCTGCCGGCCACGGCAGATGGAGCACCACCCGGGTTCCGTGACCGGGTTGGCTTTCCAGCCGGCAATCGCCGCCAATGTCACTCATCCGCTGGCGCATGTTGCGCAAACCATCGGCCAGGGCGTCGTCCGGCGCCTGGTCAAAACCGCGGCCATTGTCCTCGACGATCACATCCAGCGCCTGTTCGCTAAACCCGGCGCGCAGCCAGACCTCCGTGGCGTGCGCGTGCTTGACGATGTTATGCAAGGCTTCCTTGATGACGAGGAAAAGATTGTGGCGCAGGTCGGTGGAAAGCTCGCGCGCCGGAATTTGTTCGGGGAAATCCAGACGGCAACGGACGCCGGCTGTCCGCAAATAATCCAGGGCAAATTGTCCGGCATAATCGATCAGATGGCCGGGGGTATCGTTGCGCGGATTGACGGCCCAGACAATTTCGTCAAGGGCTTTGACGGCCTGGCGGGCGGTGGTGGAGATGGCGCCGACGCGCGCCGCCGCTTTTTCCGGTTCACTCCGGTCCTGCTGGGCCAGTTCGCCGAGGTAGGCGATTTGGGTGAGGTTGGCGCCCAGATCATCGTGGATGTCCTTAGCAATGCGTGCGCGTTCCCGTTGCAGGGCCGCCTGTTGTTCCAGCAGGCGCAGCCGGCGGTGCAGGCGCCGGAACGAAACGTAGCGGACCACGGCGATGATACTGAGCGTGAACGCGGCCAGGGTCGCGAGCCTGAACCACCACGTCTGCCAAAAGAAGGGAGCGACGACCACACCCAGGCGGGCTGGTTTCCGGTTCCAATCGCCATCGTTGTTGCACGCCGTCATTTCGAAAACAAATTTGCCGCCGGGCAACTGCGAGTAATTGGCGATGCGGCGCGTCCCCGCCTCCACCCAGTTGTCATCGAAGTTGTCAAGCCGGTAACGGAATTGGACATTCTCCGGCGCGTTGAAACTCAGCGCGGCAAATCCGAACTCGATGCGGCGATGGCCCGCCGGTAATCGCAGCACGGCATTGGACGCCGCCAGATCGAGCATCTCGTCGTTGGTTTCCTGGTCGTCCGCCAGAATCCCGCCGTAGCGGGCGACGACGTGGTCATCCACGGTGATTTGAGTCAACAAGGCCGGGGGTGGATCGGGATTGCGGTACAGCTTCGCAGGATCCACAACCACCAGAGCCGTCTGCATCGGTATCCACAGCCGCTCATCGCTGCTGCGCAAAACGTCGGGCGAATCGCCAAAGGTGCCCTGCAGACTGGGCAGGCCTTCACCGCGTCCATAATGCACCGAACGGACTCGCGAAGCCTTGCCTTCGGCCACCTCCCGAAAATCCTGAAGCCGCACCTTGAAAATGCCGCGATTGGCCCCGAACCAGAGCCAGCCGCGGTTGTCCGCCACGATGTGGGAGATGTAATCGTCATACAACCCCTGCCCGGTGTTGTACTCAGTGTAATGGCCGGCCTTGAATCGGCCGACACCCCAGCCCGCGTAACCGATCCAGAGCGACCCATCCAGTGTGGAATACAAACAGCGGATCGAGGCCAGTTCCTGAGCAGGACGCGGTGAAACTTCAGCCACCTGGTCACCGGCCACCCGAAGCAAAACGCCCTTGGAAGTGCCAGCCCAGATGTAGCCGGCGGCGTCTTCGGTCATGGCACGAATGATCCGGCTGTCCGGTGGAGCTGAAAAAGTGCTGAGATGTCCATCGCGCAGGCGCAAGATGGCGCTGGGCGTCTCCTGCCCAATCCAGATATCACCGGTCTCTCTGCCGACCAGCAGTGTGTGAAGGGTTTTTCCATCGAGCAGTGAGGCATCGCCCCAATCCACAAATCCACCGTCACGCCAACAAAACAGTCCGTGCTGACGGGTGCCAATCCAAATCGCTCCATGCGCGTCGGCGGCGACACAATTTGCCCCCAACGGCCACCGGTCCTGTCCGGGCATTGGCCCCCACTTACCCCCGGTTTTGCGAACCACCACGCCATTCTGCGTCACCGCCCAGACGGTGCCGTTGGTGGCTTCACAAATGGATTGAACGGACGCAAACGGCAGTCCCGATTCCTCCCCTTCCAGCATGATGGCCCGGCGACGGATGCGATCGAGGCCACCCCCGAATGTTCCTGCCCAAATGTTGCCTTCGCGATCCTCTATCAGGCTCAGAATCCCCTGGTGCGTGGTCGGGATGGGTTCGAAACCCGAAGCGTCGTAGCGGTAAAGGCCACTGAATGAAGTGCCGATCCAAACGGCACCTTCGCGATCTTCGAGCAGCACCGTGGCTGTGGTGCTGTTGTTTCCGGCATGAATCTCGCCCATGTCCTCGAGTTGCCCGCGCTCATCGCATTTCCAAAGGCGTGAACCGGAGCTCATCCAGACCCCGCCGCCTGTGGCTGCGGCCAACCGCATCAGTTGCGGCGGAAATTGCGCGACGATCTGGAACGCGCCATTCTGAAACCGGTCGAGTTGGCCGTCTTTGGCGCACCAGATTTGGCCGTTAACATCCGCGGAAAGCGCACACATAGCCGGCCCGTCCGGGAAATGTTGTCGGGATGTGAGGGGCAGGATCCGACCATGATCAATGCGAAATACGCTTCCGTCCCGGTAAGAAACCCAGACCGCGCCTTCGGCATCCTCGGCCATGTCATAAGCAACGGCGGTGGGCAGGCCTTCCACGTAACCGCACGACTTGGCCGCGTTCAGATAGACCACGGCACCGCGATCCATTCCCAGCCACAAACCGCCGCGCCGGCTGTTGAGCATGGTGACGATGCCGCGGTTGGGTGGCGCAATCACATTCGTCAGCGAAAAAGTCTCAAAACGAAGCCCGTCAAATCGCGCCAGACCGCTCGGCGTGCCAATCCAAAGAAAAGCGTCGGACGTCTGCGCCACGCCCGCTACGCTGTTGTCGGGCAAGTCATCGTCCGACTGCCAGGAACGTTCATACCAGATTGAATTCGTCTCGCTGCCTGGGGCTGTAATCACCAACAGCCAAAGCAATCCGGTCAAAGCGTTTCCCATGTTCCTTCGCGCGCAACGCCAGCCATTTCGCCCTCGCGATGCCGCACCGGAACCAAGGAGACATCCCACCAGCCGGCCGACGGAAAAGGTGAACACAGGTTTATGGTAACGCCGGGTCATTACGCAATCAAGTGGCGCCGGTGGTTTGCCGCCGGACCAGCCATCGTCACCCACAGCTATCAACGGCTGGCATTCAATGTCGAATGGGCGCCCTTTAAAAAAACCACATACATGTTGCCCGGGTGAACCGGTGAACCATCGGTGTTTGAACCGAGCGTGAGGCTTTCCTCGTCCTCGAGCCGCCGTTTGAAAATCTTCATCGTCTGCCCACCGACAGCCAGGGACAGTTTTGTGGCCCGGAACTGGCGCTGCAACCAGTCCGGCAGGGGTAAATGGTCGTCATGCGCCACGTACACAGTGGTTCCAGCCCGTACCGCGATTTGCATCAGGTCCACCGCGCTGTAAAGGCGATCCGCTTCCGCCGCCTGCACCCAATCGGCACCCAGCAGTTCCTCCGGCAGGTCCTGGAATGAATAATCGCGGTCACAATAAATATTTTTCCCATCCGCGGCCGCTTCCTCCACGTGAACCAATCCGGTGGGGCCGGTGTAACTGAAAGCCTCCGTGAAACGGCCGACCATCGCGGTATTGGCCGGCGCAGCCGTCACGGTCATCGGCGGAGTCGCGATTGCCAGCCGGCTCCAGTCCGGATGTGCGGCCGGCAACACTGCCACGGGCATTGCCGGCATCAGCCGGGAAGAACCATCGGCAACCGCGAATGGGCGCGACCGGACGGTAATGCGACTCGATTTCAAGCCGGGATGAGTGGCGGTCACGGTAATTTGGCCGGGCTTGAATGTCGAACGCACAGCCACCCGGTTGATGCCGCATTCCAGGTCGAGGTACTTCCGGCCGATGGAATCGGCCTCGCCGCTGTTGTAACCGCCCCGCCAGACGGCCGGACCGGAGCAGGTGAAATCCACGCGCTGCTCAAACGTCGGGCAGCGGGCTCCCTTCGCGTCAACCGCCTCCACGTCCATCAGCGCCACATCCGACCCGTCGGCCAGCAAACCGTCAGGGCCGGTGATGGGCGTGAGGCGCAAGGCAACGGGTGGACCGGCAGTGCGAACGATGTTCGTCGCCGCCGGAACGCCGTCGTTGCTGGCCACGGCCCGGATCTCGCCCGGCGCCCAGGCCACATCCGGAAACGTAAAGAGATAATCATCCGATTTCTGTCCATGACCGAGGGTTTTCCCGTTCACGAACAATTCCACGTCCTGGCAATTGGAGGTCACGTGAATGGTCTTTTTCGTCCCAGCCGGATAATTCCAGTGGCCGATGATGTGGACCTGGGGGTCAGCGCGGAACAGGGTTTGGCAAACATAATAGGCTTCCTTCGGCAGGCGGACGGCGTCCACTTCCCCGCTGGTGCGGTCCACTTCGATGTTGTTGCGTCCGCCGCTGGTGGAGTCCGAGAAAATCCAATTCGCTCCTCCGCAATCGCTGGCAGCCCCGGCTTTGTTAACGTATTGGCTCACTTCGTTCATGGCAAACTGCTCGGACGTCAGATCGTAAATCTGGCCCCGGGCCGCGGGATACCCGAACGCCGGCGGCGAGTAATTGTCCCATACGCGGCGTGGTGATTCTTCGCGATCGTATTCTCCCTCCACGACCGGCAGCCGTGCGACTTCGTGACTCCCCTCGGTGCCGATGGTGATATCCATAAATTCGCCGGTCGCTTCATCAGCGCGGCGATGCGCGTAAGCCCGCCCGCCGTGCGCGTCGTATTCCTCCACGAAATGGTGAAGTTCCGCGGCGTGGGCGCGGGTGACTTTCTGGTTGCCGCCTTCCCAGATCAGAATTGAAGGGTGGTTGCGAAAATAAATGATCGCGTCGCGGAACGCCGCAGCACGGACCTCCCAGGGCGCACCCACCGTGTCGGATTCGCCGTCCACGCCCGGCTGATCGGCAATCAGGCCGAGTTCATCGCCGGCACGAATCATTTCGGGTCCGCCCGCGCAGTGTCCCCAGCGGATGAAATTGCCGCCCGCCTGTTTCATCAGATCGAGAGTATAATAGTGCAGCCAGTCCGGTTGCGCCGTGCCGAGTCCGGGCCATTCCTCGGTCGGGCGCTGGCCCCAGCCGTGAAGTCGCAAATGATGTCCGTTAATCCAGAAGCCGGTCTGAATATCCCAGTGAACGGCGCGGATGCCCAACGGGATTTCGCACGAGTCAACGGTTTCTCCGCCCAGTCGCACCGAACAAACTACACGATACAGGCAGGGATAATCCGGCTCCCAAAGTTGCGGAGAAGAGATGGCGCCCGATAGTTTGATTGTCTTCATTCCGCCAGCGGTGATTTCGCCGGATTGCTGCCACGTCGCCACGAGATTGCCGTCGTGGTCTAGAATCTCCGCCTGCGCCGTGACGCCCGCATTCGTGCCGCGCCCGTTTTGGATCGGAATCTCGACCGAGACGGCGGCGGATTGGCTGGAGATTTCCGTGGCATAAACGTAAGGCCCGACGGTTTTGAGGTAATCGTAAAGCGGCAGCGAGATGTGCAGCGGATCAGTCACATAAAGATAAACGTCGCGATAAATCCCGCCGAGCGGTGGATGCCATTGCGGATTATTCCAGGGGATCTGGCCGGCTTGAAGCTGACTCATCTCCCGGGGCAAAGAACTATTGACTCGTTCTTCGTAAGCGGAGAGCGTGTCCGTGGTTGCGTTCCCGCCCGGTGGGTTTGCCGGCGGATCCGCGCCGCCGCTGCCAATCTGGCTGATCATGAAGCGATTGTCGCACATGACCGCCAGCACGTTCGGCTTGCCAAATACCACGTAAGGCGTGAGGTCAAAGCCGAAAGGCACGAAACCGTTTTTGCACCCGCCAAGGTAGTGGCCGTTGAGATAAACCTCCGCCACCTGCCGCACGGCCTCAAATTCCACATAAACTTTCCGGCCTTTGCACGATTCCGGCAACGTGAAGGTTTTGCGATACCATGTGCGTCCCGACCAGAGGTTCGTTTCGCCCAACATCCGGCCCGGCGAGAGCGCGTCGAATGAGTCCGCATCATTGTAGGTGTGCGGGGTGGAAACCGTCGTCCAATCGCTGTCGTTGAAATCCGGCTGTTGCGCGCCGGGCGGATCGGCTTTGACAAATTTCCAGTCGGGATTGAAGTTAAACGTCTGCCGCGTGTCGGCCAACACCCCTTGCGCGAGGAGCAGAACCACAAGGCACCAGACTCCCCGAGGACACGCCCCCGCTGACCACCAGCGGCAGCCTTGTTCACAACGACTCATTTCCCTCAATGATTGCCCTAAATGGGGCCATGCGGCTACTGAACGTTTGTTCTATCCGGTTCTATTACGGGGATTTCCGATGAACGCGCGGGCTTCTGAACGGTCAAAATTCGCCCGAACAAACATTCAATATCCGGCAATCGTCAAATCCGGCACAATACAAGGAACTAAGGGCCGATGGCGTGGCGATTTTGACAATTTACAGGCCAACCGTATGAGGCACATTCATTTGGTTTTTGGGCTGGTTCTGATGGCCGGCTGCGCTGCACCAGGTTCTCGAAACGCGCCGGCACCGGCAGACCAGCCTTGGATGAATCGGTCGCTGCCGCCGGAACGACGGGCTGCGCTGCTTGTGCAACGCATGACGTTGGACGAGAAAATCTCCCAAATCCACATGATGGATATCCGGGATCATCCGCGTGAAGTAGTTGGTGTGGCGCGGCTGGGAATTCCCCCGTTCAAAGTCAGCAACGGTCCCTTGGGTGCCGGGCCCGGTGACAGCCGGCAGCCCGAACCGGCCACCGCGCTGCCGGCGGCACTGGCGCTGGCGGCATCGTGGGACCCCACCCTCGCGCACGAGTTCGGCGACGTCGCCGGCCAGGAAGTCGCGGACCGGGGCGAGGACATGATCGAGGGTCCGGGACTGAACATCGCCCGCGTGCCGCAGAATGGACGCAACTTCGAATATTTTGGCGAAGACCCGTTTCTCTCCGGCCGCATGGGCGTAGCGGAAGTTCGGGGCATCCAGCAGCAGGACGTCATTTCCGAAATAAAGCACTTCGCGGCGAACAACCAGGAGAACCACCGCAAAACGATCAACGAAATCGTTGACGAACGCACGCTGCGCGAAATTTATCTGCCCGCCTTCGAAGCAGCGGTAAAGGAAGGCGACGCCGGAGCAGTGATGGCCGCCTATCCGAGTGTCAACGGCGAGTTCTGCAGCGAGAATACGCACCTTCTCAAGGACATACTGCGCGGCGATTGGGGATTCAGAGGTTTCGTCCAATCGGATTATACCGGCACTACCGACGGTTTGCTGGCGGCGCGCGCCGGATTGGACCTCGCGATGAAACCGGACCATTACTCGGACGAGGTGAAAGCGGCCGTCACCGGCGGTCAAATCCCGGAAAGCTCGATTGATTCGATGGTGATCCGTCGATTTGCGCAGATGTTCCGGTTTGGCATGTTCGACCGTGCGCGGACACCTGAGGCAATTCCAGCGGAGAAAGACGGCGCGATTGCCCGCGCGATAGCCGGGCAATGCGCAGTATTGCTGAAGAACGGCCACAACACCCTGCCCTTGGACACGAACCTCATTCGTTCGATTGCCATCATCGGTCCCTATGCCGGCGCGGCCGTGACCGGCGGCGGCGGCAGCTCGGCCGTTAAGCCACTCTATTCCGTTGCGCCGCTGGACGGCATCAGGTCTCGCGTGGGTACAAATGTTGTCGTCACATTTGACAGTGGTACGAATGTCGCAAACGCAGTCGTAATTGCGAAATTGGCCGATGTTGCGTTGGTTATGGTTGGGAACCGGGACAGCGAGGGCCACGATCGCCCGAATTTGTCGCTGCCCAACAACCAGGACGCGCTCATATCGGCAGTGGCCGCGGCCAATCCCAGGACGATAGTGATCTTGAAAACAGGTGGAGCTGTGTTGATGCCGTGGCTCGGTCAGGTTCCCTCTGTCCTGGAGGTCTGGTATCCGGGCGAGGAGGACGGCAACATGGTGGCAGATCTGTTGTTTGGCGACGTGAATCCATCCGGCAAGCTGCCATTGACGATTCCAAGAAACGAATCCGAGGTGCCCGTCTCGACACCAGAACAGTATCCCGGTGTCAACGGCAACGCGGTATATTCTGAAAGATTGTTGGTTGGCTATCGCTGGTATGACGCGAGAAACGTCGAGCCGTTGTTCCCATTCGGCTATGGCCTGTCTTACACGACATTCAAGGTGGCCAAATTGTCCGTCTCGGGGTTTTCTGACAAAACCGGAGTCCGCGTAGCCTTCAACGTGGTCAACACCGGCTCGAGGGCCGGAGCGGAAGTGGTTCAGGTTTACGTGGCCACACCGCCTGACGCCGGCGAACCGCCAAAACAACTGAAGGGATTTGCCAAAGTCAGACTGCGTCCAGGCCAGAGTCGGCGTGTGACCGTTGTTCTGGACCGGCGCGCATTTTCGATTTGGGACATTCGGGCCGGGCATTGGGTGCTGGCACCGGGGCATCATCAGATCCTCGTCGGAACGTCCTCGCGCGATCTGCCATTGCGCTCAACTGTGATAATTCCGCCATCGCCTCTCACTCCCGCTCAGACGCCCAAGGAGCAACCATGAACCATGCAAACAACCAACCCTGGTCACGACGCAATTGGCTGGGCGTCGTTTCCACCGCCTCGGTCGGCGCCGGATTGCTCGCGGCGCGGGCGGCAGCCGACGATCAAACTCCTGCCGGCGTAACGAATGAGCATTTACTGGGCGTGAAGGTTTATAACATCCGCGACTTCGGCGCGGTCGGCGACGGCAAGACGCTCAACACCGCAGCTGTGCAGGCCGCCGTTGACGCGTGTTTCCGCGACGGCGGCGGCACGGTTCTAGTCCCGGCGGGCGTATTCGTTATCGGCATGATTGAATTGAAAAGCAACGTGACGTTGCGCATCGCCGCCGGGGGAACGCTGCTGGGCACTGGCGACGGTACGCAATATCACAACGTGGACGCGGTACCGCTCGAAGGCGATGCTACCGCCAGAGATGGAAACGTCGGCCTGATATACGCCGTCCGGGCCGACAACGTCACGGTTGAAGGGCCGGGGACGATTGACGGCCAGGGCGCGTTGTTTCGCCACCGGCGTGATGATCCGAATCCGCCACCCGCAGGCGTCAGTGGCAGCCACCGCCCGTATCACTTGATGTTTTACCGATGCAAGCATCTCCGCGTGAGGAACATCTTTCTCAAGGATTGCGCGTTCCATTCGATGAGGATTTTCCAGTGCAGCTTCGCCTGGTTCGATGAGATCCACGTCCACAGCCGCGTCAACAGCAACAACGACGGTTTCCATTTCATCAGTTGCCAATACGTCCACATTTCCAACTGCGATATTCAATGCCAGGACGACGCCTGCGCGCTGTTCGGAAGTTGCCAGTTTGTGACCGTGACCAACTCCTCATTCAGCACGCGCTGGTCGGTATTCCGGTTTGGCGGCGGTGAGGCGAAGCACATCGCCGTTTCCAATTGCATCATGGACACGGTTTTTGGTTGCCCGATTAAAATCGCCGGCGGCGGACGTTCCCGTTTCGAAAACATGCTTTTCTCCAATCTGGTGATGAACAATGTCACCGGCCCGATTTCCATCAGCATGGGCTCGTGGCGGCGACGCCCCGTCGCCGAGAGTATTGGCGGCGCCTCGCCACCGGCTTGGGGCAGCGAACCCAAAAGTGAGTCCGAACCATCTGGCAACGAGGCAGCGCGGCCAGCCAACGGCGACGAGGCGTCGCCGCCACTCGTTCGCGATATCGTCTTCAGCAACATCCGCGCGACTGTGGTCAAGCCGTTCCCATTGCCCGAATCCGAGTGGGCCAGTGGCTACAACCCGGGCGAAGTCTTCTCGTGCATCGGGCTCAACGCCATTGACGGGAACTTCATTGAAAACATTGTTTTTGACGATGTTCACGTCACGTTCCCCGGGGGCGGTACCGCCGCGCAGGCAGCCGTCCGCGATGTCCCGAAAGTGGTCGGCGAATATTACGCTGTCGGCGTTTTCCCTTCGTACGCGCTTTATGCCCGCAATGTGCGCGGTCTGACGCTCAACAACGTGCGTTTCGACCTGGCCGCGTCGGATTTGCGACCGGCGGTCGTGTTCGACCACGTTCAGGATGCCGCGATCACCAGCCTCAATGTGCAGGGAGTGAAGGGCGCTGAATCCGCTTTGCGTTTGATTGATTCGCAGGATGTGTTGTTGAGCGGGGCGCGATTGATTGCTCCGGCACCGATTTTTTTGCAGGTCGAAGGCGCTGAGAGCGGAACCATCATCGTGGACGGGGGCGACTTGTCCAAAGCGGATAAACCATTGGCGTTCCGGAACGGCGCGAGAAAAGAAGCGGTCAAACTCCGCGCCTGAGCAAGGTTACTCCGCCACCGGTTTCAACTCGAGCGAGCGCAAACGCATCAATTCGCCGCCGACGATCTTAACCGGCGCAACCTTGATTTCAAAAGTGCCCGGCTTGAGCGAAACGCGGCCAAGCGAAACGATTTGCGGATTGCCGGCTTGCACCGTGCCGGTCAAAGTCTGCGGCCCGAAACTTACGTTGAAGGCGCCGCCTTCGGATTTCTTTTCGGCGACATAATTGATCGAGACCTCATATTTCGCCGCCTCGTTCAATCGCACTGGCCACGAGACGGATTCGTCAGGCGAAGTCCAGTTCATCACGTAATCATCGGTCTTTTTGCCGGGACCGTAGCGTAGCTTGCCGTCCAGTTCGCCGTCGAACGCGCGCAGCGCGTCGCCGGGAAATTGCGGCTGCAAGAGACGGTTGGTGTCGGTCCGAATTTCACCGTCGTAATTAACCTCAACAATTGAATCGAATTTATCCGGCGCGACTTTTGGAATCTCAATACTCAAGTCAAACGAATTTAACTGCTCAAATTTAAGCGGAATCGGAAAAAGCCCCATGCGATTCGGCAAATCGGCGGCTTCGACCTTCGATCTCAACCCGCCAACAATCAATTGTCCGTTCGTCGGCCAGTTGAACACGTGTAGATACAGCGTGTTGTCCTTGCGCGTGGATTCACCCCACGTCTGCACCGGCAACGGCGTGCGCGTCGTACCGCGGATGGATTCACCATTTACTTGCCACCACGCGGCGATGCCTTTCAAGATCGCTACGTCGTGCGGATCAAATGTGCCGTCACCTCGGGGTCCAATATTCATCAAAACGTTCCCGCCGCGCGCCGCCGCCTTCGCCAGCAGTTGGATGAAATGCCCGGGCGGTTTGTAGGACATGTCGTTCTGGTTCCAGCCGTAGGATTCGTCGGTGGTGGGAATGGCCTCCCAATCACCCTGCTCCGGCGGGAAATTCGCCGGACGGTCGGTCGTGTCCCGGTAATCGCCCCAGCCATAGACCAGTCGTCCGCTGATGACCACGTCCGGGGCGGCCTCGCGCACGGCCTTCATGATGCGCAGATTTTCCGACGGCGGCAGCTTGCTGGCCGTGTCGAACCACAGAATCGCGGGATGATAGGTGTGGATGAGTTCCAGCAATTGCGGAATGGCTTTGGTGTCCACATACTTTTGCGCCGACGCCATGAATCCCGGCGTTGTTTCCCACCAGTTCCTGCCGCCGATTTGTTTGTCGCCGCCCGGATTGTTGTAATCCCAATCATTGCCCGGTGCGTTGGAGTTGCCCCAGTCGAACGCCTGCGAATAATAAAAGCCGAACTTCAGCCCGTATCGGCCGCACGCGGCCTTCAAATCCTTCATCGGGTCGTGATGCCACGGCGTGGCGTCCATCACGTTGTAATCGTTCACCTTCGTCGGCCACATCGCGAAGCCGTCGTGATGCTTGGCGGTGATGACGATATATTTCATGCCGGCGTCGCGGGCCAGGCGCACCCAGGCGTCGGCGTTGAAATTCGTCGGGTCGAAATGCCCGGCGACCTCGGTGCGATAAACCGGGATAGGAATTTTCATGATCCGCTGGATATGCTCGGCGTAACCGTGGACCGGCCTGCCCTGCCAGGTACCGCCCAGGTGAGAATACACGCCCCAGTGAATAAACATGCCAAACCGCGCGTCGCGCCACCAGGCCAGCCGCTGGTTGAGATTGGTCTGCGAATCACGCCACCACCGGACGTCGGGACTGTCTTTGAGCGGCAGGCCAAATTCGGTGGCGGCGGATGCGGCGACCGCGCCAAGTGCCAGCAAGACAACAAAGCGAAGTGGACAGGACGAAGGTTTCACGGAATTAAAACGGGTCATCTTTGCGGTCGTGCTCGGTTGCGGTCACGGCCCGGAAGCCGCGCAATCTGGTTAGTTGGGAAATTTCAAACCGGGCAGCGAAGCTGCCGGGATGGTGTAAAGGTCGTCCTGGAAAAAATGCCATGCGCGTTTAACCGGGTCGTAGGAGGTGATTTCATACATGTTTTCAATTTTGGTCCAATAAACCGAGCCGTCCACCTGCAACGCGTTGCCGCCGTCTGGAAAGGCGGACCCACGACGCCGGTGAACCGACGACCAGGCGGTGGGCGACACCGATTTGTCGTAGTAAATGTCCTCCGCCACCAGCACCCAGCGCGGTTTGGCAGTGCTCAACTTCACCGGACTCAACGAGGCGAAAGTTCCGGCGGCGTTATGCCAATTCGTAGCCCCGCCCAGATACTGGTAGCCGATCTGCCACTGGTAGGGAGTGGTGCCGGTGTTGAGACTGGCCAGCCCGTCGTTCGCTTCCGGACACACCCAGATGGAGGGTGTATTGGTGGTCGTCGCATCCAGGTTGACCGACTTGGATTCGGTGGCCGAGTCGTCGTTCAAGGCGTGAAGGTTGTAGTTGCCGCTGGCAGGCCTGGACGAAAAAAACCTGTCGCCGTTCTCGTCCGCATAAACGGTCAGGCCCACGCCCAGCTGTTTCAAATTGTTCAGGCATTGCATGCGTTTGGCCCTTTCCTTCGCGGCCGCCAGCGCCGGCAGCAGTATCGCCGCCAGCACGCCAATGATTGCGATCACCACGAGCAGCTCGATCAGGGTGAAACCGGGGTCCCCCTTCTTTTTTGCCGCGTTCACATTCGTCCCGTATTCGATACGTGCAATACCTCACCGGGTTGTCATCACCCGATGTCCGGCTTGCCCTTCAGTTCCAGGACGATGGTGGAGGAGATAATGTCGGGCGCGGTTTCGGGAACCGAAACAGTTACACCACTTCCGTCATTGCTCGTTTTCAATTTCTTGTGCAACCCGAGCCAGTTGGTTTTCAGCAAATGCGCTTCCGCGACCTGGTTTTTCAGACCTGGCACGACCAGCTTGCCGTCGGTCGGCCAGTCCCAGACGTGCAGGTAAAGTTTGGTTCCTTCCGGCGTGGTTTTTGCGGTGCAACGGCCCCACGCAAATGGATGGCCGAACGGACTGGCATCGGTGCCGTAAATCGCCCGCCCGTTTACCTTCATCCAACGGCCGATCTGTTGAAGCCGCTCGACTTCGGGCTCGGGAATAACGCCGCCGCTGGTCGGGCCGACGTTGAGCAGGTAATTGCCTCCCTTGCTGGCAATGTCAATCAGGTTGTGAATGAGCGTCTCGGTGCTTTTCCAGTTGTGATCAAAACTCTTGTAACCCCACGTGCTGTTGATGGTCATGCAGGTTTCCCAATCGCCGGCAAGGCCGTTGGTCGGAATTTTTTGTTCGGGTGTCTGGTAATCACCGGTCAGATGACGCGAGTCCAGGCGGTTGTTGGTGATGAGGTCCGGTTTCAATTTGAGCAATGGGAGGAACTGCTCCACGCGTTCGGGTGTCATGCCCACCGGCGTGTCCCACCACAGAACCGCGGGAACGTCCGGACCGTAATCAGTCAGCAGTTCTTTCACCTGCGGCACGGCCACGTTCTTGATGTAATCGTCCATGCTGCCCTGCTGCGCCGGGTCCCAGTGATGTTCCGCGTCAATGTTCCGGTCGGAATTCCGGTTCGCCGCCGCGCCGCCCGGATGATGCCAGTCCTGCGCCTCGGAATAATAAAAACCGAGCCGGATGCCTTGCTTTCGGCAGGCCGCAGCCAGTTCGGCCAGCGGATCGTGATGCCACGGTGTCGCGTCGTAAATGTTGTAGCCATCCACGTGGGTGTGGAACATGGCGAACCCGTCGTGGTGCTTGGCAGTGATGACGATGTATTTCATCCCGGCGTCTTTGGCGATTTTCACCCATTGCTCCGCATTGAAATTGGTTGGGTCAAACTGTTTGGCGTAGCCAGCATATTCCGCCACGGGAATATTGAAGTCGCGCATGATCCATTCGCCGATATGCTTGGATTGTTGGCCTTGATAGGTGCCGGCCGGCACGGAATAAACGCCCCAATGAATGAACATGCCGAACTTGGCCTGTCGCCACCATTGCATCCGCTCGTCGTGTGTTGGCCCGCATTCCCCCTGCCACATTTGCAGCGCGGGATCGTTCGTTTCCGCAGCGGACGAGTTCGCGGTCGAAAGCCACACAATCCCGGTGGAGAGCAAAGCGGCGATGGCCGCCGTAACGTGAAATACCGGCGCAATGCATATTTTCATAATGGTGCTGGTCGTAGCAAATGATGTTGACGCCCGCCGCCCCGTCAAGGTTTCCTGACCTGAACGTTTGTTCAATGGCCGCAACGGGCGGCCGTCCATAACTTGACGCACGTTCACTGCGTGAAACGACGTGACGCCATTACCTCCATGAATCGGAGCGCCGGCCTCCAGTCCGGCGCGTTGCCGAGTCTGCTTTCAAATCGCGCCGGGCCGGAGGCCGGCGCTCCGCTCGTGTTCCTGTTGTCCGCCGGTTTGTTCTTGTCGGCAGCCGCCGCGCCGACGCTCGATGTCGCGGCGATTGACCACGACCGCATCCTGCAAGCCGCCGCTGCCGCGCTGAACCAGGAGCCGATCACGATTACCGCATACCGCGCAAAGTTGAGTGAAGGCGGACCGAACGATTTTTATTCCAACGGCGATTACTGGTGGCCAAACCCGGATACTACCAACGGCCTGCCCTACGTGCATCGTGACGGCGAATCCAACCCGGACAACTTCAATCGGCACCGCGAGTGCCTCTGGCAATTGCGCAGTACCATCGCCGCCCTCGGCGCGGCGTATCAAATCACCGGCGATGACCGGTATGTGAGGAAAGGCGTCGAGTTGCTGCGCGTGTTCTTTCTCGACCCGAAAACACGGATGAATCCGAACCTGCAATATGCGCAGGCCGTCCCGGGCGTATCCACCGGCCGTGGCACCGGCATTATTGACACGCTGCATCTGATCGAGGTCCCGCGCGCGATTGAAGCGATGGACAAATCGCCGGCATTTCCGGCTGAAGTGCAGGCCGGTTTGAAACAATGGTTCCGGGGTTACGTCGAATGGATGACCACCAGCAAAAACGGCCGCGACGAGGCCAATGCCACGAACAATCACGCAGTCGCGTTCTGGTTGCAGGTGGCAGTATTTTCCCAATTTACCGGCGATGAAGCCCGGCTCGCCGAGTGCCGGCAGCATTTCAAGGAGGTTTTCGTCACGAAACAGATGGCGCCCAACGGCAGTTTTCCGCGCGAACTGGCGCGCACCAAACCTTATGGCTATTCGATCTTCCAGCTCGATAACCTGGCCACGCTCTGCCAGGTGCTTTCAGCGACGAATGACAACCTGTGGACGTTCACATCGCCCGATGGGCGCGGCATGAAAAAGGCAATGGAGTTTCTATACCCGTACCTTGCCGACAAATCCAAATGGCTCGCGGATGGCCATCGCCGGGACGTGCAAGCGTGGGACGGTTGGCCGGCGCGGCAACCAAGCCTGTTGTTCGCTGGCCTGGCTTACCATGATCCAGCTTATCTCGACCTCTGGAAAAAACTTCCGGCGGACCCGACAAACGAGGAGGTGCGGCGCAACATCGCCATCACGCAACCAATTTTGTGGATAAAATGAAAACGAAGCCCGAAATCCGGATGACGAAATCCGAAAGAAGTCAGAAATCCGAAGCCCGAATGACGAACGGGTTCGCCGCATTTCAGATTTCGGGCTTCGAGATTCTTTCGTCATTTGTCATTCGTCATTCGTCATTTGCGCTGGCTGCGCTCCTGCTCACGTCATCCGCTGCTCATGCGCAAAAGGTGTCCACGGCGACGCCCTGTATGGACGCGCTTGCAAAATTCACCGCTGCTGATGTGCCAGCGCTCGGTCCGGCCGAGGCCGAGGTTGCGCCCGGCAAATGGACGACGAATCGAACGCCGGCGGGTTTGCCCGGCAAAGGTCTGGCACAACATCCCATGCTCTACCTCGGCGAGGGTTACAACAAAATGTTCGTCGTCAGCCACGGCAAAATCATCTGGACCTACCAGACCGGGAAGGGCAATGAATACGACGATGCGTGGATGCTTTCCAACGGCAATATTCTCTTCACGCGGATGCAGTATCTCGCGGAAATCACGCCGGAGAAAAAAGTTGTTTGGCGTTACGACGCGCCGACCAACATGGAAATTCATTGTTGCCAGCCCATGGGCCTCGACAAAGTTCTCTTTATCGCGAACGGCTTGCCGCCGGTATTGAGGGTAGTGAACATCAAGAGCGGCATGGTTGAGGTCGAGCACGACCTGCCATTCATCCAACCGCCGGACCGGCGGAACGTGCATCCGGAATTCCGTCGCGTGCGTTACACGGCACAAGGAACCTATTTGTGCCCCTTTCTCAACATGCACCAGGTAATCGAATACGACAGGAATTTCAACGTGGTGTGGAGCTTCGGCACGAACGACCTGCCGGCGGGAACAAAATTCTCACCGTGGGCCGCCATCCGGCTTAAGAACGGCCATACGCTCATCACGAACGAATCCGGGAAATCCCAGATGGAAGTCACGCCTGACAAAAAAATTGCTTGGAGCCTCACGCCGGAAGACCTGCCCGTGGAATACCGCTACGTGAACACCCAGACCTGCACGCGGCTCGCGAACGGCAACACCATCGTCTGCTCCCGGGGCGGACCCGGTAAACCGCAACTGGTTGAGGTCACACCTGACAAAAAGGTAGTCTGGGTGTTGGAGGATTATGCTGACCTCGGCCCGGCGACGGCCGTGCAAATTCTGGACGATCCCGGTGTGCCGGAAAATGCCGGCGAATCGGAGCGTTGATTTTTACAAATTATGAAAACAAACAACTCAACTCAAATTCTGTTAAGCCTGATCGCCGGCAGCGTGGTTTTCATTTTAACGTCCGCGCGCGCTGGCGATTCACCGGAAATCCGCACGCCGCCGGCGTCACCCGCGCCGTGCATCAACGGCCCGGAGATCTTTGGCGTGAGGCCCGACCATCCGTTTTTGTATCACATCCCCGCCACCGGCAGCCGGCCGATGGAATTTTCCGCCGACCAATTGCCGGCCGGCCTGACACTCGACCCGCGGACCGGCAACATCACCGGCGTCATTCACAAAAAAGGCGATTACCAGGTCACGTTCCACGCAAAAAACGCGTTGGGGATCGCGGATAAAAAATTCAAGATCGTCGTCGGCGAAACGATTTCGCTGACACCGGCGATGGGCTGGAACAGTTGGAACCATTACGCCGGGCGCATCACGCAGGAGCTCGTGCTGCAGAACGCCAAAGCCATGGCGGAATCCGGCCTCATTGACCACGGCTGGAGTTACATCAACATTGACGATACCTGGCAAGGCGAGCGGGGCGGACCCTTTCACGCCCTGCAAGGCAACGAAAAATTCCCGGACCTCAGGACGCTGTGCGACCAGATTCACGCGCTGGGCCTGAAATTCGGGATTTATTCCACTCCGTGGGAAACCTCCTATGCCGGTTTTCCCGGCGGCAGTTCGGAGAATCCCGAAGGCAAATGGACCAAATCGGAAGGCAAGAAGACCGTAAACAAAAAAATCCTGCCGTGGGCTATCGCGCAATACCATTTCACGACAAATGACGCCAACCAGTGGGCGGCCTGGGGTGTGGATTACCTGAAGTACGACTGGAATCCCATCGAAGCGCCGGAGACGAAGGAGATGGCGGACGCCCTGCGCCACAGCGGGCGCGACATCGTCTTCAGCCTGTCCAACAACCTGAACCTCACCAACGCGCCCTCGGTCACTCCGCTGGCGAACAGTTGGCGTACCACCGGCGACATCAAGGCCAACTGGAAATCCATGAGCGACCGCGGCTTTGGCCAGGACAAGTGGCGCAAGTTTTCCTCGCCCGGCCATTGGAACGATCCCGACATGCTGGAGATTGCGACCAAGGAACGGAACCAGCCCGGCTTGACGCCGGACGAGGAATACACGCACATGACTCTGTGGTGCCTCGTCTGCTCGCCGCTGTTGCTGGCCAATGACATGAGCGACATGGACGCATTCACCAAAAATTTGCTGGAAAATGACGAGGTTATCGCCGTGAGCCAGGACGCGCTCGGCGACCAGGCGGTGCAAGTCGCCCGGGATGGCGAGGCTCGTGTCTATGCCAAAAAAATGGAGGACGGTTCGCAGGCGGTCGGCCTGTTCAACACCGGCACGAATGGCACGATTACCGTGACGGTGAAATGGAGTGACTTGAAAATCCAAGGTGAAAAAATTGTGCGCGACCTCTGGCGGCAAAAGAACCTGGGCAAGTTCAAAGACGAGTTCTCCTTGCCGGTAGCCCCGCACAGCGCCGAGCTGGTGAAAATCGGAAAGTGAGAACCTCACTCCACACCACCGGCTTGCTGGTTACGGCGTTTGTCGTGACACAATTCGGGGCTTGGGCCGGCCTGCCCGCCGAAGCCTCGGCGCAGGCGGGCGACTTTGATTCCTGGCCGGCCGGCGCTTCGCCAATTGAAATTGGCAGCCGCGTGGCCGAACATTTCGTGACGAGTCCGCACGGGAATTTCGGACGCACCAATCTGCCGGCCCACATTACCTATCCAGAAACCTGCACCTGGTATGGCGCGCTGACATTTGCGAAGGCCGCCGGGGACACGAACCTCACGGCGCGGCTGGTCCAGCGTTTCGAACCGTTTTTCGGGCCCGAAGCGAAATTGATTCCCAAACCAAGCAACGAAGACGCCGCGGTGTTCGGCGCGGTGCCGCTGGAAATTTACAGTCAGACGAAAGACCAAAGGTATCTCGACCTTGGCCGGTCCTTTGCCGACGCGCAATGGGCTCCGCCCGCCGGCCGCACGCTCAGTTCCAACGTGCAGGCCTGGGTGAAATCCGGTCTGAGCTGGCATACGCGGTTCTGGATTGATGACATGTTCATGATTACGGTGCTGCAAGCGGAGGCTTATCGCGCCACGGGCGACAGGAAATACCTGGATCGTGCCGCGACGGAAATGGTCGCATATCTGGACCAACTGCAACAGCCGAACGGCTTGTTTTATCACGCGCCGGACGCGCCGTTTTTCTGGGGCCGCGGCAATGGCTGGGTGGCGGCGGGCATGAGCGAGTTGCTCCGGTCGTTGCCGGAAAATCACTCGCAACGGGCGCGCATCCTGGAAGGTTATCGCCGGATGATGTCAGCCCTGCTCAAATATCAGGACTCCGAAGGGACCTGGCATCAACTGATTGATCATCCGGAAGCGTGGACGGAAACGTCGTGTTCCGGGATGTTCACGTTCGCGTTCATCACCGGCGTGAAACAGGGTTGGCTCGACGAGAAAGCCTACGGCCCGGCCGCGCGCCAAGGCTGGCTCGGCCTGATCAAGCACCTCAACGCCAACGCAGACATTGACGACGTCTGTGAAGGCACGAACAAGAAGAACGATTTGCAATATTATCTCGACCGCAAACGCCGGACCGGCGATTTGCACGGCCAGGCGCCGGTTTTGTGGTGCGCAACGGCACTGCTGCGATGACACGCGCCCTCGCCATCGCAACTCTGATCGCCGGCGCGGCTGCCTTGGCCCGGGCGGCTGAGCCCCCCCTGCCCCGGGCGGAATGGGGGGCACCGCTCGTCAATGTTACGCATGCCAACGGCGCTTGGACCATCGCCGGGAAACGGAACACGGTCACGCTCAACGAAAAAACTCTGGCGCTGGAAGTGAACGCGCAATCGGTCGTCTGGAAAATGCCTGCGCCTGCCGCAGACGAAATGATTGTGAAATCGGGCGGCCGGGAATTTCCACTGCGCCTGGCGGATGCGGGAAAAATCTCAATCACGCCTTACGACACCGGATTCAAGACCGGCGTGAAAATCACATTGAGCGATTGGCGTAAACCGGATTCGCTGTTCGGCGGCAAGGTTGATCTGAAATTGTATCTCATGGTTTGCCTGCAAAGCGACAGCGAGGAATTGGTTTTTGACATCTCGGCGCAGGAAGGCAAAGCGACCTTGCGCCAATTGGACTGGCCGCCGGCCCTCGATGCACGCGACGTGGAGGACACGGTTTTAAGCAACAACAAGGGCGATCTGCTGCCGCGGCATTGGCCGAAACCCTATTTCCCGATACGTTCGACCAACCCCGACGGCACCGCCAAGGCCAGCGACCACAGCATCATCCAAAGCCATGTCATCGAAGACTGGTCCATGTCCTGGTGGGGATTTGAGAAAGGAAAAGCGGCGATGATGGTCATCATCGAAACACCGGACGATGCCGCGTATCAATTCAGCCATCCGGCCGGCGGCCCGACGGCCATCGGCCCGGAATGGCGCGATTCGCTCGGCAGGTTCAGCTACCTGCGGACGGCGCGGTTGTGCTTTTTCCAGCAAGGCAATTACGTGACGCTCGCAAAACGCTACCGCCAATACGTCATGGACACCGGCCTGTTTGTGTCGTTGAAGGAAAAACTCGCAGGGACGCCGGCGGTCGCCGACATGATCGGCATTCCGCAAACGCGCGTCGGCATTTTGCACAATCAATCCACGAACAGCGACCGTTACAACCCGACGAACCACTATGAACTGTTCACGTTCGACCAGCGCGCGCAGCAGTTGCGGGATTTGAAGGACGCCGGCATTGGCAAGACGCTCGTTTTCATTTCCGGCTGGGCGCATCTCGGTTACGACCGCCAGCATCCCGACCCATTGCCACCGCCGGAAGCCGCCGGCGGTTGGGATGGCATGAAACGCCTGGCCGACACCTGCCGCGAACTCGGCTACCCGTTCATTTTCCACGACCAATACCGCGATTACTACACGGACGCGCCGTCGTTCAATCCGGATTACGCGATTCATGAACAGGATGATTCGCTCCCGGCAACGGCGTTCGCCGGGTCTCGCTTTGGCGATTGGAAGGAAGGGCCAATTCCGTTTATGCGGCATTGGGACGGCGGCCCGCAAAGCTATTTGAACTCGCGCTTCCAACTCGGCCATCTGGAAAAGAATTATCAATTGTTCTTCGACCACGGGATTCATCCCGACGGCATTTACATTGACGTGATCGGCTACATTCCGCCCGACCAAGATTTCAATCCCGAACATCCGACGACGCGCACCGAGGCGATGCGCGGCCAGGCGGACCTGATGAACTGGGCCGGCCATAATCTCGGCTTAACGGCAACTGAGGCCGGCTCGGACTGGGTGATTCCGTTCACTGATTCGGTGAATCAATCCGGCGGACTCGGCCGAACCATACCCGTCCCGCTTTATCAACTGGTCTATCACGATGCCGTGCTGATTTCCTACGGCGAAGGACGCCGCGGCGGCCACAATAACCTGCTGCTGGGTCTTTTGTGCGGGGGCGTGCCGGAATTGCCGGTCAATCTGAAGCAGGTCGACGCCGATTCTTTGGCGTTGATGAAAAAAATGGCCGCGCTCAACAAACGCGTCGCGCTCCTCGAAATGACCTCGCATGAATTTCTTGATCCGGGCCGCACCCGCGAACGCACGACGTTCTCCGACGGAACGACCGTGACTGTCGATTGGAGTAAACAATCCGTTGACATCGAACCGGACTTGAACTGACGAAGCGCAAACATCCGGTGTGAAATCGCCGTATGACACGCGACCGACATTGAAAATGAAGCAAAGACGGAATTTACTCTCGAGTGCCATTCTCGTGGCGGCGCTCGTTTCCGGCTTTGCCGGCGGCCTCACGGGAGCCGATTTGCCCGTCACCATTACCGTTGACTTGAAGCAACCCGGGGCGGTGATTTCGCCCGACTTTTCCGGATTGAGCTTTGAGGCTGCAATCCTTTTGCCCGGGCCCAACGGCGTCCACTATTTTCGTCCGGACAACCAGCCGCTCATCAATCTGTTTCACACACTGGGGATCAAAAGCCTGCGCATCGGCGGCAATACTTCCGATCGCAACGCCGGTCAACTGCCGGACGAAGGGGACCTTGACAGTCTGTTCGCTTTTGCGAAAGCCGCCGGCGTGAAGATCATTTACTGTCTGCGCCTGCACGGTGGCGACCCGCAGGCGGACGCGGTGACCGCAAAATACATCATGGCCCATTACGCACCGTTGGTGGATGGCTTCTCCATCGGTCAGGAGCCAAGCGCGTATCCCAAGCCGTATTCGTATGCCGATTACCGGAAAGATTGGAAAACATTTGCCGATGCCATCGTCGCCGCTGTACCGGGCGTGAAGTTTTGCGGACCAGGCGTTCACAACAATGCTGCCTGGGCCCGCAATTTCATGGCGGATTTCGGCCGATCCAATCACGTCGTGCTGGTCACCGAACATCTTTACGCCGGTGGCGCCGGCAACAAAGTGCCGTCGCCGGAAACCGGACGCGACCGGATGCTTTCTGACGGGTTCGTCCGCGTCTATCAACGATTGCACGACGGCTTCGTTCCGATGGCGGTCTCCAACGCGCTGCCGTACCGGCTCGAGGAAGTGAACAATTATTTCAACGGCGGCGCCCGGGACGTCAGTAATACATTCGCCTCCGCGTTGTGGGGATTGGATTTTACGTATTGGTGGGCGGCCCACGGCGCCGCCGGCCTTAATTTTCACACCGGTGACCGCGTCGCTGCCGAAAACAGTTTGCTGCCGTCGAAGTACACGGCGTTTTATTCGGCGACGAATGGTTATGTTGTCCGCCCGCTCGGTTACGCCATCAAGGCATTCGACCTCGGCAGCCGGGGACGATTTGTGCCGATGACATGGGCGAATCCGCAACACCTCAACCTAAGCCCCTACGCCGTTCTCGGCGGCGACCAGAATGTTTACGTGACACTCATCAACAAGGAGCATGGTGCGGGAGCGCGCACCGCGGTGGTTTCAATCCTTCAAAAGGGCATGAGCTTTGCCGATGGGTGGTCGATTTCCCTGAGCGCACCGGAAAATGATGTGGCCGCGATTGCGAGTGAAACGCTGGGCGGCGCTTCGATTCAAACGGATGGAACCTGGAACGGCCAATGGGCCCCATTGAAGGCGATCAAGTCGAATCCTGATGCTGCGTTCCTTGTGAAAGTCCCTGCCGCCAGCGCCGTCATTGTCAAACTGACGAAGAACTGACCTGACCGACGCTATTTTTTTTGCGTCCCTCCGGCAAGATCGAGGGGGGCCGTTTTGTACATCAATCGGACGGGATTGGCCGCCAATTTGTCGCTCCGATAAAATTTCAACCCCGCCGCCAAATCACTTTCGGGATACACGGCTGCGGCACGAAGCAACAGGCCACCGAGTTCGTCACGATTGGGTTCGTGAATCTGCCGGTAGGGCCAATCCTTCGCCGGATCGGCATAGGGCGCCATGAATTCCAGCGCTTTTAGAATGCTGCGCCCGTCGGCGGCCTGATAATGCCACAAATCCACGCCGGCATTTTGGCCGATGCTCGCCAGGTCAACCAATGCCCGCAGGTTGAACAGGCTGTAATTGAACGACAACGTCCGGGCGAGTTCCCGTGGTTGCCGTCCGTCCGGTTCGATCTGGCCGGCGATGCGTTCCTCGCGGTCTTTGAGGAGGAGCTCCCGGGCTAGGTTGGTTTTGCCCAGAAACAGCGCGATGGCGGCCACCTGCGTGTCATAAAACGTGCCGTGATTGTTCCGCGCCCGGCCCTCCCCCAGCGCAATTGCGTTGGTGGTGAGCCAATCAAAATATTGCCGGAGCCAGATGGTCATCGCCTGCTGATCGGCAGGGGTCCAGGATTTCGACTCCGCCAACAAACCCAGCGCGTCTATCATTCCCACCATGCCGCGCGCGCTGATCAGTCCCTCGGGGCGGCCTTCAATCTCCCCGGGAATGCCCTGACCGAAATTCAGATTCGGGTTCATCCGCGTGGTGGGATTCAGGAACCAGGCGTGTAGAAAGTCCGACGCCTTGGCGGCGTATTTTTCTCCGCCGGTAAAATAGAACGCCAGTGCCAGCGTGTGTACGTTCGCGCAAACCATCCCCAAACGCCCGGCATCGGAATCCCGACCCGCTGCCGGGTTCCGTTCGCCGTCGCGGTGGACGTAATGTCCGGGGACATTGGTGTCGGGCCAGAAATAAGGCGCCTGGCTCATAAAATCGTGTTTGTCACCGCTGGGGGGTATCCGCGTTTTGTCCATCACGGATGGGGTCCTGGTGCCCAGTGCCTGCTTCGCCTCGGCGAACAACGCGCGAAACGCCGGTTGGAGCGTTTGATCGCCGCCGGCCAGCCCGGCTTTAGCCTTGGCCAGCGCCGCCGGATCGACGCAATAAACCTCGGGTTGCCCGGCAGCAGCCGCGGGCACAGGCAGTTCCCACGCGGGAATTTTGCTGGCCACGCAGACCGTCAAAATCAGTTTAAGGACTCGCCCCGAGGTTTGTGTGCATTTCATAACCCTGCTCGAAACCATATATCTTATTCAGACACGTTCATGCCAGCCTAAGTTACAGGTTCATCCTCACGCGGGCAGAAAGATTGAGGGGGTTCGAAGGGAAAGCCGGTCTCGTTACTTCCTCGTGTTCGCCTTTCATCGATTGTCGCGCAGGCGATGCGAACCGGGTCTGCTGCCGAGTACTGGAAGAGTTAAGCTGATTGACGCCAGGATTCTGGTGGGGTTGCCGGCTGCCGGAGGCAGGGCCCGTAACGAGGCCGCCGCCCAAGCCCCTTCTGCCCTTCCGGCGAGTGCTCATCACCTTGATCATCACCAAAGGTTCACGATGTCCCCGGCCTTTCCCGGTGGGGCCAAAACGCGGTTTGACAATTCGTGCGGCGCGTAGAAGATAATGAACAACAGTTCGCTCAGCTTATAAACAACAAATAAAACGGAGAATTCCAAATGAAGACTTCCATCACCTTGGTTAGCATTTGTTGCGTTCTTGCCGCAGGCTTTTTAACCGCCTGCAACCAGAAGCCGGTCTCCGGCCTTGGACCAATGCCGTCGGAGAAAGACTTGCCTGACCCGGTGGCACGGCAAATGGCCGGCCAGATGCGCACCTGGATTCAGAATCTTAAGCCCGCCGACACGGAAAAACTGAACCGCACCGGAAGTATCGTGTTCTCATGGGCAGAGCTTCAAGCAGCATATCCAGAGCAGGCCGGGATGATAAATGACTATCTGGAACACAGGCGGGTCAGCATGGTTGAGGCGATACAAAAACAGTCACAGCCGATCCCGGCGGGATTAGCCGTCCATTTCTATCCGGTAACGGTCGAGTTCACCCAACCTGGCACCGGAGGATGCTGGCTTCGCATTACTTCCAGGACAGGAATCGAGCATGAGGATCTGGTGATTGCGTTGGCGCGATAAAGTCACGACTTCTGCCGCACCATGCCGGAGCCAACGGCCACTGGCGCGTTGGGAAACTTGCTGCTTGGGCCTGGTATTTTTCAAGACAGGTTTGTGCGCTTGCGCGCGACGACCCGCGCTGGATTTGCAGATGAGTCCGAAGCCTGCACGCAGTCACGCTCGGCTGCCGGCGCCGGCTTCATGTCGACAGTTACGGGACCACCGTGAGACTTGCATCATCGATCTTCAAGGTTTCTCCACTAATCATGTTGCTGGCATCAAAGACGACGCGCACCGTGGCCGTGGCGGCGGGCGCGGCGCTGCCGAACAAGGTCAATTGCTGCCAGGTGTTGCTGATGAGCGGCGAGAGGTTCTCCGTGTCCGTGCGCAGCAGCGTGTGGGAGCCGTCATAGTACTCCAGTTTCATCCGGTAAACGCTGGTTACGACGGATGCCGCATCGTCCAGGCACCATGCACTGACGGTATAGCTTGCCCCCGGAGTGGCCGCCAGATCCTGATAGAATCCCGAAGTGGTGCCGTTCCACCATTCGTGCGCCATGCCATAGGCGCCGGAGCGGGCCGCCCACGTCTCCCGTTCGCAGGAACCATAGGTCGTCCAATTGGTGGCAGTGTAGATGCCACCAGCGCCGGTGATTTCAAAGCTGGGATTCAAAAGCAACTGGGGCGCCCCCGGCGCCGGTGCCTGGCCGGCGTCGAACACGCGATAGAACCGCGCCGGTACCGTAGCGGGAGCGGACACAGTGCCGGGTGGGCCGTCGTCAAGCCAGGTGAATGATCCGGAGTTGGTGGCTGGTACCAACCCCGGAGACGCCGCCCAAGTCCGCAGGTCCGGCGAATATTCAACCTGGTAATAATGCGCCGTGGAGGCGTCCCATGACAGCTGGTAGCTGGACTGGGCGGGCGCGGCCTGGATGTTAAGCTCGACTCCGGGCAAAGTGGTAAAGCCCGCACGCTGTAAACCGCGCTGGACTTCGGGGTTTTGCATGAACAGGTTCCAAACCCGGTGCGTGCGGTAGTTTTCGATCATGATCACAATCGGTCCCTGATCAAGGCCCAGTTCATCGTTGTCCCACCACCCAAGCCCCAAGTTGAAAGCGTCGCGATAGCCGTTCTCGGTCCAGATATTCGTACGATATAAACTGTAAAAGGCCTTCAAGGTTGGCAACGCGTATTCGGGGGCGAAGCATATGGAGGCACCGGCCGCCGTGGGGGCAATCGTGCCGTCATCAAATCCAGCTGGCGGCAGACCGCGCGCCGTGTAGCCGGTGGGTGGCGGGCCGTCACATGCCGTGATGCCCCAGACAGTACTGTTATAGCCCGGGAAGGGTGCCGTGCTGCAGTAGGCAACCTCGGCCAAGGCCGCCCGTCGCGAGTTCTCGAAATAGGTGCTGCCGTGGTTGCTCATGTAGGAATCCGCCATGGCGCTGAAGTCGATCCAGGAATGGGAGAATTCGTGGCCAAAGAGCGGGGGAAACGCCACGTAGGTCTGGCCGTAAAATGTCGCCCAGTTGTACCCGCTGGTCCACAGATTCCAGGCCGAAGCCGGCAACGGATTCGTTGCCGTACCCAGGCCCAGAACATAAATAATCATCGCCTCGTTGTAGCCAATCCAATTCCCGTATCCGCTGAAACCGGTCGTCGGCTGCCAGCCCATCGCCACGCCAGCAGTTCCCTGTGACATGAAATTCCAGTTCACGCGGTTGAAAATCGCGTCGGCGGTGGATCGAATGGCGGTGTCCGTGGCGTTCGTACCGTTGAAATACTGTTTGACGTACAGGACTCCGCCCAGGAACAGGCAGGTGTCAATCGAGGAGAGCTCGCTCGAGCCCGAGCGCAAGGCGGTATTCATGTCCAGGAAATGATAAAACCAGCCTTCGTAGCCCGTGACTCCGCTGGTGCCGGAGCCTTGCGGGCCCTGCCAGAAAGTGGTCAAGGCCGTCAATACCCGCGCGGCAGCCTGGTCGCGCGTGATCCAGCCGTGGTCGGCTCCGACGCCGATGGCGGTCAGCCCGAATCCCTCTGCCGCAATGCTGCAGGCCGAGCCGGTCGCGGTCCGGTCTGGAACCAGACCATTGGTCGGATTGGCCAAATACCAGAAATAATCGAAGCAGGCTTCCTGGACATAGTCCAGAAACTCGTCGTCGTCAGCGAACGGATGCGGCAAAGCGGCCACGATGTTTGTGGAAGGAGAACTCTCCACCAGGCTGGTATCCACCGCCGTGACATAATAATAGTTGGTATGTCCGTTGACGACGATGCTGGTCATGTCACACCAGCCGGGAGCCGTCAGCAAACCGCTGGTGTTCAGCAGGAAGAATGGGCCGCCGGTGCTAACGACTGAGCCATACACACGATAGCCCGCCAGGTTGGTGTCCATATTCCTGTTCCAGTGCAGGATGATGCTTTGGTCGCCGGCCAGGCTGATCAAGCCCGTGGGGGCTTGAATCGCGGGCGCGCGTTGCAAGGCAAATGCCAGGAGAAGAATCGCGAGGCTCAGAGCACGTTTCATATTCGTTACACGGGACTAACAACATACCGCGGTTGTGCGCGGGTTCAACGGAAATCCTGAGGGCAGCGAATTCTGGTTCGCGGTTGCCGGCGAACAAACCGGCACCGTGCAACGGTGATACTCGCCCTCCTGCGGCTTGCATTTCGTTGCGAATTCAACGTGACAAAGTTAAGCAAGGTGTGATAGATGGCCGGTTTCTGCCGGAAACCGAAACAAGGCTTGTAACAAAAAAATGAAAAGACTTGGAATCGTCGCATACGTAATCGGCGGAATGCTGTCGGGCTGCCTCTATGCGCAACAGACGGCTAGCAATCCTCAAATGAGCGCCTTTATCGGCGATTTGATGAGCCGGATGACGCTGGACGAAAAAATCGGGCAATTGAATCTGCTGGCGGTCGGCTTCGATGTGACCGGGCCGGAACTCAGCAAGGACGTGGAACCAAAAATTCGCCAGGGACACGTGGGCGGAATCCTGAATACTTACACACCCAAGGCAGTGCGCAGGTTACAATCGCTGGCCGTCCAGTCGAGCCATTTGGGCGTCCCGTTGCTGTTCGGGCTGGATGTAATTCATGGCCACAAGACGGTTTTCCCGATCCCGCTTGCGCTCTCCTGCACCTGGAACCCGGATTTGATCGAGCGTAGCGCCCGCATCGCTGCAACTGAAGCAAGCGCCGATGGTATCAACTGGACGTTCTCGCCGATGGTGGACATCGCCCGGGACCCGCGGTGGGGAAGGATTGCGGAAGGAGCGGGCGAAGACCCGTATCTGGGCGCGCAGATTGCCCGGGCGATGGTGCGTGGTTACCAGGGCAACGACCTCAGCCAAAGCAACGCAGTGATGGCGTGCGTGAAGCATTTTGCGCTGTATGGCGCAGCGGAGGCGGGCCGCGATTACAACGCCGTGGATATGAGCCCGATCAAGATGTACCAATATTACCTGCCGCCCTACCGTGCGGCGGTGGCGGCCGGAGTCGGCAGCCTCATGAGCTCTTTCAACGAAATCAACGGGGTGCCGGCCTCAGCCAATCGCTGGCTGCTGACAGACCTGCTGCGAAAGCAGTGGGGGTTTCAAGGCTTCGTCGTCACTGACTATTCAGCCATCCAGGAGTTGCGCGAGCACGGCCTGGGTGGTTTGCGAACTGATGCCAAGTTAGCCATGGAAGCCGGGGTGGACATGGACATGGTGAGTGAGGCCTACCTCAAGTATTTGCCGGAACTGGTTGCACACGGAGAAATCTCCGAGTCCATGATCAATCAAGCCTGCCGGCGAATTCTCGAGGCCAAATACAAACTCGGGTTGTTCGCCGATCCGTACCGGGGCGGCACGGAAGAGCGGGCCCGCACGGAAATGCTCACACCGGAAAATCGGGAGGCCGCGCAAGAAATGGCTGAACAATCGTTCGTGCTGTTGAAGAACGATCGCCAGCTCCTGCCCTTGAAGAAATCCGGTGTCATCGCTTTGGTCGGTCCCCTGGCGGATGACCGGGAGAATCTGCTGGGCTGTTGTCGCGGGGCCGGCGACTGGCATCAGGCGGTCAGCGTCCTGGCGGGCATCAGCAATGTCGCCGGTCCGGCGGTGACGATACTGCGCGCGAAAGGCGCGAACCTGACCGACGATCCAGTGCTGCGGGCAACGCTCAAGGCATTTGGCGAGGACCTCCCGGTGGACAGCCGTCCGCCGGGGGAGATGGTGGCCGAAGCGGTGGCGGTGGCAGCCCGCGCGGACGTGGTGGTGGCGGTGCTCGGCGAGGCCTCCAGCATGACCGGCGAGGCGGCCAGCCGGAGCGACATTGGGCTTCCGGCAAGTCAAAAGGAGCTGTTACAAGCGCTGGTGAAAACCGGAAAACCCGTGGTGCTGGTCCTCATGAATGGTCGGCCGTTGACCTTGACGTGGGAAGCCGGGCATTGCGGCGCAATTCTCGAAACCTGGTTTGGGGGCACCGAAGCGGGCATTGCTGTGGCCAATGTACTGTTTGGTGATTATAACCCATCGGGAAAATTGACGGCGACCTTTCCCCGGGACGTCGGGCAAATTCCCTTATATTACAATCACAAAAACACGGGGCGTCCCTACGAGGGCGATCCGAATACCAAGTATGTCTCCCGCTATCTCGACGTGCCGAACGAACCGCTCTACCCGTTTGGCTACGGCTTGAGCTACACCACATATGCCTATGGCGATATTAAACTGAGCCAGACCAACCTCATCGGCGACGAGACATTGATCGCTTCGGTTGCCGTGACCAATACGGGTGATCGTGCCGGCGAAGAAACCGTTCAGTTGTACCTCAGCCAGCCGGTGGCCAGCGTGACACGCAGTGTGGAAGATTTGCGGGGATTTCAAAAAGTAAGTCTGCAACCGGGTGAAACGAAAGCGGTGACATTCCACATCACCCCTGAAGACTTGAAATTCTACAATGCCAACCTGGATTACGACTGGGAACCGGGAGAATTTGTCGTCCGGATCGGTAGCAATTCAAGCCGCTTGAAGTCGGCGCCTGTCCGCTGGAACCGACGAGCCCTCCCTGCGATAACGCAGTGAGCGAGCATGACATAGCGGATCCGCCCTTGTGCCCCTGATCTGGCGAAGCAAGATGTGGCACCCACTTCCTCTACTTAGCGAGCACACTGGAGTGTGATGCCAGCCACCCAGCGTCTTGGGCGCCCGCCGGGTCGATAGTAAGCAGCTTTTTAGTTATCGGTTGATACGTCACTGGATAAATGGTGGCTGCGCTACGCCATACATGGATTTCCGAATGTCCGTCCGAAAAGCCGAAGCCACTGGCATGACGGTGATTCGAAGCCGGAACATCACCCCATATCCCACCAGGCCAATCCGCCACGCTCGTAATATCCGGATTGGCGCTGTTCTTAAAATAGCCGTCGTTGATGTTGTCGGGATGTTCATCCAATAGTACGTAGAGGTCCGCAGCATTGCGGATCGTGCTTAACTTTATGAACTGGCGGTAGGCCGAGAAGAATTCGTTCACAACCACGTTCCCCTCATTGATGTAGGTGTAGCCGAAGAAGCAGTTCATCGAGTAAGAGCGCGGGCGGCCCGCGTAACCCGCAAGCCTTTGCAGCCGGCTTAAATAATCATCAGCCGGGCACCGGTAGGCGGCGGTATTATTGACATACTGGTAGAGCAGCGCCTTGGTGATTCCCTCGGGAACAAAGCAATAGTCGGGCGACGGTAAAGCCCAGGTCATATGGTCATCCGCCCATGTCGCGTAAGTCGGATTTGGCGACGTGATGTCGTTATCAATCGTAGCGGTATCCCAACTGGTCACCAGTTGGTCATTGTTCTCGTGCGCGTATTGCTGCCAACCCAACATCAGTTGCCGGCAGTTGCTCATGCACTGAATCGCCCGCGCTTTGTCTTTGGCCGCCGCCAATGCCGGCAACAGGATCGCGGCCAGAACGGCGATGATGGCAATCACCACCAACAACTCAATCAGCGTGAAACCACGGCTCGCCCCTGGCTGGCATTTGAACCGCTCATCGCCGGCTTGTCTCGAACAGTTGAATTGCGTTCTAATGGCCATACATTCAATTAACAATTAACGTCAGGTGGATGCCTAACGCTGTTGCAGGACCGGAAAATTGTCAAGTATTTTCTTTACAGAATTTTTGATTGTAGTAGTGTCGGCACTGCAAATATTTCTGATTATTGTGATGTTCTTGTAAACTAATGAGTTGTGCAATTCGTTTAAGCTCCAGAGTTTCTTCAATTGGGCCGGCGTGCCCTCACTTCGCCTTCATCACTAAGTTCAATGCAATTCCCCCCGAGGAATTCCCAGTCATCAAATTCCCGAAATGAGAGCCTGAAGATGCACGGCCTGCATAGTCACATGTTGATTCAGCCCATACGGACGATGCGCGCACGCCGCCTGCGGAAGTTGGCCGTGGCCATGCTCGTCGGCTTGAATCTGGCCGGAGCCGCGCGGGCGGAGACATTTTACGACCGTCACGTCTTTTTCGACAACAGCCCTGCGGACGGATCGTATTACCAGAGCGAGGGTATGGTCACCCCTCCCAGCAAACTGGAAATGGTGGACTACAAATTGCCGGTGGACACCAATCACTTCGTGAGTCCGCCCAATTCCCTGCGGTTGAAATGGACTTCCGCGGTCGGTGGTCACTGGCAGATGCTCCTCAAGTCCACCGGGCAATATGGACGGGACCTCGCGTTCGAGGGCGATACGATCTCCTTCTGGTGCTACTCGGAGACGGAATTGTCGCCGGAGGAATCACCTCGCATCGCCTTGCAGGATCGGGACGACATCGGATCGCCAACCATCACGCTGCTCCAGGATTATGGGCCGCTGCCCGCAGGCAAGTGGGTTCACATCAGCATCCCTTTCGCGCATTTCAAGCCCTTGTTTGGACGCACCGACGATTTAACATGCGATCCGAGCAAATTGGCGAAGGTCTGGCTGGATCAGGGTTTGGACGATGGCAAGCAACACACTCTTTACCTCGACGATGTGCAGATCCATTACCGCAATCGGGTTGATCACCAGCCTCCCGGCACGCCCGCGGGACTGGTTGTCAAAGGCGCCGAGCGTCATTTTGACCTGTCCTGGTCAAACAACCCGGAGGGCGATCTGCTCCGGTATCAGATTTACCGTTCGTGGGATGGTGACAAGTATGTGCCCATCGGCATCCAACAAGGCCAGTTTAATCGCTTCGTGGACTTCGTGGGCGAGCCAGGCCGTAAAGCCTTTTTTCGGATCAGTGCGCTGGATCTGTCCGGGAATGAATCCCCGCTCTCAGCCGCAGTTTCTGCTTCCACCCGCCCATTTACCGACGATGAACTGTTGGACATGGTCCAGGAAGCCTGCTTTCGCTATTATTGGGAGGCCGCCCATCCGAATGCCGGCATGGCCATCGAAATCCTGCCCGGGGACCCCAACCTCGTGGCGGTCGGCGCATCAGGTTTCGGGATCATGGCGTTGATTGCGGGGACCGAGCGGCATTTCATCACCCGCGATCAGTGCGCCGAACGCCTGCTCAAAATCACGCGCTTTTTGCGCAAGGCGGACCGTTTCCACGGCGCCTGGCCCCATTTCCTCGATGGCAGAACCGGCAAAATAATACCCTATTTCGGCAAGTACGACGACGGCGGCGACCTGGTGGAAACCTCTTTTCTCGTTCAGGGACTTCTAACCGCCCGGCAATATTTCAATCGCAACAATGCCACGGAAGGCGAGATCCGCCACACCATCACCGAGCTGTGGCGCGGGGTCGAGTGGGACTGGTACCGCAAGTCGCCGTCGAGCAATTTTCTTTACTGGCACTGGTCGCCCGATTTTGGCTGGCAAATCAGCCACCCGCTGGTGGGCTGGAACGAAACCATGATGGCTTACCTGCTCGCAATTGCTTCGCCGACCCATCCGGTGGCCGCCAGCCTGTATCACACCGGCTGGGCCGGCCAATCGGACTTCGCGGTTCGGTATCGCCAGTGGTGGAGCCGGACGACGCAAGGGGATCACTACACCAACGGCAATACCTACTACGGATTCAAACTCGACGTGGGCGAGGGCAACGGCGGCAACCTGTTTTTCACCCAGTTTTCCTTCATGGGGTTTGACCCGCGCGGTAAGCGGGATGAGTACACGGATTATTTCCTCAACAACCGGAACATTGCTCTCATCAACCACGCCTATTGCGCGGAGAACCCGCGCCGCTACCTCGGCTACGGCGCGGATTGCTGGGGACTGTCAGATTGCGTGAACTGCGGCGGCGGCCGCCCGCTGGAGCGTGACGACAACGGCACCATCTGCTGTTCCGCCGCGCTCGGTGCGTTTCCGTATACGCCGCAGGAATCCATGGCTGCACTCAAGCATTTTTATCGCGTCCTCGGCAACCGGATTTGGGGCATTTACGGATTCCACGATGGCTTCAATGAAACGGAGAACTGGTTTGATCCCGTGTGGGTTGGTCTTAACCAGGCCGTCATTGTGGTGATGATTGAGAACTATCGCAGCGGCGTGATCTGGAAGAACTTCATGGCGAATCCGGAAATCCACCCGGCGCTGACGGCAATTGGGTTCAGGCCGGTCGCAAATTTAGCCGCACATTAGACATTCAAAATTCTTCGCCGGACCCGCGCAGCGCGACGCCAACGCCGGACAAGCCGCTGCCGGCAAGCGGCTTAACGCCGCCACTCAGCTCATAGGTTTTGATAAGATCGCCGATTATTTTTTTTAAGAAAAAGTGTTGACAAGTAGTTTTGTCCATGCAACGATCGCGGCAATCCAAGGCTGTCCAACTGAACGACACGGCGATAGAAAGCCGTGTTGGTTTTGTGTTCTTCAGGTGAGCAGTTCAAAAGATGAAAACAACAAACAACGTGCCTAACCTTAGTTGAACGATAAAACTCGAAACTAGTGAAACAGCTATAAATATCAATCAACCCTGAAAGGCAAGAAACTAAAATAGTATGAGAACAACCGAACCAAAATCCCTGATGAAGCGACTCCACACGTTGATTGCGGTCCTGGGCCTCGCAGCCTGTGGAACCGGTGTGGCGACTGCTGCTTCTCCTGCACTGTTCAACGGCGATCTTAATCAGATTACACTCGCTGATACGCCGGGTTACCCGCCGGTCGGCTGGAACGCGCTGGGTATTCAATCCGTCAACTTCCCCAGCGGCGGATGGCTGGACTGCGAAGCTTCTGAACCGTGGTGCAACAGCTCTGCTGATCCTAATGGGTCCGGCTATGGCATATTCATAAAGGCGTTTGGAGGCTCCACAAACGCTAACCCCATGTTGGACAACCTTGCCAGCATGTATTTTTATCAAGACAACCCGTCTTCGGCCAACACTACGTACACCCTCTCCGCGTATGTCTGTGGCGGGCAAAGTTACAGCGGTTATCAAACAAGTGTATCAAATTACGATGCTATAACCGCGACCTATGTCGCTCCCGTGACAGCTCTTTACGTCGTGTTCCTCGATGGCTCAGGCGGCATACTCCAGAGCAACTCGTATGATTTGATAGCCGCAGGTCTGTTGGCGGGGTCGGGTTCGCCCCCCACGCCAACGACTCAATTCACCACCCCGGTATATACCGCGCCCGCCGGCACAGTCACTGTGCGGGCTGGTCTGGAGATGCTTAATCAATGGACTATACCTGGTCCCAACCCGTCGCTTTTTGCGGACCTTTTTGATCTGGAAGAGACCGCAGCTCCTGGCTCACCGGTCATCACCAACCAACCCACCGGGGCGACCGCAGCACTTGGCGGAAACGCGGCCTTCACCGTTGGCACCAGCCCGACGGCCAGCACCTATGTCTGGACCCTTAATAACAACGTTGTCACCAACAACCCCGGCCACATTTCAGGCTCGGGTAGCGCAACCATCACCATTACAGGTGTTACCACCAATGATGTTGGACATTACCAGGTTGCAGTGTCGAATGGCTCCGGCTTGAATCGCAGCGCCATTGCCCCGCTCGCAATCACGGGCATCAACATGTTCCCGACCATTGGCATCAGTGGCTCGGCTGGCGACAACTATCAGGTGTACAAGAGCCTCAGTCCCAGCGGGCCCTGGACCAATCTGATCGGTACAGTCAAGTTGACGACGTCGCCGACGTATTTTGTTGACTACAGTCTGCCGATTGTGCCCAACGCGTTCTATCACGAAGTGTATGTGCCTTAAAATCCGGGTTCTGAAAGGAGCTTGAGCGTCTGGCAAAAGCTCCCGTGCCCGGGAAACAGAGTCATGCGCCTGGTAACTATGGTCGGTTGCCAGGCGCAAATGTTTTCGGCGGGGATGGCTTTACTGGCACAACTGCGAGGGGCCTCAACCTGAACGAACCAAGCGAGGCTTCGAGACCTCAAATGATTTTACTCTTGCTGCTCCAGGACTTTGGAGGGACGATCGGGATTATGCCTCAAGCCGAGCACCGACGTCTGGCCAAGTTGAGGCGAGACACTGGCCTGAGACCCGGCGCCGATCCGAGGTTCCAATGTGTGTTCAGCCGAAGCAAAAGCCACCAGTGTCAACCTGTCGTTGGAAATGTACTCCCATAATCAGGGTTGACGCGCATCATGGTAGAACAGGAATTAACCACGGTTAGCAAAACAAAACCGGAAGATCGTATTCGTTTTTCACAATTGGCCGCCTATGGCGCCGGGGGCATTATTCCCATTGCCCTGTTCAACATTGCCGGCATACTGGTAGGTTTGATGGGAAATATCAGCCTGGGGCTTAGTGCCTTCTGGCTGGGCGTAATCATGATCATCCCGCGTTTGTGGGACGCGCTCTCTGATCCCATAATTGGTCACCTCTCCGATAATACCAGGACCCCTTGGGGGCGGCGGCGCCCATACTTGCTGGCAGGAGGCATACTGGTTGCCGTCTTCTTTGTGGTCATGTGGTGGATTCCCAGAGGTGATCAGGTGCGAGTCTGGTTCCCGACCGAAACGGGCTTCCAAGTGTTTCAGCTGGCCTACATTCTTTTCTCCCTGCTGTTGTTTTTTACCGCCTGCAACATTTTTGAGATCCCTCACGGCGCCCTGGGCATGGAGATGACCGCGGATTACCATGAACGCACCCGTCTTTTCAGTGCCAAGAGTTTTGTGGGTAATCTCTTTGCCATGAGCACACCCTGGCTATTTGCCCTCGCCAATATGAGACTCTTCAAAGGCACAGGAAACGAAGCCGATGGCATGCGCTATGTGTCGGTACTGATCGCTGCTTTGATCATCCCGCTCTCCTTCTGGTGGACCTTCCAATTGCGTGAGCCGGGATTTGTAAAAGCTGCGAAACATGAAAAGACCCCGTTCTGGGGAGCCATGAAGCGCACCGTCAGCAACCGGAATTTTGTCATGCTCACCCTGACCATTTTCACCCTGGCCATGGGGTTTAATTTCGTCCAGCTCCTCGGTTCGTACATTCCTATTTTTTATGTTTTCGGCGGGAACAAAGTTGCGGGCGCATACCTGCTCGGAATCAACGGTACCATTTGGGCCGTCACCGGACTGCTGGCGGTATTCCCGCTGAACTGGATCAGCCCGAAATTGGGCAAACGGAATACCCTTATGATTTCGATCCTGCTGATGTGCCTGGCACAACTCTCCAAGATTGTCTGCTACAACCCGGGCTTTCCTTACCTGATCGTTATCCCCACCATCCTGCTTTCCGCCGGGATGCTCTTTTTCTTCACCCTTGGATCTTCTATGGTAGGCGATATTTGTGACGAAGACGAATTGCAGACGGGTTACCGCGCGGAAGGAAGTTACTACTCGATATTCTGGTGGTTGATTAAGATGGGAACCGCCTTCGCCAGCTTTATCGCCGGCGCACTCATCGTACTCACTGCGTTTGACGAAATCCAGGTTACCCAAGTCGATAAACTTACTGGAATGGTCGGGGAAATCCGTAGCGAGGTTCAGTCCTGGGGAGGGGATCAGGCGCTCAACGGCACCGACACACAGTTGTTGGGAAAAACCAAAATGTTGGTCACCGAAGCGCTCCGCGAGGCAAAAGAATATGCGGGTTATCTGGAAAAGAAGTCTGCCAAAGAACAAGAGCAGTCCGGCGAACGGGCTTCCGGGAACCAGGACCTCCCGCGCGACAGGTCGTTGACTGCGTTGTCGACCGTGAAAGCCACAGCCGGCGGATTGGAGGAGATACGAACGCGTCTGGATAATCTGAGGCCCCAGGACCAGGATTCCCTGGTCAAAGCCACCGTGGCAGAAGCCATTCCCCTGACGCTACAAACCAAGTTTGAAAAAGCCAGGATGTATTCATTCGAGCTTCTGACGCATCTGGAAGCCAAATCGTTGGACAGTAAAAACAGTGTGCGACATTATCAGGAGATTATCACGAACATCACCATGGTTGATCGCCGCCTTGCCAGTCTGAATGCCGCGGCTTCGCTGCATAGCCTGGACACAGAGCTCGCAAGCATAGAACAGGACATTGTACCGCTGACAAAACAAACACCTTATACGCTTCTGATGATGCGGGTGGTGGAGATCGGACTGCCGGTGTTGTTAAGCATCTTTTCCGGCTTTTTTCTCCTTCGCTATTCGTTGACCGAAAAACGGTCCCGGGAGATAAAAAATCTTTTGAAGCAACGTCATGAAATACGCCCCAAGGAGGTCAACGCAACCACCGGATCAGCGACAGTTTAAGCCGGACTACCAGTGTAGTTGCAGGACACTGACACTTGGCAATAAAAATCCTGAACCAACAGAATGACATTTACTATTAAAGGAAGCGGTTTTTATTCAAATGGCAGGCGTGTGTTTCTCAATTCAGGGGAGATCCATTATTTCAGGGTCAGACGGGAGCTTTGGGACAAGCATCTGGAAGCTGCCAAGGATGCCGGGTTAACCACCGTCAGCACTTATGTCCCATGGGCCTGGCACGAACCAGAAGAACGCGCTTTTGATTTTGACGGCAGTTCATGCCAGGAGCGCGATCTCATAGGTTGGCTGCAGCGGTGCCAAGTTCATGGACTGAGTTGCATCCTCAAACCGGGGCCGTTTATCCTGGCCGAGACTCGTGGAGCGGGATTGCCGGACTGGTTTGTTGATCAATACCGGGAAGAAGTCAAAATGCGCGATCGTAAGGGCAAAATCGTGCCGAGCGACGGCGTCAGTTTGTTTAATCCCAAATATCTGGAGAAAGTGACGCTTTGGTATGACCAGGTCCTGCCTTTGATCCGCAAGAGTGAAATCTCGGCCGGAGGTCCGATCATCATGATGCAACTCTGTAATGAGATTGGCGTATTTTCCTGGCTGGCACACCAGGGAGACTATTCGGAAAATGTCCGGGGTCGTTTCATTTCATTTCTGTCATCCAAATTCAAAAACATCGCCGCATTGAACGGTTTGTGGGAAACAGCTTATTCGGACTTCGCCGACGTGGAACTTCCCCCGGATGGCAGGCTGCCTTACGCCTCCAAGGCTGACCGCGGCCGTGACTATGAATGGCACTGTTTTTGGAGAACCTATTATGGCGATTATCTGAGAATGCTGACCGGCATAGCCCGGGATCGGGGTGTGACGGTTCCTTTTTACCATAATCTGCCGGGCTGGATTTATGGGAGCGGCTATGAATTCCCGGTCAATATCACCATGTACCAGGATCTCTTCGGGGACAAAAGCGAGATCATGTTTGGCGTTGATCATATCCCGGAATTCCTGTCACACCGCAACATGCACGACGACCGGATCATAAATGACATCACTTTTGCGATGCAGGGGAACAAGCCGTTGTTTGCCGCCGAATTTCAATGCGGCTCCCGGGAATATCATGTGGTGACGAACCCGCGTGAGATGGAGCTTTTCTACAAGGCCAGCATTGCGCACGGACTGACCGGCTGGAATTATTACATGTTCTCACAAGGGCGAAACCCAAGGCGCAAGGGCTATTCAGGGGAGACATTCTATTGGTTCACGCCGTTGACCGCCGAAGGGGAGCGGACCAGCACCTTCCCCCTCGTCAAACGGATGAGCCGAATCGTTAAAACACTTGAACACCTGGTGGTTGAGGCGGAACGCAAAGCAGAGGTGTGCGTGCTTTTCTATCCGCCTTATTACGCCACCGAACTGGAGAGACCCGAAACAGGAGCAAGCCGACTTTTATACAACCCGTCGGCCATTCGCAGGCCGGCCTATTTCGACGGCTTGCTGAAAGCGTTCCAACTGCTCAACATTGATTACGAAATGGTGGACTTGTGCCAGGCCACTACTGAAAAACTAAGCCATTACCAGCAGGTCTGGTCGTTCAGCACTGACGAAATGAACGCCGTGGATCAACAAACCCTGGTTGATTATACCAGGGCTGGCGGGAATTTAGTTATCTTTCCGCACCTGCCCGACCGCGAGATGTCGCAAAAGCCTTGCACCATCATACGAGACGCCGTCGGAGTAAAACCATTTGCAGTGGAGACCGTTGATTCTCCTCTTCTCGACATTTATGAATTGAAGGACATCAAGTGTGCCAATCCGCAGATTATTTATGACGAACCATCGCTCGGCGGTGCAGAGGTCATCGCAAGGACGATTCGCGGCTCCGCGTGCGGATTCACAAAGGTCCTTGGCCGGGGCACGATTATTCACCTGGGGGCGTGGATTGGCTTCGACACAGAAGGCCATAAGGCAGTTTATGAGGCCATTCTCAAGAAATCAGGGGCATTGCTCAGGCGGGCATCGGCATCCAATGGCAACATAGCCGTCCAGGAGCGATTTACGCGTGAACACACGGCTATTGTGTTCATCGGGAACTACTACAACGAAGATCAATACGGCAAAGTCAGCTATACGCATCCAGAAAGCGGGGAGGCCGTCCAGATTCCATACGCGCAGGACGGCATAATATGGCCGGCCCTTTATGGCGTGTTGACCCCGGTGTGCCTGACCGTCGCTGATGGCCTTAAGATCCTGCATTGCACTTCGGATATTCTCAGTGTTGCTGGAAACAACACCCAACTGGAGATCACGGTGTTCGGTGACCGGGATCTGGTTGGGGAACTGGTTTTAGAGGGCGAAAAGGTTGACAGGATCACCGGTTCGGCCATTTGCGATGAGCCCGTAAAAATGGTTCATGACCGGAAACGCGTCGTAATCGCATACAGTCACAAACACAGAGAGGAAATGACTCTAAGCATCAAACTAGCGTGATGGCGTCTCTCAAAAATTCTCTTGGTTTAACGTTTGAATTCCTTGAAAACGGCTCATTGAAGAGCGTCGAGGTTGATCCTATCAGGCTGAGCCTCAAAGCTGCCACGCCCTTCTCAAAGCCGGGCATGAACCTCTACCTGAGGAACAGGAAAAAACCAATTGCATCTATTGCTCTTCTGGGCCCGGAAAGTAACAGTCTGTTTAAGGTCGGCGCCGACGCTTATATTGCCGGGGGCCGCTGGGCTGATCTTGATTACACCTGCGTATTGCAGCTGTCTGAGAGCAGCCTGAGCTGGCGGTGGAGCGTTGATGTCAAAAATCGTTCTGACAATCCTGCCGAACTCGATTTGATTTACCTACAGGATGCCGGATTGAAACCAGCGAATTCGGGGGTGATCAACGAATATTATGTGGCCCAGTACCTGGAACGCCGCATCCTCCACGATAGAATCTTTGGCGCCGTAGCGTGCTGCCGCCAGAACATGAAAGAAGCAACCGGCCATCCCTGGTTGATGCTGGGGTGCAAGAATGGAGCGGTGGCGGGCAGCACTGACGGCATGCAGTTTTACGGCCGGACCTGTCGGCAAACCGGTGTGCCGGAAGGACTGCTGGCCGACACGCTGGGTGGCGATTACGCCGGGGAATCTCCGGTCTTTGCGTTGCAGGAAAAGCCATTCCGGTTGGACGCCGGGGCGATGCATCACAGCGCATTTGTCGGCACCTATCTGCCGGATCATCCGCAGGCCACATCCGAGCGTGACCTTGATCGCTTGCCCGGCCTGATGCTCGAGTTCAAGCATGATTCGCCGGCTTGCCCCGCGACAGGCCTGATTCCCCCGGTAAGGAATGTATTCAACATTACTCCATTCCTGCGAGCGGATGACTTAAGCGCTGATGACCTGGATCGCTACTTCGGCGGAGAAAGACGCCATGCCGAAATTGAAAATGGCCGTTTGCTTTCCTTCTTCAGCGGGCTCAACAACCATGTCGTGTTGCGGACCAAGGAGATGCTGGCCGACCGGCCGCACGCGCACATCATGCAAGCCTGCGCCGGGTACGTCCCGGACGAAAACATCATGTCCACCACTTGCTTTGCCTTCGGTGTCTTCAATTCGCATCTGACACAAGGGAACACCAATTTCAATGTGCTCCTCTCGGTCTGCACCGGCCAGTTCAACCTCGCCCGGGAAACAGGTCAACGGATCTTTATGGAGTTAGATGGCAAGCGCTATTTACTCGGCGTCCCCTCCGCCTTCGAGATGGGACTGAATCATTGCCGGTGGATTTATCAACACGGCGATTGCTGTTTCCAAGTCCGTTCCTGGACCTCCAGGTCCACGCCGCAAATCAATCTGGACTTCAAGGTGATCAGCGGGAAAAAAGTGAGGTTGCTCGTTTCTCATGACTTTGACGCCCTGAACGGTTGGACCGTCAACGCCGGGAGCAACCCCGGCGAATATGTGGCCCGACCCAGGACCGACAGCATGATCGCGGGCAAATTTCCCGACGCGCGATTTAGAATTCTGATTAATGGCGCCCGGTCCCGACACCGGGCCGGCAGCGACGAGGTGCTTGATCCTGATTTTGGCGGCGAGGAGGGTCGTTTGTTCGTCATTGATGTACAGGAAACAGCGGAATTCAGCATGAGTTTTGTCGGCGAAGTCCCGCAGGCGGCCGAGGCCGTTCGATTGGCAGATGCGGAGCGTCAATGGCTCTCCGATTGCCATGCGGCGCGGTCGGCCTGGAAGGATTTGAGCTTAAGCCTTTCTTTGCAGGGAGCGCAGTCTGACATCGCTGCCTTCCGGGAAATCCTGCCGTGGTACGGCATGAATGCGCTCACCCACTTCCTCACGCCTTATGGCCTGGAGCAATTCAGCGGGGCCGCCTGGGGCACGCGCGACGTGTCCCAGGGGCCGCTCGACCTTTTGTTGACGCTTGGTAAATATGCCGAAGCGAGGCGGGTGCTGTGCATCATATTCTCAAACCAGAACCCGGACGGCGGCTGGCCGCAATGGTGGATGTTCGATCGTTACTCAAACATCCGGGCCAGTGATTCCCATGGCGATATTTATTACTGGTGCCTCATCGCCCTCGGCAATTACGTGAGGATCACGGGCGACCTGACGATTCTCGAGGAAGTCCTGCCGTATCATGCGGAACCGGGCGCACCGCCGGTCAAGCCGACGCCGCTCAATGAGCATGTTGACCGGCTGATACGAATGATCGTTGATTCATTCGTTCCCGGCACGGCCTTTGTGCCATTTGGTGGCGGCGACTGGAATGATTCCCTGCAGCCGGTCAGCAAGGAATTGGCCCAACGCATGATCTCCAGTTGGACGGTTGAGATGAATTACCAGGCGTTTAATCAGTACCAATTGGTTTATGAACAAACGGGTAACCCAAAAAAGGCCGGAGAGCTGAAACAGTTCTGCGAAAACGTTAAGGCAGATTTCAATAAATACCTGATCAAAGACGGTGTCGTTGCAGGATATGGTTTGGTTGAAGACGACGGTAGCATCAGCGTACTGCTACACCCAAGTGATACCAAAACCGGGGTTCGGTACAGTATCTTACCAATGAATCGAGGCATCATCAGCGAGATCTTCACCAAGGAACAGGCGCAACATCACCAGGATCTCATCGAAAAACATCTGAAAGGTCCTGACGGCGCCCGCCTGATGGACCGTCCACTCAATTACAAAGGAGGCATCCAAACTTTGTTCCAGCGAGCGGAAAGCAGCACCTTCTTTGGTCGCGAAATCGGGCTGATGTACGTGCATGAGCATATTCGCTACGCCGAAGCGCAAGCCCTTACCGGCAGAGCGGATGCCTTCGTCAGAGCCCTGCGCCAAGCCATCCCAGTCGGGTACCGGGATGTTGTCCCCTGTGGGGATGTCCGCCAGTCAAATTGCTATTACAGCAGTTCAGACGTAACCTTCCGGAACCGTTACGAGGCGGACGAACGGTACGGTGAAATTCGGACCGGCAAGATCACGCTGAGGGGCGGATGGCGGGTGTACTCCAGCGGGCCCGGTATTTTTATCGGCCTCATCATTTCGCGATTACTGGGTTTGCGGATCACATCGGGAGAGATCATCCTCGATCCGGTCTTGCCGGATTCCCTGGATGGGTTATCCGCCTCGGTGAATTTATCGGGTAAAACAGTGACGTTCAATTATGCTGTCAATGAAGGTAATTGCAGTCCCAAAGCTGTTTCCATTAATGGCAAGGTGATCCAGTTCAGGTATGAAGAAAACAAATACCGCGCAGGTGGAGCAGTGGTTCCGGCTGAGCAGTTTTTCGCCATGCTTGACCGGCGGGAGAATGTTGTAGAGATAAGATTATAGAGGTTCTGATTCCTTGTCCGTCAGATGAACGGCCTGTGGGGTGATTCACATGGTCGAGATCAGACGCGGGGAGAGTTTACCGTGCGGGATTAAACGCATTACCTTAAGTCTTAACAGGACGGTTAGTCGGAAAAGAAGTTCTCGCCCCGGAGCAGCGGAAGAGCTTTTTGGGCGATAGGGTCTGAGGCGAAATGCTTCTGGACACACTGGTCGTTCAGGTAATTCGCGAGCGCTAGAAAGACCATTCCCTGGTCGAGCACGAGGTATTTATAGGCGACTTCACCCGAAACGGGGTCAACGGCGTCGTAGAATCCATACTGGCCATAAATGTCATAATCCCGGATCAAACTGCGGAGGTTCGCAATGGCTTCGACGGGTGTGACATAGAGGGCGAGCGCGCTCACGTGCGGCGTGACGACCCCCGCTTTATAGCCGCGAACACCGAGCACCTTCACGCCATATTCTGCGTAGCTGTCCGTGGCTGTCATGGAGCAGGGCGACATCCCCCACACGGGATATTTCAACGTTTCCAGGGCGTAGCGGCGCTGGATCACTGCGTGGATGACGTCGTTGGTTCCGACGTTTTCCGGTCCGTACCGTTTCTCGTCGATGATGACGGTCGGCATCAGCGCCTCGAAAAGACTGCCGCCCCAACTGGGAACATACTTGAGCCCGTCCCATTTGTACCAGCCGCCGATCGTCTCGTATCCACCCACGACCTTTGCCTTGCGACCCTGGGGCGTGAGTGACTGCCAGGTGGCATCGGACGGGAAAGTGCGCAGTAGCTGGAACCAGTGTTCCTTGGGCACATCGCCCTTGCCAATGGCAATGAGGCTGCCGGCGCGCGACTCCGTGTAGAGTAGGCCATAAACATATTCGGCGCGGCAGTTCATGTGGACGTAGAAGCCGTGGTTCATCGCCTGCTCGACATCATCGTAAAAGAATTTATAGTTGGCCCGGGCGATGAGTTTCGTACAGCGCGGGCCCAATTCTGGAAACGCCTGGCGCACCACCATAAACCCTGCCGTCAACCACGCACTGTCAACGAACGAAATGAAGTTGCTGGTGCGTTCCAGCGTTGTCGTGTCGTAATAATTGTAGAGGAAACCTTCGTAGGCCTCCATTGTCTCGATCGAGTCGAGCGTGCGGCGCAGCCGTTCGAGCGCTTGATCGCGTGTAATCAGCCTGAGATCGCAGGCGGCGGTGACCGATAGCAGGTAGATGGCGATGTCGGTGACGTTCAAGTAATCGCCGGCGCGGCTTGCTGCGGGGTCAACCGAGTTTGTGCCGAACCGCACCTGATCGAGTGGCAGCCGATGCTCGCGGTCACAGAGCGAATCAATGCCGGACCAGGTGTCGCGTGCGACCCGCAGCAGAAATTCCCGATCACCTTTCGGAAATGAAGATTTCTCGGCGAGGAGGTTGGTCGGCCACCCGACAAGACGCTGAATAACGAATGGATAGGATGCGGTTTCTCCGCCATGGGCTTCTTCCCAGGCGCGTTTCTTCGGAACAGGCACTTTATCACGAATCGACGGGCCGGGCTCGCCGGTCTGGACAAAGGCGATGTCGTCAACGAAAACCGCTCCGTGCGTCACCTTTTCGCGCCGCGAATGGAAGGCGATGACGAGCACGTCAAGATCCTTCCACGTCTCGATACCGGTCAACATGTTGAGCGGAATGCGGAAGCGCTGCCACTCACTCGTGATGCCTCGGATGACGTAGCTGCCCTTGAGCGATTGGCCCGGTGAGTCAGGCTTGGGCTGCTGCACCTCGATTTTCAGCGAATCGGCAAAGCCCTGCTTCGGATCGCCTTTAATCCAAAGTTCGAGGTGATCATAATCGCGGGCGTCGAGCCCGTTCAGTCGCATCCAGAATCCGTTCTGGGACGATTTGTTCGGATTAAGTCGGTAATCGAGGTGGAGTGAGTTTCCTTCGGTGCCACGCTTGACCTGAGCATCGAGGCTGTAAGTGCAACCCGATCGGGAGTCGGTCGGATCGAGGTTCCACGTGGCCGCATTGCCGCCAAGATTGTCCTGAATACCCGGGCGATCGAAGTCATGCACGACGAGCCGCTCCGGCGTGGTCCCGGCAGTGGGTGTATTCGTGGGAGTCAGGAATTCGGCCTGACACAGGGAAGCGTTTAGACTGAGAATACAGACAAAGCAGGGGAATCTGGAGGCCGGCAGGGTCATGAGAGCTGTTGGCCTTGAGCATCATCATTCAGGCAGGTGAGGCGAGTAAGAGTTCCTGGGCCAGTTTGCCCAACCGGTTCCGCAACGTTGGTCCGTGTCTGCACGCGGACAAATTGACCTTGAGTTGGATTCGCAGCCGTCATCTGCTCTTTTTAGTTTGATAGCCCGGTACTTTCTACCAGCGTAAAGTGGCCCGGTAAAGGCCAAAGGGCCGGCCGGATCTTGCACGACACCTCTCGTCAGCAACCTCCGGCTTGTCGGCGGTTGCTGACAGTTCGGAAGCGTGACAAATGAAAAGAGATCACGATTGGGCGCATTTTGTTTTAGAGACATGCTTCCGCACACAGGGCGGCCTTGGAATACCTTTACATTTTGAGTTTCAATTGTTATGCCGCGCTCGTCGGGCAAGATGTATTCTCATGAACACAAGTGCTGGACTCATTCGGGAATCCGCTCCTTTTGTTGGCGCGCTTCCCGGGGACGTCGCTTGAATCCGGCTGCGATTATGAGCATCATAATGAGACGGGAAATCTTCAAACAGCGAATATTCACATTTGGCTTTGTTGCCGCACTGATTTGCGGAGCGCTGCCAGCTCCGGCGACTGAAGACGACCGGGTCGTACGCGGGTTGATTGAGCGCATAGCCCCGGCGCATGGCCGCGACTTTGTCATCGAAACCATCCCCGCATCTGCAAATGAGAATGTTTTTGAAGTCGAAGCCCGCAACGGGAAGATTGAATTGCGCGGCGACAACCCGCTATCCCAGGCGGTCGCTTTCAACTGGTATTTGAAGCATGTCGCGTTTGTGGACGTGTCGTGGGATGCCGATGACGCAATAAAGGTACCGGGCCAACTGCCGCTGCCGTCGGAAAAAATCCGCAAAACGACACGAATCAAGGACCGCTTTTTTTTGAATTACTGCACGTTCGGCTACACGATGCCGTTCTGGCGTTGGCGTGACTGGGAACGGTGCATTGACTGGATGGCGCTCAATGGAATCAATCTGCCCCTCGCCCAGACGGGCAATGAGTACGTCTGGCAAAAAGTCTGGCGCGAGTACGGCCTGACTGACGAGGAAATCCGCACGTTCTTCACCGGCCCGGCCTACTTGCCGTGGCATCGCATGCTCAACATCGACCGGTGGGATGGTCCGCTGCCACAGAGTTTCATTGACGGCCAACACGATCTCCAGAAGCAGATTCTGGCGCGCGAACGGGAATTCGGGATGAAGCCGGTGCTGTGCGCTTTCGCTGGTCACGTGCCCGAAGCGCTGAAGGCCCGACAATCGGGCTTGAAAATTGGAAGGATCCGGCCGGGCTGGGGTGGATTCTCCACGAATTATGGCTGTTGGTTTCTGAATCCGCTGGATCCGAAGTTCAAGGAAATCCAGGTCAATTTTTTGCGGACACAACTGAAGGAGTACGGCCCCAGCCATTACTTCGGCACCGATCCCTTTAATGAAATTGATCCGCCCAGTTGGGAGCCGGAATACCTGGCCAGCGTGGCGCGTGTGATTTACGCCGGCATGGCTGAAATTGATCCCGACGCGATCTGGCTGCAGATGGCCTGGACGTTCGGGGTTGATCGCGGGCATTGGACCGACGAGCGGCTCTCAGCGATGATCGGCGCCGTTCCGGCCGGTCACATGGTTTTGATTGATTACGCCTGCGAGAACCGCGAATTGTTCCGCGAAACCAGGGCGTTCTATGGCGCGCCTTTTATCTGGGATTATTTGGGCAATTTCGGCGGCAACACCTCTCTGGTCGGGCCGATCAGGAAAATCAACCAGCGCATTACGGCCGTAATGAATGATGCGACATTAACCAATCTGACCGGCGTGGGCGCGACGCTGGAAGGTTTCAATAATCCGGTCGTGTACGAATTGTTGTTTGACCGGATTTGGGCCGGGACCAACCTGGATCTGGCCCCGTGGGTGCGCGATGAAGCGCGTGCCCGGGCCGGAGGCGTGGATCCCTGCGTGGAACAGGCGTGGGATATTCTCCGCGAAAAGATCCTGATCGACAGCAACCCGATCGGTGGTCATGGGGTCATTTTTCAGTTGCAGCCCGCCTTGCGCGGTGAGTCACACAACATGTTGTCAGCCCACGTCTCCTATCACAATGAGGATCTGGTCCGGGCATGGGAACAGTTTCTGCAGGCCGGCCCCAGGGCGCGGACCTCCAGCGCGTATCAACGGGATTTGGTTGACGTCACCCGTCAGGCCCTCGGCAATTTGGGATTGACGTTCCGTGCCCAGATGGCCGAGGCCTACGCCCGGAAAGACGTCGCCGGATTCAAGCAAGCTGCCGACCGGTTCATGACTCTCGGTCGCGATATGGATCAACTGCTCGGCACGCGAACTGAATTCATGCTGGGCAAATGGATCGGCGACGCCAAATCCTGGGCAACCCATCGGGACGAGGAAGCGTTTTATGAAACGGACGCGCGGAGCATTATCACCATCTGGGGCGGAGGACTGACGGATTACGCTGGCCGGCAATGGAACGGCTTAATGCGGGATTACTATCTCCCCCGCTGGCAAATGTTCATTGCGGCCACGCTCGGAGAATTGGAGGGTGGAAAACCGGTTGATCGCGCGGTTCTCGAAAAGGAATGGCGCGAACATGACTTGAAATTTGCCCGGTCTGCCACCGGCGCCTATGCCCGAGCGCCGCAGGGAGATTATTTCGAGCTGAGCCACGAGCTTTATAAAAAGTACGCGTTGCTGGCGGCGAGCAATCCAGTTCCTCAAACCAACCCGGCCTCGCCTTAATGAACCAACCACATCTAAGTCTGGCTCCAGAGGCAGGGCTCGGCCAAAATTCCCCGCAGTTGCAACGCGAATATAGCTGATTTTATTCACTATTCAAGTTAACTCGCGTTAACTCGCCACTACTAGTTTTAACTCTTTTGGTGTCCGTTTTGGTGTCCGCTCCTTCTCATTGGGGAACCCCGTGCAAAGAAACGTGAAGACGCCAAGGAGGTGGTGGTCTTTTTATTTTCTGCGCGGTGGGGACGCGAAGCGCCGCGCAGCAAATTGAATAAAGCCTGTGCGAGGGCGTCAGGTTAGCAGCGAAATCGAGTCTGACGCTGCTACTACCCGAGAACTAGCATTAACTCGGGATAACTCGCCCACTACTCGCTAAGGGTTCGGCTTCAGGGTCTGTCATGCTGGCCGGTGCGTGAAAGATTTTAACTCATCGCTGGGCCAGCCCCAACCCGCGCCAATGGAGGGGGCGGGAGCGGAGCGCGGCGGAGCCGCGCCCGCCCCGCCCCTTCCTTGTCAATATAATGATAACTGCATTGAAAGAGGAAAATATCAGAGGCCGTCTGGTGCCAGTCTCACGCCGAGTCGTAAGAAAATCCGGCACAAGATGATTTTGGCGGTGGAATGGATGATTCAGAAACATGGCATTGAGCGCGTTGGTCTGCTCACCCTCTCCTTCGGTGTCCCCGGCAGTGGCAAAGGCTCGTATGAGACGTGGGCGCTGCGTCAACAGGCCAAGGAATGGGATTTCGTGCAAAAGCGGTGGCATTCATTTAGCACCAATGTCGTGGCTAAACGTTACAAGGATTGGATTTGCGTTTTTGAAGTCCACCGGGATCGCGTCTGGCACATTCATGTGGTGGTCGCCACTCAAGACGACATTCGCACTGGCACCGATATAGCGATGCTTTCCAACTACCGGCTGCCGTATTGGCTTAGGCGGGGTAAAAACCTGCGGAATGAGGCGTTGGCGGCGGAGTGGAGGGCATTGCGTGAAGTCTCATGCAAATACCGTTTCGGGCGGGTCGAACTGCTGCCGGTTAAGAAGACGGCGCAGGCGGTGGCCTTTTACCTGGGCGATTATCTGGTTAAAACCTACAACCTGATTCCACCGGGACATCGCTGCCGCTTGGTTCGGTTTTCCCGGCGAATCAATCAGGCGATTTCAACCAAGTTTTCCATTCATGGCCTTGGACAACTCATTTACCGGACGCGGCTCAAAATTGCCGCCCGGATGCTGGATTTTCAGGAATATGGAGACTTTGCTGAATACTTCGGTCCGCGTTGGAATTTTACCCTGAAAAATGCGATTGCGTGGATTCCGATTCCGTTTCGTTTCCAAAAGGATGCTTTTAAGTCGGGGTTTGCTGGTAGGGTGCTGGCGGATTACGCCAAGAATCCTGAAGTGTATCTGGATAAACGCGGGAAAGAGAAATTGGCTGATGTCTCGCGGGAATTGTGGCGGCGATTAAATGAAGTTCTTGACGAGGATGATACAGAGAAACGGTTGCAACGTCAGGCGCTACGTGCGGGCGATAATGTGGGGGATGGCCCGGCCTCACCAGACGAGCTTCAGGCGGTGTTGTTTCCCAGTTCGGAAAACCCTTTTTGAGATTTCTGATAATTCTTGATAAAAATTCGCAGGTCTGCTTCTATAAGGGCATGGTCGTCGTGATGGTTACAGAAACCAATCGTGCACGATGCTGTGCACGCCCTGTCGTATATCAATAGTTAGGCATCGTGCGAGCTATGAAACGGTTACCATGTTTCCTGATTGGAGGGCTTGCTGCAATTCAGTTGTGCATAGCGGCACTCTTAGGCGTTTATTCATTGGGAATTGGTTTGGCCGAGACACGCATGGAAGAAAATTTTGCCAGACACAAGGAAGACTTGCAGAAGGCTAGTGAGCAGGCCAAGACATTAGAGGCCCAGTTGGCTTTGAAACCGGCCATGCTTGCCGCTGCTGACGACGGTTACAAAAATGCGATATGGGCGGAACATTTCAGCACAACGGTCTTTATTGCATCCATTCTCTTTTTTGGATTTGGCTGTGCTCAGTTGTGGGCCGTCGCCAATTTAGTAAGGAAGCCGATGCCTAACAACGCGCTGGAACCAACGGCCACTGCCCCTTGAGTTTTGACCGAAACATGAATTTCGATTATCATTTTTGCATTGCTGCGCTGGCCGCCGGTGGCCGTGGTTCAGCTTTGGAACGTTAGGCATCATGAGCGACCAAGCCAAAATTCTCGACGTTGGAGTCGTTCACATGCCGGGGCGCAGATTCCCTGGTGCTGTGATTCAGGGAGACTCGCTGTCCATCTGGTTGACGCACGTCCGAGCAGCTCATGACGCGGCCGCGCGCGGCGACCTAAAAGAAGCGCGCGAGGAATTGGCATCCCTTGAGGAGAAGATGAAGGGTTGTCTTGATCATTATGAGCAGACGCTGACGAAGAATGGTTTCGCTTTGCCATATGTCCGCTAGACGAGAGATGCCTAACAAGGCGCTGGAGCCAACCCGGGTTGGCGCTTTCAGTTCCGCATTCGCGGTTCGCGTCTTTTGGTCCCGGGTGGCTCAGCTCTATCGTTAGGCAGCTTACGCATCACACACAAATGACAACATCAAAGGCAGAACGATACGGACGGCTTTCTGGTAAAGCTGGCATCATTTGCAGTAGCTTCCTCGTTGTATCCGTTCTTGGTTTTACCAGCATCTGGATTGTTCCCGACAATTCACCAGAATGGTTGCGTAGAGCGGTTGGTGTGTTTGCGATTGGAGGATATGCCGCAGCACTTGTTTCTGGCGTCATTTGCATTATGGCTTCGATTTTTAGTCGCAAGAAATCTTGCAACCAGATAGATGATAAATATGAAGACCACGCCGCCTCATAAGGGGATAGGCTGCGCGGTCGTTTTAAAAATTGACCCCTTAGCCACGTTCCGTTAGCCGTTGTTCGTAATCTTCCAGTGACGGGATTTTTATTTGTGCCCGTTTCGCATAAGCGCGATGCACAGCTTTGCTGTTGTGGCCCAAAGCCTCCTGCGCGAATCGTTCTGGCATCCCCGCGACTTTAGCCCGTTCTGCCCATGCGTAACGGTAGCTGTGAAGCGACACGCCTTGGATTTCCAGCAGTTTGCAACGGCGACGAAATTCAGCGGCGCGGTCGTTGGTGGTGGTTTTGAAGATGGTCGGGAATAGCGGCCCATCGGTCGGTAGTTGGTTCAGAATCGCTTCCAGTCGGCTGCTGATGGTCATTTGCGCATGCTCGCCTGTTTTCATCCGAAAATAGGAAAGCGTCTTCGTGGGCCAATCAATGTTCGCATCCGTGAGGGTGGCGGCATCGCTTTGGGAAGCGCCGATTTCCCACAGGAGTTGGTAGTAAAGATTTCGCTCAGCATTCCTTTCGGCTTCGAGAATGCGCTGGTGTTCGTCCGGTGTAATTCCGCGTTTGGCTTTAGGCTGGGGTTTGGGCCAAAGCTTCGGGGCCAATACCGGCACAGGCAACCAGCCGAGCATCAAGGCGAGGTTGTGCAGTCGTTTCAGGTAATGTCCGACTGACATCTGCTTGTTTTTGAGTAGGGGCAGGAAATCGTCTGTGGTGGTTTCCAGCAGTTTCTTGTGCCGCAGCCCATCAAATGCTTTGGACTTCATGCCGCGAACATAACGGACTTGGGTTGATTCCTTGCCGTGTGTTTGAATTTCGTCCATGACGGTCTGCCAGGTGCGCTTCACATATGCGGGGTCGGTCGCGGTGAGGTAAGCGCGGGCGAGCTGCAAGTTTAACGTCGGCTGCCGGTGTGCCATGTTCTTGGCTTCGACAAGCTGCCGTGCCTCGTCCCGGTTGTCAGTGTGCAAGCTGGTGCGGTGGCCGGTGGTGGTATCCACGCAATAGAACTTGCCTCCTCGGCTGCTGCGACAGATTAAGCGGTAACGTGTATTCATATTTTTCACGCAACCGCGAGAATAACTGAGGCCGAGTCCGCAGAGTTAGCGAGTAATAGGCGAGTTAACGCCGGTTAACGCTAGTTCTGGCGGAGTAGTGACTTTGGTGTCCGTTTTGGTGTCCGCTGAACCTTGAAGCCGTCCATTTCCCTTGCTGCCCAAGCAGTTGAGAATGGCTCCAGAGGCAGGGCTCGAACCTGCAACCCGCCGGTTAACAGCCGGCTGCTCTACCATTGAGCTACTCTGGAACCCAAGCGGACGCGCAAGTTACAGGCCGCCTTCCGCAGCGTCAAACGGATTCCGTCAAACCCGCTGGCAATGCGGACAATAAAACGTGCTCCGCGCCGCCTGGGTGAAGCGTTCGATCAGGTGACCACAGTTCGGGCAGGGTTGCCCCTCACGGTCATAAACCCGTAACCGTTCTTCGTAATAATCCGGCGCCCCCGGCTCACGGCCAAAGTAAAAAAAGCCGTCCGATTTGCTCCCGCCCGCATTCAACGGGACCGTGCTGCCCAGTTCGATCGCTTCCGCCAATACGGCGCGGATGGCAAGCCGAAGCCGCCGGATTTGGGCCACCGTCAGCCGGTTCGCCGCCAATTTCGGCGAAATGCGCGCGCGGAACAACGCCTCGCTGGCATAAATATTTCCGATGCCGGCGACGAGTCTCTGGTCGAGCAATTTGATTTTGATCGCCTGCCGGGAACGCTCGAGTGATTGCGCGAATGTCTTCACCTTGAACTTGTCACCCAATGGCTCCGGCCCCAATCGGTCCACGGCCGAGGTGTCCAGCGTCAGTCGGCCAAAATAGCGCGTGTCATCGTAAACCAGATTGCTCGCACCCAAATCAAGCGCGACGGCGGTGTGTTTGGGCAAACGCCGGTTCCTGGGTGCTGGAAAAATACGGCCCGTCATGCCGAGATGACCAAGCAAATTGACAAGCTTTCTATCTTTTTTCGTCCGAAGTTGGAAAAGGAGGTATTTGCCGCGGCGCGACAGGCCGATAAACTTTGCGCCCCGCAATGTTCGCCGAAGCGTATGTAGTGAAGTCGGCCGCAACACTTTGGCGCGGCACACGTTCACGGCACGAATTGTTTTGCCACAAATCAATGGACGCAAATGGCGCGCCAGCACTTCAACTTCCGGTAACTCGGGCATAAATGATTTCGTCACGACGGTGCCCGGCCACTGGCGTCTTGCTCACGCAACAAGACCAGAACCTCCGCGTCGGTTGTCTCGTCAAATTCCACGTAATACTGGCCCACCGCGCCAAAATCGGGGTCCACCAACAACGCCACAACATTGTCCGCGACAGGCACCAACCTTTCCACCGCGTTGGTTGAAGCCACCGGCGTGGCGACCACAATTCTGCGCGCTTTCTGCCGTTTGGCCGATATCACGGCGGCCTGCGCCGTCGCGCCGGTCGCCAACCCATCGTCCACCAACAAAACCACTTTCCCCTCCAGGCCCGGAGCGGTAGCCGTGTGGAAACGTGAACGGTAAGCTTGCAAGCGCTCCGTTTCCTCTTTGATCACCTCATCCAGTTGAACACGGACCATCGGATTTTTCCCGATGGAAGCTTCGTCGAGGACGACCACATCCGGCTCGGCGAGCGCGCCGACGGCAAATTCGCGGTGCCACGGATGTCCGATTTTGCGGACGATGAGAGTGTCCAGTGGGCATTGCAACCGGCGCGCCACTTCTGCGGCGACCACCACCCCACCGCGCGGCAGACCCAGCACAAGTTCCACGCCGGTGCCGAGTTTCCGCAGACGTTCACCGAGCTGCCGCCCCGCATCTTCGCGCGACGCGAATCTCATAAAATCGGATTAGTGGATTGGCGGATTATTGGACTAATCAACAGCCATGCGTCAACCCGTTTATCCACTAATCCACCAACCCGGTTCACCTCACCCCGTCACGAGCGTTCCCACTTTTTCGCCCAGAACCACGCGGCGGAGGTTGTGCGGCTTGAACAAATCAAAAACGATGATGGGCATCTTGTTGTCCATGCAGAGCGAAAACGCCGTCGAATCCATCACCTTGAGCTGTTTCTTCAGCGCCTCGAGATAGGAAATTTGCGCGAACCGTTTCGCTTTGGGATTTTTCTGGGGATCGCGATCGTAAATGCCGTCCACTTTCGTCGCTTTCAAAATCACCTCCGCGCCGATTTCGTTGGCGCGCAACGCGGCGGCGGTGTCGGTGGAAAAATACGGGTTGCCCGTGCCGCCGCCGAAGATGACCACGCGCCCCTTTTCCAGGTGCCGCACCGCGCGGCGCCGGATGAACGGTTCGGCGACCTGCGACATGGCAATGGCGCTCTGCACGCGGGTGGGCACGCCGATTTTTTCGAGGGCATCCTGCAAAGCCAGCGCGTTGATGACTGTGGCGAGCATTCCCATGTAATCGCCCGTGGCGCGCTCGATGCCGCGTTCGCTGCCGGACAAGCCGCGAAAAATATTGCCGCCGCCGACCACCACGACCACCTGAACGTCCAGCTCGCGGACCTCGCGGATTTGTTCCGCCATGCCGTGGACGGCTTCGGGGCAGATGTTGGCCCGGCCCTGACCGCCGAGCGCCTCCCCGCTGAGCTTGAGCAGGATGCGGCAGTACTTTGGGCTTCGGTTGGCGGTCATACGGTCTTGGGCGCGTGAGAAATCACGCAAAACATTTAACAACTTCCCGGCGAAACGTCAAATCCAAGCCAATTGGTAGATACCGCTCCCCCGGCGGCGTTTCATAACCAGATTGTCATGGACGGACTCGCAGGATTAGAATACCATCATTCCGGTGAGAAAAATCAAACCGCAACTTTGCGGTCAAATAACAGATTATGCACCTTAAATCCGAGGAACCTTTATGAGCATACGAATCATGTTTGGATACCTGTTCCTGCTGTTGAGCATTGCCTTCTGCGTCTTTCAACTGATTACCCTGGTCGCCGCCGAGCAGGTGGCGGGGATGTCACTGGTCCTGCAATTCTGTTCCGTCCTGGTGTGCCTGCTGCTGGGTTCGCTGGCCATTCAGCGCAGGCGCCGGACTGCCATGGTCGTGATGTCGATCCTGGCGTTCAGCGTTTGTTTTCTTGCTCTGCTCTGCGGCGGAATCATGGCGATGAAGGGAACCGGTGATCTGCTGGCCATCAAGTTCATCATCTATCTGGCGTATGGCGGGCTTTACGGGATGTTCGGCCTCGCTTGCTCATTGCTCGCGGGCAAACCCACAAGCAGCGAACCCGGCAACAATGCCTGAAGCTGCACTGTGCCAATTCCGGTAATAAACGGGCCGTTCCCGCGTTTCGCGTTTACGTGGTGCTTTCGCCGACCTGGAAGCGCACGAATCGGCGGATGGTGATTTCGTCGCCGAGCTGCTTGGCAATCTGCGCGACGTGTTCCTTGACGCTCACTTCGGAATTGCGTTTCACGAAGCCCTGGTCCACGAGGCAGTAGGTCTGGTAAAATTTTTCCAGAACGCCTTGCAGGATTTTTTCCATCGCCTGTTGCGGCTTGCCTTTGAGGCGGTCGGATTGCGCCGCGATTTCGCGCTCCTTGGCAATTACCTCGGCCGGTACCTGGTCGCGGGAAACCGCGTGTGGATGTCCGGCCGCGATTTGCAGCGTGATGTCCTTGACAAGCTCCTTGAATTCATCTTTGCCGACGGTCTCGGCCTTGCCCGCGCCAATCTCGACGAGCACGCCGATTTTTGCGCCGGTATGGATATAACCGGCAATCAGGCCGTTGCCGTTCACTTCCATCCGCGCGTGCCGGGCGATTTTGATATTCTCGCGAATCTTGGCCACTATCGCCTGACGCTCGGTTTCGAGGTTCGGATTATCCTCGGTGGCATAACGTTTCGCCACGTCATCGCAGAAGGCGCGAAAGGTGTCATTGCGCGCGACAAAATCCGATTCGCTGTTCACCTCGACGAGCACGCCGAGCTGTCCACCGGGAGCGATATATTGGACGATGGCACCCTCGCGGGCCTCGCGCGCAGCTTTCACGGCGGCAGTCGCCTGGCCCTTTTTGCGGAGAATGTCCACGGCCGCGTTGAGGTCGCCGTTCGCTTCCACGAGCGCGCGTTTACAATCCATCATGCCCGCGCCGGTCATCTCGCGCAGTTTGTTCACGTCAGCAGCAGTAATCTGGGCCATACTAAATTGGTAGAGGGTTGAAGGTTGAGAGTTGAGCGCAACCGGAAATCTCAGGATAGCACCGGAGGAATTGCTCCGGTCGGCGCAATCTCGGTAACAGGCGTTTCGACTGGTGTCACGGCAGCGGGCTGCGCTTCAGCCGGAACGGTTTCTTCCGTCGTCGACCGGCGCGAGCGTTTCGATTCGTACTCCGCTTGCGCCTGGGTGATGATCTGGCTGATGGTGGCGAGAATCATCCGCACCGACCGTATGGCATCGTCGTTGCCCGCGATGGGAAAATCCACCAGGTCGGGGTCGCAATTCGTGTCCACGATGGCGACGACCGGCACTTTGAGCTTGCGCGCCTCGGCCACGGCGTTGTGCTCGCGCTTGATGTCCACGACAAAGATGGCCGCCGGTATCCGGTCCATGGCGCGGATGCCGTCGAAGTATTTCTGCAACCGCGCGGCTTCGCGGCGGATGACTGCCTGTTCCTGCTTGCCGTATTTGGCGAGCGTGCCGTCGGCGTCCATCTTTTCAATTTCCTTGAGCCGGCCGATGGACCGTTTGAGCGTGTTGAAATTGGTGAGGGTGCCGCCGAGCCAGCGTTCGGTCACGTAGAACTGGCCGCAGTCCCGGGCGACTTCCTTGACGGCCTGTTGCGCCTGTTTTTTGGTGCCGACGAACAGCACCTTGCCGCCTTTGCGCACCGTCGTAGTCAGAAAATTGCACGCCGCTTCGAGCTGCGCCAGGGTCTGGCTGAGGTCAATGATGTGAATGCCGTTCCGCGCGTCGAAGATGAACGGTTTCATCTTGGGATTCCAACGCCGCGTCTGGTGTCCGAAATGGACGCCCGAATCCAACAATTCTTTGATGCCAATGCTTAACACAGGTTTTCCTTTGGTTAAAACCGCGCGAAACCCCTGGTAGGGCGGGCAGTCCTCTGCCCGCCGTGGCGCGCACGGAGTGACGCGCCCTACCGAAATTTCATCACAGCATCCCGCGGAACACGGGATTAATGTTCGATGTTGTTGTGGTTCCGCCCGCCGGCGCTTCCACCTCTCGCCGGACTTCGACGAGACAAGTCAACGCCGCAGGCCGCATCAACTCGATGCGCAACGAACCGTTTGCCCGATTCAACCGGCAATTGGCCGGGTGAAAAGGGATTACGAAAATATCAGAAAAGCGCGGCATGGCAACTGGTTTTTTGAACAGATTGGGATGTCGTGCCGGCGCCCCAGCGGAGTGCCGCCAACCGAAATAAGTCGGGAGGGCTGCCTTGTCGGCGGCCCTCATTTTGCCTTGAAACGGCGGCACGCCGTCCCTCCCGGGACTCGTTGTGCACGTTTTTGATCTGCTTGGAGCCTTGGGCCAGTTCAACGTTGCGGTGGGGCCGGGATTCAGCCAGTTTCGTCGGAACGCAATGACTGCCTCGCCACCAGCGCAGCATGGAAGTCTGAGTCGGCTGCGTGATTTGTGGCAACGGGACTGGCTGAAGGGACTGCTGCTGGTCGCCGCCATTTTTTTGGTTTACCAGCCGGTTTGGTATGCCGGATTCATCTGGGACGACGACGCACACGTCACCAAACCGGAACTCCGTTCGCTGGCCGGGCTGGGGCGGATCTGGATACAGGTTGGGGCGACGCACCAATATTATCCGCTGTTCCACAGCGCCTTTTGGGTCGAACACCGGCTTTGGGGAGATCGGCCGATTGGGTATCATCTCGCAAACGTCGCGATGCACGCGGTTCTGGCGCTGTTATTGGTCAAGGTGCTGCGACAACTGGAAATCCCCGGAGCCTGGCTGGCGGCGGCTGTTTTTGCACTGCATCCAATAGAAGTAGAATCCGTGGCGTGGGTTTCGGAGCTGAAGAACACGTTGTCGGGCGTTTTCTATCTCGGCGCAGCGCTGGTTTATCTCGATTTCGATCGCGACCGGCGCCGGAGAAGTTACGTGCTGGCTTTTGGATTGTTCGTGCTGGGGCTGATGTCGAAAACCGTTATCGCCACCCTGCCGGCGGCGTTGCTGGTCGTTTTCTGGTGGCGGCGCGGAACGTTGTCCTGGCGGCGGGATGTTGCGCCCTTGATTCCGTTTTTCGTCGTGGGAGTTTTCGCCGGATTGTTTACGGCCTGGGTGGAACGGGCATTTGCGGGAGCGCGAGGTTTGCAATATGATTTCACCCTCATCGAACGGTTTCTCATCGCGGGGCGGGCCATCTGGTTTTACCTCGGCAAGCTCTTCTGGCCGATGAATCTGGTTTTTGTCTATCCGCGCTGGCAGGTCAATCAGGCAGTATGGTGGCAATACTTGTTTCCGCTGACGGCAGTTCTGTTGCTGGTCGCGTTGGCGTGGCTGCACCGCCGGATGCGCGGTCCATTGGCAGCCCTGCTCTTTTTCGGCATAACTCTTTTCCCGGCGCTCGGCTTTTTCAATGTGTACCCGTTTCGCTTTTCCTTCGTCGCGGACCACTTCCAGTATTTGGCCGGTATCGGCCCCATTGTGCTGGTGGCGGCCGGGGTGGCCGCTGGTTTCGAGCACTTCGGAAAATGGAAATCGCTTCGGGGCCCGGCCCTGGGGGTTCTGCTGGCGGCGCTAGGCGTATTAACCTGGAGGCAATGCGCGATGTACACGGACGCGGAAACGCTCTGGCGGACGACGCTGGCCCAAGACCCCGATTCGTTTCTGGCCAACAACAATCTCGGCGTCATCCTGGTCGGCCAGGGACAACTGGAGGAAGCCTTCGCCCATTTTAAAAAGGCCCTGCGCAGTCAGCCCGACGACCCGGAGGCCCTCAACAATTTCGGCCTGACGCTGGCCAAGGCGTATCGCGATTATGCCAATTCGCTCACCCAGGCGGGACGGACCGACGAGGCCATTGTTCAACTCAGAAAAGTGCTGGAGTTTTGCCCCGATTTCGCCGACGCCCGCCACGACCTGGCGGTCATGCTCCTCCAAAAGGGGCAGGTGGACGAGGCCATTGCCCAATTTCAGAAGATACAGGAACAGTATCCCGACAATGCCATGGCCTATTTTGATCTCGGCAACGCCTGTTTCCAAAAGGGACAGCTGGACGAAGCCGTGGCGAATTACCAGAGAGCTTTGAAAATCAAACCTGACGATGCGTCTGCCCTCAATAACCTGGGGATGGCATTTCTTGCCAAAGGAATGGTGGACGAAGCGGTGACCCAGTTCCAGATGGCTTTGGCGGTTCAACCCGATTTCGCCCTGGCCCGCACAAACCTGGATAAGGCGCTCCGGCAAAAGAAACACCCCTGAAGGTGCAGTGCTACTGCAAGTCGTTCTAGCCCGCCGACGATGTCGTTTTTGCCAGCCGTGCCCCCTCAATCCAGCCTTCTCCCCAGGCGGGGGAGAAGGTGCCTGTCGGGCGGATGAGGGGCGCGCGGCGTGCGCGGCTGCCGGACTGATCTTTTCCACAGACCAACCCAATATCAATAACTCACTCAATTGCGGCCGCGGTTTCTGTCGCCGGCCTGCGGCGGACCAGTTCGAAGTTACAGAGGCGCGCCTCCGGTTTGCCGAAGGAACCCATCACCAGCTTGTTCGACGGATCGAACGAAATCAGCAGGTGGTCCGGTTTGGGGTTCAAATCCTCAAAACCCCAACGCGCCAATCGTTCCGCTTTGAGTTGCACCAACTCCGCCAGCAGTTGTTTGGAAATTAAATTGTCGGCCAGAGCCCGTTTGGCATTGATGGCATGATAGAAGCTGCCGTCGGATACGGCCAGCAGTTCATCCGGGCCGTTCCAGAAACCCCAGATGGTGATGTAATCGTATTCCTTGCGGACGAGCAGGTCCCCTTCCGGCGTGCGCAAATGCGCCAGCGCGGTGTAACGCCGGTCGTCGGCGTCCGGAGGTGGTTGTTTGCGCCGGCGACCGGTCATGTAAATCGCCCGCGGATAAACCGTTTTGACGCCATTCCGGCTGAGATCGAGGGCGAAGGCGAATTCCTCGAACGGACTGTTGAAACCATATTCACGCGCCGCTTCTTTTTTGGCTTCCGGATTGGTCAGCCGCGGCGGCGGGTCGCCCATGCGCGACACCTTCCACACCAGATTGATGTTGTCCTTGGTGCGGGTGTAAAAGGTCTGGTTGCGGGCGGACAATTGCTGCTTGGGCGTCCGCCGCCAGCGTTCCGGCAGAAAATAGGTGAACAGGTCCGGGTCTTTGCCGACCACCCAGAGCATGCCGCCGGTGCTCTCGGCCCGGCCGTAAATGTAATCCACACCCAAGATGTTGGTGGCCTGCAGGTGGGCGGGCAACGGTTTGGCGACGTCCGCTTCAAACCGCTTGGCCATGTGCTTGAGGTAAAGCTGGCGATTGGCGGTGCGCACGGCTTGTTCGTGTTCGGGCGTCCGTTCGAGCAATTCGTAATCCACCAGCGCATAGGCAAATTGCCCGTTGTGGTCGCGCAACAGCGAGCGATTCGAGCCGGGTCGCAAAATGACGTGCTCGGGCTTCATGTCCACGACGCGGTAGCCCTTCTGCCAAAGCTCGTGCGTCACCACGCTGGTCGCCAGTGCGAGGAATTCCGACCGGCGCTTGCCTTCCAGATGAAAAAACTCCGCCGTCTCCACCGCGTCCCGTCCCTTGATCCAGCCGTACAGCACGACGTATTGCCGGAGGATGTCAATTTCCACGCCGGGATGACGCGCGATTTTCGCGTTGATTTTGTCTTCCGACCGGCCGGTCTGCCAGAGTTGCAGCCGCTGGCTGGGCACATAGATGGCCAGCGGGCGTTGCGTGCGAATCCGGATACCCGCCGGCCCGGACTCGCCCTTGCGCAATTCCGTCAGAACCGAAAACTCCTCGAACGGACTGTTGAACTCGGCGTGGATGAATTTGTTGATCGTGAAGGTGTCCATGGGCACGACCTCGCCCACGCGCGACCATTTGACGACGAGGTTCAAGGTGGTGCCGTCCACCACGCGCGTCGGCACCTTATAGACCAAGCTGGTGCCTTCGAGTCGCTCGCGTTTGGACTCGAACCAGTCCCGCGCATACCAGTTTTCCGGCAACAGATGCCGCCAGAACGGCGCGCCAAAACCGGTCAGGTAAAGATCGCCGCCATCGCGGGTTTTGATGCGGAAATAATCCACGCCCAGCAGCGACATCCGGCTGCACGGCGCCTGCAAACCGGGAGGCAGCGCCAGCTGTGCTGTTCCGTTTGAATCGGGCCTGGTTGCGCCCGCAATTTCCTTTTCCGATGACATGATGCGCTCGATTCGATTCCGGGAAAACCCGGGCCTTGAGAATATCAAAAAATCGGGGTTCAGGCAAAGAAACGCTCGCCGGATTTTGGCGAATGATGGGCCGGATTTGCGCGACAGACCCGGCATTTCCAACGTCAGAAAAACAGTTTGCCGACGGCACGCGATCTGCTAAATTGCAAATGAGTCGCAATTAAACATGAACGCCGACACGGTCTCCATTTTGACCCAGATTTTTCTGGCGTTTGGCATCGCCCTGGCCGGTGGGGTGTTGAGCGCGACCTTTGCGCGGACGCACAAACAGCTTTGCGCCTTCATCAGCCTCGGCGCGGGCACGTTACTCGGCGTCGCCCTTTGCGGCATTGCGCCGGAATGCTGGGAAGATTTGAAGTGGTGGTTTTTGCCGGCGGCGGCTTCAGGCTATCTCCTTTTCGCGATCATCACCAAATACGTCTATCACGTTTGTCCGGCATGCGCTGCCAGCCACTTTGACGAGGCGACGACGCATCGGCTGGCTGAATTCGCCACGGCGATGATGATTGCGTTGGGCATTCACTGCACCGTGGACGGGCTGGCGCTGGCGGCCGGACTCGAAGAAAGCAGCGAGGCGATCCGACTGTCCATTGTGTTCGCCATTTGCGTCCATAAATTTCCCGAAGGCCTGGCGCTGGGCGCGCTGCTGCTGGGCGGCGGAGTTCAGCGCAAAAAAATGTTGTTGCTGGTGGCGGCGGTGGAGGCCATGACCATCGTGGGCGGATTGCTCGGCTGGTTTGTCCTGCGCAATGTTCCTCATTCGTGGCTGTCGTTGACGCTGGCGTTGATGCTCGCTAATGCTTGCGGCGGATTTTTGTATCTGGCGATTCACGCGGTGCTGGGCGAAATATTCAAACATCACAAGGCGCTGGTGCTTGGATTTTTCGGGGCCGGTTTTGCCTTGATTGCCGGTTTGATACTTTATTTCCACATTTCGGTTTGAAAACCTGAATGCCAAACGCCAAACGCCACTTCAACAGGTCCGGCAAGACGGCGGTCGCCGTCTTGCTGATCGGTTTGATTTTGCTGCTCGATGTAATGGCGGCGTGGCCGGCGCTACACGAATTGATCCACCACGACTCGGCAGCTTACGACCATCAGTGCGCGGTCAAGATGTTTGCGCACGGAAAAATTGAGCCGTCAAACCCGGAAATTCGCGCTGTTTCGGCGACCGTGATGATTGAAACCATTCCGCACGTCGCCGTTTCCGTTTTCAGTCCGGTCATCAAGAATCTTCCGCAAGGTCGCGCGCCTCCAGCAATGCCGGTCTTCCCCATCTAGGCCGGTGGGCGTTTGCCTGCCGGGTTTCCGTTGATAATTCCGTTGGATTGGCGCGCACGCCCGGTGCGTGGCGCCGCGTTTGAAAACATTATGAAACTGAAAACTATTTTAGGGCTGTCTTCCGCCCTTTGCTTGTGCGTAATCACCGCTCAAGCGCAGGAGACAAATGAAGTGGAGCAGTTGAAACAACAACTGCGGCAGATGCAGGAAAACTTTGAAAAAACTCAAAATGAACAGCGCCAGCAAATCGAGGCGCTTACGAAAAAATTGGATGCCTTGACGGCGCAACAAACTGCAGCATCCAATCCGTCCGCCACAAATGCGGCGACGCAGGATCAGGTCAAGGAGTTGAACGACAAAGTCGAAGGCGTCGTCGCAGCGCAGAAGAAAACGCTGATGAGCGAATTCAATCCGTCCATCGGCCTGGTGGGCGAAACGATTTTTTCGTATCGCAGCAAAGGTTCGGACGCCACCGGCAGTGACCGTCCGGGCGGCTTTGACGTCTGGCAACGTTCGGTCGAATTGAACGTCGCCGCGTCCATTGACCCGTTCGCGAAAGGTTACGCCGTCATCAACGCGTCGGCGGATTCCGCCACCGGCGAAGCCGCGCTGGACATCGAGGAAGCCGCGCTGCAAACGACTTCGCTTCCGGGAAATCTGGAATTGAAAGTCGGGCGGTTCTTCGGCGAATTCGGGCGACTCGCCTACATTCACGACCATGAGCTGCCGTTTGTCAATCGCCCGCTCGTGTTGGATGAATACATCGGCGGCGAATCGCAATCCGACGGCGCACAGTTGAACTGGCTGGTGCCGGTCCCACATTACGTCAGCCTGACCGCCGGTGTTGGTGATCACTTTGGCGGCGACAGTCCGAATCCGGACCATCCCGGGGATTTCCGCGCATTTGACGGGTTGAATTTCTGGGGACGGCTTTCCAGTTATTGGGATTTGTCGCCAAACTGGCAGGTAGAAGCCGGTGTTTCCGGCTTGTGGAATCCGGAAGAGGCGGACCGCGGCGGTGTGGACGCTTTCACCAGTTCGGGTGGCATTCCCATGACCGAACGCGAGCGCCGGCTCGCAGGCGTGGATTTCAAGTTGAGCTACGTGCCGCTTCGGAACAACCAGTTCCGCAGTTTCACCTGGGGGACGGAGGTACTGTACAGTGACAATCGTTATCTGCTCGATCCCAATTCGGTTCCGTTCGATGGTGACGAGTATGATGGCAACGTCGGCTCAATCGGTTTGTATTCCTACGTGAGCTATAAATGGAGCCGGCAATGGAGCGCGGGTTTCCTGTTCGACTACGCGCAAAGCCCGCAAAGCCACAGCGACGAGACGTATGATTATTCGCCGTTTGTAACGCTCGCCTTGAGCCATTGGAACCAGCTCCGGCTGCAATACACGCACACTGACCACAACGTCGGAGTCTCTGATGACGCCATCTACCTGCAATGGGCGTGGATCATTGGCTCGCATTCGCACGGCTGGCAACAACGCTGATCCAAATGAAAGGAGAAAGGTTATGAAATTGAAATTATTTTTTGTCACGGTTATTGCGCTGCTGTGCGCGGCGCAAGTCCACGCGGCCAAAATCCGGGTCGTTGCCACCCTCACGGATTTGGCCGATCTCACGCTTCAAATTGGAGGCGACCATGTTGACGTCTTCAGTCTGGCGACCGGCATCGAAGACACGCACGGCGTGCCGATGAAACCGAGCTTTGTGCCGGTATTGAATCGTGCCGACCTCGTTGTGCTGGTCGGATTCGATTGTGAACACGCCTTTTTGCCGGCGCTGCTCGAAGCGAGCAAAAATCCACACATCCAATACGGAAAGGCCGGCTACGTGGATTGCTCCGTCGGCATTGTGCCGAAGGACGTGCCGCTCTCGACCGACCATTCCGCGGGGGACGTACACCCTTACGGCAATCCGCATTACATGCTCGACCCCGCGCTCGCGAAAACGGCGGTGACGAACATTTATAACGCGCTCGTCGCCACCGCGCCGCAGTTCGCGGCTGACTTCACGCGAAATCGTGACGCCTACCTCGCCAGGCTCGATGCGAAAATCGCCGAGTGGAAAAAGGAAGCCGCGCCGCTCAAAGGCGTGAAATTCGTTTCCTACCACGAACACTGGCCGTATTTCGCCGAGCGTTTCGGCATGGATTACGTCGGCACAATTGAATTGCGGCCGGGAATTGATCCGACGCCCCGGCACATTGAAGACCTTGTCAATGAAATGAAAGCCGAGCATGTCCCGATTGTGGTACGCGAGCCGCAGTTTCCCGAGAAAGTCCCCGCGCTGATTGCCCGGCAAACCGGGGCGACACTGGTGAAGCTGCCTATCATGCCCGGCGGCGTGCCGAACACGGACACTTACATCGAAATGATGGATTACATCATGCACACGCTGGTTGCAGCGGTGCAAAAATAAACATAAACTTGTCGAACCCGGGCCTGCTTGCGTGTTCCTCCCGCGCGGCAGGCTCGCTTTTCGGTTTGAGCATGAACGAACCAATCATAACGCTTGAAAAGCTGTCCATCGGTTATGACAACCAGCCTGTGTTGTCGGACATTTCGTTTTCGATTCCGCGCGGCAGCTTCACGGCGATTCTCGGCGCGAATGGCTCCGGCAAATCCACGCTGCTCAAGACGCTGCTCGGACTCCAGCCGCCCGTCGTGGGAAAAATTCAAATCGCCGCACCCGCCATTTTCGGTTACGTGCCGCAAGCGATTGAATTCGACCCCCTTTTATTACTGACCGGATTTGAAGTCGCGCTCATGGGAGTTTACGGGCGTGTTGGCGCCGGCCGGTTTGTTCCGCAAAACGAGCGCGCCTTTGCACGCGAATGTTTGCGCGCGACGGACGCGGAAGAATTTGCCCGCAAAAAATTCTCCGAACTTTCCGGCGGCCAGAAACAGCGTGTCCTCATCGCCCGGGCATTGGCCACTCAACCCGATGTGCTGGTGCTCGATGAACCGACTGCCGGCGTGGACGCCGTGGCCACGCACGCGCTGCTCGAATTTATTTCGCAGCTCCATGCGGAACAGAAGCTCACGATTCTGCTTGTCACGCACGATCTGCCGCTTGTTCGCAAGCACGCGCAACAGGTCGTTTGGCTGCATCAAGGCAAGGTGCTGCTGGGCACGGCCGCGGAACTGCTCTCCCGCGAGCGCATGGCGGAAATCTTTGAAATGGAGGTCGGCTGAATGGAATCGCTCAAAGAAATTTTGTCGCCCGATTTTCTGCTGCGCAATTCGCTTTATACCAGCATGCTTATCGGCTTCGCCTGCCCGCTCGTCGGCGTGTTTCTCGTGCTCCGACGGCTGGTGTTCATGGGCGTCGCTCTGCCTCAAATTTCATCCACCGGCGTCGCCGTCGCACTTTCCCTCCCGATGTGGCTCGGTGCCAGCCAGCCCGAACACACCGCTACGACCGAACACGCGCTGGCCTTTGCCGGTTCCACCGTTTTTTCACTCACGGCCATCCTGATTCTGGCGTTTCTGGAACGGCGCGGACGCGGTCATCCCGAAGGACGGCTGGGTGCGGCGTATGTCGTCGCCGCTGCATTAAGCATTCTGCTGCTTTCGAAAAACCGCTTTGCCGAGGTGGGCTGGCTGGATTTGCTGAAGGGTGAAATCATCACCGTCTCCAACGCCGATCTGCTGCTGACCGCCGCCACACTGGCCATCGTGCTGGTCGTGCTGGGACTGTTCCAAAAAGAATTGCTGCTGGTCTCATTCGACCGCGCGATGGCAGTGACGCTTGGCAAAATGGTTTTCTTCTGGGACGTGGTCTTGTATCTGCTGATCGGCCTGACTGTTTCCATGGCCGTGTTGAGCGTTGGCCCGCTGATTTCGTTCGGCTTCCTGCTGATTCCGCCGCTGACGGCGCATCTGTTTGCCAAAAACATGCGCCAATTCGCGGTTTTTGCCTCGCTGATTGGCGGAATCGCGGCGTTTCTCGGTTTCTGGATTGCCTATCAGTGGGACTGTCCCATCGGCCCGGCCGATGTGGTGCTGCTGGGAGTCATTTACGCTCTTGGCTTTACGGTGAAAAAGCTCGCGTCCCTCTTCCAATCAAAAT
>Ga0335085_10000789_pt1 | contig 80091 bp, 61 predicted proteins | sample Lox_Sample_45_FD_206712 | JGI IMG/M metagenome (GOLD analysis project Ga0335085, IMG submission 206712) | Soil microbial communities from Loxahatchee National Wildlife Refuge, Florida, United States - Lox_Sample_4.5 | ecosystem: Environmental > Terrestrial > Soil > Wetlands | place: USA... | reverse complement strand
TCAGCCGCTCGACTGCCATCTTCCGGAATGCCTTCGGGTAGTTGTTCCCTCGTCTCGTTGCCACTCGCAGTTCCTTTCCCTGCAAGGTGTGCCAACTGCGAGTGTCTCAATTTTTGGGTTCAGTCCAGCCGTGGGGTGAACCCCTCCGTTGAGACGATCCGCAATTGACACACCTGCCGTGCGAGGGCTAGCGGCAGTCACGGTTTTACGAGTTTTTGAAATCGTCTAACCGCCACGGTCGCTCACGTATTCGAGGAGGCGCTTTTTTGGGTCCGAGGTCAAGTGCTGCGAGCCCGGAGCCGAAGTGCTCTCGCTGTAACACTGACCCTTGCGTTAGGAGTCTGGGCGATCAGGAGCGGTATGAAACTGAGATATCGATCCGCAACTCAGGTCGCTCGGCGATTCCACGTGCAGGATGGATCTTCAAGATAATGGACAACCTTAGTACTTGCGGCGGCCTCCTAAGATTCACCTCTGGCGATTCAATGACGAAGGGGGGATGTAGTTTCCGAGTTTTAGAGAGAAGTCATGTCTGGGATCGCTACGGAGTTTCGAGGCTGGTGATGGCGGCTCCAAGCGGAATACGGTAGGCATACAACGGCGTTGACGATGAGATAGAGCGCCACAGCCGGGGGCACCAGCTTCTGATTGGGAAAGGTGGCGGTTGCAATGGCCATCGCAATCCCGGGGTGACGGGAAGCGGTTGACAACGCCAGCACGGTCCGATAGCTTGGGATCCGGCCCGCCCAGCAGGTGCCCTGCCAACAGGCCTGCCAGCACAAACGCGATCATCGCAGCCAGAGTTCCATTTCCAATGAGCGACACCATCGCCCGCCAGGTGGCAAAGACGATGGGTACCGCACTTACAATCAGCAACACGGCCGCTAAAACGGAGAGCGGCCGTGCGCTTTTATCTGAAAGCGCGGGCGCAATGCGTGAAGCCAACAAACCTGCCAACAGCGGAATCACGATGGTGATGCCGACTATCTTGATGATCGTGGTAGCCGGGACGCTAACGGACGCTCCATAGACGCCTCCGAGAATTTTCACCGCGAACGGCACAATTACGATCGCGATCAATCCCGCCGTCACCAGCAAGCTTACTGTGAACGACGCTTCGCCGCCTGCTTTTAGCGCTTTCTTCGGGAACAACGGAGGGACCGGTGATACTGACAACGCCATCAGTGCGATTTTTACGGCGGGATGTAGATCGAAAGCGGCCACGAGAGCCGCAGCGATCAGCGCCGTGATGATGTTCATCGAGAGCAACGACCGCAGAAGTAAGCCTGGTCTGCGGAACAGATAGGTCACCTCCTGCGGACTCGCTTTGAGCCCCAGGCAGAACACCGTCAGCATTATGCTTGCTTGAATGGCAAGCGGGATTAGCGTGGCCAGGCTCATGGCATTACGGGTACTGGACCACCTGATAGACGAGGCTTGTGCCTTGGTAATACGGACGATAGTAGACGTTGCCGCAGTTGTAGAGCGTGGCGCCAGCGGCGGAAACTAGCGCGCACGAGCCAGGCAGGACGCCTATGGTGCTGCCGATGGGCGGCGCGGCAACCACCACCGTCGTGGTGCTGTGAGAGGACGCAGCGGCCGCGCCAACGACGGCACCCGTTGCGAGCCCGATTGCGGCGCCCGCTGCGACAGCTCCCCAGCCAGGTTCATCGTGATAACAACACCGGCCATAGTAACCACCGTGTACATCCACATTCACGTTTCGGTTCACATTTACGTTCGCGTTACGGTTGACGTTCACGTTGGCATTGCGGTTTACATTCGCGTTGCGGTTTACATTCGCATTGTTGCTGCGATTACCAACCGCCACTTGTCCGCCACCACCACCCCGCGCCACCCTGGCATCCATTTGTACTGCCACGATAATTAGACTCATTGCTACTGCTATAAGTTTGGACATGTTCATTTCTCCTCTGCTGCGTTTCGCAAGAAATCGATTTTATGAGCGTCCGCCGGCGCCTTGAAGACGAATGTATTTTGCGCCGGAGTGGCCGCCAGGTTCCAATCGGAGAACTCGACCACCACGCGGGGCTTCAGGTCGCGCTTTGTGTAAACCACCTCATATCGCCTAAGGGTTGGCTTTGCCGTTAGCTCGACCCAAATTTGCCAATTCGCCTCGGGTTCGGTGAATGCCAGGTGGACGAACGATTTGTTGTAAACGTTGACGGTGCCGATGACGTAGCCCGTTTTTATTCCGTCCACAATGGCCGCATACGGATCGCTTCGGAACAGGTAGAACATGGGGAACGAGATGTCGCGCTTCTCCAGCGCATCAATCGCTTGGTCGATGGTCTTAGGCGCCTCTGCCGATGCGTATACGGAAGCTTTGGGGGCGAACAAAGACACGTGGCCCGCGTTGGAATACAACTGGACAGCGTGGTGTTCGCCGGCTATATCGATGCGTATCTTGTCGGGTCGGGATACGGTGATGTATTCATCCTGGAAGTAAGTCAAGATCTGGCCGTTCGTCGCCGGACGGTCGCGCGCGATGCGGGCGTGGAACGAGTAGGTTTGTGCGTTCTTTACTGGTTGCAGGGCGGCCTGTAGTACCTTCAAAGCGTCTGGATCGATGTCCGTCCCCGCTTGTCCAAAAGCTGAAACGGAAAGAACTCCTACTACTAACGTCGTGGCTATTTTTCGTCTCATGGCTATCGGTGTCCTTCCTATCGAGCGCCGGTTTGACGCCCGCGCGGCACGCTAGGTTCAAAGAAAAACGGAGCGCCGGCTTGAAGTTCATCTAACGCTCGCCACACCGCCGGGAGGGTCCATGGGATGCCGTACGTCTGGCCGCTCGGATCCACCACTATGTTCTCGCCTCCAGTGAGCGTCACGCGTACACCCCGGCTGCCACTTGCGACGTATGCCTTGCCGTCGCGAGTTGAACGGAACCCGTAACCGCCGTAGTCGCGCGCAATGTCATGAGTGATCGTTTCAACCGATAAGATGCGAGGCGGCCACTGAAATTCGGCGCCGGGAGGCGCAAGACGCTCACACGAGGATCATTGGCATGACAGCCGATGTGCTGAAGGGCTCACGGGAGCGTTGTCTCGCAGCTGGAATGGACTCGTTTATCTCCAAGCCGGTTACTTGACGATCTAGTCAAAACTTTGCAGTCCAATCTCTCTTCCACGGAAATTTCTGCCGGCTGAACGGTCCCACGGCCCGCGCGCCCCCGCTCGATAAGGGACAACAACGGCACTATTCTACAGCGCACATCCGCGACCGGCCCGTTTCTCGTACACGGGCGCGACGGCGTGCATTTGGGGAAAGATAGAATCTACCCTTCGATGGAAGATGGCAGCCTGAGTCATCAACCCACGAGCTAACGCGCAGAAAACTTGGTCGGGCGCGAGTGGATTCCCCGAGTACCGTCCCGCCGTCATTCTCGGCAACTCCAACACGCCGGGCGTCCTTGGCTACGTCATTCCAATGCTGCACTGGGCCGTGCCGTCCAAGCACCACTCAATCCACAAGAACGACCTCGCGCGCGCGATGGTGGCGCAGTCGGAGCAGGCGTTCCTCGCGATCGCGCAGGGCAACACTCCCAAGGAGGCGACGGTGAAGATCCTGGAGTACAAGGACATGGAGCCCCTCTTCATCAAAGGTGAGAGCGACGAGCCTTGAGCGACAGCAAGAGCTATCTCTTCACAAGAACGCAATCAGCGCCTCCATTGTCTCTTCAGGCCGCTCTTCCATGAGCCAATGCCCGGTGTCTTTCAAGTCGATCGTGGTGACGGTAGTCGCCACAAGCTTCATCTGCGGGACTAGAATTGCGGCGCTGGCTTTTTCGCCAGCGATGGACAGAACGGGCATCGCTAACTTCGTTTTGGCCATTTGTGCGAAATCCTTTGCCGTGTCCGGCCAGGCGGCAAAGTAGGCCAAGCCGGCACGCATGCGGCCCGGACGCGAATATGCTGCGACATACGCGTTACGGTCGGCTGGCTTAAGCGAGCGCCTTTTGTCAGCGGCCAGATCGTTCCAAAAGTAGGCGAAATAGATCTTTTCGCGTCCTTTGACGAGCGCTTCCGGCGTGGGGCCGTGAAACCTAAAGTGCCACAGATTGTCGTTGTTATATGCGAGTTCCCATCCGGCAACGCCGGGAAGGAAAGCGTCCATAACGACTAGCTTCTCGACTTCTGTGGGAAACTGCGCTGCATAGGCGTATGCGATCATCAAGCCGATATCGTGGCCGACAACGCGAGCCTTCGAAACACCGATCGATTTCACGAGCGCATGAATGCGAATCGCCGCTGTTTTCATGTCGCAGCCGTCCTTGGGAATGTCGGAATAGCCGATACCGGGTAGGTCCGGCGCGATAACGGTGAATTTGTGTTTGAGTTTGTCAATCAGAGGGCGCCACATTCGCGAGGTCTGTGTGTAGCCGTGCAGAAGGATTAGGGGCGGCCCCTGTCCTGCTGTGAGGTAATGAAGCCTTTTTCCCTCGATCTTGGCGACGCGCGACTCCACGGGTTTGTCCGCCTTTGGACCAGTCATCATTTGATTGTTCTCCAGAAAAGATACCATTCCGAACGCCTAACCCGGTCTTGCCCGACTTCAACGCCTCTATCGACGTGCCTGTGTGGCTCTTGCGGCTGGCCCTCGCTTAGATAAGACAATACCTCTCCTTTGCTAATCAACTTAATTGGCGAGGTACAGCGCTTGGCCGAAGCGCCAGCGGTCAGAAAAGATGAAATGCCATTGGGTTTGATTGACGATTGGAGCGGCAACGCTCCGTTTCGAATAGATTAGAATAGGGCGCGATTGCAATGAATCCTTGTTCAACCAGGTCGTCGCCGGTCTCGCGAATGTCGGCGTTTACGCCGAACAGCTCATGTAGAACGACGACCGGGGGAGCGGGTAAGACCTTCGGCCGAGTGATATAGACGCCAAGTACGTCATCTCGGCCTTCTATGGTGATGCGATCCGTCATTGTGTTCTCCTCAGACGACCACGATCATTTGGGCCGCCACCGATCTCGTCAGGATCGGCTGCGGCGCTACTCTGGTGCGAGTCGGTTCAGCCTGGCGGCCACGCCCTCGGCCAACGAAGCCTCGATTAAGTCTGCAGGCTATTGATTGACGGGCGCAGAAGTGGAAGCCTCTTTCCATGAGCTTGGCTGTTTCCTTCGGGTGAGACATTTAAGACACATGGCTGGAATTCATTTCGATCGTCTTGGAATTGGCGCGGTTGGCCATCATGCGCTCCTGATCCGGATCGATCGGCCAGTCTGCGGTAGCCACCAGGTACGGCCCAAGCGAATTTTCGTGCCGGTGGTTAACGGCCAACCCTTACGCCAATCACTTCTCCAGAAACAATGATTTCGACGCGACGATTCTTCTGACGTCCGCTTGGCGTATCGTTGTCCGCGATGGGCATGGCTTTGCCAAAACCGCTCGCAGTAATGCTATCGTTTGGAAGCCCCTGGCCAATCAGGTAGCTGCGAACTGTACCGGCTCGCTGTTCAGACAGTTTTTGGTTCAGTTCGTCGCTGCCGGTGTTGTCGGTGTATCCTTCGACAGAAAGGCTCAGGCCGGGGTGAGCAAGCACAATTCCGGAAAGCTTAGCGAGGATCTCGCGGGTAGGCGGCCGAAGGTCGTATTTGCCAGTATCAAATAGAACGTCACCCATGTTGACCAGGAGCCCGCGGGCGGTGTCCCGTGTTTCGAGAATACGGCTGAATTGCTCGAGCAATTGTGCGCGCAACTCTTCGGCTGCTTGGCGCGTTCGTTCCGCCTCCAGCCGCGCCGCCTCTTCTCTGGCCCGCAGTGCGTCGGCCTCGGCCTGAGCTTTGGCAGCTGCGGTGTCGGCATCGGCCTTTGCTTTGGCGGCTGCGGCGTCGGCTTCCGCTTTAGCCCTCAGTGCGGCGGCCTCGGATTCTGCTTTCAACTGAGCCTCACGGGCTGCTGCGAGCTCGGCTTGCCGGCGAGCGTCTTCATCCGCCCGACGTTTGATCTCGGCGGCTTCTGCATCGGCCTTTTGCTTGGCTTCGGCAGCTTCTTGGGCAGCCTTGGCTTCTGCTTCGGCTTTGGCCTGTGCCGCGGCGGCTTCACGCTCCTTGGCGATCCGCTCCTCTTCCTGCCGATCCGCTGCAAGCGCTCGCGAGTCTTCGGAAAATTGTGCTGTTTGTCGAGCCAAAGAGACAATTTCCTTCCTATTGGCCTTTCTGGCCAGCGCATTTTCCGAAAGCTGCAAACTGGATTCCGCCTTGCTGAAAATGTCCTGAGCGTATCTGTCCGCCCCCTTCGATTTGGCGATGTCGACGGCGTTGCGTGCCTCATACACTTCGAGGGGAACGTGTTTCAGATCCAACGTCAGCGCCAAGGGATTCCCAAGCTTCTCGTACTGCGCTCTGCGCATAAGTTGATACGCACTGACGGGAAAAATCTTGCCCTTGGTGTCTTTCCGGATCACGTTTACCAGGATCACGACCTCGCTCGGACGCCGTACAGCGAAGTAAGGTTCCGCAGTCACGATCAGTGAGAAAACCTGCAACTGTGTCGTGGCCTTTAGCTCGCCATTCCCGCTGTCGTTGATCTGAATCTCCCCTAAGTTCGACGTCCGGCCTTCTGGGGATACGCTCCACAAGACATAGGTCAAGAACTCAGTGCCAAACATCGAGGGTTTGGGGAGGTTCACCACCTTAGCGTCAATTGCGGTTGTGCCACCCTTGGCCTCGACTTTTGCCTCTCCGGCTCCATTCGATGAGTGGTCCGGCGTGTTGAGATCGACTTTCGTGGCGCCTGCCCCTACCTGGTAGCTGATCGCGTTGATGGACCTCCCCGTCACTGTATAAGCGGGGGGCCCCTGGGCTTTCGCTGAGTTCTGGGTCAGGCTTGAGAGAATGACCACACAGATAAGGCCAATACACCGCATTGTGCTCCTCCTTTATTACTTGCGCGGATGGGACGCCCGGGAACGATAACGGCTTTATTTTTGTTCAGGCGGATCGTGGAGACCTTCTTCGCCTAACCTCCACGCGACAAGGCATCACTTCCTTTCCTAGTCAGAGATTTGGTACGATCGCGGACCATCGAGGACGAATAACTCGGCGCGTTAACCGCCGACAGCCTCATTGGTATCCCGGGCGGTCCTGCCGAGGCTGCGAGTAACGCCGCGGAGCACGGCTTTGTATTCAAGGGGGTGAGAACAATACTCTCAAGCCACGGGGCGTCAGGATGTGGTGCCGGCTTAACCGCGGCCCGACCAATTTTTCGAATCGGAGCTCCATTCGGCCACTATGGGATACGGCCCCCAGCGAAGCGCCTGGCGGCCTCAATCATCTAGAGGCCGAGGGTCGCCCAGGAGATTCGAGCTTCAGATGTCCAGGATCTCACAACAAGTAATAACTTTCTATCGGAAAGTCTAGCGATTATACTAGTCGCCAATGCGACCAAGCCATAGGTGAAGTGTCTCGGCGGCCCTGAAGGGAACAACATCGATGCAGTCCACTTTGCATCTCGTTGATACGGAATACGTTGCCCCCAAAGCTAGTTCTGTGCTGCAGCAGCTGGGGCGCATCCTGAGGTCTCCCCAATTTGAGAAAGGAAGACAACTTCGGCTGCTTCTCGAGTTCCTGGTCGATGAGGCCCTAAAAGGCTCAGCCGACCGTATCAAGGAATACTCAATTGCAGTAGAGGTCTTCGGCAGGGAACTCTCGTTTGATCCTGGAACGGACAACATAGTTCGGGTTGAGGCTAGGCGGTTACGGGCAAAGCTCGACGAATACTACAGCGAACCGGGATGGTTGGATCCGATTGTCATCAGGATACCGAAGGGTACCTATGTTCCTGAGTTCTTAACGCAAAACATTTCGTGGACTAGAGCTGAGGGCAAGGTCGTCGGAGGCTATCGCATCGAAGTCCCCCTGACGGAAACCCCTGATGGCACATTGTTTACCTGTCTTGATTTAAGGTTGAATCGCCCGGCATGGTTCTGGCTTTCTGGATCGATTGAAGACGCAGGCGCCTGGCAGGAGGCCCTGGATTTCTCCCGCCGAATTGCGGCCATTGAGCATCCGAACGTCTGCCGGGTTCTGGACGCGGGTGAATTCTCCGACCGCGTGTACACGGTGTTTGTACCACCCATCGGGGTTCTGCTCAGCGAGCGGCTCAAGCAGAGTCCGATGACAATTCAGGATGCGACTGCTGTGACATCCGGAATCGTCCGTGCCTTGTGCACGATCCACGACGCTGGATTAGTTTGGGGCGGGCTCCGTCCTCAGTACGTTGTTTGCGATACGGATATAGTCAGCAATGCAGTCGTAATTATCACCAACGCGAGCTCGCCCCCTGCTTGCGATATCGAGCGATCGCCGGAGCAGAGAATTGGCCAGCGAGCGGACGTAAGGTCGGATATCTGGGCTGTCGGCGCGATTCTCGATCAATTGATCGAACAGCAAGAGGAACAATCGGCGGCACTCGTTGCCCTTCGCGGTGTGGCTGAACAATGCCTGCGAGAGAGTCCGCGTCTTCGCTATCAGTCGGCTCAAGAAGTGGCCACCGCTTTAGAGGTGCCAGAAGCCGAAATTGTAGGGACTCAGGCAAAGCTCAAACTGCGCCTGCGGACCAGGGTCGCTATTCTTGTCTTATTAATAGTGCTATTTTTGCCGATGCATTCGCGTGACGTTCGGGTCACGCGCATCCTAGTTCTGCCCTTCCGCATCCAAAACGTCAGCGGAATTCACGAAGGCTACAGTCGAGCCTTGGTTGACTTGCTCTCCGCCAGACTCGGACGTATTCCGAATGTTCAATTGGTTGCAGCTTCCACTCCGAGTTCGCCGAACACGGAACAGCAATCGTCGGAACTGCTGCAACATCATACTGTGGTGGACTATAGCGTAGACGGGACTCTCATCCAATCCAACGATCAGTTCCGAGCCACTCTTGAGGTCAAGCGCTCGCGCGACGGCACCTATATCTGGAAGGAGGACTGCAGTGGTGCATTGATGGAAGTTTTCAACAAAATTAGCGAACTGGCAGAACATGCTAGTTATTCGATGGGTGTAGTAGCGCGAACGCCATCGGTGCAGGAGACACCCTCACCCGAGGTTCTTGCCTCTGAAGCGCTCCTTAAGGGCCGCTTTTCCGCGGTTGATTACGCAAATACGCGGAACGTGAGGTATTTCGAAGAAGCAGAGCGGCGGCTCAAACGGGCTCTGGAATTGAAACCCGGGAACGTTGATATTATGATCGAGCTCGCGCGGCTCTATGAAAGCGCCGCTTACTCTGAGGTCGACACTCAACCGGAGTTGTTTGACCGCGCCGAACAACTTGTGGAAAGAGCTCTTGCGCTTGATCGGACGAGCGCCGCGGCAAATGCCCTACGCGGCGGCATCTACGTCGAAACAGGGCGTGCGCGGGAGGCGTTGCCCTACCTGATCGTCGCGACCCAACTGAAGCCCAATGACCCCGACCTGCACAATAATCTAGCGCTGGCGTACGAGGCGATGGGATTTTGGGAATCGAGCCTAGCGGAGCGGCGGAGAGCGTCGGAAATGGACCCGCTTCTGCGAGGTATTACGACTGGTGGTGTTCCTCTCCTAGTCCGAATGGGGCGAATGAACGAAGCCGTTCGCATAATCGACTCCATGGAACAGGGCGCGGAGCGGGATTTAAGGGTCGCCTACTTGGATCTTCGTACAGGAGATCCCAGAAAAGCTGAAGCCGTCCTGACACAAAGGTTAAGCGGACAAACTTCGGGCCTTTCGAATGTTCTTGGCGCCTATCTGGCGTTGGCACAAGCTATGCAGGGTCGCCCAGACGCAGCAAGGAGCGCATTGGGTAGATTTAAGATTGGGCGACGATACCGGGACGAGAGCCCCATCTTGCTTTGCGCACTCAGCGGCGACAAGGATTTGCTCCTTAAACAAATTGACAACAGCGCCTACTTCCGCAACTACCGTTGGTTGATAGGAGAACCTCTCCTGAAGCCATACCGCAAGTATCCACACTTTCAGGCGCTAGCGCGCAAACTATACGAGGAATGGAAAACGGATTTAGTCGAGCTTGAAGCGTCTCTGCCCGTTTCGCCGTCACCGCTTCCCGCGCCGCAGGAATACTTCAATGTACGGTAGGCTGTGGCTCGCTCCCGTTGTTGACTACTAGAGTCGAAGGCTGTTTGAGAAGGCGCGTAAACGAAAGATGCTTCCGCGGAAGTTGTTCTTATTCTCAACCGCTCTCACGATCATTTCGAATGTCGCCGCGCAAATCATCACTGCTTCTCTCATGGGTACGATCCACGATCCGTCCGGGGCTATTGTTCCGAATGCGTCGGTGGTAGCCCGTAACATCGCTACTCAGCTTGAAACACGAACCGTTGCGGATAACGCCGGCAGATTCGTCCTGCCGTCATTGCAGCCAGGCGCGTACCAAATCGATGTAAACGCCCAGGGGTTCCGCGAACTCGAACAGGTCGGTGTCGTGTTGGGGGTTGGACAGGTTGCCGAATTAGACTTGAGCTTGGAACTGGGAGACCGTGCCTCCGTGGTCGAGATCAATGGGCAGGCGCCCCTACTCGACACAAATGATTCCGCGCTTGGCCAAATCGTATCGAATCGCAGCATCGTAAATCTACCGCTTAATCAACGTAACTCATGGTCGCTTATTTTTCTAACTCCCGGAACAGTGGGCAGCGTCGGCTTCGATTTCAACAACGTGAACATCTCGGTTAACGGTGGCCGGCCAGGAGACACTGAGCTGATGACCGATGGTATACCGTCGTCTACACCGATCGGCAATCCGATTCAAGGTTACACGGTCTTTCCATCCGTGGATGGTGTGCAGGAATTCAAAGTCGAAGCCACGAATTTCTCCGCCGAGTTCGGGCACACTAGCGGTGGCGTGGTGAACTTACTATTTAAGTCCGGAACAAACGCTTTGCACGGAACAGCTTACACTTTTGTGCGTAATTCGGCGCTCGATTCTAACAGCTTTTTCTCCAACGCCGCCGGTGTGGCTTTACCAAGTTTCAAGCGCTATCAATATGGGGGCAGCGTCGGCGGACCAGTCGTCTTACCACATCTCTACAATGGCAAGAACAAGACATTTTTTTTTGCCGATTACGAGGGTTTGTGGCAGACATCGGCGAGCAACTTGCTGACCACGGTTCCAACGCTGCCTGAACGAAACGGAGATTTCTCGGCGCTTCGGACTCCCACCGGCGCTCCTGTAACGATTTATGACCCCACCACCACGGTCCCCTCAGGGACTGGATTCGTACGTCAACCATTCGCCGGAAACCAAATCCCCATGACGAGTTGGGATACAGTTGCGAAGAACGTCCTGTCCTATTTTCCGCTTCCAAATCAGCCGGGCACAATCGCTGGCGCGAACAATCTCTTCCTTACGGGGTCGACGTTGGTGACGAGTCAGGCATTTGATACGAAAGTGGATGAGAACGTCAATGACTCTAACCGGTTTTTCATCCGCGTCTCCCGGCGCATAGTGGATGATGCCCTCCCGCGCTATAACTATGCGGATCCAAAGCTTTCCTTAGCGCAAAGCGGCTTGGCGGTACATGAAGTGTATAACAACGCGGCCGCCGATTACACGCTGATCTTGAGTCCTACATTTTTGTTGGACTTACGCGCCGGAGTCGGCCGTACGTTTGTCAATGACGCCCCCTCCAGCCTTGGTTTCAATCCAGTAACTTTGGGTTTCCCTTCGAACTATGACCAGGGGCTGCCGGAACTTGCCTTCCCGGTATTTCAGGTGAGCGGCTTTCTGACACTGGGTAACACGGGTAATACGGGCGTCATCGCTTTTGAGACGTATTCAGCCAGCGCGAATTTGACTAAAGTGCTTAGCAGACACATTTGGAAAGCAGGATTTGACACGTGGCTGATTTTCAATAACGCCGACGTGAACACGGCCATGGATGGATCGTTCGCCTTTACTAGCTCCCTTACCCAGGGTCCGAATCCAAACGTCGCAAGTTCCACGGCAGGAAGCTCGTTAGCTTCTTTTCTGATGGGTACCGGTACTGGATCTTTGATCCGTAACAACAAGAATATCGCCGCAAAGAGTCCGTACTACTTTTGGTATTTCCAAGATGATTGGCGATTCACTCAGCGTCTTACCCTAAATACCGGTCTTCGATACAACCTCGACATTCCATATACAGAGCGATACGATCGCGTGAATCTGTTCGACCCTGGGGCGCCGTCGCCTCTCGCCGGGCCGGCAGGTCTGCCTGGCCTGAAAGGCGGATTAGTTTTCCTGGGAACCGATGGCTTAGGTAGACGGGCGTTCCCCACGGATGCTAACGGTTGGGACCCACGTTTTGGGTTTGCTTTCCGGATCGCGAAGGCTACGGTGCTGCGCGCTGGGTACGCCATCTTTCACCTGCCGGCATTGTCCGAAGCGTCGGGAAATGTAGGCACCATCGGTTATAGCAGTTCAACTCAGTTCATTTCGGCGCCGAACGGAGTCGTGCCGGTGAACTATCTAAGTAATCCGTTTCCCACGGGCTTAGCACCGACAAGTGGTAACTCCCAAGGGCTGCTTACAGGCATCGGCACTCCGATCACAGCGCAATTGCGCGGGGACAATAAAGTTCCTTACATGCAGAATTGGCACTTCGACGTCCAACAGCAATTCCTGGGAGGTGTTGTCGCGGATGCAGCTTATGTGAGCACTCGCGGGGTCGATCTTAATAAGGGTGGCGCAGGCGATTTCAACCTGAATCAGCTGACGCCTACTCAACTTGCTGTGGGAACTCAACTCCAAAAACAGGTTCCGAATCCCTTTTACGGGCACATTGCGACCGGGGTTCTCGCAGCCCCGACGGTCCCTTTCAGCAATTTGCTTGCCCCCTTTCCTCAGTTCACATCCGTCGGCCTGTACTATCCGATCGGAGCCTCTTCTCACTACGACGCGTTCCAGCTCAAGATCGAAAGGCGGTTCAGCACAGGACTGACTTTTCTACTTTCCTACACGGGATCCAAGCTCATCGACGACTATTCCAACATTGCGATTGTCGGTGCCACTGCCGGAATACAGAACATCTACGATTTGAAGGGTGAGCGTTCTGTCTCACCCAACGACGTTTCTCGAAGTCTCGTTTTCAGTTCAGTTTACGTATTGCCTTTCGGAAAGGGGAAGCGGCTCGGAAATAATTGGAATCGCTTGATGGGTGGCGTGTTCGGCGGATGGCAAGTGAATGGCGTTCTTACGCTGGCCACCGGACAGCCACTGGCTTTGACCACTCAGCAGAATACCTCTGACTCGGGCAGCACTACACTTCGTCCTAACAACGACGGACAAAACGCGCTCCTGAGCGGGTCGATTGTAAACCGGCTGAATGAATATTTCAATACGTCAGTCTTCTCGCAGCCCGCGCCATTTACGTTCGGTAACACGGGCCGCACGCTTCCGAACGTCCGCTCTCCAGCGGTCAAGAACCTCGATTTCTCACTGTTTAAGAATGTGCGGGTCGTGGAAAGGTTTAGTCTTCAATTGCGGGCGGAAGCTTTCAATCTCGCGAACAGAGTCCAATTCGCAGCCCCGGGCACGATCTTCGGAACGGCGCAGTTTGGTGTGATCTCGGCGCAAGCCAACACCCCTCGCCAGATACAGATTGCGGCGAAACTTCTGTTCTAGTCTCGCGATCATCATTCGACCTCTATTTCGTGTAACGGGTCTAACGGGCAAACAGCTCCTAACAAATAGGTAACAACCTGCGAATCGGGCAAGGGGTTTGTGGGATCGTACGGTAATCCCGGGCCTGATTACGGTAACTTTCAGCGCGCTGCCTGGACAATCTTCAGAATCCGGCGCAGACTGCACGGTACGGATGGAATCCTATAGCAACGCAGAGGCTGGGGATCGCTTGCGCCGGAAGAAATTCTACACTCTGACAGGATTCAGGCGAGCGCGCTAGAGTTGAGCGATTCGGGTACAACGGTAGCGAAGGTTCTTTTTGGGAGGAATTTCAATTTAGGGCCGCTCGCGCGAGCGAATGCTCAATAAAGCTGAGTGGCGAGACCAGCTGGAGGGGCCGATGCAGAAGCTAACTCTCATCGTCATCGATCAGAACCAGGAGCGCCGCGCCCTGATATCAGGAAAATACTCCAGATCCGCGACAGTGCACGAGTGCAGCAACCCCAATGAACTACTGAAAGTCCTGAATAAGCACAGTACAGCCATTATACTCATTGGCAGCATGGCGGGTGGCTCGGCGGAGAGCATACATTCGGCGCACCAGGTTAGCGACTCTTATCCTCTGACAAAGGTCGTATTGCTAGCTGATGACAGCTCCGAAGCAGTCGCGATAGCAGCATTGCGAGCAGGTGTCGCAGAGTACGTTCGGCCTCCAATTACAGGTTCCAAAATCTGGGAAGCAATCGAGGGGCTTCGATCTTCGGGAGGAAACGACACCTGCGATGACCGGACCACAGAACTCTTCCTGGAAGGCCCGGATGAGCTGATCGGTCGTTGCCATGACTTCTTGAAGGCAAAGGAGATAATTCGCCGCGTGGCCACCGTAGACATGACCGTCTTGATAACCGGCGAAACAGGTACCGGCAAGGAGCTGGCTGCGCGCGCCATTCACAACCTCAGCCCACGTCGGCACCAACCGTTTGTCTGCGTCAACTGCGCAGCCATCCCCGATACCCTGCTCGAAAGCGAGCTATTCGGTTTTGAGAGGGGCGCTTTTACGGGCGCCAACATGAAGCAGGTGGGAAAACTTCGATCTGCACACCGGGGCACGATTTTCCTGGATGAAATCGGCGACATGCCTTTAGCCATGCAAGCTAAGATGCTGCGGGTTCTGGAGTCCCGTGAGATTCAACCGCTGGGAAGCAGCGCAAGCGTGCAGGTTGACGTCCGGGTGGTCGCAGCTACCCATCAGAACTTGGAACTGATGATGGGAGAACAGCGATTCAGGTCCGATCTCTTCTTTCGGTTGAACGTTCTACCCGTCCATCTTCCACCGCTTCGACAACGTCCTGAAGATATTCCCGAGCTAGTCGATCATTTCATACGCGAACTAAACAGTCGGTATGATCGCGATATTGTCGGAGTATCCAGAGCAGGCTTGCGATTACTACAGGAGCACGAATGGCCTGGCAACATCCGACAGCTTCGAAACGTCATCGAAGGGGCCTTTCTGGTTTGCTCATCTGATTGGGTCAGCGTGGACGATCTGAGATATCTTCATTGGTCGCCCGCCAAGGTGTCGCCGATATCCACGCGAGTGAATTCGCCGCAATTTCCTCGTTTACCTGCGGTTCCGGAGCCTGACCGGCTTCGGGAAGCGCTCAACGCCACGCTGTGGAACAAGACCAAGGCTGCTGAGCTCCTGCATTGGTCGAGGATGACGTTGTACCGAAAAATAGCTAAGTATCAGCTCAACCAAGAAGGCCGATCCTCAGAAGCACCCGAAATCGGAACACCTGTGACCAGCTACTGACCCGGCCGAATTGTTCATCAAGCTTCAATCAGCCCCCTCTGTGAAGTTTTAACTTGAATTTCAAAACATCGTCGGAAGGCGGCGCGCGTCAAAGGTCCGATAGAAGCCGACAGAAGCACCCAGAAAAGATCAGACGTGTTGCAGTCATAAAGCCTGTGAACGATAAAGACACAAAGAACAGAGTCTCGGACATTCGGCCGAGGGAAGAAGCGCGTTATGCGAACTTCTTTCAAATCGGTCACAACGCATTCGAGTTCCTCCTGGAATTCGGACAAGAAGAAGGTAGCATTCACAGCCGCATCTATGTGAGTCCGCAGCACGCGAGGATCCTCGCTGATCTTCTGCATGATACGTTGCAGCAGCACGAACGTATCTTCGGACGAATTCCGAATATAAGCCCGACCGAGCCTTCTGAGTAAGAGCCTCCACGGTCTGTAAACCCATCGCACACCTTTCGATGTAGTGTCGGCGAAGTGACAAGAGGAAGTTAAAAAAAATCGCCGCAGCCAATCGAGATCTCCAATAGGCGTTGCGGTGACGCGATGAGACATCAACGTTGATAGTTCGTACACCAGGCGGCAAGGCACACAACCTCCGGTCAATGTTTGCTGGCCATCGTGTTCCGAATTGTGGCTCATCACATCCAAATGATGCCCGTGAATCGTCAGTAAAAGCATGATTGTAATTGGTTACCATGACGATCAAAGCTCCATCGGTGCCCTCTCGGCCGTTACCACTGGGATTGCATCTCGGACGATACTCTCAAAGGCCGGTTCTGTGGGTGCAACACTTGGCCTGCGGCCAAAGGATCGTGCGATAGCCGAGCTCTTCAAACATTTCTCGAGATTGATCGTCATCGTCGGCCTGATCAGTTTCGACCTCGCGGCCCAGGTGACATATAGCTATCGAATCGAACATACGCCCGTGGCCGGAAGCGCCGAGATGATCACTCTTGTTGCGGCGCGGCAGCGAGGGTCGACCGACGCTTCTCGCATAGATGTTCCCCTGCTCGCGGCCCTGCGCGACACCTTAGGTGACCGTGATCCCGACAATGATCGTCTGCGCTATGTTTGGCTTTTAACAAACAGTCACCCAAATCTGCTTCAGCGTGTGACTTCCGCCATACCCTTCGCATTTCTCCGCACAGAGACAAAGCAACAGGCTAACCACGTTCCTAAGCCAACATTGGATCTCGCATCGCCGGCCCGAGATGTCTGGACAAACTTGTTGGCAGATGGTATGCAAGTGCTCGAGCTCGATCCGATGGGCACGCTGGTGCGTTCCACAACGCGCTCCTATCGTGAAAATTCGAAGGAATATCATGAGCTGCAGACCTTCCGAATTCTAAACGGCCTGAGCAATCTTCTAGAGGAGCCGGAGACGCAGCAGCTTTCGAACTCTGCGGACCTGCGACTAATCTATTCCAGGTTGAGCCTTTCGAATCGTTTGTTGGGAGGTACGGTGCGTGAGGAGTCGCTCTCGGAATTCTACTACAAGGAAGCCACCGAACGGTATGAGATTCGGGCGCACAATTGGGAACTTCTCCGCCAACGCGCTGAACTCTGCGATCTTTACTTTGAGCCAATCGCCTTGGACGGACGCGCGCCTCGCGCGGCGTTGTTATGGATCGCTCGTAGTGACCTCGATGATGGCACGATTCATCGGTTTAACCCGCAGTTCCTCAATATCTCCAACCCTTGGACTGATAGGCGGCTGCTCAACTGGACTGGCTACTCTCAACTCCGCTATCTTGACAGCGAAAATCGGCCGGTTGCTCCGGAGACGCCAGGTGCGCACTCAGTAGAACTCATTCCACTAGCCTTCTACAGTCTTGAATACCAGCGTGTCCCTTTATTACTCGTTGACTTTCGCAACCGGTTTAGAGCAAAGCGCAGCGAACTGGCTGCTCGTGCAGCTAGCACTCTACTAACTGGAGTGCTCGGCCTGACCGGTTGGGGGAACTGGTCGTTCTTGGCGGCCAAGTCAGCATGGACTTTTGTTCGTGCTAGGCACGGGGCGCCGGTTAATCGGGATGCGCGTTTAAGAGCTCGCGCGGACGCGCGTGAGCTCCTGGAAGTAAGCTCGGTGCTCGACCCGGCGCTGAAAGCGGAACTGCTCAACCAGCTGAATCATCTCGCCCTCAATCCTTTGGAGAACAGTCTTGAGAATGAAACCACAATTGCTCAGGAACAATACAGCGCTCTCGTCCGATACGCCTCGTCACCGGAAGGTTTGGCAGCGAAGCTCTATCGCGACCGACAGCGCGAGTTGTGGTCTTATACTCATTCCAACAAGATGCGGCTCCTGGTTCGAGCCAGCCACCTACTTGGCAGGGGTCCGGAACTTCACGTGGACGAGCCATCATTGCTTGCCCTACTCGATTCGTACCGTCGCGCAGAACACCACGTAGGTATCCTACAAGCGGTTCTTTCTTCCGGCCAGGTTCCGGAAGTCGGCCGGGATCCTGATGAAATCCGCAGAGTGATCGATGCGCTAGCGTTTGAACCCGCAACAGGCCCCAATGCCGCCCGACTCATCGCACGGGTACTAAAACGCACCCAAGATCCGCGTATCCGGATCGCCTGCGTACGTGCCCTTAGTGATTCAGACCTCCTAAATGCCCGAGCTGAACTTGAGGGTTTGTCTCATGATCCCGACGCGGCCGAGTCGCTGCGGGAGCTTTGCTTAGCCTACCTTCAGGGCGCGCCCGATGGACAAATTAGCGCCGAAACGGGGACGCGCTAGAGTTCCAGTCCAAATCGTTGCTTGCAAGTCTTGCGCTTGTTAAGTTGCTCCAGGCTTTGTTCCTGCGTGGCCGAATTGGTTACGGCGGATCGCCGGGACGCAATGACATTTGGCGCGCTCCTGTCGTACTGGCTGCCGCCATTCATCATTGAATTCGCGTAAGAGTTCCGGCCCCTCGCTGTCCACAATGCCTGAGCATCCGATCCCGCAGATAACCCTGCGCCCGATGAAGTCTTGACTTGGTTGCCGCGATGGAGATACCTAGGGTGGCCGCCATCTCATCAATCGACTGATCCTCAAAAAAACGCAGTTGCAGCGGAACTCGTAACAGCGCAGGTATCAGACGCAATTCCTCTCGAATCAAATTTGTGAGTTGATCTCGACCAACTCCAAACTCCGGCGTCTCTTCTTCTTTTGGTTCATATGCGGCATACCACTTCCCGTCAGAGCCGGTCTTTTCATATGGAACGAAACGGAGGCGCTGCATCCGGCGATAGCGCATGATGCAGTGATTAATGACGATCCTCGTGACCCACGTAGAGAATGTGGACTGTAAGCTAAAGAGGGCAAGATGCGTGTACGCTTTCCAGAAAGCGTTTTGAACCTCTTCCTCTGCATCATCGCGATTGCGTAAAATGGCGGTTGCCATTCGCACACACCCCTCCCGCGCGCGATTGGTTAACTCTTCAAATGCCGCGTGATCGCCTCGCTGCGCGAGTTGCACCAACTCCGCTTCGGGTAATCCCGCCAATTGAACCAGACAATCTATCTGTGCACATGCCATGTACCGCTCTCTCCTTGCGCCGGTCGCGCGGAGGCAGTAAGGGCAGTTCCCTTGCCGCGAGTGCCATCGTGCAAGTCCCTTATTTTGTGCGGCTTTCGTATTGACGTTTTAAGAGATCACCCGCGGTTGTTACGTAACTCTACGTCACAGCCATCAATGTGAAATAGGGCAACTCTGGTGTGCTCGTCGGTCATCTTTAGTAGGCCGGAACTGCAGCGAATGCGCCGTCGCACCCGATCGCTGGAAGGTATCGTCTCTTAGTCTCTTGGCAAATTTGAATCTCCACCGGCTGCGGAGCGTCTGAATCGCGTCGACTGCTGACTACAGGAGCTTGATATGCAAATCTTCCGCGGCGGTCGGTGAGACCGGACAGTCTATAAACGGGCTCGCGACGGCGTGACCATGAGCCTCAAGGTTGGCGTAGGTGCGATCGGGGTCAGCTACATAGGTTGCGCGTTGCTATTTCTCGCACGCAGCACGCTGTCCGGGCAGGAACTTCAGCCGCGTGCGTACCTACCTGCGCCGGTCTGTGTGAGTTTCTTCGGTGTCGCCTATTCTGCCAATGCCGGTGGACTGCTGTTTGACCCGAGTTTGCCGGTCATGGATGTTTCCGTGAGGGCCGATGTGGAGACACTTTCGTTCGGTGAATCATTGGGCCTGCTCGGGCGATCGGCTCAAATGCTGGCGGTACTTCCTTATGTGGCTGCGGATCTCAGCGGTAAAGTCGGCAATTCGTCTGGGGCCCGGCACCGTTCAGGGCTCGGGGACTCAACCTTCCGTTTCGCGATGAATCTCCACGGTGCACGCGCACTGAACGCACAAGACTTTGCCGCTTACCGGCCGAAGCTTATTGTCGGCACCAGTCTGACAGTATGCGATACGTAGGTGAGGATCGAGTATGAGTATGGCGGTAGGGCTTTCCTCCAGCATCCGACTGAAGCGGCTCTCCTGCACTTGGAAAACCGAAGCCTGCGCGGAGTCGAACTCCGCACTTCGTCCGATAACTCGGACGGCGTTACCCTCCGGATCCCGGATGACGAAGGCGTGGTCCGAAATCGTGACGTAATCACCGTCCGACGCAAGCAACCGGTAAAAATACCGACACTCTTCTTGATTTTCATGAATCGATGTCCAGAGCATCGAAAGTGTCGCGTCGCGGTTCTCCGGGTGCATGCGGCTGGTCCATTCCTCGAACGTCTCACGTTCCGGAAGCGAATTTGAAATTGCGTCCCGCCAACTGGGCGTGCGTGCGATCTTTCCGGTTCCCAACACCCATTCCCATATGGTGTCTCGCGAGACGGTGCGCAACGCGTGAGCCTCCATGGCAGAATCTCGCGCTGTCGTCAAGTATCGTGCTGCTCGCGACGACCAAAACCGTGCAAGCCGGCTTAGATCAAAATGCTTTCCGTTCAAGAGGGAGAGCACAAGGCCTTCACACACGAACACACCTAGCCGGATCGAATCGAGTTCATTGGCGAGAGACAGAGAGTGAACGGGCGGCAAAAAGAAGTAGCGTGTCAGTGCTGCAGCAAGGATCGTCGCGGCAACACCCCATGCCAGTCCGCCCAACCACGCGCTGATACAAACTGCGGAGTAATTTAGTGCGAACGGAAAAGTGAACGCGACTTGAGGGAGAAGAAGAGCTTTCAAGACAGTGGCAGCCAGCACCGGCAACACGGCTACGAAGTGTCGCTCGCGTCCATGCAGGATGCCGCGGTTCCCGTATTCATATCGCATCACATGCGAAACAATGCTAATGAGAACCCCTTCAATCCCAAAGACTATGAGTCTTCGCAGTTCATCCGGGGAAGCAATCTGGAGTGAGAAAAGCGGTGGAAGCGAAAAATAGGCACTGCTCAAGACGGCAAGTAAGGTCGCAAGAATCCCCGGCCCCAGCCCACCATGCAGCGCCGCTAAGAACACGGCAGCCACCAAAGTAAAGTAATGGCCATCGCTTTGCAGAAACCGCGGCTGATAGCCCAAGTTGATGAGTGAAGCTATGCCGACGACAATGGCGGCGGTCCAGTATGCCGGCACGATATCCGCAGCCAGTAAGTGCTCCCGGATCCATCGTCGGCTATCGAACGACATGCCTCGGCTCCAATCAGCGAGCTAAGTTCGCGCGCAATCAAGAATGACCGCCCACAGGCGAGCTCGAGTCGCGGGGATTTAGATGCCCGGACGAATCGGTCTCTTCATTATTTCTAGGTATGCGAAGAGCGCGTGCGACGAATCATGGTCGCCGGAGCGGGACAGAGCGAGCCTGAGCACGAATTCGCCGGTCGCTTCTGGAGCGACAGGTTCGTCGTGCGATCCGTTGCTCAGGCCCGTCCGCGCATTCGACTCAAAATCGGCCGCAGCGATTCAAATTGTCGACTCACGGGTGGCGGTGTCGGGTGTAGCCTCAATTTAGCTCGCTTGGCGCGCAGGGCCGGGAACGAAAGCCGGAGCCTCACGAATAGTAAGAATGGTAGCAATGTGGTGTCCATTGCTATCGCGAATGGGATAGGAATTGGAGATTACAGCGAACCGATCGCCATTGGGGAGATGATAGATAATCTCCTCGTCCACAATCTCCTCCCCATTTCTAGCGGCGCGCATGATTGGACAGTCCTCTGCATTGTACCGGCTGCCATCCCTCCGAAAGCCTATATCGCTCCGGACATCATCAAGCCCGTTGAAGGCTTCCGCCACTTCTCCAAACACGTCATAGAACTTCTTATTTTTGACTGTGAACTTTCCGGTAGAGGCGTCGCATACCACAACGGCCGTGGGCAATCGATCAATGAGACTCTCCAAAATGAATCTCTCCAATTCCAGCGCTTGAAGGTAGCGTTTCTCCTGCTCATAAGCTTGTCTGCGAAAATTAGCCGCGGCCAGGCTGGATTCAACGTGAAGCAGCAACACTTGCGTCGTGAATGGTGTGACAAGGTAGTCATCTGCTCCCGGCACCGACGCACGCAACTCCTGTTCGCCCTTTCGGTCGGACAACAGCATCACAGCAGCCGCGCCGGTATCTCGGTTCTCCCGTATGCTACGGAGTAGTTCTATCCCGCCGAGCGTGTCGTCGGCTACCAAGACACCAAACACGGTTGTCTGCAAAGCAGCCGCCAGTTCCTCTCTTGTTGTGACTGTTTCTACCAAATAGATCTTCCGAAGCCATCGGATGCAGTAGTCCCGCAACTCCGTGTTTTGGATGGCTAGCAGAACTCGCCGAGAGCCTTTAGAAGTCAGCTGTGATCGGCGCCAAGCACCAATGTCTATCTCTTCGCTGGCTGTCGAGTCCTCCGCGAGCAGCATCGAAACCTCTTCCATCAACGCGCGCAGATTCGGTCCCATGTTTGTGCCTGCTCCCGGATCTGAAAGTATTTGTTCACTTGGCAAATGGGCTCGACCGCGAGGAAGCGAGATCTTAAATCTGTAAACACCCGCCTCCTCCCTTTCCGCGTGCATACGCCCCCCGAGCAAAACGGTCAGCTGGCGCACAAGCACTAGGTTAAATCCGCTGCGATCCCATGTCTCGTCTATCGAGCCCTGGTCGTCCGTATCAGAAATGGTGGGATGGTCTTCGAAGTGAATACCGTCGCCATTATGCCAAACCACGAATTCGACTTGATTTCCAACGGGGCGGAGCGAAACTCCAACTTCGCCGGTCCGACTGCGCCGAAGCGCGTACAGCAACAACGTGAGCACGATTCTTTCCCATATGTTCCGATCCACATACACGGGTTCTGCGAGTGGAGAACAGTCGACTACGAGCCGAAGCTTTGCAACTTCTGTGGCTGAGCGTAACGTAGACGCCAATTCGCTCGTAAGCTCGCTCAGATCGACAGCCGAATAAACAGCCTTCACGTCTCCTGCTGCCAGGCGGCCGAGGTCGGTTAGTATATTTGCAACGTTAAGAACCCGTACGGCTTGCCGCCGGCATTCGGATATTTCCTTTTGCTCTTCGCGAGAGAGCGTTGGGCTGGCGGCAAAATGGCTCAATGCACTCAACAGAATGGTCAATGGTGTTCGAACCTGGTCGCCGGCACCCTGGAGAACCGAGGGTCCGAGCTCCTCCCGCCCCGCAGCAAGCTTGTCCTGATAACGCTCGTGCTCCTTAGCCCGCCCGCAAAAGACCCCTGTTCCGATGCGAACCGCTACGGTTTCGAGGAAAGAGCGGAAATCGGCGTCGAGAGGGCGGTGAGGATTCACACCCGCCACCAGGAATCCCACCGGGTCTGAATTGGGTGGAATGGGCAACGGCAAAACGACGAGTTCTCTCGCGGGAATATTCCACGGACCGACCGGAAGCGGACCGAAGTTCTCGTCGATTCGCAGAACTTGAGGCGCATAAGATAGGGCGGCCTCGGTGAGTTTCGAAGAGCCTCTTGCATGCAGTGCAATGTTCGGGGGACTGACTGGCGAGCTGGGCTCCATGCCAATAGTACATTGCAGCAAGGCATTTTGCTTTCTTGCGTCAAGTAGGTATATGGCTGCAAAGGGAATATCAAGGGGGTTGCTCTCGAGCACTGCTTTGGCGATCTGACAAGCATGCGGCTGGCTTTCGGCTTGGGCAACCAGAGAACCAAGGTGCATCAGGATCCGGCTCCGCCGTTCGCGCAGCACATCCTGACTGACATCCCGGGCGTACATCAAGACTCCAACTATCGCGCCTTCATCGTCGATTAGCGGGCTGAAAGCTTCAGAGTAGTACCGCTCTTCGGTGTTCGAGTCCCGTTTGATCATCCAGCGATTATTCGTGTTCAACGAGTTCCCGTTGTCCTTGTACACTTGAACCGAACTCTCTACCAGATCTGGCACAGTCGGGTTACGCAGAGCAGCGATCGGTTCGCCTAGAGACTGCAAGTGCTCTTCACGAAGCACATCGTACAACTCGTCGTTACAAAAGAGCCGCAATTCTTGTCCCCACAGAAGAGCGGCCGGAACCGGCGAGCGAAGAACGGTACATAGGTGGCTTTTGAGGATTCGATGCCAGTTCGGGAGCGGGCCGATGGGAGTTTGACTCCAATCGCGCTGACGGATTCGATCAGCAACCACACCCTTTTCGGGAAGAAAATCCGGAGCACGGTAACGAAAGGACGGGGTGTAAGATCCAATCGGATAATCGATCAGTACTACATCAGCCGATCCTGTTTTCGTGTAGTAATCCCGTAGCTTCGCCCGTAAGCGGTGGACCTCCGAGCGGACGATGCCGTTAGATAAGGGATCGAAATCGGAAGGGCTATCATATACTTCCGTGGCAATGGAGTACTCACTGAGATCTGTATCAGCTTGCGCGAGAACCTTGTCGACCGTGAACCGGAGGAAGCGAATTAGACGTCTGGAGCGTACAAACTGGTCGCTTTGCGCTATGCGGTTAACTTGCTCCTCAATCTCCTCGCGGGTCGGACCGAATGCCATGCATGCCCCCTTCGCACGATTGTTGCTTCGCGAATCCGGTGTTAGGAACGCGCCCGAGCATGGAGCGTTGCAAAACTATATCAAATTCGAATCGTCTCCTGCGGTCAAGTGACTTCAATTCCAGGTTCGCAGCGCTAGAATCACTGGAACAGAATGTTATCAGACTATTGAAGCACACGGATTGCCAGTGAGAGACGTTCGCTATCTAGTTGCTGCTCAGTGGCTTAACCACTCTTGCGGGCGTTCGTCTCGCCGTTCGGATAGCTTTGCAGCCCAAGCCTATCCTTTTCGTTAGCCTTGCTAGCGATGGGCGGAGCGTTCAAAGCTGCCACAGCGTCCATTGCCCAGCCAGAAAAGAATCTTGATCGTCTGGGCAGCGTTCAATAGGCGCAACATCTCGGTGGCGAATTAAAGCATATGAGACGACTCGGCCTTCTACTCTTGTTACTCCATCCATTCAATTCTGGCATTTGCCAACAAACTAGCAACCGTCCCAAGGTGGGAGTCGCACTGCAGGGCGGAGGGGCAAAAGGCTTGGCTCACATCGGCGTATTGCAGTGGTTCGAAGATCATCATATTCCCATCGATTACCTCGCTGGAACCAGTATGGGCGGTCTCATTGGCGGGCTGTACGCGACTGGTTACAGCCCGGCTGAGATTCAGCATATCGTTCAGAATGTCGACTGGGATTCCGTACTCGCAGGCCAGACGCAATATCCGGATTTGGCGTTCCGCCGCAAAGAGGATCTGCGCTCAATTCCAAACGGACTGGAGTTGGGATTGCGGCATGGGCCGCAACTACCAGGTGGCCTGAATTCCGGACAAGCCGTTAGAATGATCATCGACCGCTACGTCCTCCCTTACTCCGCGGTCTCGAGCTTCGACGCCTTGCCGACACCGTTCCGTTGTGTGGCTACCGACCTGGTATCAGGGAAGCCCGTCATCTTCCAAAATGGCTCACTTTCCGACGCGCTTCGGGCGACCATGTCAATTCCCGGTGTGTTTTCTCCGGTTGAACACGATGGCAGGATTCTTGCCGACGGCGGTTTGCTCGATAACCTGCCCACCGACGTTGCGAAGCAGATGGGCGCCGACATCGTGATCGGTGTTCATCTGACCACCGGCCCCGTGGTTCCAAAGAATTTGACCTCCTTACTTCAGGTTGCCGGAGGATCAACCGATGTGATGATTGACGCAAACGAATTGCGCGGCATGCAACAGGCCGATATCCTGATCACCGTCAACCTGGAAGGCTATTCGACGCTCGATTTTTCCAGTGTAGACAAGATCATTCCTGAAGGAACTCGGGCCGCCGCACAACGTTCCGCGCTTTTGGACCGGCTTCGCCTGAGCGATGAGGAATGGCAGCGTTACCAGGCTGATCGCAGATCTCGAATGATCAGAACTGTGCCCGCGCCGGCTTTCGTGGAAGTCGCGGGAGCGCCGCCTAACCTATCGAAAGATATCCAGAAGGAGCTCTTACCGTTTGTAGGGAAGCCATTAGATACTCCACGATTGGAAGCCGCCTTGGCAACGCAGATTGGAATCGGACGTCTCAACAGTTTGAATTTCAGTCTGACCGACCACGATGGCAGCACAGGACTCCTAGTCACGGCCGAGGATAAGGAGTATTCCCCGCCGTGGATCAAGCCTGGATTCACAATCGATGGATCTGATCCGAATAACGTTCAATTCACTTTCGGCGCGCGGACGACATTCCTCGACGTCGGAGGATATCGGTCTGAACTGCGAAGTGACTTTTCCATCGGCTCCATTTATTCTTTCGACACAGAATACTACCACCCTTTCACGGCGACCACCCGCTGGTTCATCGCCCCAGAAATCAATGTCAGCAGATCGCCTTTAAACCTTTATGTGAAGAACACGCTGCTGGCTGAGTACAAGAAGAATCAGGCAGGCGGGGGCATCGACGTCGGGTATGCGTTTGACCGATATAGCGAATTGCGGCTCGGCTATCAAGCCGGCTACGAGGCGGTGAATCGCTGGATTGGAAGTCCTGTTCTGCCATCGGTCGCTGGCAGAACAGGCATTACGAGACTTCAATACGCTTTGGATCGGCTGGACAACCCTATCATTCCAAGGGGAGGAGTTGCCGTGCTCGCCTACGGCGGATGGACTGATGCCAATCCTGGGGCAGCGCGGCCTTTCCCGTCGTCTGAAGTCACATTTGAAGCGTTCCATCCCGTGAGTAGGCCCGCATCAGTCTATCTCATTGCCGAAGGCGCAACCACATACGGATTTGACCGAACTGGCCTTCCCGCATTCGCGCTAGGAGGTCCCAGCAGGTTGGCTGGATATGGCGTCAATCAATTCCTAACCAATCAATACTGGTATGGCCGCGTTGGGTACCTGCGGCTGCTCGCGCACATGCCGGCGCTCTTGGGAAGCGGAGTGTACCTAGACGCCCACTACGAATTAGCAAAACCTTATGCTCTGCCGGGTCTAGCGAAACCTCCCGGGTTGCCGAACGACGGTGTCGTGGGACTGATTGCCCAGACAATTCTTGGACCAGTCCTGATCGGTGGGAGTATGGGCGATGCTGCGCACCGCGAGTGGTTCTTCCAACTGGGGCGCGTGTTCTGACCTACTGGCACGAAATATTTTGAATCAGGGTTCAATCTGAGTGCTCAAACGCTTGCACTCAGACTCGCGTCGAGTGCGAGAGGAGGAACGATGTCGTTCTTGGCTTGGATTGTATTGGGACTAGTCTCGGGCTGGATTGCCAGCAAGATTGTGGATAGGCATGGCAAAGGCCTCGGGATCGACATTCTTCTAGGTGTGGTGGGCGCCATTCTCGGAGGCATGGTCTTTCGATGGATGGGCGCGTCCGGCGTTACCGGGTTAAATCTCTATAGCTTGTTAGTAGCGGTCGTGGGGGCTGTAGCAGTGCTCTTGCTATACCATGCGTTTCGTCATGCCTAATTTGTCGGTGCAGACCGTTCCCTCGAAGCCGGTCAGAGAGAATAAGTAAGCTTTTGCGGGCTAACACGAGTGATGTGCAAGCCGAGTGGTGAACTGCCCCTTGTTGCGGCATGGGTTTAATGGGAGCCATCGCCCTTTGTTGCAAGCAACCTAATGGGCTACAAATCGGCCCACTCGACTGGCGCGACTCGGCGGTCCATTATCCTCACGATACGAACCGCCGCGCGGCCTGTCGAATTCCGAAGTGAGCGTGAACCCGTCTTATTGAAACGACAAGTTGCTCTTGACGTATTGCGTCCGCACCTTCGCAGCATGCGCGCACGCAGATACGTGATTCCACGCGTCGGAGACCAAGAGGGCCTCGCAACCAATTAGCGCGAAGAGACCTCGACCGGTTTCGAGTATCCGACCTTTGCCGTGCCTGCCAGAAGCTCCGACGCATTGAGATATCCAAAGGCCTGGATCAAGAACGCGACAGTGCCGCTCCAACCAGTCTGATGACTAGCGCCGATCCCGGCGCCGTTATCGCCGTGGAAATACTCGTAGTAAAGGATGTAGTCCCGCCAATAAGGATCATCCTGAAATTTCTTTGTTCCGCCGTAGACAGGGCGCCGCCCATTTTCATCCCGTAAGAACGTTCGAACTAACCGGTTTGAAATCTCTTGGGCGACCTCGAACAAGTTCATTAGCTTGCCCGAACCAGTTGGGCACTCCACCTTGAACTCATTGCCGTAATACTGATACAAATGCGCGAGCGAACGGACGATCAAAATGTTAATCGGCAACCACACGGGACCGCGCCAATTGGAGTTGCCGCCGAACATACCGGTGTCCGATTCCGCCGGGACGTACTGAACGCGAAACTCCTGGCCGCCCGCGTTAAAAACATATGGGTGATCGAGGTGATAGCGGGAGATGGAGCGGATGCCGTGAGGGCCCAGGAATTCCGACTCGTCAAGCATCTTTGAGAGCACGCGGCGGTACTGTTTCTCGTCCATCACACCGGTTAATCGAGATCCGCTCACGCCCGCTTTCAAAAGTGATTCCAGGCTGAGGGACTCGCTGATAGAGGGATGGTCGTCCAGAAATTTGACCATCTTTTTCACAACAGACGGCATGTTGTCGCTTACTTCGTGGTGAAAGACCGTGGCTGCGCATAACGGGAGAAGACCCACCAGAGATCGAACTTTTAGTCGAGTAGCTTTGCCGTCAGGCAATCTCAGAACATCGTAGAAGAAACCGTCCTCTTCATCCCACATGCTCTCGGAACCGACATTCCCCATAGCGAGGGCGAGCCATAAGAAGTGCTTCATGAACTTAACGACCATGTGCTCGTAGTTCGGATCGTGCAAGGCCAACTCGATGGCGATCTGCAGCATGCTCTGGCAGTAAAAAGCCATCCACGCCGTCCCGTCTGCCTGCTCTAGGTGGCCGCCGGTGGGCAGCGGAGCGCTTCGGTCAAAGACTCCAATGTTGTCGAGCCCAAGGAAGCCGCCGCCAAAAATGTTGTTTCCCCGGGGATCTTTGCGGTTGACCCACCACGTGAAGTTTAAAGCTAACTTTTGAAAGACCTCCTCGAGAAACCTTAGATCGCCTCGGCCTTTCTGCTGTTTTTCGACTTCGTAAACTGCGTGCGTAGCCCAGGCGTGAACTGGAGGGTTCACGTCCCCAAAGTTCCATTCGTATGCCGGAAGCTGGCCGCTCGGGTGTAAGTACTCCTCTCGCATCATCAGGTCCAGTTGTTGTTTGGCGAAATCGGGATCAACCATGGACAGCGAGATACAGTGGAATGCCAAGTCCCAGGCGGCATACCACGGATATTCCCACTTGTCGGGCATCGAGATAATTTCGCCATTCACCAAGTGAATCCAATCTCGATTGCGGCCGGTGTAGTCGTTTCCGTGCTCTCTCATCCAGCGATCGATGTCATAACTGTAAAACTGTTTGCTCCACAACATGCCAGCCAGTGCCTGCCGCATAACCAACGCTGCGTCTTTGCCCACGGCCGGAGGGGTAATCGAGGCATAGAACTGGTCAGCCTCGCTGACCCGTTTCTTCATTATTTTGTCGAAGGACTTCGTTAGCTCGCCCACGCCTTCTGGCGCAAGAGGCGTCAGTACCAAATGCACGACCCGGGTCTCACCGGCGGGTACCTCCAACAGATAGTGTGGCGAGGCCTTGGTGCCTTGCTTTTCGGGACTCACCGCGTTCGCCCTGCCGAGTACGACACGGTCGTTGAGCCCGTCTTTGACGTACGGACTCTTATTGGGTGTGCCGAAGAGGCGCTCCTGGTTTGTCTCGTTCTCGGTAAAGTGAATCGGCACAGAACCTTCCGCGTATAGATACCGAACACCGAGATCCGGGTGCGAGGCCGCGATCGTCGCAAACCCATTCGACTCGTTCCTTTGCTCCAATAAAGGTTTCTGCGAACCCTGAAGCCAGGACCATGTATTACGAAACCACAACGTCGGCAATACGTGAAGCGTCGCCTGCTCAGGTCCCCGATTGGCGACACTGATTTGGACTAGAATGTCTTCGGGCGAGTTCTTCGCATACTCGACGAACACGTCAAAGTAGCGATTCTGATCGAAGGCCCCCGTATCGATCAGTTCGTATTCCGGTTCGTTGCGCCCGCGGTGCTTGTTAGTTTCGATCAAATCGCCGTACGGGTAGGCCCTCTGCGGATATTTGTACAGGTACTTCATGTAGGAGTGCGTTGGCGTGCTGTCGAGGTAAAAGTAATACTCTTTGACGTCCTCTCCGTGATTGCCTTCGCTGTTGGTCAGTCCAAAGAGCCGTTCTTTTAGAATCGGATCTTTGCCGTTCCATAGTGCAATGGCAAAGCAAAGCTGCTGCTGATCGTCGGAGATCCCCGCCAATCCGTCTTCTCCCCATCGGTATGCACGCGACCGCGACTGATCATGAGAAAAATAGTCCCAGGCGTTCCCGTTCTGGCTGTAGTCTTCGCGGACTGTTCCCCACTGCCGCTCACTGAGATACGGCCCCCATTTCTTCCATGGACGTGCGCTGTCCTGCAATCGAAGTTTCTCGGCACCCTCGTGATCGTTTGGCATTTAACTTGCCCCTTTCGCCTTGCCAGTGCACACAGCTTGGGGATCATCAGTCCCTTGCGTTGTCATCTTGAAAACCTGATAGCCCCAACCAGGTAGATCTAGATAGAGGCCCCGCGATTGGATTTCACCGCCTGGCCTGTCGTATACGGAGGGGCCCAACAGATCACGGAAGCGAAGGCCGTGGCCTTCACAATCATCAATGGGAATATGAAGGTAGCATTGACTCTGGTTGGGCGCGTAGTTAACTGCTATGACTAGTGAGGTCTTCTCCACGCCTTGCCACAGGAAGCAGATGAAGCAGTCGGAGGTCCAGTTCCCATCCCACGCCGGCGTACATTCCAGCAGTTTCCATTCGCCCTCCAGAATCTCGACACGACCGATGCAGGAAAGCAACCGGCTATAAAACTCGATCACATCCGGATTGGGCTCCTCCGTCGGCCCGCGGCCGAGGTGAACCGGTACTCTTTTTGTGAAGCCCTCCAATTGGCCTTGATGAAAGAAGCGAAGACCGGGGGACAAATACGTCAGGACGGCCGCCGCCTGATACTCGCCCGGCGGGAATGTCGCCGCCGCTCGGGGCTCATCGTGATTCTCCAGAAAGCGCGCCGACTTTCTCTGGAAGTCGGGATCAGCTTTCAAATGATCGCGGACTGGCCGCGCCTCACCCTGCCTGAGGCGATCATACAGGCGTTTGTCGTATGTGTAATCAAACCCTTGCTGCTGTAAGGTCCACTCCAGGTCCCAATAGACTTCGGCCATGAACAAGAAATCCGCATTACGCTTCCGCGTCCGCTTGATTGCCTCTGGCCAGAATGAAACCGGTCGAAGTCCCCACGTTCTTTCAAAGACATCAGGAAGTACCAACATCGCCATGTCGCACCGGACGCCGTCGCACATCGCGGCGATTTTCTCAAGTTCCAGCATCATCGCTTCCTGCAAGAGTGAACTGGCGTAGTTCAGTTGCAGCGTGTCCGGCCAACCTGCGAAGTAGGGATCCCGGCCGTATGCCAAAACCGCCGAGCGCCCTTGAGTGTCGATCTGCGTATAGTTGTGGGGTTCTCGCTCAAATTGCTGCTCAGTTCCGCTCACGTAGTAGTCAGGATGTTCCTGAACCCAAGGATGGTCGGGCGCGGTGTGGTTGGGGACAAAATCCAGCAGCAGTCGCATGCCACGATCATGGACACGGCGGCGCAGCCGATCGAGGGCCGCATTACCTCCGAAATCCGAATGGACGGCGTAGGCTTGGACTGCGAAGCACGAGCCGCACACATCTTCGTCCACCAAGTCGGGGATCAGCTCTTGAAACTCACGACGCCACTCGCTGTTCTTGAGTGATACGTTTCGCCCCACTGAGCCGGTCTGCCAAACACCGAGAAGCCAAACCCAATTGAAGCCTTCGTGGGCAATTTGATCCAGGTACGGTTCAGAAATATCGTCCAGCGTAGCCCGCCGATGTAGCAACCTAGAAAGATCGCCTAGCAGAATACGAGTGTTGATCTGGAACAGCGAGGGATGAAGCGCGACGGCTGTAGAGCTTTTTTCGAGCGCGGCTTCTTCCTTCGATTGAAGGGCTATAGTGGCATTCTCGATTCCACGTCCGCCTGCGATTCTTGAGATCCGAGGTGAGGCTGAGCTCATGTCTTGTCCGTCTTTGGAAACCGGTGGCCCGAACACCCACGGCTTGTGCTCGCGCGATTTCGTGACAACTGACGCTAACTAAAGCTTGTGGATTTGTTTTTTTGCCAAGAAGTTGATGAAAAGCCGGAACGCACGACACTCGTCGTCTGCACAGATCTTTACGCATCCAAGGCTGCCCGGATGCGCCAGTGGACAAAAAAAGAAGCTACCTATGCGAATCGCCGTCAAAATCCCCGGGGATGGCGGTGGTGTGGCCTGTGTGGTCCCGATACTGTCAAGCACATTCGCTGACAAGTCTCTAGTCATAGGAAGGACACTCGAATGGAATCGGTCAAAGTTGAGTTGCACTGCAGCATCCCGGATACTGAGTCGACGGCGGACGAAAGACGACTCGACCCCACCCCCGGTCCACTTTCTGACGAGGACGACGAGGAGTGGGTTCTTTATCTAGCCGACATGAGCGAAGTCAAGTACGCAAACGCAACTTCCCGCGAGAGCGGAGTCCAGAATACGGGCGGATGATCATGCACTTCCGACTTCTCATATGCTTCCTGCTTGCCGCCGCGATCTGGTGTGTGACACGTAACCGTGCTCGCGAGCGCCGAGTTGTTTCAGTCGGGCCAACTGCCGAGGCACGCCAGGCGGAGGCGGCGTTCTCGCGCAATCAAAAAATACAAATATGGATAGAAGTTTTTCGCCCGATACTGGCAGCGCGACAGCAAGAGAGCCTGGACCAGCTAGAAGAGCGGATTCGACGCCGGCATTTCAGCACAGTAGCGGGCGAGTAATCAGTGACCGCAGTGAACATGCCACGCATTCTTTGCCTAGCGAATCTTATATTAGCCGCACTGGGATCAGCAAGCGCGCAACAACTGCCGCGCCCGCAAACGACAGAGCCGGCACCGGTGCAACAAGCTCAAACGGATCCCCTAGGACGCTCGACACCGCATGGCTCCGTTGCCGGATTTCTCAGAGCTACCACGGCAGGAGATTATTCGCGCGCTGCGGAGTTTCTTGATTGGCACGGATCAACGACTTCTCCGGAGGACTTGGCGCGCGAGTTGCACCAAGTAATTGATCAAGGACTTCCCGGAGACCTTTCCGGCCTCTCCCGAAATCCTGAGGGAAATCCTCGCGACGGCCTCCCAGCGGGACGCGAACGCCTCGGCTCTGTCCAGGCGGGCGCGGACAAACTCGCCATCGAACTTAATCGCGTGAAACAACCTGACGGATCGGAGATTTGGCTGTTCTCGGCCTCAACACTTCGTCAAGTGCCGCGGATTTACGGTCAAATGAGAGTCCCGCCGTTATTGAGGTATCTACCGCAGTCCCTGAGCCAAATCAGGATCTTTTCGATTCCTCTTTGGCGTTGGATCGCGATCGCCGTCGGCTTGGCGCTAGCTCTTGCTTCAGCCTCTTGGGTGACTCGTGCCCTCATTCTGCTCTTACGGCCATTTCTTCGCCGCTTCACCGGGGAAGAAAATGAACGGCGTTTGGAGATGCTGAAGGGTCCGGTGCGGCTGTTACTGATCGGTTTGGTCATGCGGGTTCTTTCCGCTTATTCGATCTCACTGCTCACCCGCCAGCTATGGAACAATCTTGCGCTTGTTCTTACAGTGATAGGATCTGCGTGGCTACTGGTTAGATGCAGCGACCTAACTTCGCCGCTGATCTCTCGCCGTTTGCGACGCGAGAATAGAGCAGACAAAATCGGCGTACTGGACCTCGCGCGTCGATTATGGAAGATTTTAGTAGCGCTGGCAGCAATTGCTATTTTGCTCAATCGCGCCGGCGTCAACGTTACTGCACTATTAGCAGGACTCGGAGTCGGTGGAATTGCATTGGCATTGGCGGCACAAAAGACGCTCGAGAACGTTTTCGGCGGGATAAGTCTTATCTTCAGGGAAGCGATTCACGTTGGAGAGACGTGCCAAGTGGCCGGACAGACTGGGATCGTGGAAGACATCGGGTTGGGAACGACGCGCCTTCGCACCTTCGACAGAACCGTCATTTCCGTTCCCAACGCTCAGCTTTCGATACTCAATCTAGAAAACATGTCGAAGCGGGACAAATGTTGGTTCCATCAGACGTTCGGACTGCGCTATGACACCTCTGCTGAACAAATGCGAGCGGTGCTCTCGGGCATCGAAGAGATCCTGCGGTACGACGGCATCGAGGCGTCTACTGCTCGCGTACGGTTCATTGGCTTCGGCCCTTCATCGCTTACGCTCGAGATTTACGCCTACATCCAGGAAGCGGACTACGCTGTCTTTTTGGGCATCCAGCAGAAGCTCTTGCTGGCGATACTTGATACGATCGCAGCCGCCGGTGCCAGTATCGCTGCTCCCGTCTTGTTAAACGAAGTCACGGCTCAGAAAAATGGCGCCCACACAATAAAGAAGAACTTCGTGCAGGCGCAACCGAAGTAAAGACTCGCCAGAAATACTCTTGGGGGACTGCCGCTAAGAACGCCGTTAGGCGCGCGATTCTTGTGGCCCTCGAATCGCGGCCGTTGCATTTCAAGGGCAACCAAGAGTCAGAGCGCTGATCGATCTGGATACGCTTGCCGAAGTGACCACCGTAGCAAGAATCGGGAGTGTTACCAGAGGAAGCCCGCCTGCAGCGTGCCCTTTGCGACCCGGGTCCAGGCCGCCGCCTCGGAGAAAGCGTCACTGGAGCTTCTGTCCCCCGCAACCTGCTTTGCACTCTCGTTGGGGACATGGAACCAGGCGAATCGCCGTGTGCCTACCGGAGAGTGCAAACCCGGGCTGCGCCTCTGGCACCTTGAGCCAACAATGCATTGAACAGCGCGGCAAGTCTCATCTCTTTGTCAGACCCTGGCCAGGCCTAAACCTCACTCTATCGCCAACGCGGCTGCCAATTCCGCCTCGCGGACTTTCCGCTTCTCGTCTGCTTTGAGGGACCGAGGCACAATATTGATCTCCACCTTCTTGATGGTCCCGGCATAGGCGAATGGGGCTTGATAGTTCTCGCTCACCGGAGAGCCATTATCCATGCCGACATCGAAGCTTTCGGCGCCGAAGCGCGATGGACACGTTTTATCGATCCGTCCTTCGCCAACCTTCTTGTTGTTTATAAAGAGAGACGTCGTCCCGCCCTTTCCGAGGCCGCCGCCATCGTACTTGAAGTCGACGCGAATAACGGCCGGTCCGGGTGAGAGTGTTTCGGAGCTTGTGATTTTGTAACGTTCATGAGCGAAATAGTTGTACTCATAGATCGGCTTTCCACCCTGTATGTACAGCGTATACCCACCGGGCACGCCTCCCTCTGCCACAAGCACTCCGTCGGCGCCACCTTCTGGTACTTCAATCGTCGCTGTAATTGTGTGCGACGTGTTCTTGGTGTTGGCCGCCGAGGGCTCGGGAATTCGAGTCGCTCCTGGGTAATATACGAAATCGGTTCGTCCAGCGATCAGGCTCGGCCGCAAACTTGGATCGCCACGTTCCGCGAAGCGGTCGTCAAGTGGCAGAACATTATATTTTTTCGCCTCCACCCAAAAGTCGTCCTGCAACTCCTTCAGCTTCTTCGGATACTTCGCCGACAAGTCGTTCGCTTCACTGAAATCATCTGCAAGATTGTAGAGTTCCCATTTGTCGTGATCGAAGTCTCCAGTGGAACCACCTATGGTTTCCCAGGGGAGCCGCCCGTGCCGTGCCGTGGCGATCCAGCCATCCTTATAAAGCGCACGATTTCCGAACATCTCAAAGTACTGAATATGCCGAGGGCTCGGGGCCTTGGGGTCATCGAAGCTGTAGACCATGCTGACACCTTCGATCGGTTTCTGTTTCACGCCGTTCAACTCTGTCGGCTGGGCAAGGTGCGCCGCTTCTAAGACGGTAGGTGAAATGTCTATGACGTGGTGGAACTGTGTGCGCATTCCGCCGGCGTCTTTAATCCGGTCGGGCCATGCGATCACCAGCGGGTTACGCGTCCCGCCCAGGTGCGACGCTACCTGTTTCCCCCATTGGAACGGCGTATTTACAGCCCATGCCCATCCGACCGGGATGTGATTGGACGCTTTGGCGCTACCCAGTTCGTCGAGGTGCTTGACCAAGAAAGCCGGGTCTTCTGGAATGCCTTGAAGAGTGGCGAGTTCATTGAAGCATCCACTCAGGGTGCCCTCCATGGACGCGCCGTTGTCGCCGATTTCCCAGAAGGTAAGCGTATTGTGTAGCTGGCCGATTTCCTCAAGCGCGTCCAGCACGCGCCCGACTTCATAGTCCGTCTGCGCGGTGTAGGCAGCAAAGACCTCCATCAACCGCTCAGCCACGCGTCGCTCGTCTGGCGAGAGTGAGTCCCAAGCTGGTATCTCCTTGGGTCGAGGAGTTAGTTTCGTGTCAGCTGGAATGACGCCCAGCTTCAGCTGACGTTGGTAGGTCTCCTCTCTATACTTGTCCCAGCCCTGGTGGAACTGACCTTTGAACTTTTCGATCCACGCCTTCGGGACATGGTGCGGAGCGTGAGTAGCGCCAGGGGCGTAGTAGATAAAGAACGGACGGTCAGGCGTCGTGGACTTTTCCTGCTGGATATAGCGGATGGTGTCATCCGCGAGCGAATCATTCAGCGTGTAGTTTCCTTCTTTGCCCTTCGGGATCTCCATGGCCACCGGCGTCGTGCCGCGATAGAGTACCGGCTGCCACTGGTCCATTTCTCCACCAATGAAACCGTAGAAATAATCGAAGCCCTGCAAGTTTGGCCAACGGTCGAATGGGCCGGCGATGCTCGTCTCCCAGTCGGCAATATTGTGATTCTTGCCGATGAAGGCCGTGCTATAGCCGCCTTGACGAAGAACTTCGGCGAACATTCCTGCGCTCTTCGGAATTTGACCGCTGTATCCCGGATAACCGTCCCCAATCTCCGTAATGACTCCGGTCCCGGCGGAATGGTGGTTGCGCCCTGTTAGCAGGGCCGCGCGGGTTGGGGAGCACAGAGCTGTGGTATGGAAGCGCGTGTAGCGTAGTCCCATCTTCGCCAAGCGGTCAAGGTTGGGCGTTGGAACCTGCCCCCCAAACGTGCCCCATTGCCCGAATCCTGCGTCGTCGATCAGAATGATGAGCACGTTCGGAGCACCGGCAGGAGCTTGGGCGAGTGCAATGGTGCCCGGCTTTGAATCTTTGTATGTACGACCGATCTTGGCGTCTTTGAATGCCTCCTCGGGCTTAGGTAATACTCCCTGCGCGATTGCCAAAGAAGTAAGGAGAAATGTCGCTATAGTGCTAATGCAAGGCTGCGTATTCATCCGATCTGCCCCCTTCCTGTTGTCCTACTTCAGCTCGACGGTAACTCTATGAAGTTGGCCAGTGAATCGAAACGGCGGCGTATAAGAGAAGTCGACCGGCGAGCCACTGTCTTCACCGATATCCTGTCCCTCATACAGCGAGTACTTATACCCGGCAGTTTTCTCCACGCGACCCTCACCGATCTTCTTGCCATTGGCGAGCAACGTGATCGTGCCGCCCTTACCCATTCCGCCGCCGTCGTACTTAAAATCGAATGTCAGCGTGACTTTGCCACTTGGCACGTCTTGGCTGGAGACAACCCGGTAGTGTTCGAGTCCGATGTAGTTATGTAATCCGACGAGCTTACCCTTCTGAAGATAGAAACCCCAGCCGGCGGTGATACCACCCTGAGTGAAGATCATGCCGTCACCGCCATTGGATGGGATGTCAGCTTCGACAGTAATGGTGAACGATCTGTTCTTCAGGTCTGGTGCGGAGGCCTCCGGCAAAGCAACAAGCGGGGTGTCATAGACGAATGTGTTGCGGCCTGCCGCCAGGCTTGGCCTTCCTGTGAGTTGATCTGACAGCCGCTCGACAGCGCGCCAGTCCAGCGGCAGAATATTTTCACGCGCTGCCTCCGCCCACCACAGATCCTTCAGCGCCTGGAGCTTATGTGGATACTCGGACGCGAGATCGTTGGCCTGAGAAAAGTCATTATCGATGTGGTAGAGCTCCCATTTCGCTTTGTCGGGGTCGTAATCAGTTCGAGTGGCAACCCAGGGGATGAATGCGATCGATGAAGCCATCCATCCGCCCTGGTACATGGCACGGTTTGAAACCAACTCGAAGATCTGAGCCTTCCGCCGATCGGAAGCCTTGGCATCGTTGAACGTGTAGGCCATGCTGACTCCCTCGATGGGTGTTTGAGGCGTTCCATTCAATACGTCAGGTGCGCGGATGCCCGCAACCTCGAGGACAGTCGGCATGATGTCCATCACGTGATGGAACTGCGTGCGGACCGTGCCCTTGTCCGAGATCTTCGCAGGCCAAGAGATGATCAACGGGTTGCGCGTGCCGCCGAAATGCGACGCGACCTGTTTGGTCCACTGAAACGGCGTATCCATCGCCCACGCCCACCCGGCGGGAAAATGGTTATAGTACTTCGGCCCGCCTAACTCATCCATGTGTTTCAGAACACTCTTCCAGTCTTCAAAAACGCCATTGAAGCTGGCAATCTCGTTCGTCTCACCTTCGAGACCCCCTTCTGCCGAGGAACCGTTGTCTCCAACAACGTAGAAGATCAGGGTGTTGTCCGCATCGGGGAGAGCTGCCACGGCGTCGAGGACACGCCCTACCTCGTAGTCAATCTGCGCGCCAAAACCTGCGAAGATCTCCATCATCCGCGCGTAAAGCCGTTTCTGATCGTCGGCGAGGGTATCCCAGGCAGGGAGACTGGGAGGGCGGGGGGTAAGTTTGGCGTCGGCTGGCACGACTCCCAGGCGCTTTTGGCGCTCCAGCGTCATCTCACGATAACGATCCCAACCCATATCGAACTGACCTTTGAACTTATCGATCCATTCCTTCGGCGCCATGTGCGGCGCGTGCGTTGCCGAGGGCGCGACATACAGGAAAAACGGTCGCGCCGGGTCGATCTCCTTCTCTCGCTGCATCCAAGCGATGGCGTGATTGGCTAGGTCGTGAGAGATGTGATAATTCGGATCGGTTGAGCGAGGTACGAGGTTGTGGTTTTCGAAGAGGACTGGCTCAAACTGGCTCGTATCGCCCGAATTGAAACCATAGAAATAGTCGAACCCAAGTCCGCTGGGCCAGTGATCGAAAGGACCATCTTCGCTGGTTTCCCAGGCTGGTGTGTTGTGATTCTTGCCAATCCAGGCCGTAGCATAACCGTACTGTTTCAAGATTTCAGCGATCGTTCCGGCGCTTTTGGGAATGATGCCTGTGTAGCCATCGTAACCGGTGGCTAATTCAGTAATGACACCTGTGCCGGCCATGTGATGGTCGCGCCCCGTGAGCAGCGCGGCCCGCGTCGGTGAACACAGCGCCGTCGTGTGGAAGCGAGTGTAAAGGAGCCCCTGTTTGGCGAGCTTCTCCATATTTGGAGAAGGCACGCCGCCTCCAGTTACACTGAACTGTCCAAAGCCGACATCATCGAGGAGAACCAGCAGGATATTGGGCGCACCCTTAGGCGGGCGCAGAATCTGGGGAAACGAAGGGGGATCGGAATCCTGATATGTGCGGCCAACCTCTCCTTTGAATCGAAAATCAGGACGCGGCAAAGACTCTGCGGGCGCCGATTGCGGCGCGGTGGTCGCAGTCGGCGCACTCGCTGTTGGAGACTGAGCCAAAGCCGGTGTTACAGCTGACAACCCGGCCAAAACCACAACTGCTACCACCATGCTCATTCGCATGTTTGTTATCTCCATTCGAATTCGTCCCACACGCACGATTCCGTGTTTTTCACCGCGTCATAGAGGATGTCCAGGTGTCAGACGTTCGAGGAAGAAAGACGATTTAAGATCTGCGAGAGAGCTTCGAGGTTGGCGTTAGCGTCTTTACCGTTTCCATTGGAGCGCTAGACCAAAGACGAGTTGGACTACTGGAAGCCCTTGGCCTTTGTGATACACCGCGAACTGAGGTTCAAAACTTGCATTGGCGATCGCGTTTTCAAGCCGGAACACCTTTCCAACGCCGAGTCCGATCGGAATTAAGTACAAGTTATTCTTGAAATCAAGCGCCCAAATCGCCGTTGACTTCAGGTAATAGCCGCCTCCAATTGACGTCGTTACGAAGGGTTGCAATGCACCGGCATTAGTGCCAGGGCGATCTTTGTCGCCGGCGAAATCGTGCTGCCAGGTGACCAACGCCCCGAGCACGCTTCCGGCGCCGAGAGGATGCACTACGATCGCTGCGGCGCCAGCCTGCCACTTTCCCGCTCCCAGAGAGCTGTTCGTAGCTGTCGGGGCGACGAATTGCGGACCAATCGCGACTAAGGTTCTGGCTTCTGGGCTTGTCAAGAGGATCGAATCGAAGATGCTCGCGTCGCCAAGACCCGCGCGATAAAAAGCAGGACCGATCGGCAGCGCAACATCAGGGATAGACCCGCCGCCCGGTAGATCGATTGTGCTGCGGCCAGCGGGAACGGTGGAGACGGGCAGTGTCAGTCGAATGATTTGCCGGCCGGAGACGGCCACACCGCGAAGAAAGAAGGTATTGCTTGATACGCCGGACACGCCATACAGAGTAGGGTCGTAGTTGTTTTGGAAACTCAGTGAGTCCGACGATGAGAGCGGGTTGTTCGCGTCTGCCACATCGTTTGCGGATACTCCGGGCGAACGGCCCGCAGGCGATGTTTGTTGATCCTGAGGTTGATTCCATGCGAGCGATGTCGCGCCCGTGCACAAGAGGACCGCAACAATAATCACGACATTCTTCATGGCGGAGCTTAGATGGCGCGCATCGCTCGATGGTGCAAGAAAACAGTAGGTTCCGATCCTGATGAGGGAAAGACGGGCAGATACTCGGGCAAGTGTGAAGTAATGAGGCTCAGCGGTTCAAAGTGCGTCAAACCCCGGGCTTCTATGAACAAAGTAAGACTGGTCTTGAGCTGTTTCTTGTTTCTCGGGTCGCCTGCCTTCGCCAGGGAAAGCACCGATGTCATTGTGATGGAGAACGGCGATCGGCTGACTGGCGAAATCAAGGGACTGGATGCTGGCGTCCTGTATGTTAGTTTGAACTACGCTGATGGCACGATTTCACTGTCCTGGTCCAAGGTCGCGCGCATTAAAAGTTCGCAACTGTTCATCGTGACGATGGGGGATGGATCCGTTTACGCTGGCAAGTTGGGCACCAGGGAAACAAGCGAGGGGCGCCTGGCGAAGCTTGAAATCGCGCAGACCGCCGCCACCAATGTCGAGCTCGATCCTGGGCAAGTGGTCGGAATCGCTGGGACCTCGGAAAGCATATGGCAACGATTCAATGGAGCCATGTCTCTCGGAATCATTTACGCTAAAGCCAATACCTCTACTCAGTACAATCTCAGCTCTGACATCGAATATTTACGCGAGCGGTGGTCGGCGCAGGGTACCGTCAATTCGACGCTGTCTGCAAACAGGGGAGCCGCCACTGCGACGCACAACCAAGTTAACCTCAGCGCTGTCCGGCTTTTGCCGTGGAAAAACTACTTTTACGCTGGGCTAGCCGATTTTCTTCAGAACTCCGATCAGGGGATTAATTTCCAGACCAGTCTAGGTGCCGGGGTAGGTCGTTATCTCAAGAACACACACCGATTCAGCCTTTCGATCATCGGAGGAGCGGCGTGGCAGTCGACGAACTATCAGGCTGCTTCTGCTGGCATGGCTGAGAGCCCGATGTCAGTAAACCATCAAGACCTGGTTGCAGGCCTGGTGGCGTCCCGTTTGAAGCTCTTCGAGTTCAAGAAGACTAATCTGCAAGTGACCGCCACTCTGTTTCCGGCCATCACCGAAGCTGGGCGAATTCGGTTCAACACAAATGCATCCTACTACGTGAAGTTCTTTGGGAACCTGGCCTGGAATATGTCGTTTTACGGCAACTGGGACAATCGGCCGCCAAATCGCTTGTCGACCAGCGATTATGGAACCAGTTCAGGGATAAGCTGGACATTCGGGTTGAAGTGAGGGCATTCGTGGCGTCGAGCACAAGCATTCAGTCATGGACTGCAGGTAGCGGTGGACCCGTTCGCGACAGGTTATGGTTTGCGTTACGAGCGCCATACCACTCTATTCAGTCCCGCTAGCGCTTAATCGAACCAGTCAGCATTCGCGAGCATCGAGCTGAGACTATGTCTCCGCTCATTTTCCCGGCGGTATTAACCTCGCGAATGTAAACGACACAGCCAGCGTCTGGCCCCCCAGCGCGGTTTTGGGACCGACCAGCCAGAGATAGCGGAAGGAAACGAGACCGACGTTCCGGCCCTTGGCGAAAACCGGCATATCGAATTCGGGCCCTACGCCAAAGAAACGCCCGTCGGTGATCGACAAAAGAGAGGGGATATCCGAACCGCTATCGTGAGTCATCTTCCATTGAGCGCCATAAGCAACACCCACGTTCGCGCCCTTGAGGATCGATCTTCCAAACCCTCCGGAAAGCGTCAGAATGTTTCCGACGGTTATGTCGGCGTTGTTCTTCTTTCTGTTGAAGTCATAGTACATCATCGTCGCCAGGTTCCATTTCTTGGCCGCATCCGGATATAGCGTCGTCCCGAAGTCGAGTTCGTTAACCCACATGTGCTGCCCCGCAGAGCCACCGCCCGTGGGTGCAAAAAACCCATAAGCTGCCGTGACATCGGCTCGTGGAGTATGCCAACCCAGAATTACTGGTTGTGCGAAGATGTCTCCAAAACCGTAGTTGGTAGATCTGTGAAAATTAGCTGCGTCTACGTTCACGACGCCGTTACTGACCCACTCCATGAAAGCTGCGCCATATGTAGCGCCGAGGATCTTGAAAGGCGTAACCACCTCTACCGCCGGCAGCACAAAGAGATTGATATCAGCAGTCAGATTCTTCGCCACTTGATCGCCTTGCGCATTATGGAATGAAATGTCGCTCTCACGAAAGTAGAGCGGAAGCGTGACATACACTCCCGGCCCGGGTAGGGTGCCCGATTGCAGCCCCGCGACGCCCAGCAATTGATCACCGAGGTACTGCGCCCTGAGCGGCAGGCTCAAACACACTGAGATCGTAAGGGCCGCAAGACTGGCAAACGTAAGTCTTCGCCGTAAATGGCGAAACCTTACGCTCTCGCTGCCGTGTGGCCTTTCGATTAATTGATCAAGTACGTGTCGTGCGTGCATGTTTACACCTTTCCACAAAAAGCAGGCGTCGATTCGCCTTGGGAATCAGGACCCGATGGAAGCTATCTCGGCTGTTACTGCAATTCCTTGGGAATGATTTCTATTAGACCCTCGCTGGAGGGTATGAACGGAACGTTGGGGTGAGTTTTCAGTTCCTCGAAAAACTGTAACATCGGCGGTACAGCTAATATACCGATCCAGCCATTGTCTGAGCCGCTGTAACGGCCAGGGGAAGTCTGATTTCCTCCAGTAGGAGCGGCACCGTTGAATGCAATGTCGAACTGCTCGCCTGGATCCCACCAGAGGTCGTAGATGGCTGGTGCTTTAAGAGGTTTGGGCGTGCCAAGCCAAGTATCCTTCGCAGTAAACATAAATTTGAAATTCCTGACTCGAATGCCGCCAAATGACTGACCGGCGAAATAGATCATCGAATCGCGCTTACCTGGTCCTTTGGCCAGAAGCGAGTCGCTGAGATCGATACCGTCGAAGATGATTGGATTCCCGTTATTGTTTCTCCATTCATGCGTCGGTACGGGTTGCCCGATCAATGCCGCGATTGTCGGCCACCAGTCCATGTGTGAGAACATATCCACGTTCACCGTGCCAGGCTTTATGTGACCGGGCCACCATGCGATGGCAGGTACGCGGAAGCCACCCTCAAATACGGTACCCTTCATGCCGCGGAAAGGAGTGTAGCCGGCATCGGGCCACGCGTCCACCCATGCGCCATTGTCAGTCGTCCACACGACCAGTGTGTTCTCCCCGATCCCCGCATCTCGAATTGCCTGTACGATCTGTCCGCTGTTGTCGTCCAGCTCCATCAATGAATCTAGGTAGTTACCGCCGCCTGGCGATTTCCCCTTCCAGCGGGGCGATGGATTGTTGGGGTTATGAACCTTTTCAAAATTCAAGTACATGAAAAACGGACGGGCGTCCGTGGCATGCGCCTTGATGTAGTCAACTGCCTTTGCACGCATGTCGTCATCTGCAGTGGCCAGGTCATCGTAATTGAAATGATCTTTGATGATGTGGGGCGTCTCACCTGTCTTCGCTTCCCACTCCGCGAGGTTGACCTTAGCCCACATAGACATGAACTCTGAATCGTTGCGTGGAAAGTTGGGATGCAATGTCGGGTTGTCGTACGCATAGACACCGGCGTAATAAGGCAGAAAATCGTACATCTCATCGAAGCCGTGGGCGGTGGGGAAATTTTCGGGCCGATCGCCGAGGTGCCATTTTCCAAGTTGCACTGTTGAGTAGCCGCCTTTCTTCAATGCCTCTGCAATCGTCGGGGTCTCTTTTGTGATCCCGTTTGGGTCACCCGGTACCAATACAGACGAGAGGGAGGTGCGAATAGGTATGCGGCCGGTAATGAAGGAAGCCCGCCCCGCGGTGCAACTGGCCTGTCCGTAGTAATTAACAAACCGCATGCCCTCGGCTGCCAGACGGTCCAAGTTTGGGGTCGGGGCACCGCGCATGGCACCTCCCCCATAACTCCCGAGGTCTCCCCAGCCGACGTCATCAGTCATAATCATCACGAAGTTCGGCGCACGTGATGGTGGTTGTGCAGCCAGTACGCCAATAACACCGAATGTAAGAAGTAATAGCGCGGTACCTCGGAACCGCAAACGATGTGGTACAGGACAGTGGGTCATAGTGGGCCTCTTCTGTGATTTAGACTTAAGAGCCGCAAGGCGGATTTAAGATTTACATCGTTTCTGCGGTGAGCCCACTTGCCAAGCAGCGGATCAATTCATCACAACTATGTCGTCAGGCTTCCATGTCTGGCTGAAGAAAGCCTCCGTCGGGCTGTAGAAGCGCAAATAGGCGAACCAGCCCTTGCCCGGAACGGTCTTGATCCAGTTCTTTTCTTTTCCCTTTAGAGTCTGCGGGCCGAAGTAGATGTCCACCGAGCCGTCGGCATTGGAGACAGAGCCGCTGTACTGGCTGACGCTCGGAAATGTTTCGCCGTTTTGTAGCTCTGAGCGGCTCAGAGCGTCATAAACAACTACCGACCAGAATGCTTTGACTGGCACATTTGGCGGCAAATGAAGGCGATAGTTCTTGCCTCCATCCAGGAATGCGCCGGTAGCATCACGGGGCGCCATGAGATATTGCGACCCCGAGCCTACATTTCTCTCCACCATCGCCGGGGAGTTTCCGGTGGCGGCGTAGTTCCATGCAGCGCGATTATCGACGTCGATGTACCCTTTCGCATCCCATGTTGCGCTGCCCCCAACGAATGCCCATTCCCAGCGCCGGTCGGGATAGACTCGCGCCGTTGGATCCCGCGAGGCGAATGTGTTTGCTCGCGCCATGGCCGCGCCGGTACGGGCTGCTTCCGCGAGCAATTGCTTGGTCTCGGCATCCGGCGTGAATGATTTCCCCTTCTCGATCCCGATCGATGCCAGAAGAAAGCGATCTGACGGTGAGATTGCATCGACCGGTTCTTTCGCCACGAACGCGGCGAGACTTTCAAAATACTCATAGGTGTCAGGAAAGATCGTATCGATCGCTTTGCCGGACCCGTTCAGGAAGATCATTGCCGGAGGATGGCTGGCCTCAGCCAGCGGATAAGTTCTAATGGTTCTCATTTGCTCTACGGCATGATCTGGCTTTCCATTCACGAGGAACCCCCGCACGCCGAGCCAGACCCCAAACGTGGGAGATTTGGCCGTGAAATAACCTGAGGGTGCCTCGCCTTCGTAGTCCGGTGGCAACGCCAAAAACTTTCCACCCTTACCCTTGTCGATGCCCGTGGGACCCATGTCGAGCACCGCCTGCTGCCACATGGTGCTAAATCCTCCCAGCAGGCCCGGTGGCGTCTCGACGACTGTTGGGCCATCACGCTTCAGGTCGAGAAACTGCATTCCATAAACGCTCTCCGTATTCGGCGTGAGAAATAGGCTCTGCGCATCCAGCAGCGTTTCCCAGATCAGGAACTTGTTTGCGGAATCGAGCCCAAAGTCGTTGAGACCTTTTTGAACATAGAACATCGACATGATTGTCACGAAGTGCAGATAGGATTCGATCGCACGATTGAATGTACGCAACTGATAGAGCTTGTCCGTAGCTTCAGGAGTTGGGTACCCGTTTTTGAATTCGAAGTCGCCGAAGCGGGTCCTTACGGTTTCGGTGCCGATCCACCCGTGGGCGTCGGCCGTCTTGCCTGGCGTGGGTCGTCTATCCTGAGCTCCAACATGCGGAGCCAGCCTTTCGGAGGCGGCCAGCCAGCCGAGCAGAGCGCCCGCCATCAGCAGAGCCAACGCGGCGAGAATTGTCCGTATTCGCATAGTGTCGGCTCCTTTCGGTGGAACGATTGGGCTGGAGCGCCCGCCGCCCTCACTTCGTCGCATAGATGTCTGGGAGCCTCCACGCTTTTTGCAGCAGAGTTTTTTCCGGGCCGTAAAAACGAAAAAGAACTTCGAAGCCACCATCGGCGCTGGTGGGAACCCAGTTCGATTCCTTGCCGGCTGGGGCCCTCGGCGCGAAGTACACGTCTACCGACCCATTAGGGTTCTTTTGCAGCCCAGGCGTTTGAGACGAGCGGCTTAGCCATCGGGCATTCCGGATGGGGGCATGGGTGGACCGGTCGTAGACCGTCGCTGACCAATACTGAGAGACCGGTACTTTCGCGGGCACTGTGAGCTGATAGGTCTTGGTGCCATCGAGTAGGTGGCCACTCTTGTCCGCGATGGTCAGCAGATAGAACGAACCGGCGGCGGCGCCCAGATGCTTGGGGGTGAAATAAGCATAGGAAAACGTGACGCCACGGACGTCGACCGGGTAAACATCGGGCTTGGCGAAGAACGTCGCCTGCCCCTCAAGCAGTTCACGCGATCCCGGCACTGCCCAGTGGCCGCCTTCATAATAGGGCGATGTAAAAGACGCCTCGTATCGAGCCACGAGCCAGGCGTGTGCTTCACGCGCGGCGCTGTTAAGTACGTCTTGGGTCCTCGAGTCGGGATTGAAGGTCTTCCCCTTCTCTATCCCGATCGACTTGAGTTGATCGATCATCGCCTTGTCCCGCTCCAGCCAGGGCTCCGCCTGCACGATCCTGTTGAGCGACTCGAAGAACCGCAGGTCGTAGGTGATCGTGCTGTCGTACACGATGTCGACCACATCGACGAAGGTCGTTGGCGGCGGTTCGGCCGCCTTTGAGAGCGGATAGAGTTTGATCCGCTTGCCATAGGCGACCGCCTTGGCGACATCGGCCGGGCTCCCAGTCTTAGGAATCGACCGCAGCAGCGCATAGCCTTGGTACGTGTCCGATCGCAAAGGTATGTAGCCTGAAGGCAAATTGTCCTTGTAACCCGGCGGCAGAATGAGATATTTGCCTCCCCGTCCTTTGTCCACGCCCGCCGGTCCGACGTCTTCCAAAGCCGACTGCCAAAGATCCATGACTGTACCGGTGATCGATCCCTCGTCCGCCGGCGGAATCTCAAGCACGACGGGTCCGACACGCTTGGTGTTGAGGAAGGGTGTCAGGTAGATGGAATCAGGGTTCGGAGTCAGGGTCTGGATCTTCCAGTCGGGAAGGCGAGACCAGTAGATGACCTGATTGAAGTCGGCCTTGGCCTCGCGGACCGCAGCCTGGAGCATGAGGTCATAATTGACTGCAGGCATGCCCCAGATGACGGCTTCGATTGCACGATGCTCGATGACATGACGCGCAAGCTCTTCACGGGAAGAGCTTTCCGCATTTGCCCATTGGACTGCGCAGATCAAGGCGATTATTGTTGCGGTTGTTTGGTGCCGTTTTCCACACTGAACGATCACACAATCCTCCTTTCACGCCGATCCTCATTGGTCATTTAGACATCAAAATGCGGAAGGTAGATTTAAGAATGACGAGAACGGATGGCCCTACTAGTCATTTCTGCTTTGGCAAATAGTCCAAGGGCGCGCCTACTGGAATAAGCGGTTCTCTTTTCAGGCTTTCCTCATACGCTTGCACCAAGCGTGCAATGTGAGCGCCAACCCAGGTGTGAACATATGGATAGTCGTAGGGATTGCGCTCTTTGGGGTCCGTGTCAAGATTGATCAAATGCGCGTTGGGAAGCAGGAGTGCCGGATCGGTGAGTGTCTTCTGCTCCACCATAACTAGCTTGAAGTTCCTCCACTTGACGCCGTAAAGCTGATCGCCCAGCCAATACAAGAAGCCGTCGCGGTTAGAGGTTGTTTGTTTCCCCTCGAAGAAGACGCGCTGATCGATACCGTCAATCACGCGGTCCTTCGGAACCTCCAGTCCTGCCCAAAGCAGAAGCGTAGTGAACATGTCCGTGATGTGAACAATCTCGTTGCTCACCTGATTTCGAGGCACATGGCTGGGGTAGCGAATCATCGCGGGCGTCCGAAGCGAGCCTTCCATCCCTGTGAAATACGAACCTTCAAAGTACCCGGCTGTTCCACGCCACGGCGCCAGCTCCTCCGGACCGTTATCGCCTGAAAAGACGACGATGGTGTTATCGGCGACGCCGAGTTGCTTCAGGTAATCGAGCAGTGTCCCAAAATCCGTATCGAGTTCTAATAGGCAGTCTGCCCAATCACCGTGTCCCGTTTTTCCCTTAAACTCGGCGCGCGGTATTGTCGGAAAGTGCATCAACGAGTGATTGAAGTAAAGGAAGAACGGCTTGCCGGCCTCCGTGCTGCGTTTGAGAAAAGCTTTCGCCCGTTTCATGTACTCCAGGTCGATGTCACGACGCACGTCGAGAGTTAGTTGTTCGAGTTCATGCACTGACTCTCCCCGGCGGCCTTCGAGCACACGCGTGATCGGGTCGCGCTTGGAGTCATACCAAGGATCTGCTGGCCACAAGCTTTCGTCATACGACCGCGGAATGCCGTACCATTCGTCGAACCCATGATCGGTTGGCCAGCGCCCGGGCGAATCTCCTATGTGCCACTTGCCGACGATTGCCGTCGCATAGCCCGCATCGGAGAAAATATCTCCCAGTGTCTTTTCCCAACGGACAAGGCCGCTGTGCGAACCGGCGAGTGCAACCGTTTGGTTCCCAGACCGGATGGAATAACGTCCAGTCATCAGCGCGGAGCGGGACGGCGTACATTGCGACTCCGGCGCGAAGTTAACGAGCTTCATTCCTTCCTGGGCAAATGCGTCGATGCGGGTTGTGACAACACCCCGGAATGGGCCGCCGCTGTACGCACTCAATTCTCCCATGCCGAGATTGTCGACAAGAAAGTAGACTACGTTTGGCTTTCGCGTTTGTGCCAAGCCCATGGGTTGAGCCGCAAGAGCAACCAGAATCAACAATGCACAATTGATGGAGTAATGTACCAGGCTTCTTCGAAGAATATGAATCCGTCGTGTCTGCATTGATCCGGTCCCTTTCCGTCGGACAGTCCGTTATCTTCGGAACCCGCCTCGCCTCAGTCCGTGGAAGTTCTGAAATCGCTGGGTCTGAAACTGACCCCGCTGGCGCGCGGCATCGGACTTAGAGAGGCCCTCAAAAGTGCGAGGTTGAATCGACTCGCGGTTCTGTCCGATGTTTTTGTGCGTAACTCCGCTTAGCGGCTGTGTACCTTTACTGTCCTGCTTCGCCTTTTGAACCTTTTGCTGCGCTTGTTGCTTGGCTGCCGTAGGGTCGACAGCGTTCCACCCTCCGTTCACGTACTTGCTCCAGTTGCCGTTCGAATCTTTTCGATACACGTTTCCGTCATTGCCCGCGTAGGTGTAGTTGTTGGTCTTCATGACCGTGCCATTGGCGCCATGAAAACCAGCGCCTTGCCCACCGGAGCCGTTATAGGCGAAAGCTGTACCCCGGCCAGTGGTCACATGTCCGGTCTGCACCCATTGGTCGCCGCGGGAATCCACTGAATGTCCCCATTGCGCATATGCGTTGTGGCCTTGAGATGTAGCCGCGTACCCACCGGTCCACGGATTATACGCGCTCGCAACCGTTCGGCCTCCGTACCAGCCCTGCACGCTCGCCGCGCGCCCGTACCGTCCTGTCGCGGGGTTGTACCAAGCCGCAGAACCGGCCGCGCCATATGGTCCATAGACTGTCCGTCCCCCGAGGAAGCCGCCCGTTGCGGGATTATAAACGAAGCCCGCACCATAAGTAGTGGGCCATGGACAGTAGTAGGGATAAGCCATTCCGGGCCCGAAAGAATAATAGGGAGGGTAGTACCAGCCTGTGCCATAGGCGATGGCTAGACCTGCCGTGAGACCGACGGCGAAGATTCCAAAGTATCCAGCCGTTGTACTGCTCTCAACCGTCGTTGTGGTGGGATTGCTCTGCGTGACGTAAGTGACGTTGTAAACCGGGGAGCTCGGCGGGATCGTATAGATCTCGTTTGGCACCGAGTCCGCCGTTTTCCAAGGTCCATTTGGCGTGGTCGACATAAACCACACGCCTTGGAAGCACAGATAGTAGAGGTCACCATCTTTGATTACCTTGTCCTGAGTATTCTCGGCATATTGCAGAGAAGTCTTTTCGATCGGCTTGAACTGCGGAGCTCCGCTATAATGCACGCCTTCCTGATTCACCTTCGCCTCTGCTTCGGCCTTGTTGACGATAGCCGTCTGCGGAATCTGCGCAAGCATAACCGCGTCGGAAGCCTCAACCGTTCCTGGCACGGAAGCCAGTACGCGAGCCTTTGCTGAGCCCGATGGAATCTTCGCGAACCCCGCGGGAAGGTCGTTCCCTGCATAGCTCCACGGACCCAGGAAGGCTTTAGACCGGAACCAGCGTCCCGAAAACAGCACGTAATATTGCTGCTCCATGTCATCGAGGAATAGATCATTCTCGGTGTTCGCGACATAGAGCAAGTGGGTCCCCGCAATCTTCGAGTAGACCGGCGCACCTTTAATATGGATCAGCTCCGCGGGAATCGTGCTGAAAAAGACCTGAGGTACAACACCCGATGGCGGTGGTGGTGGCACCATTTTCTTTACGTCATCGAAGTTCTGCCCAGCCGGAAGTTTAGACATGTCCTTCGGCAGAGTGAAGGCCGGCGTCCAAGGACCCTTGAGGTCTTGCGCATTCAACCACATTCCTTCAGCGAGAAGATAGTAAAACTTTTTCGACTTCTCGAAGAACAGCTCCCAGTTGGTGTTTACGACAAATTGAAGATCCGTTTTATCGATGGGAGCGAACACACGCTTGCCCTGTACCATGAGGAGAATGGCTGGAGCAGAGCTGTAGAAAATCTCAGGAGGATCGTTCTTGACCTGGACGGGCTTAACCTCCACCTTACTCTGCTGAAGATCGGCCATTACGCGTTCGAGGGAAATCGGCTCGCCGCCGCTTGGCATCAAGGAACGGAAGAGCTGCTCCATAGGCCGTGCGGCATTCGCATCCAGTGAAGGAAACCGAACCTCAGTAGCAGTGATATCCCGAAAGAAAACGGTATGGGTGTCGTGATCAACAAGCGTGCTCGCCTTCAATTCTGCGACTCCCAGGACAGTCTTTTGCCCGCTCGGCGTCAGCGAAAAAGCCATCTTTGCCGACAACCTCTTGTAGTCCTTCCACTCTTCAACCTGCGGCTGATAGTAGATCAATACCGCGCCATTCTTACTTACTTCGCGCGGCCAGCCGAGGTCATGAATTGGCGGACCTGCCGTTTGGCCGAGACACAGTTGATGCGCTATGGCTGTGGTAAGAAAACATGCAACTATCTGCCGTTTCATGGGCTTTAGATTTGGTGAAGGGCGATCGCGAGTTTTTTTTGGAGGAAGAACTGTGGCGAAAGCGTCTTCGCTTATCGTTCTTGCAAATAGAGATGCAAATAGGCGCCCGCCGCGCGGAACCGGACCTTCTCCTTCTTGTCCTCGAAGAGGGGGACAAGCGATTGACGAAGATCTGCTCGCGCCGTGTGGGCTACCAGTTGTGCCGCTGCTGCACGGACAGACCACTCATCGTCAGTCAGCGCTTTCTGCAATAGACTGGTAGCCTGCGGGGTCTTTTCTGTGGCTAGTAGGAGCAGGGCGCTTGCGCGTGGCGAGAGGTCTGGATCGCTAATCAATTCGCTCAGAGCTGACAGCCCCTCGCCGGCTCCGGGGACGGGAACGTAACCCATGCCTTGGCTGACAACGAATATCGCGCCGGATTGAAAGGAGTGGAACTCTCTTTTGAAACCGCGAGCTTGCTTACGCACAAAACTCGAGTTGGCTTTGGTCTTTCCTTCGAACACATCCAACAAAGCCTGGTCGCCTGTGGGATCTTTCAGCGAGTGAAGCGCCTTCGCGGCAGCGAATGCAACCTCAGGAACGTCGTCTTCTTTGAGCGCCTTTTCCAGCGCGCCCTTACTTTCCGGCGATTTCAAATCGGACAAAGCGTTGGCGGCCGCAATTCTCGCTTGAACGTCTTTATCTTCGAGAAAATGCTCCAGCACAGAGATCACGCGTTCCTTCCGCCCGATCATGCTACAAGCGATAATGGCTTGGATTCTTATGTCGGGATCCTTCGCCTCGATCCCTTCTTTCAGAACCGCGCGTGCTTTTTCGGCGTGTGGTGTAAGCTTAGTCTGGCCACGAACCTGCCAGAGTGCAGAAGCCGCAAGGAAAAGTGTAATAAAGCCGAGTAAGCTCTTCATCTTGTCACCTGCTTAGGGGTTCCTCGCTATAAGGCCGGTAAAACTCGTCAGCTCGTTGGGCATCGCCTCCCGATAGTTCGTGCGCCGTATCCAAGAAATTGCGAACGCGATGGGCCCAACCATCAAAAGCTTCGTATGCAGCCGCCCATTTCTGCTGCTTGGAAAAAGTTGCTGAACCAATCTCGGCGCCGGCGCCAAGGTTTTCGCGATCCACCATGGCTGCGATCTGTTCGCCAGTCTCGGAGTCAACCAGCTCCATTTCCACAGCCACTTTTCCAATGTTGATCGTGCGATCAAGCGCATCAGGGTCCTCTGATTTGTCTGCAGCTGGAATCGCCCCGCCGACATCAACTCCGATGATCGCCGAGCGCAGGCGTAGCACGAGCGGACCGGGACGGTCCAAAATTGGGAACGCGCTCGAAACGGCTTTCTCGAGGGCCCTGTGAAAGTATCTGGCCGCCACCCCGCGGCCCTTCTCAGGTAGCTTTGATTCATCGACATTGGACGCGACATACACCTGCACCGGATCGACAATCATGCCAATGTACTTATGGAGGTTCTTTTGTTCGTCCAATTTGACGTAGGTTAGAGCGTTCTGCAACTCCGAGCTTGGTTTGAGACTTGAATAGTCGCTAAGAAATCCTGCGAATTGCTTGTCCAACGGAAACTTCCGGAGTACGATCTTTTCGGTATCGGCGTCAGCACTGGCTGCTGCACCTCCCTCGCTGATTGACGTATGACGGGGGCGGTCGCAACTCACGATCAAACAAATAAGCAGTGCTGTCGCCGCCGGGCAGAGTGCAATGGGGATTCGCAGAGAAATCATGTCATCGCCTTGTTAGGCAGTCTTGCCACTGCCCTGAACACGTAACAGATTGAAGACGTGAAACACTCCGGGAAGTGTCCTGACTCGAATGTACGCAATTTCCCGATCACCGGAGCTACTAACGGTTCCGAGCAGGATGACGTCGCCGTTCTTGACGATGATCTTAATGTCGGAGCCGCTGCCCCAAAAGTATCGCCGCAGATTCATTACCAGGACTGCCCGGGCTGCGGCGCGAATTCGCATATCGAAGCTTCCTAGCGGCAAGACTTCGATATTGTTGACGATGGATCCGACGCCCTCGATATTCTTGACGAGGTTCTGGGCGTCGCCTCGGTTCGTTTGGCGAACTGTCCAGCCGTTGAGGATCACGTCGCTGCCAGCCAGCGCGAACGAGATGAAATCAAAGTCGCTGATGTAAGGCATCATGGCGAGTTGATGGCGGATCTTCTCGTACATCTGTGGAGCGTTTCGGGTCGTATAAGTCCGGACATCCAGCATTGTCCGCCCGGTATCCCCAGCTCGGACGTGGCCAGAATCGATCGGATTTATTTCACTGATCTTTACTTCTGCGTTGTTCACCTTGAGTTCACCGGAAACATTGACTAACTGCCCCACCAGGTCTTTGATCATCTTCTCCTTATTAACATTCAGGATCATGTAGTTGCTCAGCCTCGCCAATACGGGTTCGGAACCGTCCTTGTAGGTTTGCCGGCTGCATGCGATCCGTTGCGCGGTGATGGGACCGAGCATGAGCCTGGCGCAAATGTCGGAATCCACGTAAGCAGTGAACGTGGAGAGTTCCGCTTGTGAAGCGCCAATCCCTGGACTGGCCAACAGCGCCAAAGTTGCAAACAACAAACTTGCCTTCATAAGGATTGTCCTGTTAGTCCGTTTCCCGTCGGACGCGACATTAGAGTTGTCCGGGGCACATGCGATTCTTTTTATGAATGCGCATAGTTCGTCGAAACCACCACTCCGAAACCCGGCGCTCATTTACTCCTCGCCGCTCGCGCTGCGTATTGTTCGGAGGTCATAACACACCGGAAGCCGAGATGATTCGTCCCAGTGTCCGGGTCGCCTTTGCCCCGCGTGCCCACTACGTAACGTGAGCAATATTGATCCGTACAAAGAAATGACCCCCCGCGATGGACTCTCTTGGGTTGATTGGGCTCTGCGGGGTCGTAGGAGCTGTTGGGACCACGAGGATTCCGTGCCACTGGGCCGGCTGCGGCGAGTTCCTTGTAGTAATCCGGCCGGTACCAATCTGTAGTCCACTGCCAAACGTTGCCCGCCATATCGTACAGGCCGTAGCCATTGGGCGGATATTGCGAAACAGCCGCGATTCCGATATTGCCATCTTCGCCTGTGTCGTCGTTTGGAAACTGTCCCTGGTGGGTATTAGCCATCCATTTGCCATTCGGCCGAAATTCGTCGCCCCAAACAAACCGCTTGCCAGCCAAGCCCCCCCGCGCCGCGAACTCCCATTCGGCCTCGGTCGGCAGACGCTTACCGGCCCAGTTTGCGTAAGCAATGGCGTCTTCGTACGCGACATGGACCACTGGATAGTTGTCTTTACGCTTGAGATCACTCTTCGGACCAAGAGGATGTCGCCAGTTCGCGCCATGGATATAGTCCCACCATTGCAAATGATCGTTTAATGACACGGGATGGTTGGGCGGAGAGAACACTACCGATCCGGCGACTAGATTTTCCGCTGGAGCTCCTGGGAAACCCTCCAACCGCGGCCTGCGCTCAGCTACTGTTGTGTACCCAGTCGCTTCGACGAACGTAGTGAACTCTGCGTTCGTAACGTCGTTCTTGTCCATGTAGAAGCCGTCTACATAAACCCGGTGAATGGGGCGTGAGTCAACAGTCGCTTGCATGCCCACGTCGTCGCCGTCGGGCGCGTCATGTGCGCCCATGGAGAATTCGCCCCCCGGGATCCAGACCATTCCCTGCGGCGGCGGCCCTGGAGCAGGCACGGTATTTGTAATCGTAGGCCCAAGCGACCCGCCGGATTGGCCGGGCTCCCTCATGCTTACCAAGCGAGGAGTGGAGCGCTTCGAGGAAACGGCCCAGCTCGTTACGGCAATTAGAACAACACCCGAGAACGCCAACAGAAACTTCCGACTTGACCGCCATTTTTCCGACAGAGTTCGCTGAGATGTCGTGTTGCCCTTCTTCGCCATAGCTGCTCCGCCAGTGTGACGCTGAATTGCAAGGTGCGATTCATTACTTGATGGCCGAACTGGGCTGAAGAAAAAATAACGCCGCCTCGCGAGTTATGTTGTCCAACGGTCCGAAAGATTGTGGTTCGAAACGCTCACGAAAGGCAGGCTTGCATGACACGGGCTATCGTTAGATCATTGCTGTTCATTTGTTGCGTTGGAGTTCTGTTCGCTCAAGAAGGTCCGCCGAGGGCGGATCTGTTTCTAGGCTACTCATTCCTGCGCGCGAACTCTGCTCAAGATATTCCGGCATTTACCGCCAACGGTGGCGCCGGGACTCTGGGCTTAAATTTCAACAATCACATCGGGCTTGAATTCGAGTTCGGTGGTTACCACAACGGAAACATCCACGACATTCAGTTCGATACAACGTACCTGACCTATTTGTTTGGGCCACGTTTTTCACTGGGCCGTTCCAGAAGGATCGACCCGTACATCCATGTACTCTTCGGCGGGGCCCGCATCACCTCAAGCATCTCTGAAAATGGGACGAACCTTCTCGGTACGCCGAGCGCTTCGACGCGGGTCGCAAACTCGCAGAATAACTTTGCAATGGCCGCTGGTGGCGGGCTCGATATCAAGCTGAACCACGCCGTCACGCTCCGGCCGATCCAGCTTGATTACTTGCTTACCCGCTTTGAGGCTCCCAATCTGGCTGACATCACTGGCCCGACTTCGAACCGCAACCAAAATGACCTGAGGTTTGCGACAGGCCTCATGTTCACTTTCGGTGGCAGCCGTGAGACTGCCTCCGCACCGGCTCCGATAGTGCCACCGGCTGCCTCTGTCGCGATGAAGACTTGCCCGGATGGCTCTTCGATTCCAGTAAGCCAGGAGTGTCCGAACCAAAACATGGGGCTGGGCCTGAATGTGAGTCAAGCTGACGTTTGCGCAGGGGCTACGGTTAGGGTCACGCCGGCCGGCACTTTGCCTCCCAGTGCTGTTAACGAATGGAGCATCAATGGTCAGCCGGTCAATCAAGCCCCTGCCTTCGACTTTGGAACCGCGGGCCGTGCTCCAGGGACTTACCGAATTGGTTTAAGAGTGACGGCCCAAGGCTACAATGATGCCGCTGCGGAAACGACGGTCACCGTTCGCGGATACCAACCTCCTTCTGGTTCCCTCCAGGCATCTCCGGCTGAAATCTGGGTCGGCGATAAAGCTCAACTATCGGCCGATTTCAGACCGGGACCCTGCGGAGGGCCGTTGCAGGCGGCCATTTTCACTGCAGCGGAGGGCTCAGTGAACGGCAGCGAGTTTGATTCAACCACCGTCGCTTTCGATCCCTCGAACAACTCCGAGCAACGGAAGACCGTAGCCATCACGGCGAAAGTGTCCGATAGTCAAGGCTCGGGTTCCGCGGACACGCAAATTGTTGTCAAGAAACGCGCCGCTCTTACTGCCCAACGGCTTCCTGATATTGTCTTTCCAGCCAATAGCACGCGTGTAAACAATTGCGGAAAGCGTGTACTTTTGGAAGAGTTGAAGACCTATTCGGATCGCGATTCCACTGGTACCGTCGTTTTGGTCGGCCATCAGAGTGAGGCTGAGAAAGCAGCGGGCCTGGATCTCAAGCGGGCGCTGAATGCAGCTGCAGTCATCAGCGCCGGTAGCGGAATTTGCACCGCATTTCCGGCAGCTCAGATTTTCTTGACGGCTGGGTCAACGGACCAATCTTCGGACTTCCAACCTCATTTCTGTGGAACATCGGCCGAGGGCGGAGAGCGCGCGGGCCAATCTGTTAGCGAGAACGACGACTCGGCGAAACTGCGCCGCGTCGAGGTCTGGTTCGTACCGACGAACGGTAAGCTTCCGCCTTCATCGGTAGAACACAAGGACGCTGCCTCATTAGGAGTGAGTGGTTTGGGTTGCCCGCGCTAGCGAACCGACGGGCCAGTGTGCGCCATTCGTTCCGCGTTCACGCTGGCCCGAGCTTTTCAACCACCGTGAGAATCTGTTCTTTTGTTTCCGGGTTTCTTTTCTGGCAGGTGCTTCTTGGGGCGCCACCAGAAATGATCGGGCCGTTCGGAGGTCCGGCCGCAGTGATACAAGTTGATTCGTTTCATCCTGACACCGTGGTCGCAGCAACCACGAATGCGTTATTGTTCCGATCTACTGACGGAGGGGATTCCTGGGCGCACATTAGCTTTCCCGCGGAACTCCGCGCCACTCTCCACGCCTTCGCTATCGCGCCCAACACCGGCCTCTACGTGGTGGGGCTCGCGAGTGAAACTCGTAATTACTCCGGTATTTATCTCAGCGCGGACGGGGGCGAGACTTGGAGTCCGTCGCCGACGATTATTGGCAAATCGATTTGGTCGATCGCGATCTATCCAGATGATCCGAGAGTAATGGCGGCTGGCGCCGCCGATGGTGTATACCTGACGCGAGACGGCGGAAATCACTGGGCCCGGATATCTCCAGAGTCCAATCTAGCTCTAATGCCGGTTGTCTCGGTGGAATTCGATCCTACCGATTCGCGCGTCATTTATGTCGGGACACCGCATCTGCCTTGGAAAACCACCGACGGCGGCGCAACGTGGAAATCCGCACATAGAGGTATGTTGGACGATTCGGATGTTTTCTCTATTCACGTCGACAGCAGCCGCCCTACTAGGGTTTTTGCAAGCGCTTGTAGCGGAATTTACCGCAGTCCGGACAAGGCTAACGCTTGGACTAAGCTGGTGGGGGCCAGAGATGCGTCCTACCGCACGTATCAAATCACGCAGCATCCAACAGAATCGAACGTGCTCTTTGCCGGGACAACGCACGGACTAATTAGGTCGACCGACGCCGGGGCCACTTGGCGAAAATTGTCATCCTACACGACACGCTGGGTCGCGTTCGATGCGGCTCGCCCAAAACGGATTTATGTTGCTACCGACGAAGCGGGACTCTTACGTAGCGACGACCTCGGCGAACTCCTGCGGCCCATCAATAAGGGCTTTTGTAATCGCCACGTCGTTTCGATGGGAGCCTTGGGAGCAACTCTGTACGCCACGACCTCCGAGGGTTTTGTAAAGGGTGGGATCTTTCGCCGGATCAAAGACAGCCAACGCTGGGAGACCATCGACTCGGACACACCTCGACACGGGCAACAAATTCTCGACATCTCAGCGCTTGAACCTAACCAGCTCTATGTTCTGACTCCAAGAGCTATTCTCTTGTCGTCCGATGCCGGCGAGACGTGGACTAAACTGCCCAGTCCCGCCGACTCTAAACTAACGGGGCTGGTGTCGGTACCCGGCAGCGGGAAGCTTGTGCTAAGCACCCAAACAGCCATCTACTTTAGCGAGAATGGAGGCCGGAGCTGGCAAACCTCCCGAATGCCACAAGCGCAATCCCAGATAAGGTCGCTTGTAGCTTTAGGTTCGAAGTCGATTGCAGCCATTACTCGTTCTGCAATCTTGTTGTCGACCGATGGAAGCAATTACCGGGCAACAGCCCCTTTAGATGCTGATTCAGAAATTTACGGAATCATTCAAGCGGACAACGCTGACTTGCTCGTGGCGACATCTTACGGGTTGAGGCGATCAGCCGATTTTGGTGCAACCTGGCACCCCGTGCCAGGAGTTTTGGATGGCAACACCGTTTCTGCGATTTCCAATCATCCCACGCGTCGAGGCCTGCTGGTCGCTTCTCGTTACGGCACCATTTTCTCTAGCACGGACGACGGCAACACTTGGAGGCCGATCACAAGGAAATCCCTGCCGCCTATTCGGAAACTTGTCATAATACCGGGGATTTCCGACACGCTCTTCGCCATTACTCACGCTCAGGGAATCTTCACTGTTCCTCTAGATTCGCCCCTTTCATTGCACTAATCCGATGCTGGAGTATCCGCTTCACCGGCCCTCGAAGCAATGCTTAAGGAACGATCGCGAGCACAGATGCCGTGTTCAGCGCTTCCATTCGATCGAGCCGGCGAAACGCGATGAGCTGGTATATGAAGTCGATTAGCTGCAGATTTGCTCGCAAACGCACTCCGATACGAGGCCACAATTGTAAATAAACCGATTGTGTATCAATGCCACGCCAGAGATTTTGTCTTAGTCGAGGAGCCAAAGCGCCCCATGAGGTTGACGTGGCGAAGCTTTATACCCACGAGACACGGCATTCCTGCACGATGGGCACTTGAAGCGTCTGACGGGACCGCAGTATATCGCAGAAATCAAGAGTTCCTGGCGCACGTGATGCAAACGAAGACTCTCCAGTTCCTCACCGTCGATGCCTACCTTAATCAGCGGAACTCGTAATGCGGGTCACGGCGTAGTTTAGGCCTTATGGCTTTCGTTCACAACTACGCTTTCGGAGTGACCTGCCGCCGGGACAGAGGCGTCATGGTGAGGCTTCGTGCCGTCGTGTCCGGTGTATACCCTGGTGAGGCGGATCAGTAGATACTGGGCCCGAAAGTCGGAAGACAAGCGTGCCGATAGCGCAATTCCAGCGACTCGTGCCTGGCTTGCGCCGATCTACTCGGGAACTTTCGTGCCGACGTGCAGCTCAGTCCCCGCCAATTCCGCCAAGGCAGCGCGGAGTTCCCGTAGCTTGGGGGGCTTGTTCAACACGCGGTCCACGTGAGGTGGAACGTCGCCCTCGGCGACGAGACGCTGGCCCCAGCCGGTCAGCAGAATCACCGGCGTGGACGGTGAATCGTTCTTGATCGCGCTGGCTACCTTGCGTCCATCGACATAGGGCATGCCGAGATCAGTAATCACAACCGCGAAGCGCTCATCTCGCTCCTCAGCCGCGCGAAAGGCGTCGATGCCCTCCTGCCCACCGTTGGCCGTCACGACGGCGTGGCCATCGGCCTCCAAGGCATCGCGAAGCGACTTGATCAAAAGCGGATCATCATCCACGCTCAAAATGCGCAGACGCGGAGGCATCGCCTCGGGACTCACGGCCTGAACTTGGGTCGAGGTAGATGCGGGCACAGGGAACCGAAGGCGAAACACAGTTCCCTGCCCAACCGCGCTCTCTATTTCGATATCCGCGTTGTGCCGCCGCATCACCCCGTAAACCATCGCAAGTCCGAGGCCGGTACCCCGCTCGCCCTTGGTGGTGAAGAACGGCTCCAAGCAACGGCGGCGGGTCTCCTCGTCCATACCCACGCCTGTGTCCGCCACCTCCACATCTACCTGCGGTTGCGCCGAGCTTTCAGCGGTTTTAGTCCGGATGGTTAGCTTCCCACCCTCCGGCAAGGCGTCCACTGCGTTGAAGACCAGATTGATCAATGCCTCGCGGATCTCGCTTTCGATGCCCGCAACCGCCGGCAGATTCTGCCCCAATTCCGACCGCAATTCGATGACGACACCGCGCTGCTGCGGTATGTCGGACCAACGCGCGCGCGTCAGATCAATGACTTGCTGTGCCAGGACGCTCAAGTCTACCGGCGAGAGGATCAATTCCGGCTCGTGCTGGCGATAGAACTCGCGCATTCGGGCGACGGTGTGCGCCACATCACCGACGGCGCGGCGCGTGGTCTCCAGGTATTCGCGCGCTCGCTTGCTGAGACTGGTATCCTGCTCCAGCAACATTTCCGTATAAATGGCTACGGGCGAAATGGCGTTATTGATGTCGTGCGCGATCCCACTGGCCATTTGCCCCAGCGCGCGAAGCCGCTCCTGTTGCATGACGGTCTGCTGCGTTTGGCGCAAATCATCATAGGCCTGCTGCAGGGCGCTGTGAGTTTCGGCTTGGTGCGCCGCCAGCGCGACATGCTCGCTGAGCTGTTGCAAGAACTCGCATTCGCCACTGCTGAAACTGTTGGGCTGGCGGCGAGAAGCAATCAGGACGCCGAAGACCTGGCTTTCAAACAGCAACGGCGCCGCGACGAACGCCCGGAGTCCGCTGCGCGCCAGGCGCTGTGGAAAGGGGAAGTCCACCTGGCTAACATCCTGTTCGTAAACTAGCTGGCCACGGACGCATTGGGACAGTCCATTTTGGTCGATGCTGATGTGCGCTTGCTGCGCCATGGCTAGTTCCATGGCCAGCGCTTCGCTGCGTACTCCCACGCAATTGACGACGACTTCAGCGGCATGCGGATTGTAGAGGCAGACGCACCCAAAGTCGATCGGCAGGCTGTCTTCCAGGCTGCGAATCACCACTTGGAATATGCTGCGAAGGTCCAGGCGCTCGCCAATGGCGCGCGTAATCTGGCCCAGGAGGTTCAGGCGTTCCAGTTGTGTTTGCAACTTCTGCTCGGCCGTCTTACGGGCGGTAATATCCTGGGAACTGCCAACGAAGCGAATGGGCTTGCCGTCGTCGTTCTTAATGACTTTGCCACTGGCCCACAACCAACGCGGTTCACCCTCCCGTTGCATGATGCGGCACTCGAATTCACATGCCTCGCCTGTTTCAATCGCCAATCGAAGCTTCTGTTCCACACCGGGGCGATCTTCGGGAACGACGTTTTCATAGAACTCGGCGCGAGTCGCGGACTGGTTGAGGTCGACTTCGCCGATAATCTGCTGGTGGCGGCGGGAACGGGTCACCAGTCCGGTGGCCAGATCTAAATCCCACTGACCGATTCCAGCCGCATCCAGCGCCAGATCGACCCGCTCTTCGCTTTGCCGCAGCGCCAGTTCCGTGCGCTTGTGCTGTGCGATTTCCAATTCCAGCTCTTGCGTCCTGATCTGAACGCGCCGGTCCAGTTCATCGTTGGCCTCGCGCAGTTGATCGCGTTTCTTGCGCTGTGACTGGGCCACAAGGCTGATCAACAACGAAAGGCCAACCAAGAGGATCAATCGGCTGGGATCGACGCTGGTTAGCCGGAAGCCGGGAGTTGCCAAAAGCGGGATGCCGACCATCGTGATGACGCAAGCAATCGCGCCGGGGATATAGCCGCCCATCCAGGCCGTAACAAAGATGGCAACCAGGAAGAACAGCGTGTACGGAAAGTCCACATTCTTGGGGACAAACCGAGAGATGACGACTTGGACACAAACCGCCACCAAGAGGGTGGCGAACGGCAGAAGGTACCGGACGACAGGGCTGGGTTGGTTCAGCAGGCTTTCGAATAGACGCGTGACTCTCTTGGGGGCTCCCATGAGTTAGAACTCCAGACGCGCGCCGAGCTGGATTTCACGCCCGGGGGCTGCGGATGTAATCGTTCCAAACGCCGGGGAATCGATCGAGTTCACGGGAACGCCCAGATTAGTGTGATTCAGGGTGTTAAAGAACTCCCCGCGGATTTGCAGGCGCCGCGCCTCGACGGAGCCCCAGGGAAACGATTTGGATAACGCGAGATCGACGTCGTCGACACCGGGCGCGCGCAGGATGTCGCGGCCTGCGCTGCCGTATTGGTGCGTGGACGGAATCGCGAAAGCGGCGGTGTCGAACCAAGCATTGATGGATGGCTGATCCGAAGGCAGCGCGCCCGAGGCAATCCGGTTCGGTCGGCAGTTATTGCCCTGGGCGTTAATGTCCGCGCAGGACATCAGCACGCTGAACGGCGTTCCGCTCTCGGCTGAGAAGATGCCGCTCAATTGCCACCCGCCCAAGGCGGCGTTCAGCAACTCACGGGCGTGGCTGCGCTCGGTTGGAGCACGCCCGAACGGAATTTCCCACACGACGCTTCCGGCGAAGACCTGCGGGCGATCGAAGCTGGAAAGTCCGCGATCCAGGCTGGTGTTGAGCGGGTCCTGTGGATACTGGCCGCTGGCGATAACGGTGTCCGTGCCGTTGCTTTGGTCGTCGATCGACTTGGACCAGGTATATGATCCCAGGAAGTAGAGCCCTCCGGAAAAGCGCTTCTCGATCTTCGATTGCAGTCCGTGATAGATCGAGTGGGCGCTGTTGGAGAGCTCGCGGATCTCGCCCAGTGCCGGGCCGTAAGGCTGCCGCAAGACAGGGTTCGTGGCGCCGGGGAGCGCCGCGTTGATGTTGGATGCCGTTAGCAGCCGGTTGCCGCTGGTGCCGACGTAAGCCACTTCAAACATCAACGAAGGATTCAACGCCCGCTGGACCGTGAAGCTCCAAGTCTGAGAGTACTGATTGCCATCCGTCGGGACAATAGAGCGCTGATTGCCCGTAGGCGCGTTGGGAGAGGGCATCACCAGCTTTGGCAGGACGCTACTCAACGTGTAAGTTGGCGCGGTGAACGGGAACTCGGTGATGTTGCCCAGATAGTAATATGGGACGTTGAACTCATTGCTGTTCAGCGCACCCGCCGCGCCGTAGGGATCGATGAATCCGATGCCGTAGCCGGCGCGAACCACAGTCTTGTCTGTCGGCGAGTAGGCTAGCCCGACTCGCGGCGCGATGTCTTTGTAGTCCGTGTTCACCAGGCGTTCGCTCGTGTCTTGGCCGGCGATCAGCATGGTCCCGGTCGCCGTGTCGAAATTCGACAGGCGGTCGTGCATTTCGCGCGGGTACGGCATGATATCGTAGCGAGCGCCGACGTTGATGGTGAGTTTCGGTGTGACCTTGATGTCATCCTGTGCGAAGAAGCCCGCCCGATAGGAGATCAGTCCCACCAGACCGGGCGGAAACTCGTCCCGCAGAATTTGGTACGGCGCGCCCACCAGGAAGCTGGCAAACGCGTTGCCGCCGGGCGGCCCTGCCGCCGAGCTGGTGGAGAGATTTAAGAACGTGTATAGGCCGCGACCGTAGACCAGATATCCCGTACTACCCATCTCATGCTGGTAGTCGAATCCGAGCCGGATGATCTGCCGCCCCTTTACCCAGGTAATTTTGTCGGTGAAGTTCCATTGCGTTGAGGCGAGACTTAGCGGAGTCAGCAGGCTCCCGCCGACGTTGAACAGCCCAGCCACCACCATGCTCGATAACCCCGAGGTCTGCGGGCTCACATTGACGCCCGGAATCCCGAACCCCTGCGACAGATTTTGCCCGTAATCTTCCTGCGTAAGTGCAGTGGTTTGCCGGTTCAGACCGAGGCGGACTTCGTTCAACAGCGTGGGGCTAATGGTGGACGTGTAGCCGATGCCAGCGTTTTGATTACGCGCGCTGGTGGCACCCGCACCCAGAATCGATCCACCCAAAGGCAGACCAAAGATAGACGGCGTAAATGCGGCTGTATTCTGAAACGACTCGCGTGCAAAGAGAGAGTTGCGCTCCGAAATCTGGTGGTCGACGCGAATGTCGAAAGACTGCAGATCGGAGGTGTCCATGCGCGTCACGGCATAGTTGTTGAACGGCAGCGGATTACCGCCCGCGCCGAATTGGTTCGGTTGCGGAAGCAAGGCTGTAATGTTGACGGCTGCGGGGTCCAGCTTGCTGGCCGGGATGATGTTATTCGAGAATGGCGTACGCGCAAGCGACTGAGAGAACGGATCGTAAATCGGGACTAAGCCCCCCGGGCCACGCAGTGCGGAAAAATTTCCGCTGCGCTCGTCGCTGAGCGGCACGCTCGTGACCATAGGCTGAGCGCTGTGTGTAACGGTGCCCTGGTAATCCGCAAAGAAGAAGGTTTTGTTGTGCCGGATGGGACCGCCCACCGATCCGCCGAATTGGTTGTAGCGCAGCGCATTCTTGGGCTGGCCCGTCTGGTTGGAGAAGAAGTTGGAGGCGTCCAGCATATCGTTGCGAAAGAACTCGAACAGCGATCCGTGCCAATTGTTGGTGCCGGATTTCGACTGCAGATTAATGACGCCGCCCGCCACGTCACCGTACTCGGCGGAGTACGATCCGGCCTGGACCGAGAACTCGCGAACGGCGTCCAGAGGGATGTTGAAGTCGTTCCCGCGGCCCTGGATGGACGAAGTGGTCGAGACGCCATCCACGAGGTACAGGTTGGCTTTCGTCCGCTGCCCATTGATATTTACCGGATTAGGCGACCCCGATTCACCGGGCGCCCCTGGATTGACACCTGCGCTCAGGTCGATAAGCTGCTGCCAGCTTCTTCCATTCAAAGGAATCTCGGAGACCTGTTTACTGACAATGACCTGCGAAACTTCGGCGCTTTCTGTCGAAAGCAACTGGGCTCCGGAAGCCTCCACTTGCACGGAATCGGAGGCGGCCCCGATGTTCAGTGCGAAGTCGACCCTCACGATCTGGTTGACTTCAAGCGTCACCGGTCCGAACAACTCGGTCTCAAAGCCCGGCTTAGTCGCGCTCAACGTGTAGGAACCGGGAATCATCGTCGGCGTGACGTAGAGGCCGTCGCCGTTAGACTCGGTGATGACCTGCGTGCCGTTGTCGTTGGATCGAATGACGACTTTGGCCTGCGGAACGATCGCGCTGGAGGGATCGCGCACTTCGCCTCGAAACACGCCACCCGAGGTCTGTGCGTCGGCGACGCTGACGATCAGCGCGCCGGTAATCAGAACCGTTCTTGCAATCGACAGCCAACGGATCACTGGAACCCTCCCTTGATTTCCGCGGATGTACTACCGCATCTACGCCGGTTTTAGGGCATTCCACTGATCGGCCGGGGGATCAGCATGCTTTAGTCAGCCACGCGGAGTGACGTTTACCGAGCCCCATATGTAAACAAGCGTACTAATAAGAGCAAGTTAAGCGTATAAAGAACCAAGAGAAATCGGCCGATTCATACTGCGTATGTCTTAGGGTGATGCCGGGTATAGCCATTCCCAGTGACAGGGTAAGGGCTAGAAAGGATGAGGACTTGAAAGTCGCGAACCTCACAGATTCCCGGATTTTAATCGTTGACGACCAAACCGACAACCTCCGAGTACTGGCTACGGTGCTCGATTTTGCTGGTTACGCCAACGTCAAGTGTCTCAACGACTCCCGCAATATTCTCCCAATCTTCCGGGAATTCCAGCCCGATTTAATCCTGCTCGACCTCCATATGCCCCACGTGGATGGCCTTGCCGCCATGGATCAGTTGGCTACCGCTATCCCCAGCGACGATTACTTGCCCATCCTGGTGCTTACGGGAGACGGTACGTCTGAAGCCAAGGAGCGAGCGCTCTCGCACGGCGCCCACGACTTTCTCTCCAAGCCGCTCAACCGGACCGAGGTGCAGCTTCGCGTCAAGAATCTTCTCGAGACGCGCCATCTTCATCTCCAGCTCAAGGCTCAAAATGTATCGTTGGAGCAGCAGGTGCGGGAACGTACGGAGCTTGCCGAGGAGCTGGGACGAACCAACCAAAAGCTGCGGGAGACCCAGGCGCACTTGATTCATTCCGAGAAAATGGCGGGGCTGGGCCAACTGGTAGCGGGCATCGCCCACGAGATTAACAATCCATTGGCGTTCGTGATCAACAACATCTTCATCGTGCAGGAGACGTTGGAGAGAGTGGCGGCGGAAGACAAAGAATTGCCGCAAGGAATGCCCTCAAAGGTTGGCAAGATGCAGGCCCGGATCGCCGACGCGCACGCGGGCGCTACCCGGGTGAAGGACCTGGTCACCAAGCTGCGGACTTTCTCCAGGTTGGACGAGGGCACCGTCAAGACCGTCAACATTCACGAAAGTATCGAGTCCGTTCTTCTGTTTCTGCGGCACAAGATGGAAGGCCGGATCGAAGTGGAACGCCACTACGGGGAGGTCGAAATGCTGACCTGCCTCGCCGGCGAATTGAACCAGGTTCTCATGAACATCATTGCCAACGCGATCGATGCGATTGACGGCCCGGGGCGCATTACGCTCGCCACGGGACAGCACAACGGCCACTTCGTGATTCGCGTTCGCGATACCGGCAAGGGAATACCTGAAGAAATCCGCAACAGAATATTCGAGCCGTTTTTCACCACGAAGCCCATCGGGCAGGGTACGGGTCTCGGGCTAGCCATCTCTTACGGGATTGTGAAGGCCCACCAAGGCTCGATGGAATTTTCCAGCCAACCTGGCGAAGGCACGGAGTTCATTCTGAAAATTCCGACTTCGCTGAGGACCAGCGCATGACGGAACAGGCCTATAAGCCAACGGTGCTCGTCGTCGACGATGAACCTCAGATTCTGGAGTCGATCCACGACTTGCTCGAAGACGATTTTGACGTGCTGGCCAGCACCGATACGGCGCAAGCGGTGGAGTTTCTCAAGAACGCGCAGATCGCGGTGATCCTGGCCGACCAGCGGATGCCCAAGCTCACTGGCGGCGAGTTCCTGGCGAAAGCCCGCGAGATATCCGACGCCACGCGGATTCTGATCACGGGTTACGTGGACATCGATGCCTTGATTCGCGCAGTCAACGACGGCCAGATCCATTCTTACGTCCCTAAGCCCTGGGATCCAGCCGACCTCAAGATAACCGTGCTGAGGGCTGCGACCTACGCGAAGGAAATCCGGCAGCGGAAGAGAGCGGCGGAAATCGTGGGTGAGCAACAAAAAGCGCTGGCGCGTTCGGAAGCTGCTTACCGTCAGCAGACAAAAATCCTGCGGTCTGTTCTGGACAGTATGGCTGATGGCGTTTTGGTGGCCGACGACAGTGGGAAAATGGTACTTCTCAACCCAGCTGCCGAGAATATGGTCGGCCCGGGCGCCACGGAGACACCCCGCTCGGAGTGGAGTCAGCACTTCGGGATTTATCGGCCCGGTACAGACACTCTCTATACGCCCGATGAGTTGCCCTTGGCGAGGGCCATGCGTGGCGAGACCGCGGATGGAATTGAGTTGTATGTGCGCAACCAGGCGAAGCCGGAAGGCATGTTCGTCAGCGTCAGCGTGCGGCCGCTCAAGGACGACAGCGGCAACATCAAAGGCGGCGTGGCGGTGGTCCGGGACATCACGCTGGCCAAGTCAGCGGAGGCCATGTTGCGGCAAGCCAAGGAAGAGGCCGAGCGGGCCAATCGCGCCAAAAGCGAATTCCTTTCGCGCATGAGCCACGAGCTGCGCACGCCGCTCAATTCGATCCTGGGCTTTGCACAGCTTCTCGCTCTGGCCGACTTGGGGGTCCAGCACCAGAACAGCGTGCAGCTGATTCTGAAGGGTGGATATCATCTTCTGGAGCTGATCAACGAAGTGCTGGATCTGGCGCGAATTGAAGCGGGCCGGCTCAGTATGTCGCCCGAGCCGGTTCGAATCGAGGATGCTGTCAAGGAGGCACTGGATCTGGTGCGACCGATCGCCAGCCTGCAAAACATCATGCTGAGGGTGGATTTCTCCGCTTACGGAGACCGGTCCGTGCACGCCGATCGCCAGCGTCTCAAGCAGGTCTTGCTGAACCTACTCTCCAACGCCATCAAATTCAATCGCAATAACGGACTGGTTGTGCTGCGGTGCGAAGGGGCCCCCAATCACAGGTTGCGCGTGGAGGTGGCGGACACGGGGCCCGGCATCGACCAAGAAGGGCTGCATAAGCTGTTCATGCCCTTTGAGCGCTTGGGCGCCGATCGGAATGCCGTGAGTGGAACCGGCTTGGGCCTGGCGCTCTCGAAACGCATGATCGAAGCCATGGGTGGAACTTTGGGCGTGGAAAGCACGGTGGGTGTGGGCAGCCGCTTCTCTTTTGAACTCCCGCTCGTGGATCACGCCGAGAAGCAAAGGGAAGAGCGTGACCTGTTCGACGCTCTGAGCACCCTGGGGCAGGTCGGCTCTTCCTACCAGGGAACCATCCTGTACATTGAGGACAATCTCTCCAACGTCCGGCTCATCCAGGAAATCCTGACGCGCTATCCGGGCGTGAAACTCCTGGAAGCCATGCAGGGAAAACTGGGAATCGATCTCGCGAACACGCACGTGCCCGACTGGATTCTTCTGGATTTGCATTTGCCGGATATGCCGGGCGAAGAAGTGCTGCGTGCTTTGCGGCAAGGCCAGCGCACCCAAACGATCCCGGTGACGATTCTGAGCGCGGATGCGACGCCCGGCCAGATCAGTCATCTGAGGGCAGCGGGGGCGCGGGAATACCTCACCAAACCTTTGGACGTGCGACAGCTGATCGCACTGATAGAAGGCACCCTGGGACCCGAGCAGCCAGAGAAACAGCTGCCCCGGGAAGGCGCGAACCAATTTGCCCCCCCAGAGCAGCGAGCCACGTCTCTTCACTGGGCGCCGGAGTCCGTCAGCTTGGCGGAACTCCCAGCGGATTTGCTAGAGCAATTGCGCAGCGCTGTCCGAGATGGGGAAAAAGACCGTCTGGATGAGCTGATCGTGGAGGTGGCGAATCGGGACTCGCGGTCCGCTGTCACCCTAAAGGAGCTTGCGGACAAATACGAATACGACACGCTGACCAATCTTCTCACCGAGGCCGCCCAGTGAAGGAAGAACTCCAGCGGCTCGCCGAGAGCACGGCTGCCAGGGCCGGCGCATCTCCCGCTCCTATAAACGCCGCCGCGAACGCCCAACCTAAGGGCAACATCATGGTGGTGGATGATCAGCCCGCGAACTTGAAATTGTTGGAAGAACTGCTGACGCAGCAGGGCCACTCCGTGCGCTCCTTCCCGCGCGGCCGCCTGGCATTGGACTCAGCCGCACGGAATCTCCCGGATCTAATTCTGCTCGACATCAACATGCCGGAGATGAACGGCTTTGAGGTGTGCAAGCGGCTGAAGGCGGATGAGAAGCTGGCCACCATTCCCGTTTTGTTCTTGAGCGCTCTCAGCGAGACTCGCAACAAGGTAAACGCCTTCCGGTCCGGTGGCGTGGACTATATCACGAAGCCGTTCCAGTTGGAAGAAGTGCGTGCGCGCGTGGAGACGCATCTCCAGCTCCAGCGGGCCCGCCAGGTGGAGCGCGAGCTGCTGGAAAGAACGCTGAACCGGGCCGTGAAAGCTCTGGCCGACCTGGCTCATCTCATGTCGCCGACCTTGACCGAGCGGTCCGCCGCGCTGCGCAGCATGGTGCTCCACGCGGCCGCCGAACTGAGGCTGCCGGACCCCTGGCAATATGAGCTCGCGGCGATGTTATGCCTGATCGGTTGCATTACCTTGCCTTCCGACGCTTTTGCACATGCCTACGTCGGCGAGAACGCTTCTCCCGAAGAGCTGCAGATGTACCGCGCGCACCCGGCCGTCGGCTTCCAACTCCTCTCGCAGATCCCTCGCCTGGAAAACGTGGCTGAGATGATCCGTCTGCAACAGATCGACACGTTGGATTGGACCCAGGACAATGCCGCGGAACGGGGGGCGCTGCTGCTGAGGACCGCGCAAGAGCTGGACCGCCGGACGTTGCGGGGAATTCCGTTTCAGGCCGCCTGCGATCAACTTCGCGGCATTCCCGGCAAATCCGCGGCCCCGCTGCTGGACGCGCTGAAGGATTACTCCCCCTCGCGCGTTCAGTTCGAAGTCAAGCATCTGATGGTGTCGAATTTGTTGCCCGGAATGATTCTGGAAGACGACGTGGTCACCGAGGATGGGAGCCTAAACGTCATTTCCAAGGGCACCACGCTGACGGTAACGTTGGTGGAGCGCGTTCGAAACTTTTCGAGGACCCGCGGCGTGCGCGAGCCGGTGCAGGTGCGGGTGCCGCAAGGCGTGTGCCTGGACGAATCGGAGCGCCTGGCGCGCGCGTAGGCGTGGAGACCAGATGGAACCGGACCATATGACGGACGCCAATGCCAAGAGCCACATTATGGCAGTGGACGACCAGCCGACCAACCTCAAGCTCCTGGAAGACCTGCTGGGCCAGCAAGGCCATTGTGTGCGGTCGTTCCCGCGTGGCCGTCTGGCGCTCGAATCGGCCACCCGGAACCCTCCGGATTTGATCCTGCTCGACATCAATATGCCGGAGATGAGCGGTTTCAAGGTGTGCGAACAACTCAAGTCCAATGCAAGGCTGGCCTCGATTCCGGTCATCTTCCTGAGTGCGCTCAGCGACGCCAGTGACAAGGTGCAGGCTTTCCAATGCGGCGGAGTGGACTATGTCACGAAGCCCTTCCAGGTGGATGAGGTCCGGGCGCGTGTTCAGGCGCATCTGAAAATCCACCAGCTGCAGAAAGAGCTGCAGTTGCACGCCAACCACCTGGAAGAGCTGGTGGCCTTTCGTACTCGCGAACTGGCCGAAACGCAGGCGCGTTTGAAGCTGCTCGACCAGGCCAAGAGCGACTTCTTGAGGCTGATCCATCATGAGTTGCGTTCGCCGTTGAACGGGTTATTAGGCGTCGGTGAACTCGTGTTGGATGAGCTAGGCGCGACGGAAGGCGGAGCGGAACTGCGTGAAATGTTCGATCAGTCCCGCCAGCGGATGCTCACGATCCTGGACGATGCGCTGCTGTTGACGGAAATTGAGGTGGCGAGCAGCAGCTTCTCATCCGAGGCAACGGATCTGGTTTCGACTCTTCACTCGGCGATCAAGGGCGCCGCGGGTTTCGCGCAATCGCGCGGAGTCGCCATCGAACTGGAGCCTGGAGACGATCCCCGCGTCGTTGCTAAACGCGACCTGCTCCAGAAGGCGATTCAAGCGCTGCTTGACACTGCGGTGAAATTCTCGAAAGCAGGTGAAGCAGTGCGGGTGACGTGCCACGCTAGTCAGAATGGCGTTCACCTCTTGATTCGGTGCGGTGGCCGGATTCCCGAATCCGCGATCGCGAACTTCTTCCAAGTGTTTTCCATCGGTGACGCGATCTTTCCCGGTGGGGATCTTGGGTTGGGGCCTCCGGTAGCGCAGCGTATTGTCTCGCTGTTCGGCGGCGCGATCACTGTGCAGAATCTAGAGCCGTCAGGCATTCAGCTCAACATTTCTCTCAAGGCGGCGTAGTAAATCCGAATTCTCCTGCTGTTTGGCGAAAGGTCGTACAAGTCGCCAGTGTTGCCGATGTGTCGGCTCAGACGCTCTGGGTATGGACTAGGACTGACGCGCTGGGTGGAAGCTGCGAAAGGTTGTCCTCAAGGCTGCCGTCGGGTACAGTTTTCAGATAGGCGTGGTGAATGTGGGGGTCGTTGTCGATGACCTGCACATCGGCCTGGGAGCCATCGTCGCCGTGAACAAAGAAACTGTTGGTGCCGGCTTCGATCAGCTGGGCGGCATGCGCCCGCGTGAGGAGCCATGGAGTCCCATCGCCGAGCTGGCCGCCGATGTGGGTGATCCACTCGACTTCGCTGCCGGAGACACGGGCCTTCAAGACGCCGGTGACCCGCCATCGGCCGGGCGGAACGAAATCCGGAAGCGGCGTGGTCCAGACCTCAATGCGCTCGTAAGCCTCGCCGTGGAGGTTGAATCCCCAGTCGGGGAAGGGTGAAGAATCGCCGGTCATGAAGGGCGCGATTACGATGGGCGACTCGACCGAAGTCTGCGCAAGATCGGTCTGTGAATAGCTCTGGAAGAACTGACCGGCGGGCTGATCTGTTCCATTGAACACCTCGCTGAGAGCCACACCGCCGTTGTTGATGATTGCCGACTCCACCACGGCGGGTGCAAACTGGGTGATGTTGTTCTGCACAGGCGTGAGGAGGTTCGTGACGACCGCAATGGTGGCGTCCTGCTGGCTCATGCCGGGATTGTTCATCATGGTTTCTTGGACCTCGGCCGCAACAGCGACGAGGTCGATACCAGTGACGAATTGCTGAATCTGATTCAGCACCATCTGATTGAGGGCCTGGTGACCGGCTTCGACAGCGCCCTTGCCTGTCGGGATGAACCCAATTTGCCGCAAATTCTGACCGTCGATGAGGTGTACGCCTCCCGCCTTCATGTCAGCTACATAGAAAACTTTGCCATCAGGGGATAGCTTGACGTCCTGCGGCATCCCGTGTGGTTCTAGCATCAAGCATCCAATCAGGTTCTGCTGTTGGACATCCACTTTAATGACAGCCATGTCGAACTCGCAGGTGGCGATCAGGTACGTGCCGTCCGCTGAGAAGTCCATATGGTCCACTCCCTTGCATGGAACTGCCAAGGAGTGGAAAAGCCTCATGCTCCTGGCCTCGAGGAAGTTTGCCCGCTGCCGTTGTTCCGCAACTACGATCGCGAACCTTCCATCTGGCGTGTAATACATGTTGTATGGATCAGTGACTGCTATAGTCCCGCTGGGCTTGCCCGTCTCTGGGTCTATGCGCGTCAGACTGTTGCTCTTGTCATTGAGGACCCACAGCGACTTCAGATCATAGGATGGCGTTACATGTTGCGGTTGGTGGCCTACGAGAAACGAGTCGATCACTTGATAGGTCACCGCATCGATTACCGTCACGGAATTGCTCTTGCTATTGGGAGCGTAGATCCTGTGAGGATAGCTCTTGACGACGGGACTTAGGTTGCCCGCGCGATCAGCGGCATAAATGTCGCCGGCATCGAGAATCGGAGGCATGCCGGGAGCACGTTTGAGCGGATCGTGCGCGTAGCGGCCCCGAAGGCGATAGGCGTGTCGCCAGGGCGGTGTATACCTTCTATCGGATGAATGGTGAACATCGCAAGCACGAGCGCACACAATGCGAGGCGAGTTTTGAGACTTTCCATGAACTAACCTCGTTCAAAAAGATGCTCGCACGTTGCCAGCAGGCGCAACATAACGACACTTTCAATTTAGAAACACCGCACGCCCCGTCGGCCTTCACACCTTTCGACCGCTCTGAGGCATGGCAGCTGAATGGATTGATCGTTTTTGTCGGCCTACAAAAAAGACACGCTGCTCGCGCTGCAATGACCCGAAGCTTGGCAAATGCTGCCAGGGACAGAAGATAGGAAGCTTCGAAACCGGTCCCCACGCTGATATCACGTTCGTTCAAAAAGAGATCTGGGCCGTAACCCAGCGGGTCGTGTCCATCAGCTCTGCCTCATTACGCATGATAGGGCAATTCGGTCAACGTGAAGCCTAGTGAATCGCAATGCAAACGCCGGTTCTAACGGATCGAGGCGAGGGACGCCAGCCGGCACTGGGCGAGGTTGGTCTTGTAACTCCGTGTGTACTCCATTAACGGGACTCCAGAGCACAGGATTGCAAACTTTGTGACTTTCTGTCGCCTACGTGTTCCGTCGTTTCCGGTGCCGAACAACAGCCCGATTCCCAGCGCCGCCGCACGGAATTATCTACTTCAATCGATGACCGCGATGGCATTAATCTCGACAAGGCAGCGCGGATCGGTCGCAAGGCCCACAACCTGCACTGTCGTGGTGGCGGGTTTGGCACTGCCGAAATACTCGGCCCACACACGGTTGAGCGCATCCTGATCGGACAGATCTGTCACAAAGCGATTCGCCGTAACGACGTCGGCAAAGTTCGCACCGACGGCAGTCAGACCTCGCTTTAAGTTGTCAAGCGCTGCTCGCGCCTGTCCTTCCATATCCGGCGCCATGTTGTCGAATTCGTCCGGGCGATGTGGGTGATGATGATAGACGGGTGCGGCCGTCACGCCCGCGAGATAAACGGTCGTACCCCCTTGCACCTTGATCGCGGGCGCATAAGGCATCCAGAGATCGGGCGCATCCGGCCAATGCACGTGCTCGATAGTCTTAGGCATTTCCCCCCTCTGACTTGCAGTGACTAATGATATCCCGCTCGTTCAGCTCGATGCTTTTACTCCTGCTCTCTGGACTGCCGCCGGACTAGGAGCTTGCTGAAGAATCCCGGGAAGCAACGCCCCGAATCGCCTCGCGAAGTGGGAGTGAAGATCTTCCTAGCAGGAATCGGCCCGGCAGAGCGAGCCAAAGCGGCTCGGGCCTAGCAATCCGATTGCCGGAGCCTCGGAGAGGTCGATCATGAATCAGACGGGGCATCGGTCCGTGCAGATGGTGAGGCGCTACATCCGGGACGGCTGTTTGTTCAGGGAGAATAGCGCTGGGAAGTTGGAGTAGTAATTCGCGTAGCATGTCCCGCAATGTGATGATTACGGGACGCTATTCCCCATTGGCGAGCGAGAGCCGTTTTGAACACTTGCGAAGCGCCCAGACGGTAGGTTTTTGGGGACACCAGCCGATGGACAGTTCCCTGTCCCACCTGAAGCGCGGCCCGCTATTTCCCGAACTGAGGCGTCCGCCGCAGGAGTGTGACGAAGGCTGCGCAAGAACAGCCGAAACAGAACTAGGTGGCCCCTGCCGGCCGTTCCCGGTAAGGCACGACTCGAGCAGTCCGACGGTTCAGTAGGGTTCAGACTATGGGGAAATTGGGATCGTTGCGGACTTGTTCGGCTTGCCAGAGATGGCGGCGGTCGTGTGTGGTCATGTGCGCCAGGCGGGCGCCCAGGGGCATTTTGACCCACTTGAGAGGCCCCAACGGAGTCTTGGCTCGGGCCAGGTCGAGGCCGTCGGCTTCTTGAATGAGCTCGCCTAGCCGCGCGGTCATGCGGAGGTAATCGGCTACTGCTTTGGCAGCATCAACGTCCGGCGACGGCGCGTAAGCCTTGGCGGACTTGAACTTGCGTTTCGGAGGGGGCTCCTGGCTCTTCACAAACCAACTGCTCAGCCAGCCGTAGCGGAAGGGGCCGTTGCCGATGATCCCTTTGGCACGCGCGGCTGCGATGGAACTAGCGATGATGTCGAAATACTGGTAGCCGAAGTTCAGGTGAGCCAGGTTCTGTGCGATGGACCATTTCCCGGGTTGAGGTCGCCAATTCATCTGCGCGACAGAGAGACCCGCGGTTAGAAATTTGGCTTTCTCGATATTGGCCGTGTTCTCGTCCAGGAGTTTGCTCACCATATCCGCCCTCACTTCCCGGTCATGTGTTTGGGATCGCTGTTATTCTCGCTTCTCACGTATTTTCAGCACGTCGTCCGAGGGTGCAAGATACCTGGCGCTGCGTTGCTTCTAAGGCTTAGTGAACGTCCAGGCGTCCTTCAAGAGTAGACTCGACCTCCAAGTCCCCCCGTCCGGACGCGATGATCCACGCCTAGTATAGACACCGACAATCTGAAAAGGTTCCCACGCGCTCCGACTGGGGAGCCTGTGGGGTGGGGGAATTTTCAACCGGCGATATGGGGATTTTGCACCGGCACAGACACCCATTGCGTAGCGCTAACCGATCCTAGGCGGAGCGTGAAGCGGATGCGCCTGTATTACGCGCCATCTCGGAGAATGGGCTGATTCAGACACTGCGTAGCGTTGCTCCCAGGATACGGCGTTGGAGTAAGCATGGGTGACTTCAACTTTGCCATCATGTAAACCGCTGTGCCGCGTCCGAAGACCAAACCGGGATTCATCCAACCGATGTTACTGGTGCGCACCGAGCGCCTGCAGGAAGGCCCGAACTGGCTCTACGAATTAAAGCTCGACGGATTCCGGGCGATCGCGGCGAAGGCAGATGGCCAAGTGCGCTTGTGGTCGCGGAACGAAAAGGACTTCGGCCCGCGGCATCCGGGCATCGTCACCGCTCTCGCCAACCTTCCGGACAACACCGTCGTCGATGGCGAGATCGTCGCGCTCGACGAATCTGGAAAGCCTTCGTTCAGCGCACTGCAAAACCACGGCTCCTCGCAGGCGGCCATTGTCTACTACGTCTTCGATGTGATGGTGCTGGCCGGCCGGGACCTAAGCGTAGAGAGGCTTGATCGCCGGAGGCAATTGATGGAAGAAAAGGTCCTGCCCTACCTCAGCGAACCCATCCGGCCGTCGCCGGAGTTGCCAGGCACACTTGACGAGTTGGTCCACGCCGTGCGTGTCCAGGGCTTTGAGGGCCTCGTCGCGAAGCGCCGGGACAGCCAGTACGAGCCCGGCCAGCGCTCGGGCGCCTGGGCGAAGATGCGCGTCAATCGGGCTCAGGAATTCGTGATCGGTGGCTACACAGTCGGCGGCCGGACTTTCGACGCGTTGATCTTCGGTTATTACGAAGGGTCGCGGTTGCTCTATGCCGCGCGCACGCGCAGTGGATTTACGCCGGCACTGCGGGAGACGCTCATGCGACGGTTCCAGGGACTTGAGATCAGCGAGTGCCCGTTTGCCAACCTGCCCGAGGCGAAGACTGGCCGTTGGGGTGAAGGTCTGACTGCAGCGAAGATGAAGAATTGCCGGTGGCTGAAGCCGGTGCTGGTGGCGCGGGTCGAGTTTGTGGAGTGGACACCGGATAAGCACCTCAGGCATCCACGGTTCGTTGCGCCTCTGGAAGGCGAAAGGGCCAGTGAGGTTATCCGATCCGTCTCGCTGCCTTGATACGCTCCGTCGGCTGACCCCAAAATTGTCCGGCGGCGCTGATCGCCTCGCTAAAAGCCCCACGAGCTTGACGTAGCTAAGGACAAACTCCGTACAACTGAAGCATCCCATAATGCTCGAACGCTTTCTTGATAGCTACCCGCTTTTCAGGTGGGCACGGCTTAACACGTCTTCAAACTTGCGTCGCCCGCGGGCGCATTCGCGCTCGGGGCCCTTACAGAGCCAGCACTTGCTCAATCAGCTCGGCCTGGAGAACGGGTTCGGCGCGCCCGTCGGGAGTGAGCCGCGTGATGGCCGCACCGTCGGAGTGCAGCACGCTGCCATCCTGCGCCAGATCGAACGCCAATACGTTCCGGGCGATCACTTCGGTCTGGCCACCGGGCGCGCGCCGCGCCAGCTCCCAGGACGACGGTACGCGGCTTTGCGCATCGTCCATTTGGTTTTGGGCCATCTGCGCAATCGCTAGATTCCCATAGATAAACGCCTGCCGCGGGTCAATTCTGCGCTGCAGCTCTCCTTGTTTCGTAACCAGCGGCTGGCCCGTGTACATCATCGAGAAGATGTTGAAGTATTGGAGAACCGCCCGCGCCATGCGAAAGGGAAACAACCCGGCATCCTTCAAGGACCCCAGCAAGCTGGCGTCGGGAATGCCGGATTCGTAGGGCTTCCGGATGTAGTAGAGGCTCCTGTCTTCCGCCTGGCGCGGCTGCAGCAGGTCGCGGCCGGATTCCGAAGCGATCTCTTCCAGGTCCCCCGAATCCACGTCCATTTGTTGAATCGAGCACGGCCCCAGGCCCGCGAAACGGCCGGCGGAGTCGCGCCCGACACCTGCGGTCTGGAATACGATCCGCCGCTTCGGACCGGGAACCCAGCGCGGAAGTTGATCGAAAGAATCCCCCTCCGTTAGCTCCGTGAAGTCCGTCCCACGCACTGGCAGCAGGGCAATGTTGGATTGCATGTTTTTGTGGAATGCGGTGACGGCCAGAGTGACCCCGTCCGAGTGCAGATCCGCATGCCGGATGCGGAAATCGGCCGTGTGAAACAGCCGCGTCTCCACGCCTTGGGCATCCAAAAGGAAAATCCCGCTCACTGCGTCTGTTTCCATGGAGAAAAGCAAATCGCCGTCCGTGCTAGCCGTTAGGCCGGTTAACAGCACCGCCGTCTCGCTTCCAGAATGCGGCTGCTGGGCCCACACACCGCCCATAAACATCGCACCACGACCTTGCGATTTCCACGCGTGGCGTCTCTCCAACGACGCCGTGCGCTCCCGCACCGTGCGTTCGTACTCGCTCTCGATGAGCCGAGTCGTACCGTTCTTGCGCACGTGGAGTTTTCGATTCGACAAGAAGGCGAGCGCCGGCTCGGGCATACATCACACTTCGGCAGTTTCCGACCGTTTCCGCCTAAGGGGAACTGCTGAGTCGATCGTCCGAGCCCTAGAAAGGACGGCCTACGTTCCGTCATCCCGGCTTCACAGACACCTTCACAGACAATCATGGCTGCGAAGTCTCCGATCAAGGCGACGCCTGTGGCGGGCCGCCGGAGAACTCCCAGACGCTCAGACAAACAAGGGATCTTGCGTCAGTGCTAGCTCCTCCTCCTTAACGCCCTCCAGGCCTGCACGAGTTCCTGAATCAGCCGTGGCGCCGGCAGGCGCATCGCATACCGGCACGCGTTATGCGTGGCCTTGTAGAACGTCTCCAGCTCGTGCCGGGGCATGGCTTCGAGCTTCACGCGAAGGGTTTCGAGTTCCGCGCGGGTGAGCTGTTCGACTGAAGGGCTGGTGGACGTTCGGGCCATGCGAAACCACGATATCAGATTCGCCTTATCTTCGCCTATACTAGATCAGTGCCCTCCCGCTCCTGCCTCGTGTCATTCACCGACGCCGAGGGCATCGAGCACTCGGTTCGAGTCCCAGCCGAGAGCCTCTACGAAGCCGCTATCGAAGCCATCGCCGCGTTCCGCCGGAGTGTTCTCGCGGAAATGCCGCTCGGACCGGCCACGCGACTGACGATCCGAGTGATGGCGCCGGAGGAGGAACACACGGTAACAATCGCCAAGGTGCTGTCCTGGCTCGACGGGACCGCAGCCAGTCCGAGCGAAAAGCTGAAGAAGAATCGCCTGCGAGAGCGGCTGAGGATATAAATGTGGTCGAACGCACAGACGCCATAGCCTTGTCTCAAGCGACAGATCGGTGAGTGTCGGGAAGCTACAGAGTTGGCTCGATGGCGGGGCCAAGAGCCCCAACGAGCAAGTCGCGAAGTCGAAGCTGAAGGAGATTTGGGGGAAGTAGGTCAGATCGAGAAATACCCTTACCAAACCGCGGTCCCTTATGAAGCAGCAACGATGCGCTGCACTGTCATCGGAGATACGCTCAATTCGGCCGCGATCCTGCGTACACTCAGACCTTCGCGGTGAAGCCGGCGAGCCTTCTCCAACTTCGCCCCGATTAGCTTCCGGGGTCGTCCAAGGTGCTCGGTCTTGCCTTGGC
>Ga0335085_10000788_pt1 | contig 80108 bp, 76 predicted proteins | sample Lox_Sample_45_FD_206712 | JGI IMG/M metagenome (GOLD analysis project Ga0335085, IMG submission 206712) | Soil microbial communities from Loxahatchee National Wildlife Refuge, Florida, United States - Lox_Sample_4.5 | ecosystem: Environmental > Terrestrial > Soil > Wetlands | place: USA... | reverse complement strand
GGCCGCGGATTCAAACCGGTCATGGGATGGCGGCCCAAATGTACATTGGCACACCCCCCAACGGCACGGAATTAGATTGCCGGCCGATGGTGATTCCGGGCGGCATTGACCTGGCTTTTCGAACTAAAATCACGGGTGATCCAACCGGCAAAGACCAGACGCTCGTTGGGATGGACCGATATCAAATTCACGGAACGGCGTCGGCGGAAAATTACGGCGGGATTGTGCTGCGCGCCGAAAATCCGGATGACTCCCCCACCAATCTGGTGTTAGTTCTCAGCCTGCACATCGTCACCAATGTTTCGACCGCACACTTCCAAGAGCGATTGCAAGCGATCATCGGCCCGCAGAACGGCGCGGTCACCGCCTCGAGCAGCGGCCAGGCGCAGTCGGGAGCGGGTGAGGCTGCAACCGCAGGAACCCCGCCCGGATTTGTCGAGCGGTCCCAAGTGACGGTTCCGGACGACGCGACATCAGCAGGCGATTTGGTCAGGGACGGAAAGTTGCTTTATGAAATGGGCAAACTCGACGAGGCAGAAACGAAATTAGTAGCGGCCCTGGCGTTGGATCCCGGCAATGCCGCGGCACGTTATTACATGAATTTGGTCCAGGCCGCAAAGTCCGGTCAACGGACGGGAATCATTCAAACCCAAGCCGGCCGGAAAGAGATCGTTGACAAACTCAACCGCATCCGCTTCGACCAGGTTATTTACGACGAGCTGCCGTTGTGCGAAGTCATCCGCCAATTGAGCGAGCAGACCAGGTTGCGCGACCCCGAGAAAAAAGGCATCAATTTCCTGATCAATCCCAACCCGGACAACCCCGCCAATATCAATCCCGCCACCGGTTTGCCGGAGGCCGTGACCCCTCCCGCAGCCACGGCCACTCCGCTGGATCAGTTGGTTATCACGCTGAATTTGACCAATGTGAATATGGTTGATTTGCTGGACAAGATCGTGACGGTGGCCGACCACCCCATCAAATATTCGATTGCGGATTCCGGCGTGTTGTTTTCGCGGAAAGGACAACTGTCAACTGCACTTTTGACCCGGACATTCAGAATTGATCCCGAAACCTTTTTTGCCGGGGTGCGGTGGCAGACACATTTTACCGGCACCAATTCTCAGGGAGGAATGGATGCCTTTAAGCGGTTGATTTCCGATGCGGGCGTGGATTTGCAGCAACCCAACAAGTCCGTCTTCTACAACGACCGCTTGCACTTGATTTTCGTACGGGCGACAGAAAAGGATCTGGACGCGATTGAATCCGTCATCGCCAGACTCAACACCACGCCGGCACAAATCCATATCAAGGCCCGATTCATGGAAGTGCCAAGAGAATTCTGGATGGGTTTGGAAAAATACTTTGTTTTGACAAATACGGCCGATGGCAAAACTGTAAGCGTTCTCACTGATCCAAATGCCAGAGTCGCCATGCGCAGCTTAGAGGCGAGCCGTGGCTTTGAAACTCTGGCCGAACCGGAGGTCGTCACAACCAGCGGGCGGCAGACCCGAATTCAAGCGGTCATGACCAAGCAAGATGTGGTTTATGAGGTCGTTGTCGATAAACCCATCGGACCCATAACAGTTTTGGACACAGTGGCGACCGTTTTACCTGACGGGTACACAATCGATTTAAAAACAACGGCAACCGTGACAAATGTAATGGGTCTCGCTGAGCCGACGAATTCCGCCGGTCAAACCACCAACCGTGTGCCCGTTCAACCGCGCGTGCGGGTTTATCAGGCGAGTACAAATGTGAGAATGTGGGATGGTCAGACAATTCTCTTGGGAATTTTACCAGCCAAACCCACCTTAAACGGACGGGGCGGCACAAATCCGACCGAACAGGACAAGTCACTAGTGGTCTTCATCACCGTGACTCTCGTGGACCCGGCGGGAAACCGAGTGCATTCGGACGATGAAATGCCCTTTGCCCAGTCAGGTCCTCCACCGCAGCCGCATTGATCTTCGTCGCGAGTTCGTCACCGGGCTTTAACCGGGCTGTCATTGTAACTTGCTCGGAACCAGCTACGTTGGCGAGCATGGTGCCGCGTATTCTGGTCGTGGATGACGAGGCCGACTTCATCGAATTGGTGAAATTCCGCCTGGCCGGCCTGGGCTGCGAATTTCTCGTGGCCGCCGACGGTATTCAAGCGTTGACCCAGGCACGACAACTCAAACCGGACCTGATTCTGCTCGATATTCTGTTGCCCGACCTCGACGGCCTGTCCGTCTGCGAAATCCTGCGCCGCCAGCCCGCCACCAAAAAAATTCCCGTCATCTTCATGAGCGCGCTTTCCGGCGACGTAACCAAGCGCACCGCGTCAGTGCACGCCGAGGATTTTTTCACCAAACCGCTCGACCTTCCCCGGCTGGAGCGCCGCATCATGGATTTGCTCCACCTCGAACCGGCCGGGAAATGATCCAGTTGGAGTTCAGGCTTCAGCCTGCCCCGAAAATCAAGCTGAAGCTTGAACTCCAACTGCGGCACCGTCCGGGTTCCGCTCGGAGTTCCGCCTTCAGGCGGCACGTGACCGCGTAAACGCGGAACTCCAAACTTCAAATGAGACGCAACTCCAACTCGCTTCGCTTGACATGAGCTCTCTTCATCTTCATTTTTCAGGCCGGTTGAAGGAATTAAATGACCGACAAACTCCCCGATGAGCAACGACATTAAAATCGTTCCCCTCACCCGCAAGGCTTCAGCGGTACATCGCTTCCTGATGGTGAGCTACGGCATTTACCGCGACGACCCGCACTGGGTGGCGCCATTGCTGATGGACCTCAAGAAGGTCTTCACCGATGCGAACCCGCTGTTCCAGCACGCAGAGATGGCGTTGTGGGTAGCCGTGCGCGACGGCCGGGACGTGGGGCGAATCGCCGGCATCCTCGACCGCAACCATAATCAGACGCAAAATGACAGTGCGGCGTTTTTTGGCTTTTTCGAGTGTGAGAATGATGCGGAAGTGAGCCGGCAGTTATTCGACGCTGTGTTTGCCTGGGCGCGGCAAAAAAGAATGCGGCGTCTGCTCGGGCCGATGAATCCGACGACGAATGACGAGTGCGGTCTGCTGGTGGATGGGTTCGATTCGTCGCCGGTGTTCATGATGACCTACAATCCGCGTTACTACCTTGATCTCGTGGCAGCGGCCGGTTTTCGCAAGACGAAGGACTTGCTGGCGTACCATGTTGACGTTGCCCGGGCGCCGCTGGACCGGCTGGGGCGCGTCGCGGAGAAAGTCCGGCGGCGGCATCCGGAATTGACTTTCGTCCCGGTCCGCAACGCGACGCTGGCGCGGGACCTGGTCAAAATCAAAGAAGTCTATAACGCCGCCTGGGAGGCGAACTGGGGATTTGTGCCGATGACCGACGCGGAAGTTGATTTCATGGCGAACCGGTTGAAACCACTGCTGCTGGAAGGGCTCATCTGGGTGGCGGAGACGGCCACGGAGCCGGTGGCGTTCATGTTGGCGTTGCCGGACTACAACATCGCGCTCAAGCCGTTGCGTGGCCGTTTGTGCACACCCAGGCTGCTGGGCTTTCTCCCCTACCTGTTCGGCTGGAAATACCCGCGCTGGTGCCGCACCGTCACCCTGGGCGTGAAGGAGAAATACCGCAATCGCGGCCTGGAAACCGTGATGCTCACGGAAGGTTTCCGGACGGGCCTCAAAGTCGGATTTACGGACTCGGAGGCATCGTGGATTCTGGAGGACAACGTGACGATGTGCCGGCTGATGGAGGTTTTCAGCGGCAAGGTTTACAAGCGATACCGCATCTACGAGCGGGAAGTGCCATGAGCGCTTGAACGGAAATTCCGGTTGAGAATGGTTGTGCCTTCGCCCGTCACCGCGAATCGGTCGGGTGGAATTTGAAAAAGAGGCGATTCGCAAGCGGAATGAGCAAGCCCGCGGTCAGCAACCCCGCTACCACATCCACCACGTAATGGTATCGCCCGTAAACCGTGGCCACACAGAGCAGCACCGCGACCGCAAGATGCGCCCAGCGGATTGGCCGCAGGTACAGGAAGGAGAAATAAACCGTGCAGGCGGCAATCGCAACGTGGCTGCTGGGAAAAGCCGCACCCGGGGTCTCGAAATGATTGTAGATCCAATCCATGATTCGGAAAAAGATACCGCCGGCCACGGAATCCGGAGTGACCGGCGGGGTTGCAGGAATCACATCCGGCGGTAGCGGCGTCGCGACGATGCCGCCGCACACGATGCGCGGGCCGACCACGGGTGTGAATATGTAAATCAGGTAACAAACATAAAACACGAACGAAACTACCGACACGAAATGCGCGAACTGGCGGCGATTGCGCAGCAGCAAGGCCAGACCGACACCGCCAATCATCAAGTAATACGAAAAGTACGCGGCGAGCAGAACCTCGCTCAACCAGCGGGAAGGAAATCGGTTCATCAACTCCAGTCCCGGCTGCCAGCCAAATAACCACTGTTCCAAACGCAGAAAATGCGGATCAAAATAGCCCGCGTAGAACATCTGATTGAGCTGGCCGGTTTCGGAGTAAAACACGGCGTAACCCAAAATTGGATAGCAGTAACGGAGGAAGTCGAGCAGCGGGTTGGCGGGATGGCGGGCCTGAAACTGAATGAGGGAGTGAATCAAGACGAGGCCGGCGCCGTGCCCCAGCAGTAGCACCGGCCAAGACGGTACCCGCGCGCCATGACCGAACAGGATGATGAGCCCAACCAGCGCGATGTAACCCTGCGTCGCGTAGTCAACAAAAACATAGTGGGCAAAGAGCGGGGAATGCCGATTGGCAGAAGCCTGCCGGGCCGGCTTCGTGGTCCCCGCTGGCGCTTTCCGACGATCGTTCATAGCCATCCGTGCTGCCGATACCACGCCAGAGTTTCGGCGAAGCCTGTTTGGAGCCTGGTCGCGCACACCACACCCAGCTCCTGTTGCAAGCGGGTGGGATCACATACCCAGCCGGGTGCGGTCAGTTCAACATATTTTTGCCGACCCAGAACGCTCGGCTTGCCCGTCAGTCGCGAAATCGCGTCCTGGATCACACAGAGCGGCCACAGCGCCGCCCCTGGCAACGGAATTTTCAACGTCCAGGTCTCCATCTGCGAAGCCATTTCGGCCGCCATAGCGTGCGCATTCGTAATTTCGGGCGAAGCGACGTAGAACGTCTTCCCCACCGCCTCGGCCTTTGTCAGACACGCCACCGTCGTTTCCGCGAGGTCCCGGACGAATACCAGGCTCAGCGCGAGCGGACGGCTCCCCACGCGGAGCTGGACATGCGCTTTGGTCGCCTTGAAAAATGGAAGAAGTGCTTCGTCACGCGGGCCGTAAACCGCCGGCGGCCGCAGAATCACGAAATCGGATTTGCACTGCCGCGCTTCCTGCTCGCCGGCGAACTTGCTCTTGCCGTATTCCGAAATCGGATGCGGCGGATCGTCTTCGCGTGCCGGCCGGTCAGAAGTGGCCGGTCCCCCCACCGCCAGGCTGGAAATATGAACAAACCGTTGGATCTGTCCCGGACGTTGGTTCATCGCTTCCACGACGTTGCGGGTGCCGGTGTGGTTGATTTCGTAAAACTCCGGGAGGCGCGACGCCCGGACGCAACCGGCGCAATGAATGACGTGGGTGACATCGCGCAACGCGGCGTCCAGGCTTTGCCGATCGCCGATCGACCCGGGGCAAACAGTGACCTGTGGCAGATGCGCTTCGATGAAACGCTTGTTGCTGGTGGAACGCAGCAGTACCGCCGTGGCCATACCCCGGGCACGGAGGCTGTCCAGGATGTGGCTACCGACGAATCCGCTTGCCCCTGTGAGCAGAACCTTCATTGGCCCGCAGGCGAAGAGCAGTCCACACCTGACGGCGACCGGATTCCGGGCAACGCTTTAGCACGGTTCATAGCAGGCCAAGCGCCCGGCCCACCTTGCCGAGCTTGTCCAACGCGAAATCAATCTGGCTGTCCGAGTGTGTCGCCATCAGGCTGATGCGAATCAATTCGTTACCGGGTTGGACCGCGGGGGGCACCACGGGATTGACGAATACGCCTTCCTCCTGCAACTGTTTGCACACCTTGAAGGCGGTCAGCAGCCCGCGGCAATACACCGGAAGGATCGGCGTTTCAGATGCGCCCAGGTCATAGCCCAGCGAGATCAGCCCTTGCTTCATGCGTTCCGTGTTGCGCCAGAGCTGCGCGATGCGGTCCGGCTCCGAGCGCATAATATCCAGCGCCGCCATGACCGCCGCCACGTTCGCGGGACTCATGCTGCAACTGAAAATGAGCTCCCGTGAGTTGTGCTTGAGATAGTCGATCGTTTTCGCGTCTGACGCAATGAAACCGCCCAGGCTCGCCAGTGACTTGCTGAATGTGCCCATGATCAGTTGCACTTTATCGGTCAGGCCAAAATGGCTGGAAGTCCCCGCCCCTCCTTCACCCAGCACGCCGATCCCGTGGGCGTCATCCACCATCACCGCGGCCCCGTATTGCTTGGCCAGACGGCACACTTCCGGCAGCCGGATGATGTCGCCCTCCATGCTGAACACGCCATCCACGACGATGAGCTTGCCGGCTGCTGGGTCAATTTTCGTGAGCTGGTTTTCCAGCGCCGTCATGTCGTTGTGGGCGAACCGGACGAATTGGCCGTGGCAAAGCTGACATCCGTCAACGATGCTGGCATGGTCGCTCTTGTCGGCGAGGACGAACTCGCCTTTACCAACCAGTGCGCTGATGACACCAAGGTTGACCTGAAAGCCCGTGCTGTAAAGCAGCGCCGCTTCCTTGTGGACCAGCTCGGCCAGCCGGCGCTCGAGTTCCAGGTGGATGTCCAGCGTGCCGTTGAGAAAGCGTGAACCGGCGCAACCGGTGCCGTACCGGGTGACGGCGGTTCTGGCGGCTTCCATGATTTTCGGATGATTCGTCAGCCCGAGGTAGCTGTTCGAACCCAACATCAACACCTTGCGCCCGTTGATGATGACCTCGCTGTCCTGTACGGAAGAAATCGTGCGAAAGTACGGATACAGCCCCATCGCGCGCACCTGTTCTGCGCTCCGGAATTTGCGGACCTTGTTGAACAGCGCCAGTGGCCCGGTTTTGACATTGAGGGGCCGCTTGTTGTGGTTGGCCAGGGGCAGGAAGGACCATTTTCTCCAAAAACGCCCTTCAAACTCCCGCGGAAATTTGTCCAGTTTCTCGCGCCAAAATGATTTCTTGAGCACCCGACCGGGAGAATTCTCGTGCGCTTTGCTCGACTGCGTCGGTGTAAGACGCTCGCCTTTCCTGGCTTCGTTTAGTGTAGGCATCGGTTCTGAGGCCACATTTTGGGCAATCGGCGGCCCGAAACCAAGCAAAAATTCGCGGCCCATTCCAAGGCATTTCCTCAGGTAACGGGGCTGCTACCCGCCGGGGTTCGCTTTGCGGTCGTCCGCCTGGACGCAGGTACTCCCCATGCTTGACGATCCCGTGCGCAACGTCCAATGTTGCTCGCCTCCTGGCCGACCAGGTCGGCGGGAACAATGTAATATGAGCGACGCACACGATTTATTCGACACACTCCGGCTTTTTGATCTCGGAAACGGCCGGCAAGGCCGCTTTTATTCGTTGCCCCAATTGGAAATGTCCGGCGTCGGGCCGGTTTCCCGGCTGCCGGTTTCCATCCGGCTCGTTCTCGAATCCGTGTTGCGCAATTGCGACGGCAAAAAAGTCCATGAAAAGAACGTCAAGGAACTGGCCAACTGGAAGCCGACGGAAACGCGGACGGCAGAAATTCCCTTCATCGTTGCGCGAATCGTGTTGCAGGATTTCACCGGTGTGCCGCTCCTCGTGGATTTAGCGGCGATGCGCTCGGCGGTGCAGCGGCTCGGCAAGAATCCCAAAATCATCGAGCCGCTGGTGCCGGTGGACCTGGTAGTGGACCACTCGGTGCAAGTGGACTTCGCCGGTTCAGCCGACGCGCTGAAAAGAAATCTGGAAATCGAATTCCAACGCAACCGCGAACGTTATCAGTTTTTAAAATGGGGCATGCAGGCGTTCGACACGTTCAAAGTCGTCCCGCCCGGCATCGGCATCGTCCACCAGGTGAATCTCGAATTCCTCGCCAAAGGTGTGCTGTGTGGCGGCGACGCCTCGTCGCCATCCGCGAATTCTGCGACGAAGACGTCGCAGCTACTCTACTTCCCCGACACTCTGGTCGGCACGGATTCGCATACGACGATGATCAACGGGCTGGGCATCGTCGGCTGGGGCGTCGGCGGCATCGAAGCCGAAGCCGGCATGCTCGGCCAGCCGGTTTATTTTCTGACACCGGATGTCGTCGGCGTGCACCTGACCGGCGTCTTGCGCGAAGGCGTCACGGCGACCGACCTTGCGCTGACCGTTACGCAGATGTTGCGCAAGGCGAAAGTGGTCGGGAAGTTCGTGGAGTTTTTTGGACCCGGCGCGGCTGCCTTGCCGGTGGTGGACCGCGCGACCATCGCGAACATGGCGCCCGAATACGGCGCGACGATGGGCTTTTTCCCGATTGACGCCGAGTGCGTGAGTTATCTGCGCGCCACGGGCCGCAGCGAGGAGCACTGCCGCATTTACGAAAATTATTACCGGGCGCAAGGTTTGTTCGGCATTCCGAAGCAAGGCGACATTGCCTATTCGCAGGAATTGGAACTCGATCTGGGCGCGGTGTTGCCCAGTGTTGCCGGGCCCAAACGCCCACAGGACCGCATCGAATTGCCGAAGTTGAAGGAGAGTTTTATCAGCACCTTCAGCAAACCGGTCACGGAAAACGGATTCGGCATGAGGCCGGAAGAATTCAGTACGACCAGGGCCGAAATTTCGATGAACGGTCGTGGCCGGGCGACGCTCGGCCATGGCTCGGTTTTGATTGCGGCGATCACGAGTTGCACGAACACGAGCAACCCCAGCGTCATGCTCGCCGCCGGGTTGCTTGCGAAGAAGGCTGTCGAACGCGGACTCGGGGTAAACCCGGCCGTCAAGGCGTCGCTCGCGCCCGGTTCGCGCGTGGTCAGTGATTACCTCAACCGGACCGGTTTGCAGCCGTATCTCGACCAACTGGGCTTCAACCTCGTCGGCTACGGTTGCACCACGTGTATTGGCAACTCCGGTCCTCTGGCCGCGCCGGTCGAGGAGGCTATTCACAAACACAACCTGGTCGCCGCATCGGTGCTTTCCGGCAATCGCAACTTCGAAGCCCGCGTGCATCAAAGCATCAAGGCGAACTTCCTCATGTCACCGCCGCTCGTCGTCGCGTTCGCGCTCGCCGGGCGTGTGGACATTGACCTGGTCCACGAACCGCTCGGCACCGGGAAAGATGGCCGGCCCGTTTTGCTGAAAGACATCTGGCCCAGCCTGCGCGAAATCCGTGATCTCATGCAGACGGCGTTACAGCCGGAAGTCTTCCGGAAACTTTACCGGGATTTTGCCGCGCAAAATCCGAAATGGAACGAAATTCCGTCCAGTGCCGGCAACGTGTACGAATGGGACCGGAAATCCACCTATATCCAGGAACCGCCCTTCTTCGAGAATTTTTCGATGCAGCCGGGTCGCATCGCCGAAATCAAAGGCGCGCGCGCGCTGGCAATCTTCGGCGACAGCGTCACGACCGACCATATTTCGCCGGCGGGTTCCATCAAAAAAACGTCGCCTGCGGGGAAATACCTCATCGAAAACGGCGTCGAACCGGGCGATTTCAACAGCTACGGCTCACGCCGCGGCAACGACCGCGTGATGACGCGCGGCACTTTCGCCAATGTGCGCATCAAAAACCTGATGGTGCCCGGTGTTGAAGGCGGCGTGACCAGCTTTTATGGTGGTGGCGACGCCTCGTCGCAGTCCGGCGGCGAAGGCGCCGCCGCCACAATTTCTATTTACGACGCGGCGATGAAATATCAGCAGGCCGGCATTCCGCTGGTGGTCATTGCCGGCCAGGAATACGGCACCGGTTCGTCCCGCGATTGGGCGGCCAAGGGCACGAACCTGCTCGGCGTAAAAGCCGTCGTCGCGCAAAGTTTTGAACGCATCCATCGCAGCAACCTGGTCGGCATGGGGGTCTTGCCGCTCCAATTCAAGGAAGGCACCACGGCGCAGAGCTTGAAACTCGACGGCACGGAGACTTACGACATCGTCGGCCTCGGGGCGAATCTCAAGCCACAACAGGACCTCACCCTCAAAATCATCCGACGCAATGGCGGCATTGAGAATGTGCCGGTGCATTGTCGCATCGATACGCCCATTGAAATTGATTACTACCAGCACGGCGGCATTTTGCCTTACGTCCTGCGGCAATTGGTCGCGAAAGCATAAATCGGAGCGCCGGTCTCCGACCCGGCGCGATAACGAAATACTGCAAAACTCGCCGGGCCGGAGGCCGGCGCTCCACGGACGCACCTACGGTTTTACTTCAACCCCACCCCTCGCTTCCGGACCCGGTGCCCGTCCGAATACAAGGTTCGTTGATCGTTGCACTTAAATCGCTTCCTGGGCGCAAATAAGAAAGACTTGAATTTGCAAGTCATCTTGTTGATAATGTGCACAATCTCCAGTGGCTATGATGGAAGTCAAAGTCCAGTGCGATTGCGGTCAGAAGTACAAGTTCGACGTGGAACCCGTTAACGGTCGGATGCCGTTTACTGTCGCCTGCCCGATTTGCGGCGCCGACGGGACGGCCAAGGCGAATGCGATTCTGCGCGAAACGATCGTCTATCAGATCCCCGCGCCGACGTCTCCGACGCCTCCGCCACCACCGCCGGTGCTGGAGCCGACGAGAGTGCGCATTGGCGGTTCCGCCGCCGCGCCTGCAAGTTCCACGCCTCCACCCATCAGCCCGCTGGGTACGCCGGCGCCGCTGGCGCGACCGATGTCTCCCCTGGCACGTCAAGCCACCGCTGGCGCTCCCGCCAAATCGGACCGCAAATCGAGCTTTCCCATGGGTCTGCTCGGCGCACTGATCGGTGCTTCGGCGGGCGCGGTCATCTATTTCGCCATCTTCAAGATCACCGGCCCATTCTTCCTGCTGAGATACGTTCTGGCTCTCGGTGTCGGCGGATTGACCGGGTGGCTGGCGAACCTGTTAGGCAGGGGCGAAGGCAGCAAGGAGCTGGGAGGTTTGGCCGCGTTGTTCACGGTCATTGGCATTCTGGCGGCACAATACATTTTGACACTGCAAAAGTGGCACTCGAACGAAGATCTGAACAACGTCAACCAGGTCATCCAGGATGGCGGATACGCCGCCAGCGTGAAGCAGGCTAAAGAAGTCGTTAAAGCCATCCCCACCGGTGCCGATGCCGAAATCCGGATGTATATCGCCAAACAACAGACCGAGGAAGGGCAACCTCCCAAACCGGAATCAATCACCAACGACGAGGTGAAGGAATTTCGCAACAGTGAATTGACCAATTATTTGGACCTCGCCAGCGGGAAGCTGACCAAGGAAGCATTTTGGGCGAAAAACGGATTTGATCCGAAAGCGGCGAAGAAAATCCTGGATACGGAGGAAAGCGCTGAAAGTGGTCTGGCCATTGTCGTAGCCATATTCAAAGCCGGGATAATTTCAATGATCGTGGGCGCCGGTGTGGCTTTCAAATTGAGCACCAACGCACAGTGATGGCATTACGCAGCCGCGGGCTTCACGACCGCGACCACCAGCGCGTCCGGCTCGAGATATTTTTGCGCGACCGCCTTGATTTGTTCGAGCGTGACCGCTTCGTATTTCGCGTCATCCAGCTCCGCCCGCTGATAACCGAGCCCGTAAAGTTCGTCGAGCGCAGTCGCGGAGGCCAGATGCCCCAGTTCCTGCCGCGCGATTTTTTTCTGGCCGATGATTTTGGCCTTGCCCCGCTTGAGTTCCTCAGCCGTCAGACCTTCGGTGCGCAGTAACTCGGCTTCTTTGAGCAATTCCGCTTCGACCTGCGCGGCCTTGGACGGTTCGGTGCCGGTGTAAAACGCGAAGTAGCCGGGAACGAGGCCGGCAAAATTCTGTGCGCCCGCGTAATACGCCAGTCCGAGCTGCTCCCGGATGCGCAGGAACAGCCGTGAACCAAGGTCGCTGCACGATTCCTGAATCAACTCCAACGCGTAACGGTCGTCGTCGCGCATCGTCGTGCCGGGAAAACCGATGACGAGCACCGCCTGTTTTTTGTCGCGGGTTTCTTCGACCCGCCTGGCAGCGCCGGCATCTTGCCGGCGGTTTGACTGAGCTGCATTGCGGTCAGCCGGCAGGATGCCGGCACTCCCGGTGGCCGGTTTCCAATTCGCAAACGCCTTTTCGACGGCGGCTTTCACGTCCGCCGTTTTCACGTCGCCGTAAATCGCGAGCACGCAATTGTTCGGCACGGCGTACTTCTGGTGAAATGATTTCAGGCCGTCGGCGGTAATTTTTTGTACTGATCCCTCTGTGCCCAACGAATCAAGCCCATAACCGATGTTGCCAAACATCGCCCGCCGCATGGCCAGGCTGGCGCTCTTGAGCAAATCGTCCTTGCGCGCGTGGATGTCGGCAATCTGCACTTCGCGTTCGCGCTCCAGCTCACTGGCGGGAAACGTCGGGTTCAGCAAAACGTCGGCGAGCAAATCCATGCCGACGGCGAAATCGCTGCTTAATACCTCAACGTTCACGCCGAAGCTGTTGTTGCCGCCATAACTGTCAATGCTGCCGCCCACAGACTCAATTTCCGTGGCAATTTTTTCGGCACTGCGGGTTTTCGTGCCTTTGAGCAGCATTTTGGCGAGCAACATCGTGGCGCCATTGTTCTCCGTGGTTTCGGCCAGCACTCCGCCCTGGAACACGGCGCGGAACTCGACAAACGGCAGGCGATAGTCTTCCTTCACGAGCAAACGCAGACCACCCGGCAATTCGATTTTCTGGATGGGCTGTGGCGGCGACGCCTTGTCGCCTTCGCTTTTTGCGGCGAGGGCGACGCGGCCACCTTCGGACAACAGCGCGTAAAGCGTGCGATTCTCGGCCGTCAGATATTCGCGGGCGACGCGTTGGACGTCGGTGTGCGAGACACGTTTAACGGCGGCGAGATAACGTTCGGAGAAATTCAAATCGTTCGCTGCCAGCCAGTTGCCGCCGAGATTTTGCGCCTGCCCTTCCATCGTTTTGCGCGCGGCGAGCGTCGCGGCAATGAATTGTTTCGCCGCCTTCTGTATTTCATGGGCGGAAACCGACAGCGACTTGATTTTTTCGATTTCGGCCAGCATGGCGTCACGCGCGGCCTCAAACTTGTCGGCGTCAACGATGGCGCTCATGCCAAATAAACCGGGATTGCCGGGACTGTAAGTCCACGCATCCACGTGATGCACCAGACCCTGCTTTTCGCGGACGTGCTGGAAGAGGCGCGAACTGCGGCCGCTGCCCAGCAGCACGGCCAGCACATCCAGCACCGGCACATCGGGATGGCGGATTTCAGGAATGTGCCACGCAAAATGGAAATGGCCGAGTTCAATGGGCGCTTCTTCGACGATCTCGCGCGACGCGGTCTGCTTCGGCTCCGTCGGCAAAACCATCGGTGGCAGTGGCTTCGCTTTCGCCTTTTCGTAAGCGGTTTTGATTTGCGCGAGGACCTCCCCGTTTTTCACGTCACCGGCGACGACATAGAACACGTTGTTCGATGCGTATTTTTCCCGGTAATAACCGTGAATGTCGTCGGGCTTGAGCTCGTTAAAAATATCCGGGTAGCCGATGATGGTGAAGCGATACGGGCTTTTGGTGTAAGCGACTTCGAACAGGCGGCGGCTCGCGCGCCGGCCCGGATCATCCTGGCCCATGTCCATTTCGCGGCGGATGACATCCATCTCTTTGGCGAGTTCGTCCGGCGGCAACGTCGCGTTCTGCATGATGTCGCAAAGAATATCTATTGCCGTGCGCGCGCCGGTGTTCGGCACGTCAATGTGATATACCGTGCGGTCGAAGCTGGTGTAGGCGTTCATGTAACCGCCGGCTTCCTGCACTTCCTGGTCAATGCGGCTGCCGGGACGCGTGGTCGTGCCCTTGAAAAGCATGTGTTCGAGCACGTGCGACAGGCCGGCGCCGAGCCAGCGGCCTTCGTGGATGCTGCCCGTCATGGCCCACGCCTGGGCCGAAACGACGGGCGCGCTATGGTCTTCGCGCACGATAATCGTGAGACCGTTGTCCAGTGTGGTCAGTCTGACGCCGGGAGGTAACGAAGCGATTTCGTCAGTTGAAAGCGGTTTTGTCATCACGGTTGCACGGTAAAGTATTCAGGAATCGGTTTTGGGCAAATCAATTCGTTGCGGGCCGGATAACCTCATATATTATGACGTTGAAATGGATGGCGGAACGATTGCAGATGGGTGCACCAAGCTACGTGAATCATCTCTTGTATCGCCGGCGGAATACAGGTAAGGACGAAGTGTAATATGACAATATCAAGAACTGACCCAATAAAAGAACTGACCCAATTATAAGTGCTCATGGTGTCTGCTTTCCTTTCTTTGTTTGAGTTGATTACCAAACATTGTGGATCCGTACCGCACACGCGGTGCAATCCACGTTCCCGGAGAGCAGACACCTTCGCTGGCTTCACCGCCAGCCATACTGTCTAGGCGCGTTTTATGCTAATGTGACTGAAAATCCTATGGAAATATTTAGGCATGTGCCGCCAAAAATCCGGTTCATTTTCGCGCCTATGAAGTTCCTCCTCACCATGGGCGGTTCCATGATGCTGGCATTGGCATCTGCTCGGGCTTCCACCAGCGCGTCCGGGGCATACCCTGCGACGTTTGATGAATTTCTGAAGCAAAATGCGGCGAACGAGAAGAGCCACGAGGTTATCCGGACGCTGGTAATACTGCTGATTGGGATATTGGCAGCCATTTGGCTTCTGAAACGGTGGCTGCTGCCGCGTTAGCATGGACCATGAGTGATGCGCCTAACACATCAGGAGCCCCTGTGAGGGTTGTCAAGAGGGTGCGGGGATTTTTTTAAGGTTTCATTAGAGAACCAGCCGTTGAGCCGCAGCAGCCCGTCCTTGCGGCGTGTGCTTAGCACCTTGAACTTCACCACGGGGGGTGACTATCTACCCAGCCTTTCCCAATGGCTCCTGTCTTTGCTCTTGCAGAGCTACGAGAACGCGTGCAGCCTTGGAACGTCAGGCAACGATTGCAGGCAACGAAAACTAACATGACCCGTTGGCTTCCGGCCACAGCGAGCATTCTATGCTGCGTGGTGGTTTTCATGGATAAAGCGGGCGCTTCCACCAATGCGCCCGGTCGCATTGACCGCACCGTCCTCAAAGAGCCAACGTATCAATCCACGCCGAAGTATTCTTTGATTATCCTGGGCACCGGCGGTGATGTGAAAGTGTGGATGGTCGAGGATGGCAAACGATTGTTCGTTGACCAGAATGCCAATGGAGATCTGACCGATGACGGACCGGCCATCGAGCCGAGCAACATCCGCGACATTGGCGCGAACCGGTGGGACTTCGAATATCTCCTGGACGCCATCACACCGACCAACGGGTCACGACATACGAATTTTGTTTTGCGACGCTGGAATTACGACGGAAAAGAAGATAGCTACGGATTATCGCTTTCTGTCGGCGGCCAAATGCCCATGTATGCCGGCTGGTTCGGCACGTTTTGGTCCACGAACTGTGAGTCGGCCCCGGTCGTACACTTCGGCGGGCCTTTCACACCGAGGTTGCTGCGGAGGAGTGAATTTACAATTGGCGAGTCGCAACAGCGGTTAAGCTTGTGTTTCATTAATCCCGGGTCGGGCCCCGGCGCGGAGTCGCGGCTCAGTATTGACGCATTGCCCGCTTTTGTGGTCCCACAGTTGACGATCGAATGGCCGACGGCCAGTGGCAGCGCGCCGCTGCGGACCTCCCACGCACTGACCCAGCGGTGTTGTTATTGGGAGTTCTATACCACCCAGTTTGAAGTGCCGAAAGGCGCGGTGGCTGGCAAGGCGAAGGTGTTCGTTAGTTTTCCCGTCGGCGGGAAACCGATCGAGCTGACGACGACGGAAATGGTCGAGCCCGTAGCGGAGTCAAATTCAACGCGCTGACGATATGTGCGATAGGTGGACATGAGAACGTCGCCTAAAACGACAATTGCCAAAACATTTTCGATGAGCCACAAATCAAAGCCAGCCAAAGAGCAAAAGACCAACATCGCCCCACTGCTCTCTGTCCGAAGAGGAGCGAAGGCGATTGAATTTTACCGGGCGGCATTTGGAGCCGCCGAGTTATTTCGCATCGAGGACGACAAAGGTGAGGTAGTTGCCCGATTGGCGGTGGATGGAGCGGAATTCTGGCTCGCCGATGAATCTCCACAACACTTCAACTTCAGCCCGGAATCCCTGGGAGGCGGTACGGTGCGGATGATTCTGACTGTCGATGACCCGGACGCGGTGTTTGCGCAGGCCGTCGCGGCCGGAGCGACGGTAGTCTCGCAGGTCACCAACCAACATGGATGGCGTATTGGGCGCGTCGTCGATCCATTTGGTCACCATTGGGAGATCGCCAAGCCCTTGGCCAGGCAAGCTTGAAGATGGAAAACCGCATTCACCGCCGGAGTGTCCGCCGGAGTGAACGCGCCCAGAAGCGCATCGTTCAACCTTGTCGTCTAACCACTTCGTTCCGCAGGCCGTAAGCCGCAAGTCCCAGTAAGTCCCAACTTCGCTCTTGCCGGGCCGCGCCGAAACGGGCAGATTTCAACGTCGGGTTATGAGATTATTTGCGTATGAATGACACGCTGGTTGTTCTGTTAACCTACCTTGCCCAATCGTTTGGCAGCCTTGGTTGTGCCATCATAACCCTGTCGTTGGGCATTCGCCTCGCCCTGCTTCCGCTGACCCTCAAGCTCGCCCGGCGCGCGCGCCGGAACCAGGAGTTGATGCGTGCGCTCCAGCCCGAAATCGAACAGTTGAAGAAACGGTTTGCGAAGAAGCCCGAGCGCCTGTTCGAAGAAATGGGCAAGTTGTATCGCAAACATGATTGCCGTCCATTCGATGTTCCAACCCTGATCGGGGGTTTTATCCAGTTCCCGATTTTCGCGATGCTTTACAGTTGCATCCGGAATTCGCTCGGTTCAAGCAGTGCCTTTTTGTGGATTAAAAACCTGGCGTTGCCGGACTTTTACCTGACGCTGGCGGTCCTCTTTTTGACGGGATTGTCCGCCTGGCTGCTGCCCTCCGCCCCGGCGCAAGTGCAGAGCACACTGATTGTCGTTCAATTGATTGTGACATTTTTGGTTGTATGGAAACTGGCCGCAGGGTTGAGCTTGTATTGGGTATCGTCGGGTGCGGTGAGTCTTTTTCAGACGCTGTGGCTGCGTTATCGCAACCAGACCGGTTCAAGAGTGGCCTGACTTCGGATTTTCAGGCGGCTCTGATGAGCGGCATAACTCAGGATGTCTCCAGTCCGGGATCCGGTTTGCCCACGATCCGGCAGCGGATTTGAGATGCCGGCGACGAGCAGTTTGACCGCCCGCCCGGCGGTGTGATGATTTCAGCGGTCTTCTGTCCAAATGAATGTGAAAACTCTGGAATGCGCGATCTCCCGGCGGCGAGCTTTCACCTTGATTGAGTTGCTGGTGGTCATCGCCATCATCGCCGTTCTCGCGGCGATGTTGTTGCCGGCCCTGGAAAAGGCCCGAGCCAGCGCGCGAACCACCCAATGCGTCAACAACATGAAGCAATTGACGTTGTGCTGGGTAACGTATGCGAATGATAACGACGATCAACTGGTCCGGAATTGGATACGGTTGAGCGATTATTCTTCCGCGCAGGAATCATGGGTCGCGGGCCATGAACAGATTCTCGAGATGGCGACCAATGTGGCGTGCATCCAGACTGGCCGGCTTTATGCCTACAACCAATCACCGGCGATTTACCGGTGTCCGAGCGTGACCGGCATGGCGCCGGTGGGGGTGCCCACGGACTTGCTGGTCAGGACCGTCTCCATGAACGGGCGAATGGGCGAGGCCATTCCGGGTGATATTTCGGTGGACGGCGCGGTGGAAGATACTTCCTGGGTTTTCGGCAGCGATTATCCGCCAATCCGGAAGTTTTCGGAGATCAAAAGTCCGCCGCCGACCGATGCGCTCGTTTTTGTGGATGAAAGCTTGAACACAGTGGATGATTGTTTTTTCGCCATCCAACTTGGTTACGGCGTTGCCAAATGGCAAAACTCTCCGACGGCCCGGCATGTCAACGGGGCCACGTTGTCGTTTGCCGATGGCCACGCCGAACGCTGGTCCTGGCTGGGAATCAGCGGCGAGCAGATGAAAGACGACCCGGTGGGTGAAAATCAGGCGACTGACCTGGCAAAAATGCAGAACGTCATCGGGCAATAGTGTGAAGTTAATGCCTTTCCATTCGCGGTCGCTCCTTTGACGGGAGCAAAAGGGGTGAGTAAACTCCCGGCGCGCTGCCGACAACCGTGCCCGCCATCGCCAAGTAACATCCAGCGGAGTTTGTGGCGGGCTAAACTATCACGGCTTCGCGCATGGCGCGGGTTGAAGGAACAGGTATTTCCTTGCCCGCTTCGCGCAAATCTTCGACCTCTTGCCGAACCAGCGCGCAGAGTTGGGCATAAGTTTCTTCCTCTGTCGTGCCATGACAAACGCCCCCCCACGGAAACAAATCCGGGCAATAACCAACATACAATTTGTCTTCGTCACTCCAGAGTACGAATTTTAAATAGCGGTCTTCGACTTTCATTTCGTTACCTCTCGGATGGCGTTGCGAACCTGCTTTTCCTGATAATGATGCGCATCATCACCGTCCTGACCACTCAAGATGACTGCGCCCGAGTATTTCGGATGTCGGAATTTCCGATGGGAACCTTTGCCGCCCGGTATTAACGCAAACCCAGCGCGCTCCAAATCCGAAACCGGCTGGCGAATTTTTCGCGGCATTCATATAGCTCAATACCACCGACCAGAGCCGTCGTCAACTTTGCGCTTCTGGTTTTGATTCAAGTCCGAGGTGATTTTCATTCGCCGAATTTCGCGGATTTGCTAACCTCAACGGCGCATGGCGTTTGAATTCACATTTCTGGGCAGCGGCACGTCGCAGGGTGTGCCCGTCATCGGCAAGGAATATCCGCCGGAATTTCTGGCCAATCCCAAAAACCACCGGACGCGGCCTTCCATTTATGTGGCCACGGAAAAGATCAAACTGGTGGTGGACACCACGCCGGAATTCCGCGTGCAATGTTTGCGCGAAAACATCCTCTGGCTCGACGCGGTGATTTTCACCCACGCCCATGCCGACCACATCATGGGCCTGGACGATTGCCGCCGTTTTTGCGACGTGCGCGAGGGCACGCTGCCCGTCTATGCCAACGCAGAAACGATGACGGCGCTCAAGCGGGTTTTTCTGTATGCCTTCGACGGGCGGCCGATTCCCAAGGGTTACTTCCGGCCGGAACCGCACTTGATTGACGGACCGTTCACGCTCGGCGACCTGGAGATTGTTCCCCTGCCCTTGCCGCACGGTTCGATGACGACGAATGGCTATCTGTTCGTGCAAAACGGCAAACGGCGGCTCGCGTATTTGAGCGACTGCAAGGAAATTCCCGCCGAGGCCATCGAAAAAGTCCGGGGCGTTGAAATCGCCGTGCTCGACGCGCTGCGGCCCAAGCCGCACCCGACGCACATGTGCCTCGACGAGGCGCTGACCGCCGCCCGACGCATCGGCGCGCCGCGCACGTTTTTCACCCACCTCACCCACGATTACGACCACGACCCGGCGCAAGCGGAATTGCCATCCGGGGTCGCGCTCGCGTATGATGGCCTCAAGGTGACGGGCCAAGCTGCTTAATTTTCCAACGTTTCGGCCCTTCGCCGGTCAAATGACCGACGCATGAAATTGTTATTGATTCGATTTGCGGCACTGGGTTTGGCGCTGGCGCCCTGCCCGGTGCGTGCGGGCGGCGACGAGGTCGTGGTGATTTACAACACACGCGTGCCGGAATCCAGGGGCGTCGCGGAATATTACGCCCGGATGCGGCAGGTGCCGGAAAAGCAAATCTACGGTTTTGCGCTGACCCCCAGTGAAGAAATGTCGCGCGCCGAATTTCGCGATTCGCTGCAAAACCCGCTGCTGGAAAAGCTGGAGTCGGACGGTTTGTGGAAGTTCGCCCGGAAGGTGGTTACCGGCACGAACGGGTTGATGCATGTGGAGTACCGCGTGGCCAACTCCAGAATCCGTTACGCGGTCCTGTGCTACGGCGTGCCCTTGAAGATTGCGGCCGACCCCAACCTGCACGAGCTGGCTGCCGACGACATGCGGCCGGAATTCCGCCGGAACGAAGCCGCCGTGGATTCCGAACTGGCCTGGTTGCCGTTGAGCAAAAACGACCTGACGCTGTCCGGCCCGCTGGGAAACTGGGACTATGGCGCCACCAACACGGCACTGCTCGATCCCACCAACGGCATTTTGCTGGTTGCGCGGCTCGACGGGCCGTCGCCGGAAATTGCGCGCGGGCTGGTGGACAAGGCGCTGGCGGCGGAACACGACGGGTTGTGGGGCCGCGCCTATTTCGACGAACGCAACATCAGCGATCCCGGTTACATCCAGGGCGACGAATGGATTTCGGCCGCGGCGAAGATCAGCCGCGGGATCGGGCTGGAAACGACCGTGGATGAAAAGTCCAGCACGTTCCCGGCGGATTTTCCGATGAGCCAGATTGCGATTTACGCCGGGTGGTACGCCAACGACGCCGACGGCCCGTTTGCGTTGCCCAGGGTTGAATTCATGCCCGGCGCGTTTGCGTATCATCTGCATTCGTTCAGCGCGGCAACGCTGCGCAGCACGACCCAGAACTGGTGCGGCCCGCTGCTGGCCAAGGGTGCGACCTGCACGATGGGTTGCGTGTACGAACCTTATTTGTCCTTCACCCCGAACGTGGCCGCGTTTCTGGCGCGATTCGCCAATGGGTTTACCTTCGGCGAGGCGGCCTGGGCGTCACAGCCCGTCTTGTCCTGGCAGACGACGGTTATCGGCGACCCGCTCTACTGTCCCTACGGCAAACCCTTCGGGGAGTTGCACGCCGAACTGGCGCGCACCCATAATCCCCTCATCGAATGGTCCTTTTTGCGGCTCGCGGATTCGGAGCTTGCCCGGGGCGGGGCGGCGATGCGAGTGGCGAACTTCATTGACAACCTTCCCGCCACCACCAACAGTGCCGTACTCACCGAAAAACTCGCCGACATTTACGAAAGCGAAGGCAAACCGTTTTCGGCCATTGACGCTTACGAACTCGCTCTCACCCGCCATCCTTCGCCGGAACAACGCATCCGCATCCGCCTGGCGCTCGGCGACAGACTGGTCGCCGCCGGACGCGAAAACGACGCCGTCGATAATTACCGGCGTCTCCTCGCCGAATCGCCGGACTACCCTGGCAAACCGTCCGTTGAGGCCAAAATGGGGGCGCTCGAACAAAAGCTCGCCAACACGAACAGCGCGGCGAAAAATGAAACGGGGGCGAGATAATTCTCCAGGCCGGTTCTGGTGAAGGCCGGCTTGCTTTTTTTGGTTTACAACTCAACCCTGTCCTCATGGCGACGTTTTACGACACGCACGCGCACCTCGATTTTCCGGATTATGAAAAGGACCTGCCCGAGGTCATTGCCCGCGCGCAGGCCGCCGGCATCGCCAAAATCATTTCTATCGGCACGAGCCTGAGCAGCAGCGAACGAGCCATACGGCTGGCCGAACGATTTCCGAACGTGTTCGCTGCCGTGGGCTGGCATCCGTCCGAAGCACTGAAAGCGCCGGCCGACCTGCGCCCGGCGCTGCGTGAATTCGCCAGACATCCCAAGGTGGTTGCCATCGGGGAGATCGGCCTGGACTACCATCATCTGCCCGGTTCGCAAGGTGGCACCGCCGCGGACGACCTGCACTACAAACAAAAGCAGGCCGACCTCTTCCGGCAACAGCTGGAAGTGGCTGTCGCATCCGGGTTGAATTGTGTCATTCACCAGCGGGACGCTTTCGACGACACGCTCGCACAAATGAAATCTTTTGCGGGTGAGATCCGCGGAGTATTCCATTGCTTCGGCGAGAATGCCGACCGGATGCGCCAGGTTCTGGCCATTGGCTCGTTGGTCAGCTTCACCGGGATTGTCACGTTCAAGAATGGCCAGAACGTGCGCGATACCGTAGCCGCCACGCCGCTGGATAAATTCATGGTGGAAACCGATTGCCCGTATCTTGCCCCCGCGCCTTATCGCGGCAAACGCTGCGAACCGGCTTATGTGAAGGAGATTTCCGAACTCGTCGCCCGGGTCAAGAACTGTTCGCTCGACGAATTGAGCGCGGCGACTTGCAGGACGGCAACGGAGTTTTTTCCGAAGCTCTAACGGCGCCGTGTCCAGTCACCGCGGAGCTGCCACTGAGACCGGTGACCGCAGCCCGGTCCGTTCAAGCGACACCTGTGGAGCGCTGCTGCCGAAGCAAACGGTGCACTTCCAAACCCCGCGGTATCGGTTTTTAGCCTGAATCGATCGGGTTCTGCCCGCAGAAAGTTATTTGCACACTCCCACCCCGCTGGCATCGAACCTGCGTTATCCAGTGCCGGTAACTGGCCACGAAACGAACGATCGGCAAACTTTTGCAATGCAGGAACGCAAATTTTTATGAAAATAAGCGCTCTGATGGCACTGGCCGCCCTGGCAATCCTGTCAACCTCCTGCGCGACCACGCCGCCACCGCAGTCGTCTCACAACCCCGATAATGGCGCGGTGGTTATTGGCTCCTTGGACCGCAAAGCCAGCCAGTTGCTCCAGCCGGCCGCCACTCTCCAGCAGGGCAACGATACGGTGCTGGCCAGCGCAATGAAACTGTCCGGGCATCAAACCACTGATGTGACTCCGGGGAAGACCGACGAATCCCTGATGGGCCTGCAGTACCGCATTCGGGGCACGCCGTGGATTGTCGAGTTGCGGGGTCTAGGATTTGACCACGCTGTCTCTGTTCAAGACAGTGGCGTCTTCAATCCGGGAGGATTGATTACCTTCACCCAATACTTTTGACGGAGTCGGCGGGTTAAACGGACTGATTGTCCTGCCGGTCTCGTCGCTGCCGGCCGCGGCCGCCTTTCTTGATTGAGCGCCCGAGCCCGACTTCCGATAATCGGCTTCACGATGGCAGAGGAACTGCAATTGCGCATTCACGGAGACGTGTCACTGCCGACATTGATTTATCTGCCCGGCTTGCACGGTGATTGGACCCTGATTGGCGGCTTTCGCCAGGCGCTGGCCGGGCGCGCGCGTTTTGTGGAAGTGACTTATCCCCGCACGCTGCGCTGGTCGCTGGACGATTATGCGGAGGCAATTGAAACCGCGCTCGAACAACATGGCGTGAGCCGTGGCTGGCTGCTCGGCGAATCGTACGGTTCCCAGCCTGTGTGGGCGCTGGCCGGTCGGCGGAAATTTGCGGCGCAAGGCGTGATCCTGGCAGGCGGTTTTGTGAAACATCCGATGCGCTGGGCGGTGCGCCTGGCAGAAAAAACCACCGGCAGAATCTCGAACGCGTTTTTCGTCTGGGCGGTCTTCAATTACGCAAAGATTGCGCGGTTTCGATATCGCCGCTCGCCGGAGGTGCTGCGCACGGTTGACGAATTTGTCGCGCGCCGGGTGGAAGGGTTGGACCGCCGCTCGGCGCAGCATCGCCTGCATTTGATCGCCGAAAACGATCCGCGCCACATTGCCAGCCGGATGGAGCTGCCGGTTTTTGGTTTGACCGGCTGGCTGGATCCGATTGTGCCGTGGCCGTGGGTGCGGCGCTGGCTGCGCAAGAACTGCCCGACCCTGCGCGATTACAAAGTCCTGCAGGGAGCGGACCACAATGTTCTGAGCACGGCGCCAGGGGAATCGGCGGAGCAGGTGCTGAGATGGATTTACGATTTATGATTTTTGCTTTATGATTTCGCCGAGAAGGATGATGGTTGAAACCAATCATCAATCGTACATCATAAACCAAATGACAAAGCAGCAAGTTCTCGATCTATATTTCCTGGATGCGCGGCACAAATTAATTGAAGTCGCCGCTTTCCTTGACCGCGCAGAGCGCGCGCCGGGAAAGGGTGACTTCAGGCTGGAAGCTTTCCGCGCCGCGCTCGGCAAACTGAACGGCAAGCAAAAGGAAAAAGCCCGCCTGGTTTTGCTCGCTTTAAGTGACCCAACGAAGGAGCCGATTGCCGTCGCGGCCGGCAAAACCGCCTGCGGGGCCGGGCCGGGCCGGAACGGCTAGCCTTCAACGCCCAACCCGGACCATCAACCTTCATGCGCTACATCGAGCCTCACGCCCACATGGTCAGCCGGGTCACGGACGATTATGAACGCATGACGCTCGCCGGTTGCGAAGCGGTCTGCGAGCCGGCGTTCTGGGCGGGTTTCGACCGGAGTTCCGCCGCGGGGTTTTACGATTATTTCTGCCAGCTCACCGAGCACGAGCCGAAGCGCGCGGCGAGGCTCGGCCTGAAACATTTCTGCTGGCTGTGCATCAACCCCAAGGAAGCCGAAGATGTGAAGCTGGCCGGAGAAGTGATTGCGTTGATCCCAAAGTTTCTTAACCGGCCCAATGTGCTCGGCATCGGTGAGATCGGTTTAAACAAGAACTCACGGAACGAACTGAAAGTCCTGGAAATGCAGGTGGACCTGGCTGCGTGGCACAACCAGTTGATTCTGGTCCACACGCCACACCTGGAAGACAAACTGAAAGGCACGCGCCTGATTCTGGACGTGTTGAAGAACGACAAGCGCATCCGGCCCGAACACGTCATTATTGATCACGTGGAGGAACACACGGTGGGGCTGGTGCTGGACGCCGGCCATTGGGCGGGCATGACGCTTTATCCTGAGACCAAATGCTCGCCGGCGCGCGCCATTGATATTCTGGAAACCTGCGGGGACGAACGCGTGTGGCTGAACAGCGCGTGCGATTGGGGCGTGAGCGATCCGTTGGCGGTGCCGAAAACCGCGCTGGAAATGAAGAAACGCGGGCACCTGGCTGCGGCGATTGACAAAATCATTTTCCAGAACCCAAAAAAATTCCTCGGCCAGTGTTCGAAATTCAAGCTTTAGTCAGTGAAATCAGTGATTGGTTAAATGAGCAACTGGTCAAGTTCGCACTCAACTCATCACTCATTTAACCCGTTTAACGAGTCACTCCCTTTGCCGCTCAAAACGCCCAGATGATTCCCGCGGAACTGACCGGCATGAACTGGTTATTGCCGATATATTGCAATTCCACCGCCGCTCCCGGGCCACCACCGATGTAGCCAGCCGTTCCCGTCGTTGTGACGGTCTGTGCAGAAGCCTGGGAAGTAAAAACACCACCCGTGCTGACGTTGTTGACGACCGCGGCAAGTTTGGTGCCGTCCGCCGACGATGCAATCGAACTCCAGGCTCTGGCGGGTGCATTTAGCTGTTGCACCCAGGTGACCCCAAAGTTGCTTGATGTATAAATCCCGCCGTTGTTGACCACGGCCACAAGCTTGCTGCCATCGGAAGATGAACTGAGGCAAGTCCAATTTGTGCTGGAGGCGCCACCCTGCGGCGTCCAGCTCGCGCCAGCGTTCGTTGAAGTATAGATTCCTCCGCCCCCCACAGCCGCCGCCAATTTATTGCCATCGGCGGATGAGGTCACGGAAACCCAATTGGCTGTTGGCGCGGTGGAACCGCCGGATGCAGCAATCGTCCCGCCGCTGATGGCGGCAACCGCTTTGCTGCCATCTGCCGAACAAGCCACGGAAATCCAGTTGGCAGACCCGGTTGTTATCGCCGTCCAGGTTGAGCCTGAATTGGTTGAGGAATAAACGGCACCACCGTTCACCGCCGCAAATAATTTGGTGCCATCGGCGGAGGAAGCCACGGAAGTCCAATTGGCCGTACCGAAGCCAGTCGAGATCCAGCTTGTGCCCGAATTCGTGTAAATAAAACCGCCGAAAACCGCCGCTACCAGCTTGCTGCCATCTGCCGACGAAGCAATGGAACGGACTTGAGCGGGAGGCAAGCCGCTATTAGCGGTCCAGGTTGCGCCTGAATTAATTGAAGTAACGATTCCGTTCACACCCGCCACCGCCGCCAAGCGGGTGCCATCCGCCGACGAAGCGATGCCAAACCAGGTATTGGCGGAGTCGACCATTGACCAAAGCGAATTGGCAAAGCTGGTGAAATTCCCGACGATAGATTGTCCCGCATTTTGTGCAATCTGCCAGCCGCCAATGCCTGCCCCGGAAATGCGAACGATGTCGCCTGCGCCGGGCGATGGCGGGAGCGTTAGGGTCACTAATTGAGTGCTGGTCAGGAGGTAACCCGTATCCCTAACCGCCTGGATGGCCGTGCCATTGGTTGGCAACCAACCTACCAGACCGTTGCCGAAGAAACTACCGACAAAACTGTTGCCGAAATTGGTGAAGAGATTGACGCCGCTGTAAAAATTCGTGCCCGTAAAGAGGCCGGGACCGCGGAAAACATTGGACCCGGTGAAGACCTGGTTGGTGTTGAGCAATGGCACATTGGTTGAAAGGCGCGCGTCCGCCACTGTGCCGATCGTAATTTGGGAGCCGTTCAAATTCGTGAGACTGACGCCGTTGCCGCTGAACCCACCGTTGAAACTGTTGGTCGGGCCACTGAAAATATTGAAACCAGTGAAGAGATTCGTGCCGATAAATGTCTGGTTGCTGTTCACAAACGCAGTGTTCGCGGGCAACTGGCTGTCGGCCAGAATTCCCGTCAGGTTGGCCACGTTCACGTTGGTGACCGCGGCGCCATTGCCGCTGAACGCGCCGTTGAAATTGTTCGCGGGATTGGGGAAATTGACCGCGCCCGAGTAGGTGCCGCTAAGTTGCGCGGACGGCAAAATCCCGATCAACTGGGCCGCCGGCAAGGTGCCAGATAAATTGCTCGCCGTGTTGGCGAAGATGGCATACGGGACCGGCAGCACGTGTTGCCGGGGGACCAGCACGGTAAATGCGCTGGCGCTGCCGTTGGTCCGCACGCCGATGTCCAGCCAGCGGTCGGCACCGGTGAAAACGCCCGGCCCGAAATCCAGGTTGACCGTGAACAGTCCATTGCTCGCGCCGGTCGGGGAATTGGTCAGCACAGGGCTGACGACGTTGCCATTGGTTACCGCATCGTAAATCGTAAACCGCAAATCATAATTGCCGGTCGCCGGGTTGCCGGCGTCATTAAGCCGGCCCTGGTACACGAACGCAGTGCCCTGGGCGTCGCACGTCGAAAGTTGAGTGTCGAGGGTTGAGAGCAAGCACAGCGGAAAAAATAAGCACCAGAAAAAGCGCGCACCAGCATATTGACTGCGGGCGGCCGCGCAAAACAGCAGTGAAATCATACGGCGTTTCACAAGGTCGCCTATTTTAAACCACGACTGCCCTCAGTTCAATCTCGAAGCGCAGAAAATTGCGCCCGGACCGTCCGATTGACTGGCAAAGGGCACAACCTCCATGATTTCACACGCGGTCTTGCCCGCGTTCACAACGCATTCATAGCCACCCCCGGCCGGGAGAAAAGGAATCTTGCCGGTTGGAAATGAAGAACATTCCTGGCGCATCCGGCGCGATGTGCAGCGTGGCATTAGCATCCGCTGCGCATCAAACACAGACCAACGGGACGGAACGCGGCAGACGCACCACAACCGTGCCGGCGATTTTGTCGTGCCAGCCTTGTTTGTCCCGGTCCCAGGCAATCCACAGGAATCCCAGGAGAAGCACAACTACGGAAAATGCCGCGCCCAACGCGCGCACCAGTGCTGCCAGAAATGTCACGGATTGGCCGTCGCTGCGCACGACGTGTAACTTGAGCACAATTCCGCCGACCGTTGTCCCCCTCCAGGCCCACAAACCCGCAAAGTAAGCCAGGGCGACAATAAAGAAGACCGGCGGTCCATGCACAAACGCCAGTAAAAACCGGAGCGGGCCGTGCACAATCCCCGCGATAAAAGCGATAACCACTATGTCCAGAAATGCCGCGCCGATGCGTTCCCAGAAGCTCGCTCTTGGATAAGACAACAGCTCCGGCAGGGCCGGGGGTACGGCCGGCGCGGCGGTTTGGAGGGGCACGGAGACCGATGGTGGAGTTTCCGGAGTGCCCGGCGCCGCAGGGGCGCCAGCAGGAGGGAGAACCGGGCTGGCGGGCGGAGTGCCCGCTATCGGCGCGGCGGCCACGGCGGCCATTGCCGCTGGCGATCCATATGTCGGCGACGCGCCATACGCGGTCGGCGGCGTGGCTGGTTTGTCGGGTATTTCCCGGCGTCGGCCGCTGAACAGGGCCATGACCGCCGCGCCCAACGCCCACATCCCGGCCAGGAAATAGACGATAAACCCGAGGACCGGCACGAAATACAGAATTGTGATCAGGATCCAGCCCAGCAAAAACGCCGCCAGCGGCTTTTGTACCGCCGTGAGGTTCAAATGCCCGCCGATTTGACGGCCAAAGTATTCCAGCAAGCCAACCTTTCCGATCATGCCTGCGCACATCACCGCGATGAGCACAAAGGGAATGACGAAAACACCAACGCCCGTGGCCAGGAGAATCAACAATACGAGTGGTAGCAGGATCTTGGTCAGCAAGCCCATTAATACTGTGGTGACGGGACGACGTGTAATCTCGTCCACGCAGGCCTGGACCGGTCGTGGAACGGCGATGGCGATCAACAGGTAAACCAGAAGAATCACACCGTTGATGGCCCAAAGCCAGCCCAACTGTGGCGCGAGCGGGCGCAATTTGAATGCGCAATGCTCCAGCCAGTCCCCCAGCCAACTGAAGCCGGGCAACCCCACGACTTGTCCGTGCACCTCGCATCCTGCGCCGCGTTCCACCGCCCCGCCCACCGAAACGACGTCGCCATAAACCTTCGCGCCCGGCCCCATCTTAATATTGCCCAGAACCGCAACGGTATCGCCGTGAACAACAGCGTTGGTTCCCAGTTTGATATTTCCCAGGACAGCCACGGCGTCTCCTCCGGCTTCGTCGCCCACCATCACGTTTCCAAAAATGGCCACCATGTCCTGCTCCACTTTGCCCAGCGCCGTGGCCGAGCCACCGATGACCACCATGTCATTTGCGGTTTCGCCGGCCGGCAACACGGTGTTATGGCCGAATTCAACCACGTCGTGGGGCCAATTCTGGCTTTGGGGCTGTTCGGCCGCCGCCGGTGCTTCCGCGGGGGCGGAATTCGTCGCCGGGACGGCAGGTGCCGGCCCGTCGCTTTGCGCTGCGGCGTGGCTGACCGGCATGCCGACCAGCGCCAGCACACCAAACGCTGCGACGCTGTTCCAAATCCATGTGTTGCGAAGGACTTTTTTCATGATTGCCTTTCTTTTAGCGGCACGGAGGCGAGCCGCCAATAAACGGTTCCCAGACTCAAGCACGTGGCATAGCAGGCCACCAACACAACCGCGCTGCCGATGATGACTGCCGGGCCAAGACTTCGGAATGCCAGTGCCAGCGCGTTTACCAGAACGGTGGCGGCGTTCCAAACCGAGTCCAGCAGACTGAACCAGCCGGAAACTTCCCGCGCCGCCGGAGTGAGCGCGGCGAAGTGCGTCAGTTGCGAGCCGCCGACGCACAGGAAGGCGAACGCGGCCAGCAACCCGGCGAGCGAAACGCTCCGAAGCGCCAGCGGCCAATTCTGCCACTCACGCCGATACCACGGGGTCGCGGCGCGGTGCTCGAGGACACGCATCACACGCCGCGCAATTTCCGGTGGCGCTTCCAGCTCGCCCAGCGCCTTCAATTCGCGCCTGACTGCGGCTTCCAGTTGCTTTTCGTATTCGGGATTCATGTGCTTGCAGCGGTTTCAACCGGTTCATCGGCTAATCGCAGCCGGAGTTGGCGGCGCAACGCTTCGCGGCCGCGGAAAATGTCTGTCTTCACCTTGCCGATCGAAACGCCGAGTTTCGCGGCGATTTCTTCATAAGCCAGGTCCTCGAAATGAAAAAGCACCAGCGGCACGCGCTGGGCCGCGGGGAGTTTTTGCAACGCCTGTTCGACCAGGGTGCGCCGATCCGCCTGATCCAGCGCATCCCCAACACTTTCAGGCGCGGCGAATTCCACCTCGCGTTCCTCATTTTCCTCCCGGCCGTTGCCCAACAATTCCGAGAAAAAACTCCAACGTGAGCGATAGCGCGAAAGATGATTCAGGCAGAGGTTCGTGGCGACCGTTTTCAGCCAGCCGCTCACCGTCGGGCTGTCGCGCAATTGGTCGAACCGTTCGTAGGCGCGCAGGAAAGTTTCCTGGGTGACATCTTCGGCATCGGTCTGGTTGGCGAGCAGGCGCATGGCGGTGCTAAAAACCATGTTCTGGTGGTTGCACATGAGAGTCTCGAACTGCTGGGCATTTGTCATGGCCGGGCCGTGACCGTTCGGGGCTCATACTACCTGTGAAAGGCTGGTGAATGCAAAATTCTTGCATAACGAACTATACCGGGGCAATTCATTGGCCTGGTCGCAGGTTTTCCCGTCCAATGCCATGGCTGGAAGATCCAAGCGGTCTTTGGCTGGCGACAACGGACCCGCAGCGCGGCCGGGAAGCGCCCCGGGCGGCTCGAGCGCCGGAATGGCAATCAGCGCCGGCAAGGGCTGCGCCACTTTGAACGCCGGGTTTACCTTGGGTTTCAGGCTAAATCGATTCATATCTTGCCTTCATAACCCTTTAGCCTGCGGAATTGTTTCAAAAAACCCCATTTCGGCCTGAATTGATTAGATTCCTGCTTCCCGGCCAAATCCATCGCTGATCAGGCACCCGGTTCCATAACCAGGCCGATGGCAAAGCCGTCATGACCTTTGCTGCCGACGGTCTGGATGACCGTGGCGCTTACGCGTTTTTCCGCAGCGAGCAACTCATGAAAATGGCGCACGCCCTGCACGAGGGGATCACCGCTGTCGGCGTCGGTCACCGCGCCTTTGCGCACCACGTTGTCGGCGATAATCAGGGTGCCGCGACGGGAGAGTTTGAGCGCCCAGGTGAAGTAGTCGGCATAACTCTGCTTGTCGGCATCAATGAAGATCATGTCAAACGGGCCGCACCCTTCGGCAGTGAGCCGGGGCAGTGTGTCCAGCGCCCGGCCAAGCCGCAGTTCTACCATACCGGCCACTCCCGCGCGGGCGAGGTTGGTCCGGGCGATTTCGGCGTGTTTCGGTTCAGACTCCAAGGTGATCAACCGTCCGCCGGGCGGCAATGCCCGCGCCAGCCAGATGGTGCTGTAGCCCCCCAGCGTTCCAATCTCAAGAATGTTCCGGGCTTGATTCATCCGCGCAAAAAGCTGCAGCAGCTTGCCCTGGTTCGGCGTGACGTTGATGGACGGCAGACCGGCGGCGGCGCTGGCCTCCAGCGCGGCGTCCAGCGCGGGATCGGGCGGCACAAACAAGTCGTTGAGGTAGCGGTCAACCGCAGTCCAGGTTTCCAGGTTCACAAATTTCGTCGCAAAGGATGGAGCACCCACAGGAATTTAGAAACAAAAAAGCCGGGCCATTTCTGCGGCCCGGCTTCGAATCATCACCCCCTTGGCGGGCCGCTGATGCTGCGCCAGTTCGGCTGAAACACCGCTCGCCGTCCCGGCGTAATCAGAGTGTTGCGTCTTGCCCGGATTTTCAGTTCAAGCGACGCCGGCGGTTGTTGCCTGTGGGAATGCCCCGTGGCAAAAGGCGCGTTTGCGGGCTAGAAATCCTTCCAATTCTTCAGCAAGCCATACGGAATCGTTCGTGGAGTTGCGTTCCATCCAGTGCAAAACGAGTCCCCGGCCCATCTGCCGGGCACAATAAATGAATTGCTCCGCCATCCACCCTAATTCCCGCGACCGGTTTTCTTCGTCACCTAACAGGCCGACGAGCAATCCGGGACTGGAACGGTTGGATTGCGGGGTCAGCGAATCCAGCCATTCGATCAACTTCGGTTCGCGCTGGTCCAATGAACTGGCCGCGACGATGAGTACGTCGGAGCGCGCCGCGTCAGTGGCAATCATTTTCCTGATGCATTCGCTGGCAATCAGGGAATCCAGCTTCCACATTTCGGAGGAAAATTCCCAGCACGGGCCGGCCAGTCTGGTGATGGCGCCAGCGGCCCACCTGGCTTGCGCGGACGCGGCAAAATCCACGTACAACGAGAACAGGCGCAGTTTTCCGTTCACCACAGGTTCCGCTCTGGCAAGAGTGTCATTGTGCATAGGCTTGAATCCAATCCGGCCCAAACTTGAATTTGAATCGTTACGCCCGTATGAAGCTCATGTGCCAAATCAGAAACTTTTCCGCCCTCCCGGCACCGGCGGAGGCGTTGTGCCGATGAGGCTGTGTAATCGCGACCCTCAGGTTGCGCCCTCGAATCATGACCGGAAAGCGCATCTGCGCCATTTACTGCCTCAGGTGCCGGGGCGACCAGACCAATGGGCAAGGTGATGGAATAATTCGAAATTTTTGCGGTTTTCACGCCCTGAAACCAATTTCGCCACGGCGTGCGTGCAACCGAAAATGGAAGCTGCCGGCTCTTGCCCGCCGCGCTGGCGGGGATCATTCCGTTTCGAGCACGGTTTGAATGGCCGCCCGAAGCTCCGGCAGCGCGAACGGCTTGGTCAAACAGGGAAGTTTCTCCGTCTCCAGGAATCGGCGCATGGGTTCATTGATGACATCGCCGGTAATGAACACGATGCGTCGGCAGAGCCGGGGATTGGTGGTGCGCAACTTTTCGTAAACCTGGCGGCCGCTCAAACCCGGCATTTTCCAGTCACAGAATGCCACGTCAAAACGATTTCGTTTCAGTTCGGTCAACCCGGCTTCGCCCCGGACAGCGACCCTGACTTCGTATCCGCATTTAGCCAAGTGTTCGCGCACCAGGTTCAGAATCGTCTCCTCATCGTCAATGACCAGCACTCGCCGGCCAGCGCCCTCGTGCGAATCGGTCTTCCAGGTCTCCGGCGATTCCGGCGTGGCGGACATGTCGCGAGGAACTTCCGACACCGGCAGTTCAATGATGAACGTTGCCCCTTCGCCATACCGGCTTTCCGGCGTGATGTTGCCGCCGTGTTCCTTGATAATGCCATAGCAAAGGCTCAAGCCGAGCCCGGTGCCTTTCCCGACACCTTTGGTTGTAAAGAAGGGGTTGAAAATGCGCGGCATCACCTCCTCCGGAATGCCCGGGCCGTTGTCCTGGATGAGAATGCGTGCCCGGGAACCGGCTGTCTCCGTGGTGATTTTGATCCGGCCGCCCGGCCGGCCCTGTGCCTCAATGGCTTGATAGGCGTTGTTCAGGACGTTGAGCAGCACTTGCTGGATTTGTGTGGCGTCGGCCATGACCAACGGCAGTTTCGCATCGAATTGGGTCGCCAGTTCGATGTTACTGGTGCGTAGCGTGTAATTGACAATCTCCAGCACGGCGGTGACCAGCGAATTCAGTGAAACTGGCTTGCGCTCAGGTTTTTGCGGACGCGCGAAACTGAGCAACTGTTGCACGATGCGCTGGCACCGCTGGGCGGATTTGAAAATCATCTCCGAATGGCGCCGGTAATTGTCACCCAAATCCGCCATTTTAAGCATTTCCGAATAACCGATCACTGCGGTCAACGGATTGTTCAACTCATGGGCCACGCCGGCGACGAATTCGCCCACCGCGGAGAGTTTTTCGCTTTGGAGCAGCTGCGCCTGGGTGGCTTCCAGTTGGGTGCGTGATTGCTGAAGGTTTTCCGCCATCTGGTTGAAAACTCGCGCCAGCTCGCCGCATTCGTCAAGGCTGCGCACCGGCACGCGCCGAGTGAAATCGCCGCGCCCCACCGCTTCCGCGCTGTGGCGCAGTTCGCGCAGGGGTTTAGTCACCCGATTGACGAAGAACCAGACAACTCCCGCACAGAACAGGATCGCGCAAAAAATGACCGCCAGCAGCACCCCTTGGATCGCTTGTTCTGCCGCCAACGACTGCTCCCGCGAATTCAGCAGGACATAACCGAGGGTGTTGTCACCTTTCAACGATCCAAACCGTCCAGCGGTGCAGTAATAATGCACACCACTCAGCAGGAGCGGTTTTACATTCTCGGCCGGATTATTGGTGAGGTTGTCGCGCTTGGCCGCCTCGAAGGCATTGACGATTTGCGCGTTCGCATCTATTCCCGGCAGGGTGGACGCGACGACATGTCCACCCGCTAACAGGGCAATCTGACTCTGCGTCAGTCTGCCCAGCTCTTGCGCCGCTGTCGCGCCAAGCTCTGAACCCAGCGTCAACACGCCAATCTGTTTCTGGTCCTTGTCGTAAGCCGGGATGGCCGCCACGTCGTACAGCTTGTCTCCCACCCGGATGGTGTCCGCCGTTTCGGCGCCTAGCAATGCCGCCTCCAAGGCGGGCGCGGCGGCCTCGGCAAACCCGGTGGCTGGAATCGCCGGGTCACTTTGATCGCTGGCCAGGGTCTTTCCCTTGTTCGACGAGTAAAAGGCCACGTCCACTTTCTGCATCTCCATGAGTTCATGCAGCGTGTCGTGCAGGTTTTTACCGCCGCCAACCCGGAACAGTTGCCGCCAGAGTGGTTCGTTCGGAAGATTGTGAAAGCGCAGCAACAGATTGTTCCGGCGGTATTCCTGCGAATAGCGGATGACCGTGTTCGCCGTGGCCAGCGCATGGCGTGCCTCCGTCTCCGATTGTTCCGTGATCCGATGGTTGACGATGACAAAGGCGGCCGCCATGGCCCCGACCATGCAGGTTACCACCGGCACCAGCACCTTGCTGCGGATGCTGGTATCGAGCATGGCGCGCAGAGTAATCATAACATCCAGCTATCGTATCAAATTCACAAAACCCACGGTATCTCAGATGCAACCAACTTTATAAACAGTATTTCCGGCCGTGATGAAGCAGCGGTTTTTGTGCCAACAAACCCCACTTTTACTGGGCTTTTCGGCCATTTTCTCGCGGCCGCAGCTTGACAATCCGGACAACCGATGAATGAAACCCGCCGGTCTTCGCCGTGGAATCGAGGGGGAAAGCCAGTGTCGCGCCGTGTCAGGTTCCGGCCCCGATGCGGTGTTAGCGGATGACATTCGATGAACTGTCGCTTAGAGTCAACTGGCCCATGAATTGCCAAAGGTTTTTGATTTCCGCCGCGATGCTGGCGTTGGGAATTTTACCCGTGCTGCCAGCCGGGGCCAACGATGTTCCGCTCGTACGCCGGCAATGGTTCGAGACCCGCACCGCCCATTTCAATATCTACAGTTGCGGCTCATCACCGGCGGTCAACAAGGTCGGCGGCCAGTTGGAGGAATTCAGCGAAGCCTATTCGCTGCTGGCCGGAGCCAAGGCCGTCGCTTCGCCGCCGGTTGTGGTGATGGCCTTTCCCGACCACGAAACGATGGAGCCGTTCCTTCCCTTGTATCACGGCCAACCCGAAAACCTCGCCGGCTTTTTCCAACATGGCAATGACGAAAACCTCATCGTGCTTTCCCTGCCGGAAGGGGGCGCCGCCTCAATGGATATGTCGGTCGTCTTTCACGAATACAGCCACTTGCTGTTCCGGGCGAACGACCGCATCTGGCCGCTTTGGCTCAAGGAAGGCATGGCCGAACTGTATTCCACGTTTGAAACCACCGGTTACAAGGCCGTCATCGCCCAGCCCATCAAGCATCACCTCCAATTACTCGCCCACGCATCGCTGATGCCGCTGAATGAGCTGTTCGCCGTCGGCCATGATTCGCCGCAATACAACGAACGCGAGCGCCAGGGAATATTCTACGCCGAATCGTGGCTGCTCACGCATTTCCTGGTGGCCGGCGACAATGCTGCCTGGAAATCGCGGTTCGGAAACTTTACGGCGCTGTTGCGCGAGGGGCAACCGCCGGTGCTGGCCTTCACCAACGCGCTGCAAACCACCTTGCCGGCCGTCGAATCCGAGTTGCGCCGCTACCTGGCCCGCGGCCAATTCGCGCCGATTCAGTTCGCCTTCCCGGAAAATGTGGCCGCGGCCAAAATCTTCACCACCCGCAATCTCACGCCGGTGGAAAACTATTTCCGCCTGGGCGACGAACTGTTCCGTATTGACCGCACCGATGACGCGGAAAAATATTTCACCGACGCGCTAAAACTAGCGCCGGCCAGTCCCCTGCCCTATGAAGGCCTCGGCCTGGTGGCCATCCGGCGCGAACAACCCGACGAAATCGTGCGCGAATTCCAAGCGGCGTTGCAGCGGGGTTCGAGCAGTTTCCTCGTGCACTATCTTTACGCGTGGGAAAAGTTTCATCTCGCCGCCGAGCTCCAGGGCGACCGGGGTTCGCTGCCGACGAAAACTGCGACGGAAGTTCATGATGAACTCCTGAAATCCATAGTCCTGATGCCAAACTTTGGGCCATCGCACGAATTGTTCGGCATCCTGGAAATGGCGCAGGGCGAAAATCTGACGGTGGCGGTGCAACACCTGCAATTGGCCGTCCAATTGGAACCGGAAAACTCGTATTACCTGCTCGCGTTGGCGGACGCGCAGGCCCGGAACAAAGATTTTGCGGCGGCCCGCCGCACGTTGACCGGCCTGCTTCTGCCCACCGTTGAGGCCAAGCTGCGCGCCCAGGCCGAGGAATTACTCCAGCAAATCAACGGGACGAACTCAAGCCGATAAAGATTGACAAATCTGCCTCACCTTGCCCCCTGGCTCTGTTGATGGCGATTTGTGTCTGCCCGCGGCAAACGAAACCGGCCGGTTGCTGGTTTTGTAGTCCTTTGGTGTGACCAACGTCAACACCGACTGCCAACCGAAAGATATCGGGCGTCGTCCGTGGTGAACGTCGCCCGAACAAAGCTATAAACTGCAGAGTTTAGTAACGGTCCCGGCGTCCGCCGCCGCCGCCGAAATCGCGGCGTGGCCCGCGGTCGCCCCGAGGACGTTCTTCCTTCGGACGAGCAATGTTCACGGTCAGTTGGCGGTCCCCCAGCGTTGCGCCGTTCATCGCCTGGATGGCCTTCTGCGCCTCCTCCGGCGTGGACATGGTCACAAAAGCAAAGCCGCGCGAGCGGCCGCTCATCCGGTCCATCATGAGGTTGGCTTCCACGACCGTGCCGTGGGCGGCGAAAGCCTCTTGCAGGTCATTTTCGGTTGTGTTGTAGGAGAGATTTCCCACAAACAGTTTCGTGCTCATATTTGATGATTTGCTGTTCCAGACTAACCGGCTTTCCAGACTGTCCCCGACCATCGGGTTTCAAATCATCACTGAACCGAGTTCACTTGAAGATTTGCCATGCCTTGAAGAGTCAAGTTATCTCACAGACGCGCGCACAATAGCCGCTTCCCCTTACGGTGCAAGCACATTTTCAGGCCTGGCGCCGGGCGACGGTATTGTCCTGATCTGGTGTGGCATCGGGCTCCCGGGCTCAACTGTCGGGCCAGAAGCTCGACCCGACAACAGCTCAATCTGGCCACTACCCGGGCGGCGGTTGATTTTCTTTGAATTTGCGGGCACTCTTTGATGTCGGTTCATTGAGACACAATTTATGAAATGGCATCCTTTGATTCTGGCGGTGGCGGCTGTTTCCATGCTGGTGACGGGTTGTGAAACGCCGGAAGGCACAACGAACAACACCGGTACCGGCGCTTTGGTGGGCGGCGCCGTCGGCGCGATGACCGGCGCGGCCATGGCCGGGCCGCATGATAGCGGCGAGGGCGCCTTGATTGGCGCAGCGGCGGGCGTGATCGCCGGCAGTTTGATCGGCCACCAGATGGACCAGGAACAGCAGGCGCGGCTGCGGGCGCAGGCGCCGCAAACCTACGCCCGCATCGAGCAAGGCCAGCCGATGAGCATCGCTGACATCAAAGCGATGGCCCGAGCCGGTGTGAGCGACGATGTCATCATCAGCCAAATTATCACTTCGCACACGATTTTCCGTCTGAGCGCGGCGGACATTATTGATTTGCACAACTCGGGCGTGAGCGATCGGGTGGTAAATTATATGCTCAACACGCCCAGCACGGCCACCCCGGCGTCAAGCCCTCCGACCGCGTCTGTCGCGGGGGGCCCGCCGCCGCCACCCTCGGAAACCGTGGTCGTTGCGCCCGGACCGGGTTACGTATGGATCAGCGGTGAATGGGTGTGGAATGGCGGCTGGGTCTGGTCGGCCGGGCATTGGGCGTATCCGCCTTACCCGCACGCTGTCTGGATCAGCGGTTATTGGTGGAGAGATTATCACGGCTGGCACCGGGCCCCGGGACATTGGCGCTAACCCGCTTTGCGCCCGACGGATCAATTCCAACCGCCTGCCAGAGTCACCCAGGCAATCAACCCGGCCAGACCGGCCAGGGTGACCGGAATACCCAACCGGGCAAAATCCCGGAACGAAATGTTGATGCCCATTTCCCGCGCCTGTTGCACGACAATGATGTTCGATACGCTGCCGATGATAATCAGACTCCCGCCAAAACTGTTGGCCAAGGCCAGGAGATAAGCCATGACCGGCGGGGACAACGGGATGACCTTGAGCAACAACATCACGGCGGCAGTGTTGTTGATAAGGTTCGACAGCACCGCCGTCGTCAGAACCAGATTGTGCGGAGCTTGGAGATTAAATCCACTGCCCGCCAGCCATTGCACCGCCTGGTCGCCGCAACCGGTGGATTGGAATGCACCGGCCACCACGAACAATCCCATGAAGAGAATCAAAATCGGCCATTCCACCAGCCCCAGCAGATCCTCGGTGCGAAACCTGGGACTGGCCAGGTGGATGCCGGCGGCGGCCAGCGCGATGATTTCCTTCGGTACGCGCGAGAAAAACAGGCCGATGACCACCGCCAGAATAATGAGCCCCTTGATGGTGTGCGGCCGGTTGAAGGGAATGGACGGGTGATCGGATCCATCCTGCACCGGCGACGTCGGTCGAAGGTTCTTTTGCGACATCAGCCAGATGATTCCATAAGCGGCACCCATGGCCACGAGCACCGGCACACTGCTCCACAACAGGTAATGCCCGAAACTGAGGCGCGCGACCTGGCCAATCATCATGTCTTGAGGATTCCCGATCAACGTCGCCGCCGCGCCGAGGTTGCTCGCAATCGCCAGCGCGATTAGAAAGGGAACGGGATTGATGCGTTTGCGCAATAACGCCAGGCCGACGATGGGCGTAAAGACGTAACAGACGATGTCATGATTGAGAAATGCAGAGAGCCCGCCAGCCACCGCCATTAACACGAGCAAAAACCTGGCGGGATGCCCGAGCTGGGCGGAAATGCCATTGGCAACCCGGTCGTAGAATCCTGACAACCGGAGTTGCGCAGAGATGACAAAAAACCCGAACAACAAAAAAATGGTCGGCCAGTTGACATAGGAAATGACATCGGCAGTGGTGACCCCGCCAAAAATCATCATGGCGATGGCGCCCAGCAAAGCAATGCCGGCGCGGTTGAGTTTCAGCCCGGGAACGTGTCCCATCGCGATGGCAATGTAGGTGATGGCAAAAATCGCCAGAATGGCGGGTTCCCGGGGATTGGCGGCAGCAATCAGGGGTGACATGGCGATGGGGCAGATTTATTTCGCCAACAGCTTGCGGAGCGATAGCAGCTCTTTGCGCCGCCCCGGGTCGGGCCTGGGATAGCTCATGTTCAATTCCTTGAGCGCGTCGAGGAGGATTTGCGAAATAATCAGCCGCGCGTTTTCCTTGTCGTCAGCGGGGACCACATACCACGGCGCTTGCCCGGTGCTGGTCGCGCCCAGGCAGGCTTCATAAGCCTTCATGTATTGTTTCCAGAACTTGCGCTCCTCGATGTCTGCCTGGCTGAATTTCCAGTTCCTGGCCGGGTCTTCGATGCGGGCGAGGAAGCGTTGGCGTTGCTCCTCCTTTGAAAGATGCAGGAAAAATTTGATGATGCGCGTGCCGTTGCGATGCAGGTGTTTTTCCAAATCCAGGATCGAGCGGTAACGCTTCTCCCAGATTTTGTCCGCTTCCAGCAGGCTTTCCGGTAGGTTTTCGACCCGCAAAATTTCCGGATGCACCCGCACGATCAGCACCTCTTCGTAATAGGAGCGGTTGAAAATGCCAATGCGCCCGCGCTCGGGCAGGCAACACGTCGTGCGCCAAAGAAAATCGTGCTCCAGTTCCGTGGCGCTGGGATGCTTGAAACTGAAGACCTCGCAACCCTGCGGATTGATGCCGGACATGACGTGTTTGATGGCGCCATCCTTGCCGGCGGCGTCCATCGCCTGGAAAATCAGCAGGATCGCATAACGATTGCCGGCATAGAGCAGGCTTTGCAGCGCTCTCAATTCCTTGACGTGGCTGGCGAGGATTTCCTGGTAATCCTCTTTCGAGTGGTAGAATGGCTTCTCTCGGGTCGGCCATCGTTTGAGCTTCACCTTTTCACCTTCGCGAACGCGGAATTGTTTCGTTGTGATTTTCATTTGACGGGGTAAACGTAGCGCAGTCGTGTCGCCTGCAAAAGCCAACAAATTTGCCCATCAGGAAGCCCCTGAAGCCGAACCAGACACGTCAGCGGGTCAGATGCGCGCAGAACCAATTTGTTACCGGGCCTTCCAATTGATTAACGCACAAGCCGGTGTCCAGATGGTTCGCGTGGGGAACCACAATCATCTCAGAACCCGGCGGCGCCACCGCCTGCAGGCGACCGAGGAATTCCTCGCTGCACAGTTGGTCACGTTCTCCGCGCACGAAGAAAATCGGTTGTTGGTTTTCTCGGACGGCGGTTTCCGTGGTCAAATCCGGCCAGCGCGTCGCCAGATTGCCCACGACGAGGTCGCCGACCTTCTGTTTCATTCGCCCGGGCATGAGCGGAGCCCTGGCACCCAGAAATGCTTTCACCGCCGTGCCTGGATCGGGATAAGGCGAAATGGCGATTACGCTTTGCACGCGCAGATCCACCGCCGCCCATTGCAGGCCCACCACCGCTCCATACGAAATTCCCAACATCCCGACCGGTCCATCGCAGACTCCTCGCTGAACCAGTGAATCCAGACACTGCACCAGGTCCGTGCGCTCGATGGCGCCGAAATACACCCGGTCACCGGTGGAATGACCATGTCCACGCAAGTCCACCGCTACCGTCCGGTAACCCGCCTGGGCCAGCGCCAGTTCCCAGCCCAGCATGAAATTCTTGTCCCCCGCGTAGCCATGCAGCAGAAAAATCGTGCCGTGAATATTGTTCGTCTCGAATTTGGGTCGCAGCGGAGATTGCGTGAATTCGATTCCGTACTTGAACCGGTAATGCGCCCGCAGGCCGGTGAACAACGAGCGGTGTTTAGTGAAACTCGAATTGATCTTTGCGCCGTAATCACCCGGCGCAATCACCATCAATTCCAACAAGGCCGGCGGTGGTCCGACGGGAATCCGTTGCACGGGAAAGTTGGTGGCGATGAGAGAGAATTTCCGGTACGCCTTGGACGGTTTGAATTGTTGATTGGGCGCTTCCAGCGCACGCCGGGCGATATTGCGGGACGACACGCAACCGGGACAAGCCAGGCACAGCAGCAAAGCCAAAACGCAGATTCGCATTTCGGATCTTTCGTATCGCGCAACTAAACCGGCACAGAACCCCATTTGTCTGCAGCTTTAGCGTCCACACAAAGCTTCGCCATGCGCCACCAACTTGTCACGCCGAATCGCCTTTAAGGGATGTTCATCACGGGCCTGCCGCAAAGCAAAACCGGCGTCTTGACAACCGGCTCCAGGAGGACTCTTACCGCCCGACCACCAACATTCCCCGTAGCGCGGCAGCACGACTTGCGCTATATTGGGAAGCCCTTAATGAACTATATTCGTAGTGCTTATTCATATTTGCGCCAGGGATTAGCCGTGGTGCGGATTTTTTCGGCCGGCGTATTGACACTGTTCTGCTCAACCCTCCCGGTCGAAGCGACCATTGATATTTCGCTCCAAATGCAACTGGGTAATCCCAGCAATGCCAGCGCCGACACCAACAACCACGACCATTATTTGATTCAGCGGACGGTGGAGGCCCTGGATTACAGCGACAATTTCGGCGAGCCGAATTGGGCAAGTTGGGATTTGACGGCGAGCGACCTGGGTTCCAGTGGACGCTCCGGTTCGTTTTACACTGATACCAATCTCCCCGCGAATTTCTACCAGGTGACGACCGATGACTACAGTGGTTCCGGTTATGATCGCGGCCACATGTGCCCTTCGGCCGACCGCACCGACAATCCGGACGACAACAAGCTGGTGTTCTTCATGTCGAACATTATTCCGCAGGCGCCCAATAACAACGAAGGCGTCTGGGGCAATTTTGAGGATTATTGCCGCGCGTTGGCCCAATCCGGCGATGAATTATTGATCATTTGCGGGCCGGGTGGCTTCAACGGCTCGCTCATCCAGCCTAGCCAACGGGCCTTCCTGCCCGGCTTCACCTGGAAAATTGTCGTGGTGGTTACTCCCGGCAGCGGTACCGCGCTGAGCCGGATCAGTGCCGCCACCCGGGTGATTGCCCTCAAAATTCCGAACAACAACGCCGTCAGCAGCGCCTGGCAGAACTACGTCACCTCGGCCCGCCAGATCGAAGTGGACACTGGCTACACCTTCTTCACCGCCCTATCCCCTGACATCGCTGCGGCCTTGCGCGACAAAGTGGACGGCCAAGCCAATCCACCGCCGGTCATCACCGGTTTCACGCCGGACAACGGCGCGGTCAACGACCCGGTGGTCATCACCGGCAATAATTTCAATTCCGCCTCGGAGGTGACGTTTAACGGCGTCAGCGCGGCTTTTACCGTGAATTCTGCCGTCCAAATTACCGCCACAGTGCCCACCAATGCCACGCCCGGCCCTGTCAGTGTTACTACTCCGCCCGGCACCGCGCTCAGTTCCAGCAACTTCAACGTGACCGGCTCGACCGTTGATCTGGCGATCACGAAAAACCATTTTGGCAATTTCTCCCAGAACGACGCGGGCGATACTTATACCATCACCGTCGCCAACGTCGGCAATCTGGCTTCGACCGGCGTGGTTACGGTTACCGATGCGCTGCCTGCCGGTCTTATCGCCACGGCCATCAACGGCATCGGGTGGAACGCGGATTTAAACACACTCACCTGCGTACGCTCAAACGCTTTGTTCCCCGGCGCGAGTTATCCGCCCATCGTCGTCACCGTGAACGTGGCGTCCAACGCCTCCGCCAGCGTCACCAACACCGCGACGGTAACCGGTGGAGCCGACGCAAACGACGGCAACAATACCGCCAGCGACGTCACGACGATTAACGTATCTGCCGGCAGCGCCAACGCCATCACGCTGGTTGGTTGGGACGTCAGCGCGTTGCCGGGTGGCTCCGGCAATTATGGCCCGTCACCTTTGTCACCCACCACCAATGCTCCCAATCTCACGGTCATCGGCCTGGCGCGCGGCTCCGGCGTGGGCACCACCGGCACAGGCGCAGGACGGGCCTGGGGTGGCGATGCCTTTACTGCCACCAATGAAGCCACCGCCATTACCGCCAATCAGTTTGCCACTTTTACGGTCATCCCCTCGGCCGGTCATCGGATGTCCATCGCTTCAATCAGCAAATTCGATTACCGGCGTTCGGCCACCGGCCCCGCCAGCGGCGTGCTGCAGTATCAGATCGGTTCGGGCGCATTTAACGACATCACTTCGTTGTCCTACCCGTCGAATACCAGCAGTGGTGGTTCCTTGAGCCCGATCAACCTTACCGGAATCTCCGCCCTGCAAAATGTCGGCCCCGGCACAAACGTCACCTTCCGGATCATTAACGATGGCGGCGGTTCGGCTGGTACCTGGTATGTTTTCGACGTGGCAAACAGCCCGGCCCCTGATCTTGTTGTCCAAGGCAGCATCTCGCTGACCAATGACGCCGACCTGGCAATCTCAGTGACGCACACGGGTAATTTTACGCAGGGCGACACTGGCGACGCCTACAGCATCAACGTTACGAACCTCGGCTCGGCAGCCACCGTCGGCTCGGTCAGTGTCATTGATTCCCTGCCCGCCGGACTCACCGCCACGGCCATCACTGGCCCAGGGTGGACGACGGACCTCGGGTCGCTCACCTGCACGCGTTCCGAAAGCCTGGCGGCCGGCGCCGGCTATCCGCCCATCACCGTTGTCGTAAACGCGTCCACCAACGCTGCCGCTATCCTGACTAACAACGCGAGTGTTTCGGGCGGCGGCGAGCTAAACACGGCCAATGACATCGCCAGCGACGCAACCATCGTCGTCGCCCTGGCCCCTATTCAGCTCTGGCGGCTGCAATGGTTCGGGGTCACCAGCGACAGCGGCGTTGCCGGCGACACTACTATCTCAACCAGCGACGGCATGCCCAACCTGCTGAAATACGCCCTGGGTTTGGACCCGCTCGTCCCGGCCACCAACCCCGTCGTCGGTGATATCAGCACCGGATATCTTCGGTTGACTGTGCCCAGGAACCCGGACGCTACCGATATCACCTTCCTGATCGAAGTGGCCGATGTCTTAAGCGGGCCGTTCACGACCAACGGCATTACGATCGATCAAAACATGCCTTCGCTGTTGCAGGCCCATTCCACCACGCCGGTCAACTCGTCCACTAACGGTTTCATCCGGCTGCACGTCACCCGCCCGTAGTCGTTGCCGCGGGCGCGGCTTTGGGGCGGCGCAAGTAAACCACCAACCGATAACCCAGCAGGACAGCCAGTACCGCCGCAAATGCGAGTGGCTGGCGCACGTCGGCTTTCACCTGCATGTAGTAGTGAACGACACCCGCGATGGCCGCCACGTAAGCGAGCCGATGCAGCGCCCGCCAGCGTTTGCCACCCAGACGCTTGATCATGGCGTTGGTGGAAGTGAGCGCCAGTGGCGCCATCGCCAGCAGCGCCGTGCCGCCCACAATCAGATATTTGCGTTTGACCATTTCCGTCAGCGTGCTGGCAACGCTGAAACCGCGGTCCAGGCTGAAAAAGCACAGGAAATGCAAACAGCCGTAGAAGAAGGCGTAGAGTCCGAGCGTGCGGCGGAATTGAATCAGCCAGTTCCACCCGGTGACTTTGCGCAGCGGCGTCACCGCCATCGTCAGTATCAGGAAAATGAGCGTCATCATGCCGGTTGTCAGGATGAGGAAATTCTGTGGATTGGCGCCGAGTCGGTTGTGCGATTGGTCCCAAATCAACAAAGCGAGCGGTACGAGGCCGTTGACCAGAATCAGCAGCTTGATGAACCGAATGTCGCTTTCTTTCATAGCGGTCGGCCCGGTCAGAAATTCGCGCGCAAATCCATCCCGGCGTATAAATGACCCACCTGTTCCTCGTAACCATTGAACATCAGGGTCGGGCGCCGTCCGGATTCGCCGATGCGTTGCTCGCTGGCCTGACTCCAGCGCGGATGATCCACTTGCGGATTCACGTTGGCATAGAAACCGTATTCGTTCGGGGCATACTCGCTCCAGGTTGTGCGCGGCTGCGTTGCCACCAGCTTGATTTTGACAATGGACTTGATGCCTTTGAAACCATATTTCCAGGGGACGACCAGCCGGATGGGCGCGCCATCCTGTGGCGGCAGCGCGCGTCCATACAGACCGCTGGCCAGCAGGGTCAACGGGTGCATCGCTTCATCCATTCGCAAACCTTCCACGTAAGGCCATTTCAGCACGTCACTCCGCTGCCCGGGCATCCGGCGGGGATCCAGCAACGTCTCGAAGGCGACGTACTTCGCTTCGCTGAGCGGCTCGACCACGTCGAGCAATTTGGACAACGAAAAGCCGACCCACGGAATGACCATGGACCACGCCTCAACGCAACGCATGCGGTAGATCCGCTCTTCCGGCGGACTGATTTTCAACAATTCATCCAGATTAAAATCCCTGGGCTTTCGCACCAGACCTTCGACCGACACTTGCCAGCCGTTGGTTTCAAAATTGGCCGCTGCCGGCGCAACTCCGTCTTTGTCGGTCGAGAATTCGTAGAAATTATTGTAATGCGTGATGTCCTGAAAGGACGTCTCAGCGTCGTCAACTCGAAAGCCTGAAGCTTCCGCCGTCGTGGTGGGAGGCATTGTCACTCCCTCAATCCGAGGTGTCTCAACGGCGCCCGCGGCCACATGATTGAGACGCCGATAGACGAGGCCCGTGGCCACAACGCTGGCGGCAAGAATTCCCGCGCGTATGAACATCCGGCGATTGAAATAAACAGCCGGGTCGGTTACCTCGCGAGCGGATATTTTGTTCGGTTCTTGCAACGGATCAACAATGAGTAAAATTACACCAGAAGATTAGCAGACTTTCGGGAAGACTCAATTTCAATTCCTGCTTTGCTTTGATTGAGGGATGGAGCTTCCCGGCACGATAATTCTTCGCAAAAGGCGGCATTGACGCCGCCGCCGACCCGACGCACACTTGGACACCATGTCAACCGGGTTTCGGGTAATGAGCCGTGATGAAGCGACGTGGCCCGTGCGGCACGGGTCTACCCCATGAACCAACTGCGCTCAAAACTGGAGCAGAACCTGGGCTGGGTCGTGCTGGTTGCCCTGCTGGGCGGCTGTTTGCTCGTGCTGCGTCCCTTCGTGTCTGCCTTGCTTTGGGCGGTGGTGCTCTGTTTTTCGAGCTGGCCGGTCTATCGCCGATTGCTCGGATTCGTCCGCAACCGGCGCACGCTGGCCGCCTTTCTGATGACTTTGGCCATGGTTCTCATCATCCTGCTGCCCTTCGTCATCATTGGCACAACCCTCGCCGACAATGTCAATCAACTCACCGGCGCCGCCAAGAGTTGGGTCCAGAATGGCCCGCCCGGTCCGCCCGATTGGCTGGCCCGCGTGCCGGTCGTCGGGCCGCGCGCGGCGCAGTCCTGGCAGGCGCTGGCGGCCGACACCGCCAGACTGTGGGCGGAGGCGCAACGGTTCATTGAACCGGTGAGTACCTGGCTGCTCAAGCGGGGCCTGGCGCTGGGCGGCGGCCTCATGCAACTGGCACTGAGCATCTTCATCGCGTTCTTCCTGTTTCGCGATGGCGTGGCCGCTGCCGGGCAACTGAGCACGGCGGTGGAACGCATCGGCGGTGAACAGGGCAAACATCTGCTGGCCGTGGCCGGCCAGACCATCCGTGGCGTCGTCTATGGCATCCTGGGCACGGCGCTGGCTCAGGCGGTCATGACCGGCATCGGCCTGTTGGTGGCCGGCGTACCCGGGGCGGCGCTGTTGGCGTTGCTGGCCTTTTTCGCCTCCATCGTGCCGGTCTTCGGCACCGGGCTGGTTTGGCTTCCTGCGGCGCTCTGGCTTTTTCACCAGGGATCAACCGGCTGGGGCATTTTCATGCTCGCCTGGGGCGTGGGCGTTGCCAGCCTCGACAACTTCGTCAAGCCATGGCTTATCAGTCAGGGCAGCGACATGCCATTCATCCTCATCTTCTTCGGCGTGGTGGGCGGTGCGCTGACGTTCGGTTTCATCGGCGTCTTCCTCGGCCCGACGCTATTGGCCGTCGGCTACCGGCTGGTGGAGGAATGGATTTCCAGCCGTCGTTCCGATTCCCACCGGGAGTCGGTGTGAAGCGATATTCCGGACGGTTCTGCTTGGCAAACGCGCCTTTCGCAGGTTAGCTGGTCGCTATGCAAGTCGTGCTCGATTATCTGAAACGCAATCAAGCCAGGTTCCTCGCAGAATTGTGCGCCTTCCTGCGATTCCCCAGCGTCTCCGCCCAACCGCAACACAAAAAGGATATGCTCGCGTGCGCCGAATGGCTCGCAGAACATTGTCGCCACATCGGCCTCAACGCGCGGGTGTGCCCGACCCACGGCCATCCCATAGTACTCGCCACGACTCCAAGGCATGCCCCGCCAAAGCGTAGCGGAGGCGGACGGCCGCATTTCATGGTCTATGGCCACTACGACGTGCAGCCGCCCGAACCGCTGGACCTGTGGAAATCGCCGCCGTTCGCGCCGCGCATCCAGGGCCGCTCGATTTTTGCCCGCGGCGCTACCGACAACAAAGGCCAGCATTTCGCCCACCTCAAGGCCGTCGAAGCCTACCTGAAAACCGGCACCCCCCTGCCCTGCGACCTTACCTTTGTCATCGAAGGTGAAGAGGAAGTCGGCAGCGCGAACCTCGCGAAATTCCTCAAATCGCACCGGCGCGAGTTGGCCTGCGACGCCGTCGTTGTTTCCGACACCGGCATGCCGGACGCCGACCATCCGGCGCTGACGTACTCGCTGCGCGGCATAATCACCTTCGAAATCACACTGCGCGGCCCGGCGCGCGATCTGCATTCCGGCATCTTCGGCGGCGCGGTGGACAATCCGGCGATGGCGCTTTGCCAGTTGCTCGGACAACTGCGCGAAAAAAATGGACGTGTCACCATCCCCGGTTTCTACGATGACATTGCGCCGCTGTCAGTTTACGAGCGCAAACAATTCAAGCGCCTGCCCATCACCGACCGTGAGCTGCAGAAGATGCTCGGCGTGAAGAAACTGTTTGGTGAACGCGGATTTACGCCCTTCGAACAACGCAGCGCCCGGCCCACCTTCGAGATCAATGGCCTCACGAGCGGTTATCAAGGCGAAGGCGGCAAAACCATCGTGCCCGCCTGGGCGCGCGCCAAAATCACCTGCCGCCTCGTGCCGAACCAAAAGCCGGCCCACATCCGCAAAATCGTTTGTGACCATCTCCGAAAAATCTGTCCGCCTACCGTGCGCCTGGAAATCGCAGACGGCCACGGCACGGAGGCGTATCTGGTTTCGCCGACCAGTCCGCAGGCGCAGGCCGCTCTGCGTGCGTTGGGCAAAGCGTTTAACCGCGAGCCGGTGTTGCTGCGCGAAGGTGGCTCCATCCCGATCGTGAATGATTTCAAAAGGGTCCTCGGTGCCGACACGTTGCTGCTCGGCCTCGCCTTGCCGGAGGATAATCCCCATTCGCCGAACGAGAAATTCGATCTGAGTTGTTTCGAAAATGGCCAGCGGATGAGCGCGCTGCTGTGGCAGGAATTGGGCCGGGCTTGAATCCATTATGCGAATCGGCTAGTTTATCAACATGAGCACAGTTGAAGAAATCAAACAAGCCGCTGAACAACTGGCTCCTTCCGAATTTGCCCGGCTCGCTTCGTGGATCAGCGCGCGCTATCATGCCTTGTGGACACAGCAGATGAACCGCGACGCGGCAGATGGGAAACTGGATTTTCTTTTTGAAGAAGCCCAAGCTGAACGCCAGGCCGGTTCACTTCACGATTGGCCTCCTGACGACAAATGACTTCCAAAGCCACGCGGCGTTTCTGGAAGTTGTATCGAGAATTGCCGGAACCTATCCGGCGGCTTGCAGCGAAAAATTACCGGCTGTGGCGCGATAACCCGCATCATCCCTCCTTGGATTTCAAGAAGCTCGGCGGTCGCGGCGAACGTTTTTCCATTCGCGTTGGCGATCACTTTCGCGCCTTGGGGCACCGGACAGGCGACGGCGTGGAATGGGTTTGGATTGGCACACACGAGGATTACAATAAACTCTTAGGCTGAAGCTTTAATTCAGCAGCCAGCGGATGAGCGCGCTGCTGTGGCAGGAATTGGCCAAATAGGGCAAATCACAGAAGCGGATATTCGCGAAGGGTGCGGACAGTATCGGAGGAAGCATACCAATCGTTCTCGATCAATTGCAGTGAGCGGATTTGACATTCGCCAAAATCCGTTTTCCGGTGAGCGGTCAGTAGCACCTGGAGCGGTTGCCAATCTGTCATCGGAGTCGAAAACCGGACCACGGTCAAATGCGCCGCCACAACTTTGTAGCGCCGGTCCAACTTTTCGCCGAGACCACGCCGCGTCAATGCTGCGCGCAAATCATCACGCAGTTGCTTCAGCGTATTTCCTGCAGGAAATCCTTGAACCATCGCGGCCTCCAGCGACGCGGTCACTCCTCGGAAAGCGATTGAAAAGGCGGGGCGATTTCTCAGAACGGTGTCCAACACGGCCAGATACTCAGGCAGCCGGTGCATGGATTTTTGCCAGGCGTCGGAAGCGGGAATCACAGACAACACGGTCAGGTGAAGTTCGGCGGGCAAATAATAATATTGTCCGGGCGCCACCTCGGCGATTTTGCGTAGAAACTTCGCGACCCGGTCACACGTCTCGGACTTCGGCCGGGCAATCAAAGTCAATCCCCGCCGCTGATCGGCGCCACGGCGTTTTAGAAATGGATCCAGCTGCGGGCCTCCGCGCTCAAAGGCGGTCACCGCCTCCCGCCAGAGTCTTTCGTAAAGACGCGGCACTTCGCTCAAATGGCCGGCCATGTTTCCAACTCCGATTTTAATTGTTCCACCGGGAGCCCGACGACGTTGCTGTACGAGCCGAAAATCTCCGCTACAATCATTTCGCCGTGTTCCTGGATCGCGTAGGCGCCCGCCTTGTCGAGCGGATTCACTTTTGCGAGATAATCCCTGATCTGGCCGGTGGTCAGAGGCCGGAAGGTTACGTCTGTGCTGGCGGCAAAGGTGCGTTCGTGGTGCGCGCGCAATCGAATCAGACTGATGCCGGTGACGACCTGGTGTGTATGCCCCTGCAACCGGGCCAACATGCGCTTCGCGTCGGCGAGGTTCAATGGTTTGCCCATGATTTCGTCGTCGAGAAAGACCAGCGTGTCGGCGCCCAACACCAGCGCGTCCGGATGTTTTTTGGCCACTGCCCGCGCTTTGCGATGCGCGTTGAGCTGGCAAAGTTCCCACGGCGACAATTGTTCGTCGAAAATCTCCGTGGCGTCGCTGGGGACAATCTGGAAGTCGAGATTCAACTGCCTCAGCAATTCCGCGCGCCGCGGCGACGCAGAAGCCAGAATCAGCGGCGGCAAACTCATGCCGAAAATCTAAACTCGGACAGCAACGGTGTCGAGCGGTTGTAGCGGCGGTCTGTGACCGCCGCAAAAAACCACTTTGCATCGGCGACGCTCGCAGAGCGCCGCTACAATTATGAGCGTGCACGACCGCCAAAGTTGCGTTAATTGATGCCCATGCACAGTGACCGCCGCATCGTCAACCTCGCGCTCATCGGGTTCATGGGTGCCGGCAAAACTTCTGTCGGCCGGCTCGTGGCCGACCTGTTGCGCCTGGATTACCTCGACACGGACGAATTGATCCAGTCGCGCACCGGCCGCACCATCAATGATATTTTTGCGAAGGACGGCGAACCGGCCTTCCGCGCCCTCGAGGAGCAGGTGACGGAGGAATTGTCCACGCGCGAACGTACCCTCATCGCCACCGGCGGAGGCCTGCCGACCCGGCCGGCGAATCTTGCCAGCCTTAAAAAACACGCGTTGGTCGTCTGCCTCTGGGCGTCGCCGGACAAAATCTGGGAACGTGTGAAGAACCAGACGCATCGTCCCCTGCTCCACGGACCCGACCCGCAGAAGAAAATCCGCGACCTGTTGGCGGCGCGCGAGCAGTTTTACCGTCAGGCTGACGTGCTCATCAACACGGACATCCGGTCCGTCCGCGAAGTGGCGCAACAGGTTGTGCATCAATTCAGACTCGCGCAATCGAAGCGGTGATGAAGAAGAATGACAAAGTGGCACGGGCATCTTGCCCGTTCATCTGGTCACGCCGGCGTGACGCCCGCGCCACCAGCAAGCAATGACGTAGCCGGCCTAAGAGGTAGGGTCGGCGCGCTGCGCCGACCGGACGCCGCAGCGCGGCGTCCCTACCATCGGCTATGCTTTTATTGGTAATGCCCTATTTCATGAAAGAATCCATCCGACAGCGGGCGCTCGAATTGGGATTCGACGATTGCCGTTTCGCGAGTGCCGCTACGCCTGCCAGCGCGCACCAGTTTCAAAACTGGCTGGCCGGCAAGCAGCACGGCGAAATGTTCTGGCTCGAACGCACCGCGCCAAAGCGCGTTGACCCGCAGAAAGTTCTGCCCGGTGCGAAAAGTGTGATTTGCGTGGCCGCGAGTTACGATAATTCCCGTGGCAGCCGACGTGAGGAGGCTCCGGTTAAAAAGCAGATAGTTGAACAGAGCCTCCTGACGTCGGCTGCTACCACAGGAGTAGTCGCCCGTTACGCCTGCTTTGCCGATTACCACGATGTTCTTGCCAAACGGTTGAAAGAATTGGCCGCCGCCGTAAACCGACTCGGCGGCGATGGAACCCACTCGCTTTGGTATGTGGACACCGGGCCGTTGCTCGAACGCGACCTGGCGCAGCGCGCCGGACTCGGATTCATTGGCAAACATACCAACGTCATCAGCCGGCGATTCGGCAACTGGATTCTGCTCGGCGAAATCATCACGACGTTGGAACTCGAGCCGGACGCGCCGGAGAGAAATCACTGTGGCAAATGCACGCGCTGCCTCGCCGCCTGCCCGACGCGCGCCATCACCGCGCCGTTCCAGCTCGATGCGCGCAGGTGCATTTCCTATCTCACCGTCGAGTTGAAAGGCTCAATCCCGATTGAACTGCGCCCCGCCATCGGCAGCCGGATTTTTGGTTGTGACGACTGCCTGGCCGTTTGTCCGTGGAACCGGTTCGCGCAGGAAGGCAAAATGATGAAGGCCCATGCGCGCTCATACCAATCCGTGAAAAATGAACGCGCCCCCTCGCCCTTTCCCCTTCCCCCTGCGCAGGGGGAGAGGGTGCCTCTAAAGGCCGGAGAGGGGGAAATTGATTTGATTGAACTGCTGCAACTGGATGAAGCTGGTTTCAAGTCGCGCTTTTCCGGCACACCGATTTTACGGACGAAACGCCGCGGTTTGTTGCGCAACGTTTGTGTCGCGCTTGGCAACGTCGGTGATAAATCCGCCCTGCCTCACCTGCAAAAGGCAGCCAGCGATACTGAACCGTTAATTGCCGAACACGCCCGCTGGGCGATGGAACGGCTTCAAAGCAAATGACGACAAATGCCAGCGTCCATCCGTTGAAATTGACTTACCTGGCCGAGCAGAATAACGTGATGCGGGTGGCTATTGAAACCAGGAAAGAATTCCCAGTTTGTCGGCTATTATCAGTTTAGCAGGAATTCTTTCCTACTAAACAAATAGTTAGGCGGTAAGGACGCACTTTATGCTTTCTGTTGGAGCAGGACTCGGGTTGCTCGTGCTGGCCATCTATGCAGTGTTTTTTCCGAGAGCGGATGGCTCCGGATTATTTGTGGGCTGTATATTGCTCTGTTCTTTGTGCTTTCGGTTATTGCGGCTTTTCGTAGTACAGAGCCAGGCCTGCATCTGATTATTCCTGGCCTTATGGCGTTTTTGATGCTTTTCGCTTACAGTATTCGCGGGAAGCGGAAGGATTGGCCTTGAGATATGAACCATTTGTCGCCTAACACTATAATAGGCTGCAAATGAGGTCTTTGATTTTTGCCGAAGACGACGGGGAGGAAGAGAATTCCCGAGGAACAACTTGTTTCTAAATCTAATAGCACCAGGCATCACACGATTCCCGCGCCCGGACACGCCACATTTCATTCACCTTTGGAAAATTCTTTCGTCGCTCGGACTAACAAATTAGGATTTTCGCCGGATGCTTGAGCGAACCATCCAGATTGTTTCCAACGAGCGCGACACGAACCAGACTCGTCACTAAACCATAAGTACGCGAGCGCACAATGAAAAGAAATTTGGCCAATGGGACGGGTTGCCCGGCGGCGGGCCGCGTTACCAGCTCGACGTGCCGGGAAAGCTGGGTTGGCTGGCGCGTTATCTCAAGGACGTGGACGCGAATGAAACCACGGTGCGTTTCTGGCAGGAAATATATGATGACACAGGCAAACTGGTCGAGACGCATGAGAAATTCCCGGTGGATAAAGGCCACCAGAAGGTGTAGGATACAACCATGACGATCACGAAACAAACTGTCGCCGACAAAATCGCTGCGTATCTCCATCACGAGATCACGCTGGCACAGTTGGTAGATTGGTCGGAGCGCGCCCTCCTGGACGGCGAGCTCGCCGAGCGTAATGCCAAGATACTTTCGTCCGTCATCGGTCGGCTCGGTGTCGCCGATGTGCGCGCCTTCGGTCTCGCGTGGGAAGATTGCGAAGAACGTCTCCGCAAACTCGGCTTTTCTCCGCGCGTGGAAGTTGTTGCAGCGTGATACGTCGGTGGATTTGCTTTACGGCTCGCCAGGACGCTCGCCCCGCCCCAAAAAAGTATATTACCGACAACACGCACAAAGTTGACAGGTTTGCCACTGCCGACCATGCTGGCAGTGCCGATGCTTGAGCGAACCGTCCAGATTGTCTCCAACGAACGCGATACCGATTCCTATTTCCGGCTCGTCCTGCGTGCACCGCAAATCGCGCCGCTCATCCAACCCGGCCAATTTGCCCACGTCCGCGTCCCGACGATGCAAGACGCCCTGCTCCGCCGGCCATTCAGCATTTTTCAGGTTGAACCCGACACCTTTTCCATCCTCTACAAAACCGTCGGCAAAGGCACCGAGGCGCTCGCGAAGATGAAAACCGGCGAGGAATTGAGCGTGATTGCGCCGCTCGGCCACGGATTTACTGTGCCGAAAGCCGGCGGTGAAACTCCCCTGCTGGTCGCAGGTGGCTACGGCATGGCGGCAATGTATTTGTTGGCAGAGCGTTCACCGCAAAAGGGCATCGTGTTCGGCGGCGGCCGGCGGCGCGTGGATATTCTGTGCGAAAAAGAATTTCAGGCGCTTGGTTGGGACGTCCGCGCGACCACCGAAGACGGTAGCCACGGCCAACAGGGATTGGTCACAGCGCCTCTCGTGACGGAACTGAAGAAAATGATGCCCCACCGGAAGGTGTTCGCGTGCGGGCCGACGGGGATGTTGCGGGCGGTTGCCAAAATCGCCGAAGAATTCAACGTGCCGGCAGAGCTTTCGATGGATGAACACATGTGCTGCGGCGTCGGCGTGTGCCTGACCTGCGTGATTCCCGTCAAAATCGGTGATGGCCCGCGGCGCGCCGAAGCGCGCGAGCGCGAAGGCGGCTGGGAATACCAGCGCACCTGCACCGAAGGCCCGGTGTTCGATTCGCGCAGAATTGTTTGGGAAACAGCAACGTGAGCTTTCGGCTGAGGAAACGTAGAACACTGAATTGGCTATAGTGACAACATCGGCCCGTCTCAAAGTTGGTATTTCCCTCGGCCCGCAGCGAAGCGCGGGGAGAGGGCCAGGGTGAGGAGATTTGAGTATGAAAATCGGCACCACCTCACCCCGACCCTCTCCCCCAACTTCGTTGGCGGAGAGGGAGATCGGAATCCAAATTACTCAGGTTTCCGGATGTTTTCTACAAGCCATGTTCGATGTTCGGCGTTCGACGTTTGGCCTTAACTTCTTGCGTCCGGCGCCGCGGCGAGCACTCTCACTACACCCCGATTTGCATCCACTTCGAGCCATTGGCCGGTTCGGATAATTTTTGTGGCCGAACGCACGTTCGTCACGGCCGGAAGACCGTATTCCCGCGCGACGATGCTGCCGTGCGAAAGTATGCCGCCCTGCTCCACCACCAGGCCCGCGGCAGTGATGAAGTATGGGGACCACGCCGGGTCCGTGAACGGAGCAACAAGGATTTCGCCAGCGAGCACCTGCTCGTGGTTGTCAGCGTGGAGAATGACATGGGCACGCCCGGTGACCACGCCGGGAGAAACCGGAACGCCTTCCAGAAGTTTCGCGTCGGCACTCGTCACAGGCCAGGCGGCCGCGTCGGGATCGAACCTGCCGACGACGAGCGGCGGCGGGGAAAGCTTCAGGTTTTTTTCATATTCGCGGCGGCGGGTTTCAATGCGCTCGCGCCAGTCGAACGGAGCGTTCCCCAAGGCGACCAGCTCAACTTCGCAGACTTCCAGAAAGAATATATCGTCGCGACCGGGCAGAATGCCCTGTTCCTCGAGTCGTTGGCCGAGGGCCAGGAGAACACGGCGCGCGAAGGCGATTCGCCGAACACCCTGACTCTTCAGTCTCTCGCGAAAGACGGCCAGTTTTTGCGCGCGGCGCAGCGACCAGGAAAAGACCCAGCGTTTAAGCGGATTTTTCAGACGCCGGCGACATTCTTCCGTCAATCGTTCCCGCTCGCGGGCGAGTTGACGCTGATTTTCCAGCGGATCGGACTGGCCGATGGAGCGGAGAAAGCCGCGCACGACGCCCAGGATGTAATCGGGTATTTCCGACCAGCGCGCGTTGAACAATTCGAGTTCGCCGCGGCAATGGTGCCCGTGTTCGATCATAAAATCATCCCACGCCACCAGAAATTTCCGGCCGTGGCCGGTGAGTTGAAGCCGGGCGCAAACCTGCGGCCACTCGCTTTCGGAACCTACCACCGCTTCGGTGTCGCGGTCGGCGTGAGCCAGCACCGCCAGCCGCCAGAGAGCGAGACCCGCTTCCGCCGTCGGCATTCCTCCCAGCGCGGAAAAAAAACGGTAGCCAGAAGCCGGTTCCCGCTCGCCCAACCAATCGCGCCAGGCTTTGTGTAACACCGGAAGCGCCGCCGCCGGCGTTGCCAGGTAGAACAAATTCACCCCTTCGAAAGGCTTTTGAATGAGCCTGACGCATAAAAGACTCAATTCCGGCGCGGACATGGCTTCAATGTCCACGCGAGCCAGTTCATCGGTTTGAGCCTGGAAACGGGCCAGCCACATTTCGCCCCGGGAGGGCAAATGAGTCATCAGATTGAAGAGGATACGGGGCCAGGAAAGAATGTATTTCGGCCAGCGGAAACCCAGGTCAGGCAGGTCTTCCGGCGGGATGGACTGTGCCCGGCGGTAGGCCTCGGCTGGTCCGCCCCCGATCGCCTGGAACAGCGTGGTGGCTCCCTCGCGCAGGAAAGGAAATGGTTTTATTGCGGCCATGGCGGTATTGGCGTTGAAGTAAAGCCGGCCGGCGACCAGGCCTAGCAGTGGCGCAGGCCGGGTGTCTATGCCCAACTGACGGGAGAGGGAACGCCCAATCACCCCTTCCGCCACCGACTGCCACAAGCACCAACTGATAGGGGCCATCACGTCGGGGATGACTTCGCCGGTGTTGAAATTGCTCCACATCTGCCGGTCTTCCCAGGTTTTAACCGGAGCTTTGCCGGTGATGGGACGCGACTGCAAGAGGAACAACCGGCCATCGCGTTGTGCCCACTCGATGTCCTGCGGCACTCCGAAAAGATATTCCACTTTCAGTCCGAGTTCTGCCAATCGCGAAGCCGTTTCATCGTCCAGCACCGGAGAGTTCGTTTTCTCTGCCGGAAGTAATTCTTCACGGACGCCTTTTTCGCCGGCGACGATTTGTATCCCTTTCAAGCCAGGTTCACGGCGAACCATTTGCCGTTTCGCGCGTAACACTCTGATGCGGTCGGGCGTTACCTTGCCCTGAACCACGGCCTCGCCCAATCCGAACGCGGCTTCGATCAGGATGGAATCGGAATCGCTGCTCGCCGGATCGGCAGTGAACATCACGCCGGCAGCATCTGCCGGAATTAATTGCTGGACGATCACGGCCATCTGCGCGCGGCCGGGCGCGATGCCCTTTCGCACCCGATAGGAAATTGCCCGCTCGGAAAACAGTGAGAGCCAGCAACGTTTGACCGCCGCAACAACGGCGTCGTTCCCGCGTACGTTGAGAAACGAATCATGCTGGCCGGCAAATGACGCCTCCGGCTGGTCCTCGACTGTCGCGCTCGAGCGCACCGCCCAGGCGCCGCCGGGTTCGGGTGCCAGCGCGGCTGCAATAGCGTCCGCAATATCAGCCGGCACGGCGATTTCGCGTAATTTGTCCCACACCTCCTTCGCGGAGGCACGCAGGGCTGCCGGGTCTTGCTGATTGCGACCCTCCAAGCATTTAAGCCAACCCGCAATCCGGGGATCAGATTGCAAAAACCGCTGACAGGCATCCGTAGTGACGACAAATCCGGACGGTACCGGCAGCCCGACAGCTAATAACGGCCCGAGGTGCGCCGCTTTGCCGCCAACGCGTGGCAAATCGGTCAGACGAACCGCCTTCAATGGCATCGTGAACGCATTGATTGGGCTCGTCCGATTCGGAGTTTTCATCACTGATTGTTTCGACACTGGCCGTCCGGAACCCTCACGTCAACTCCAGACTGGATTTTTGCATGGACCGGCAACTATCATCCGTGCCCGACGGCGTGAATCTCTCCATTCAAATCGACAAGCTGAAACTGCAAAACCCGGTGATGGTGGCGTCGGGCACGTTCGGTTACGGCGTCGAATACGCGCAACTGCTCGACCTCAACCAGCTCGGCGCCGTGGTGGTGAAAGGCATCTGCCTTAATCCCGTTCGCGGCAATCCAACGCCCCGCACCGTCGAAGTCGCCAGCGGACTCATCAACGCCATCGGCCTGCAAGGACCGGGAGTGGACGGTTTTGAACAAAAATACTGGCCGTTTCTCAAGACGCTGAAGGTGCCGACCATCATCAATATCTGGGGCGCCGCGGTCGAGGAATACGCCGAGGTGGCGCGGCGATTCGACACGCTCGGCGGCGTCGGCGCGCTGGAACTCAACGTCTCCTGCCCGAACATCAAGGAAGGCGGCGCACAATTCGGCACCGACTTGAAACTGCTCGCGCAAGTCGTCGCCGCGTGCCGCAAGGCAACGAAGCTGCCGCTCATCACGAAAATGAGCCCAAACGTCGTCAGCATCGCGCCGTACGCTAAAGCAGCGGAAGACGCCGGCAGCGACGCGCTGGCCGTCACGAACAGTTATCCGGCGATGGCTATTGACATCGAAACGCGCAAACCGAAACTGGCGAATATCACCGGCGGTCTGAGCGGCCCGTGCATCAAACCGATTGCCGTCAAACTGGTCTGGGAAGCAGCGCAAGCGGTGAAGATTCCCATTATCGGCATGGGCGGGATCCAGAACGCATCCGACGCAATTGAATTTATGATGGCTGGCGCGACGGCGGTCGCAGTCGGCACGGCAAATTTTTACGAACCGCAAACCGCGTTGCAGGTGATTGCCGGCCTTTGCGAATTCATGCAGAAAAAGAACCTCAGCGACCTAAAACAAATCACAGGCAGCGTGCAGACGGCCAAGTGACAAATCCACCACCCCTCACCCGTCCTGGCGGACACCCTCTCCCCGCCGGGCGGGGAGAGGGATGGGGCGCGGGGTGCTAGGTTTCGTCCGAATATCGTTGAGTAATCGCGAAAACCTGAACAATTTAACTCTCGGTTAACTTCATGTTTGAGCATCGTTCAAAACCATTGCTGCCGCGCAAGGAGTATTACCGGCGCATCGCGCGCCACGCGGCGCTTGGATTTTCGGTCATCGTTGTCGCCCTTGGCATCGGCATGACCGGCTATCACGTTTGCGAGAATCTGCCGTGGATTGACGCGTTCGTGAACGCCGCCATGATTCTTTCCGGCATGGGTCCGGTCGCCACGCTGCAAACCAACGGCGGCAAGATCTTTGCGGGTTGCTATGCGCTCTTCAGCGGCCTTGCCTTGATTGCCATTCTGGGCATCATCTTCGCACCCGTCATCCACCGCTCGCTGCACAAATTTCATCTGGAGGATGAAGGCCGTCTCAAAAAGGACAAATAATCCTGAAACTGTTTTACGCTTCGAACATGGCGCGATATTCTTCGTTAATGCGTTTTGCGTTCACCAAATATCACGCGCTCGGCAACGACTACATCGTCATTGACCCGAAGAATCTGCCGTCGCCGCTGACGGCCACACAGATCAAAACCATTTGCCACCGCAACTATGGCGTCGGCTCGGACGGCATTTTGCTGGGTCCCCTGCCCTCGAAAAAGGCCAAGTTCGCGCTCCGCATTTTCAATCCCGACGGCAGCGAGGCGGAGAAGAGCGGAAACGGCCTGCGGATTTTTTCGCGTTACCTGTGGGACAAGAAACTGGTGGGCAAGGATGAGTTCGTCCTGGAAACGCCCGGCGGCCTCGTACGGTCCACGGTCATGGACCGCGGCAAAACGGTCCGCGTCGAAATGGGCCGGGTCAGTTTCTGGAGCGACGAAATCCCCGTAGCCGGCCCGCGCCGGGAGGTGATCAACGAAGCGATTCATCTCCGCGGCCAGCAATTCAATTTCTGCGCCGCGACGATAGGCAATCCGCATTGTGTGCTGCCTTTGCCGAAAATCAGCCCCGAACTGGCCCGTCAATTGGGTCCGTTGTTGGAAACGCACCTCCGCTTTCCCAACCGTATCAACGTGCAATTCATGAAAGTGCTCGACCGGAACAATATCCAGATTGAAATCTGGGAGCGCGGCGCGGGCTACACGCTGGCCAGCGGCAGCAGCAGCAGCGCCGCGGCGGCGGTGGCCCACCGGCTCGGCCTGTGCGACCGCGAGATATCCGTCCACATGCCCGGCGGCGTCATCGCCATTGAAATCGGCGGCGATTTTGCAATTCGCATGACCGGCCCGGTCGCGAAAGTGTCCGATGGCGTCATTGCGAAGGAAATTTTCGGCGCCTTCCCGGGTTAAAACGGAAATTCGCGAGTCCTATCCCGCACCTTGCGGCGGGGGGCTGCGGCTACGCGGTTGATTATTCGTTTGCCCTGATTTTGTAATTGAGGCGTCGAATCGGGAAGCTAAACTACCATCACGAATTATGAAAAAACTCTTGATCATTCTGGGTGTTCTGGTGGTTCTGGGCGTTCTGGCTTTGGTGCTGATTATGGCCGCCGGCATCAACTACAATCATCTCGTCAAATTGTCGCAGGCCGTGGACAGCCAATGGGCGCAGGTGCAAAACGTCTATCAACGCCGGGCCGACCTCATCCCGAACCTGGTCGCCACCGTTTCCGGCGCCGCCAATTTCGAGAAATCCACCCTGACGGAAATCACCGCGGCGCGGGCATCGGTGGGCCAGGTGAAAATTGATCCCAACACGGCGCCGAACGACCCGGCCAAACTCGCGGCCTTCGACCAGGCCCAAAGCCAGCTTTCGACCGCCCTGTCCCGGTTGCTGGTCGTGGTCGAACGGTATCCGGATTTGAAGGCGACACAGAACTTCCGCGACTTGCAGGCGCAGTTGGAAGGCACGGAAAACCGCATCAGCGTTGAACGCCGGGATTTCAATCAGGCGGTCCAGAATTACAACACGGCGATTAAATCCTTTCCGGAGTTTTTATACGCGGGCGCCTACGGTTTTCACGAGAAGCCCTATTTCGCCGCCACCGCCGGAGCGGAGACGCCGCCCAAAGTCCAGTTCGATTTCAACAAAACGGCCCCGGGGGCAACCAACCCTTGAGCCATGCGCCGTTGCTGCGCCATCCTGATTTTGCTTTTCGGCTTCCGGCTGTTCGCGGATGAAGTCATTCCGCCCGCGCCCGCGGCTTATTTCAACGACTACGCCCACGTCACCTCCGCCACCACCGCGGCGCAGTTGAACCAGACGCTGGAAAATTTCGAACGCCAGACCTCCGAGCAAATCGTGGTGGCCGTTTTCCCGAAGATGCAGTCGGACTCGTCCATCGAGGATTACACCGTGCGCGTGGCGCGGTCGTGGCAAGTGGGGCAAAAGGACAAAAACAACGGGGCGGTGCTGTTCGTTTTTGTTCAGGACCACAAAATGTTTTTGCAGGTCGGCTACGGCCTGGAAGGCGTCCTGCCCGACGCGCTCTGCAAACGCATCATCGACGAGCAAATCACCCCGCGGTTCCGGGCCGGTGATTTCGACGGCGGCCTGACGGCTGGTGTTCAGTCCATCCTGGCCGCGACCAAAGGTGAATACAAAGGAACCGGAACGACGGCGGCAGAATCTCACGCACGGAGCGGGGCACCTCAGTCGTTCGTCATTTTTTTAGTTTTCGCGCTGGTGATTATCGTGGTGGTTGGCCGGGCCATGGCTTCGGCCCGCGGGCTGGCGCGTTTTGGCACTGGGCTGTTGCTCGGCAGCGGCGGATGGAGCAGTGGTTCATCCGGGGGCGGTTGGGGTGGTGGAGGTTTTGGAGGAGGCGGCGGATTTTCCGGGGGTGGCGGCAGTTTCGGCGGTGGCGGCGCGGGAGGAGGATGGTAAGCCATGCACCCGAAACAGTTCTCCAAACACCTGCAACACGAGAAAATCGTTGCAGCCATCCGCGATGCCGAGCACAAAACGACCGGGGAAATCCGTGTCAGCATCAGTCCCAAACATGTGGAAGACCCGGTGGCCGCGTCCCAAATCGAGTTCATGCGCCTCGGGATGAACACATCTCGTGACCGGAATAGCGTTCTGATTTTTGTGGCGCCGCGTTCGCACAAGTTTGCTGTCATCGGTGACGAAGCGGTTCACGCAAAGTGCGGGGACGAATTCTGGCGGAAATTGGTGGACGCCATGAGCGGCTATTTCCGCAAGTCCGAATTCACGCCGGGCATCATCCACGGCGTGCAAAAGGCCGGCGAACTGCTGGCGGAACATTTTCCACGGCCGCATTGAGAGGGGAAACCGGCGTAGCAACTTCTCGGCAGAGAGCCGCATTTTTTCTTTTAAGTGAGAAGTGCGGCGGTCTGCCGACCGCCGCTACGACCAAAAGCATTTTTATGTTTTTGCGCGATTGACAACGCCCGATTGGAGATTTCAACTAAGGCAACACATGACCAACGCCGGCGAACATCCTATTCACCGGGAAACGGCGCACCGGCTCGCCCGCCGGGCTTTGTTCAGCTTTATTCTGACCTTCGCCCTCTCGCGGGTGTTTGTCTTTCTCATCATGGCCAGGGAGATTCCGAATTTTTACTTTTTCCTACGCGGCACGCACGTTCATCATTTAAATTACGGCATATTCCTGATGTCCGCGGTTTGCGGATACAGCGTGTTCCGGCGGCCCACCGGTCGCGCGGCGGAAATCACCGCCCTGTTGTATGGCGCGGCGATGGGCTTGACGTTCGACGAATTCGGGATGTGGCTGCACCTGGGCGGCAGTTACTGGCAACGCGTCAGCGTGGATGCAGTCATCGTGGTGGCAGCTTTGTTTGGGCTGGTTTCGTTTGCGCGTTCGCTGGAGCGATTTGAACGGCGCCATTTCTGGGCGTCGATGGCGCTGTTGATCACGCTGGTGACGTTCGGCATCGCGTTATACGTTGCCGGGAATCGTTTGGGCGCAACCGTGGGGCCACAACTACAAAAGTTGGAAGTGGATTCTTCGCCGTAACCGAGAAGACGCCGGCGTGGTGCGGTCATGGCCGCATGACCAGTTTGGGTTTGCGATCCACCGTGAACAGTCCCCAATGTTTCTCCGCCGCCAGCGGGTTGTTCGCTTCACCCTTCCAATCTTCATCGAAAGCCTCGAAGAAAAACGTGGTGATGTTCATCTCGCTGGCCCAGGCAAACAGGTCGCGATAGTAGCGCTTCTGCTGCGCTTCGCCGGCGCGCGAACCAAATTCGCTCGCAGTGGTTGCCCAGCCCGCCTCGGTAATGACGAGCCGGCTGCGCGGCAAAGCGTTCCGCACGGCCTGCAGGTTGGCGATGCTAAAGGACAAGGCCTCGTCAACGTTTTTGCCTTCCCAGGCTGGATAAGTGTGAACCGACACAAAATCCAACTCCTTCGCCAGGCCAGCACCGTGTTGCGCCCACCAATTGTAGTTGTCGGCGACCGTCACGGGTTGGGAAATGGATTGCTTTACCTTGTGGACATAACCGATGACTGAATCCACCGGCACCAGGTGGTCCGTCCAATCAGCGAGCGCTTCATTGCCCACCGACACAGCCACAACGGTGTTTGGGTATCGATTCGCGAGACGGATTGCGTTTTCGATTTCCCTGGTGTTCTGGAGCTGGTTCGCTTCTAAAACTGCTTTGGGGTAAGGTTCCCGGTGCCAGGGACAGTTGGTATTGCTCACCTCGGCGGCCAACCAGACGCCGAGCAGAACTTTCAGGTTCAGCTGGTTACTTTCAACCAGCCGCAATACGGCTTCCGAATTGGCTTGCGCATCGTACAGCCGGATCAGATGGAACTTGCCCTCATGGGTCAGGATCTGGAGGTCTTGCAGGATTTCCTGGTCGCTCGGGTTGACGGCGCCATCGCCCCGGTCGGGATGTTGCCCGTGGCGGAAGCCGGAGTAGCACACTGCCCGCTTCCAACCGCCGAGCAGGTCGCCCGGTTTCTGCGGAATCGGCACGGCCGCAACGTTGGTGATGTTTGCCTCCGCCGCGTTGTCGGCTGCCCCAATGGCGGGAACGGCAAGTGAGAAAACGAAAAAGCCTGTAATTCCGGCAAAAGTTGTCATGAGGGTGTTTTGTTTCATAAACCAAGTATTATTAGAACTTCAGTCGTATCAAGAAAAAACTCTGACTGCCCCGGTTGAGCCTGCTTTTGTCGGTTCACCCCAAATATGCTTAAAGACTTGAACGGATTCGAGAACTGGCGGCATTTGCAGTCGGTCGGGGAAATTTCCATTCGCAAATTGGTCGAACGCGGCTAGATTTGTCCGCGTTCGCGTTGGAATGAGAAAATACTGGCACGTCATCGGCATCGGGATTCAGAACAACCTGACGTATCGCGTCAATTACCTGACGCGGACGTTGTTCAGTTTCATCCCGCTCTTCGCCATGCTGTCGCTCTGGCGCACCATTTACGAAGGCAAGGAAACCGGCAGCGCCCTGGGTGGCTATACCCGGGCGCAAATGATTTTCTATTACCTCCTCGTAGCGGTCGTGGACGTGCTGACGGCGGTGAACGAGGACGACTGGCAGATTGCCGCCGACATCCGTGAAGGTAACATCAGCCAGTTCCTGCTCAAGCCGATTGATTATCTCTGGTACCGGCTCTGCCTGTTTTTTTCCGGGCGCATCGCGTTCATCTCCATGGCGGCAGTCCCGCTGGCCGTGTTTATCTTCTGTTTCCGCCAGTATTTCGTCGCTCCGGCGGGCATCACGGCGTTGGCAGCATTTCTGTTGGCCTTGTTGTTGACGGCGTTGCTGCAGTTCTTCATTTCCTACACGATGGCGATGCTGGCGTTCTGGCTGCTGGAAATCTCCACGTTCATCTTCATCCTGTTCGCGTTTGAATACGTGGCGAGCGGCCACTTATTCCCGCTCGATTTGCTGCCGACCGGCGTGGTACACGCGCTTTATTTCACGCCCTTCCCGTCCATGCTTTATACGCCCATCGGCATTTACATGGGCAAAATTACGGGGACGGAAATGCTGCGTGGCCTGGTTATGCAACTGGGCTGGGTGCTGGCCGGCTACGTGCTGGCACGGTTTGCCTGGCAGCGCGGCATCAAAAAATACGCCGCGTTTGGCGGATGAACGAAAGCGGAAGGCGCGGATTCAGTCGCGCATGGTTTTGACGCCCCTCCGCCTCGCCAGAACCGCCATTGCTTTCGCTTTCCGTTCGCCAAACTTGCGCGCGGAAAATGATCGGCGCTTGATGGCATACGGCCGCGGACTCCAGTTGGCTTGCCAATAAACCCGCCGCGACTGACCACGCTTACGGATAACCACCCGGCGCACGCCGATGATGCCGGATTTGCCTTTGCGCCGGAGCAATTCCGCCCACCACCGCCGCGTCATCGGCCGGTATTTCTTTTCCAGAACACGGAAATACTTTTGCGCGGCGCGCAAGGCCCGCCGTTTGCCGCCGCAGGATTGGTCCGCAAAAAAGGCGTTGTGCGTGATGCCCCTGCGTTGCAGACGGACAAAGAACCCGTGCGTGCGCTTGTCCTGCTGGTCAATGCGGGATATGCCCCGCATCCGTCTTGATCTCCCGCGTTTCATCCTCCTCAGGATTTCACATTTCCCGCAATTCCACCATCGCAAAAATGACGGACGGCGCGTCCGGGAGTTGGCTTCCTTCACCCACGATGTTAAGTTTTGCGCCAGTTGAACGAACGCAAAATGGAGCGAAGACAGAATCGGGTGACAGCTGACGATTGGCAAATGACAGGAACCGAATCCAGGTCGCTGGTCACGCGTCACTTGTCACGTGTCACTCGCTATGGCGCGATTTACGGTGCGTTGTGGAAAACGTCCGTGACTCGCGAGATGTCGTTCAAAAGCAATTTCGTCCTCTGGATTCTCGTCGAACTGGCCTGGTTCGGGTTGCAACTCTGTTTTGTAGGCGTCATTTTCAGCCAGACGAAAACGGTTGGCACCTGGACGGTGTGGCAGGTGGTACTGCTGACCGGCACGAGCAATTTCATCCAGGAAATTTACCAGGCGTTCTTTCTCGTCAATTGCACAAACTTGTCCGAACTGGTCCGCACGGGCAAAATGGATTTTTTGCTGTTGTTGCCCGTCAACACACGGTTTATCGTTTCCACCCGGCAGGTGGACCTGCCCTCGTTTGCCAACGCCGCGTTCGCTGCCTGCGTGATAACGTTTGCCGCGCACAAGCTGAGCCTGCACCCGACGGCCGTGCAATTAGTCGGGTTTGGCGTGTTGTGTGTAGTCGGATTACTGGTGCATTATTCGCTGATGTTCATGCTCGCGTCGGTGAGTTTCTGGACGGTGCGCGCGCAGGGCATCGTGTGGGGTTACTACAATCTGTTTAACATTGCGCGGATGCCCGACGAGGCGTTTCGCGGTGTGTTCAAGGCCGTGTTCACCTTTGCCCTGCCGGTGTTGCTGGTGTCCAACGTCCCCGTGCGCGTGCTGGCGGACAAATTGACCTCGCCGGTTGCGCTGTCGGCGTTGTTTGGCCTGGGCGTGGTTTGGGCGCTGATTTCGGAATGGTTCTGGCGATTCTCCCTCCGGCGCTACACCAGCGCGAGCACGTAAACTTTCCACGTTCCTTACGAGTCGAAGTGACGAGACTCAAATCAAATCCAAAATGCGAAATTGAGAGAATCAACCTCCTTACGTCGGCTCCTACGAACGCGTTTTCAAAATCGGATTGCCATTCTCCGGTTTGATTTTTATTTTCTACGGATGAAGAGAATCCCACACCGGTTGTTTCCTGCCATTGCCGCGTTCATCGTTCTAAATTGCCCGGCCACGTTCGCGCAAAGCACGAATGACGCGATCCCAAACGCTGCGTTGGTTCCGGACACAAACGCGATCGTTCAAAACACTGCCACCAATCCGCTGCCGCGGAATACCGGCTGGACCAGGCGCCATGAAGGATTTGTGCAGGAAGCCAAGAAGGGGGGGATTGATATTTTATTTCTCGGGGACTCCATCACCGATTTCTGGCGCAATCGCGGCTCCAACGTCTGGAACCAGTACTACGCGCCGCGCCATGCCGCCAACTTTGGCATCAGCGGCGATCGCACCCAACACGTCCTCTGGCGCATTGACAACGGCGAACTGGACGATATCCATCCCAAGGTCGTCGTGCTCATGATCGGCACCAACAACACCGGCAAGGAAAATGATCGGAAAACGCCGCGCAACACCGTGCCGGAAGTCGCCGAAGGCGTTTGCGCCGTCGTCAACGATATCCGCGCCAGATTGCCGGACAGTAAAATTCTACTGTTGGCCATCTTTCCGCGCGGCACCCTGGACGATCCCCAGCGCGCCCAGGTCGCTTTAATCAATACGTTGATCGCCAAACTCGATGACGGGAAGATGGTAAAGTTCCTCGACATTGGGCCACGATTCCTGGATTTCGATGGCACACTGCCGCGGAGCATCATGCCGGATTTGTTACATCCCAATGCGAAAGGCTACCAAATCTGGGCCGACGCGATAAATCCGACGCTCGACGAAATGCTAAAATAGCGGGGCGCGGGCTTGCGCCCGCGCCCACCTCCTTGGTGCCTTTTCTGGATGACTAAAACCAGAAGCGAACTCCAACTCCGCCAGTGACTTCGCCCCGAACGGAAGGCGTCAGATCCAGAGCCGGTCCGAATTCCGCGAAGATTTCCACCGGCGCGCTTTCGAACATATACGTCACCCCGACCGGGGCGCGGATGGCGAACTGGTCATCCAGACCGCTGTTTCGAAAACGGGCCATGGCGCCTCCGCCCAAATAAACGCCCACTCTGCCTTGCGATACGGTAATCAGGTCGAAGTCGTGCCATAACAAATCGCTCTGGAGGTAAAAATTCGAGTGGTCATGCAGGGACCAGCCAAATGCGCCGTCCATGGCCAGCGTGTCGGTGAAGAAATACTTGAGTGACGGGCCGATAGGTTCGCCCAATGTGATGCCGGCGCCGAACCTGCCCGCCATTCCGCTCGTGGTGGTATTCGCGGTCGTCGTCGTACTGTTGGTGGCTGCCGCGGTCGCGTCATCCGCACGCGCGCAAACTCCGCACGCCGCAACCACCGCGATGATGATCAATGCTTTTTTCATCAGCATTTTCATTTATGCTTTCAATTTCCCGCTGGCAACCAAGTTGGGTCAACGGTTCGTGGAAGCCAGGATATTGGCGTCGTTCGCCCCGGGAACTCCCGGAGCTTTGGCCTGACTCAGGTTGGTGGAAGCCGGTGAATTGGTGTTAGCCGGCGCGCTCGGGGAATTTTCCGCCGGCGGCGAATTGCTTTCGGACTGGCGCTGGCAGCCGAGAAGAGCCGTCGTCGCCAAGGCGACCGCCGTCAGGTATGGGATCTTGTTTTTCATGGTTTGTCGAGAAATACCGCCAGTCGGCGTGCCGTCCCCATAACGGAGCGCGGCATCGAACAGGCGGGCGGGTTTTGAATCGAGGTTTTCACGGATCCTTCAATTCGAAAACAGAAGATGAAATCGGGGGCAAACCGAACGCTGATGTTGGTCGTGGAGGCAGGAACGCCCGGTTTGCCCTTTGAATGCGCGCAACCCGAGGTGAGTTGTTTTGTCCTCTGCGCACTCATTTATTGGTTGTGATTGCCGCATGACATGCTGACGCTGGTTGCCGGTCGGTCAACCGGGCACGGCAGCCCTGGGCGGCACATAATGAAACTCGGAAGGCCGTCCCGCCACACGAGCCAAACGAGTCTCGTCCGGTTCCTCCAACAGGTCGCGGATGGTCAGGAAAAGCTTTGGCAAATCGAGCGGTTTTTCGAGCAAGGCGCCGATGCCGGCCGCCAGGGCGGTAAAGCTCTGATTGGGCCGGGCCGTAATCACTACAATTGGCAGCAACGGGCTTTCCGCTGCGAGTTGCTCATAAGTCTGCCAGCCATCCATGCCCGGCATATTCAAATCCAATAGCACCAGATCCACGTCGGTGGCGCGGACGACCTGGATGGATTCGCTGCCGTCGACCGCCAATAACACCGAATATCCCTCACCGGTCAGCAGCATGCCCAGCATTTTCCGGATGGCCGGATCATCATCCACCAGCAGGATTTTCTTTCTCGCCCTCGGCGAATTCCTGGGCCGGGTTTCGGGCACCGGCAATTTGAGCAGGGCACTCATAACGTCTCTTTTGCTTCAAGTGTTTTTAACCGTCCGTTTCACGAAGCATCGGCCCCCCGTTGCTTTTTCGATGCTCCTGTTTCCTGCCACGCAACTTTAGCGCGAAACATGCCAATCGCCGGATCGCGTCCAACCTTTGATTTTCGCAGGTTGCGCTCGGACCCATCGCGCTCCGGCCCGGGCAAGTGGTCGTTTGCATTCCTTTGTTGCTCGTCTTCAAGCCAGTGCCCCACACGAAATTTATTTCCGCGGATCGGGGAAAAAGTGTATAGTCCGCCATGGAGGCGGCGGACCGGCGGAAATTTTATTATGAATCCGGGTATTAAATTAAGGCTCGCGATTTTCATCACGGCGATTGCATCGTTGCTGATGTTTATCGGGTGGACCGCCCACAACTCCTGGGCGCGGATTGGCGAGTTGCATGAGCGTTTGGCGGCGATGCAGTGGAAAAATCTTCAAACTTCCGACCACCTGCAGCAAGCCATTCTGGACATGAACAATCTGGTCCTGCGTTACGCGGCGTATCGCGAGCGCGAGGATTGGACCAATTTTCTGGCCGCCAGCCGGGAACTGAACGACTGGCTCAACGACCAACAACTTATCCTGTCCCTGGAAAAAGAGCGGCCGATTCTCGACCAGATTAAAGCCGCATACGGCGACTACCTGGCAGCGGCGATGGCTCTCAACACCCGGATCTATACCAGCCGCGTGTCCATTACCCGCGTCGTGGAGTTCACCGACTTTGAAAAGCAATCCAAGCGCATTTTGAACCTCGGTTTTCAACTGGCGGCGACCCATCAAACCTATCTGGATTCATTCCAGGCGCAAATTGGCAAATCCATTGACACCCTGCAGTTCACGTTGCTGGGTTCGCTGGTGTTATTACTGGCTGCCGGCGGCTGGCTGGCGATGGTGATCTACCGCGACATGATTGCGCCGCTGCAGGTCCAGTTGGTGGAAAGCCGCCAGTTGGCGGAACGACAGGAGAAATTGGCTTCGCTGGGCGTGCTGGCTGCCGGGGTCGCCCACGAAATCCGCAATCCTCTCACTGCCATCAAGGCCTGGCTCTACATGCAACAAAAACATCTGGCCCCGGGCACGCCCGAATACGAGGATTCCATGCTCATCTCCGGCGAAATCAACCGCTTGGAGCGGATTGTGAAGGACTTTCTGATGTTCGCCCGACCGTCCGATCCGGAACTGGTGACCGTTCCAGCGGAAAAACCTTTGCGCGAAGTGCAAAACCTGATGGAACCGGAACTCAAAAAATCCCGCATCCAACTCGTCCTCGATTCGGTCCCGCCGGCTGAGATTCGCATTGATCCCGGACAAATCCGGCAGGTGCTGATCAACCTGATTCAAAACGCCGCCGATAGCATCGGCAAGGACGGGACCATCACTTTGCGGGCGCGGCTCGACGAAAAACGGCTTTCCGACCGGTCCGTTAACGTCGTCATCCTGGAAGTCAGCGACACCGGCAAAGGCATTCCTCCGGAAGTCGGCAAGCGGCTGTTCGACCCGTTCTTCACGACCAAGGAATCGGGAACGGGCCTGGGTCTGCCGATTGCCGCGCGCATTGTCGAGAAGCACGGGGGCGCGCTTCAATATCAAACCCACGCCGGCCGCGGCACAACCTTTGGCATCATCCTGCCGCGCGCGTAAACCTCGCAGCGGTCGCATACGAAGAAGTGGAGTGTGGCCTTATGTCTGCCGATCCTTTATTTGCTGACCTTGGAGGTTTCTTCAAAGGATTACAGGGAGGCGACGAAGCAGAAGGAGATTTAGATGCGACGATGGCAGCATTGCAAATTGGGGGATACACGGATAGTGGAGCGCTTGTGACCTGACCCCAATTGCTGGACACTTCATAAAGAGAGTTCCGCCATTGGTTTGATGTTTGGGTCGGCTGTTCGGGACGGAGAGAGGGCGCAGCCCGACCGGAGTCCCGAACAGCCGATGGCGCGACCACCAAACTCCGCCGGGGTTTGATACCCCAACGAGCTGTGCGGTCGCTCCGCGTTATAATAGAGGCGCCACTGCTCAATGACAACCCGCGCCTCCCACAGGCTGCCAAAGATTTCACGATTCAAACACTCGTCCCGCAGCTTGTCGTGGAAACTCTCAATGTATGCGTTCTCCCACGGTGCCCCAGGCGTAATGTAAATCGTCTTGACCTGCTTTTCCCTTAACCAGTCCTGGATCGCGTAGGCGATGAACTCCGGCCCGTTGTCGCTGCGCAAATACTCCGGCACGCCATATCGTGCCATCGCCGCTTCTACCACCGTAATCACATCCACAGCCCGAATCGACCAGTCCACATGCACCGCCAGGCATTCCCGAGTGTATTCGTCCAGCAAGGTCAGCACCCGAAACCGCGTCCCGTTCTGCGTCTGGTCCTCCACAAAGTCCCAACTCCAAACGTTATTGGCCTGACTGGCCCGCTGCCGCTGGGCCGTCGAAAGGCCCAGCCGTCGTAGCTTTCTTTGCTTCCGGCTGACTTGCAGCCCTTCCCGGCGACGCACCCGCTGCACCCGCTTGCCGTTGATTTGATGACCTTCCCGGCGCAGCAGCGCCGTCACCCGACGATACCCATAGCGCGGATGGTCCTGGCTCAGGCTCACGATCTGTCTCTGAAACATTCGATTCTCCTGACTCATGGGGCTGTTGCGGTAGTAGCTCGACCGGGCTAACCCAAGGGCGCGACAGGCTTCTGCCGTCGTGCCAAGTCCCGTCTCGACTACCTGCTTTATCGCCCGGCGCTTGGCCGACGGGCTTACCACTTTTTTGAGTTCACCTCTTTCAAAATTTGGATCTGTACCGCCTGGTCGGCTACCAACCGTTTCAATCGTCCATTCTCATCCTCCAAGGCTCGCAGCCGACGCGCTTCGTTCACCTCCATGCCTCCAAACTTCGAACGCCACTTGTAGAACGTCGCCTCGCTGACGTTGTGCCTGGCACACACCGCCTTCACTGGCGTATCGCCTTCAGCCTCCCGGAGTATCCCTATAATCTGTTCTTCGCTGTATTTGCTCTTTCTCATAGTTCTGCTGCCTTTCTTTTCGCAGCAGAACTCTCCTTTTGTCACGTCCACTTTTCGGGGGTCAGGTCACAGTTCGTTACTCCACACAAATGAATCCGCGTATTTCTATTATTATCCCGGTCTATAATGGTGCCTCCACCGTAGCTGACACGCTGAGAGCGTTGCAGGCGCAGATCGGGGTGACTGATGTCATGGAAGTGTTGGTCATTGATAATAATTCTACTGACAACTCGGTCGAGGTGGTGCGCGGGTTTCCCGTCAAGCTGTTGCAACAGCCAAAGCCGGGGCCTTCGGCTGCGCGCAACGCTGGATTGGCGGCTGCGTGCGGAGAAATTATCGTGTGCCTTGATGCCGACACGCTGCCGACACGACGGTGGCTGGCGGAACTGCTCACCCCCTTTGAAGACCCGGAGGTTCTCATTGTAGGTGGAACCATTCTGACCTACAACCCGCAAACTGCGGCGGAGCGATATTGTGATTCATCGGGTATATTCAATCCGCAGCGCAATGTGAAAGCCGAAGTGTTTCCATTTGCCGTGGGTATGAATATGGCGGTGCGGACGCAAATACTCAAAGAAGCGGGCGGATGGGAGGAGGCATTCAAATGGGGAGAAGATATTGACGTGTCGCAACGCATTCTTCAGAGGCATCCCGGATCGCTGGCTCATGCGGAGCGTGCAGTAATATTTCATCGTAATCGTTCGAATATTGACGCGCTGGCGAGTCAGGCGTGGGGTTATGGGAGGGGTGCGGCCATTGTGTATCGGCGATTCCCTGAAACGGCGCGTTGGCGGATTCGTCACTCCATCACTTTTTTGGTTTGCGTGCTGGGTCGCTGGTTTAATGCGGGCTTTGCAGCACTGGCGCGGGCGCTGCATCTAATGGAAGTCGCACGTGCAGAGTTATGCTACTGTCACGCTTTGTGGGGATGGTCGTTTTGCCGCGGGTTTCTGGTCGAATACTACTGGGTTCGCACAGAGAGTAAATCCAAATGGAAATAAGCCTCGTCATTTCATCGTTGTATGCGCAGCAGCGGATTGACTCGCGTGTGAAAGCAGGCTGGCAGAGGAACTCGGGGTCACACCAACCCAACTGGCTCTGGCTTGGGTGCCGCATCAAGGCGACCATGTCTTGGCGATTGCCGGACCTTGCACAGTCAAGGAGACAAAGGAACTGTTCAAGGCTTTCGAGATTAACCTCACGGCGGACAGACTGTCGCGGCTGAATCTGGAAGAAAGAGTTGTGAACCATGCCACCTGAGGAAAGCTGGCTGCTCGCGTTGGCCGATCCGGATGGAACGCCCAACAGTTTGCCCGGGATACGCCTGGAGCTAAGTCAGGTGGCTCGTTTGTGCGAACTTGCCCATGCGCATGGGGTATTGCCCGCAGTGTTGGAGCAGTTGGACCATTTGGTGAAGGAGCAACCTGGACGTCTCCTGGCTTCTGGAGATTTCGCGAATGATCTTGATTCCATCTTGAAGGTGGCACGCGAGTGCCACAACAAACGAGCAGCGATGTGTCTGTTCTTCGTCGCGGAAACCCGGCGTTTAATGCGTGAGTTGTCGGCGGGTGGTGTGCAAGTCATTGCTCTCAAAGGAGCTGATTTTGCCGCACGCCTTTACTCCCGGCCGGCATTGCGGTTGTTTGGCGACATTGATCTACTCATACGCCGCGAGGATCGGAGACACTCGGATAGTGCGATGAAGCAGCTTGGCTACCAAGCGCTTCCTGGGCGGATGAAATACGCCTCGGGGTATGCCGAAGTTCAATATCAGCATCCCGACATGCCGGGCGCGACGGTGGAAATCCATGACAATCTTGTGAACTCGCCCACCATCCGGCGCGGCGTTTCGGTCTGTTTGAATGATTTGCCTCTCGAAAGCGGTGCGCGCGGATACTTGCAGGCGTCGCCCGCCGGCCTGTTGGTGATTGCCGTAGTCCATGGTGCAGCAAGCCATGGTTTTGACAAATTGCAGCATCTTTGCGACATAGCCCAAGCCGCGCGCGAAAGGGCTGGAGCCATTGAAGAAAGCGCTCTCCGCGAATGCTTGGAGAGAACGGGTGCAGGTTTTTGTCTGGCAGTGGGGTTGGATCTGGCGTCGCGGGCGTTTGATGATCAGGCGGGTACCCGTTGGCTAGAACGGCTTAACCCACCCGGCCCGCGCTGGCTCGCGCAGTGGTTGGTCACGCCGCAGACGGTGGTAGAGGCCCGCGGGCCGCGTCGCTGGAGCAGATCATATCGGCGACAAATTTTGCGCCACTTGCTGAAGATCCGCCGGTGAGGATTGAGTAACGATAGATTTCGCGGAGCCGCCCTTCCCCCATCGTTGGCGGCGGGTTGAGCGGTTCGCCGCGCAAGCATACCCACGCGTGGCCGCGCAGGCGTTGTCCTTCACGAGGTTCGTCTACGCCGAAGTGCAAGGACAGGTCACCGCCGCGGGGATCAACAAACCGAAACAAAACCAGCGAACGCAAGTAACATGTATCCCATCTATGCAAGCCCGGCAGCAGCAGCCACCTGCGGCAGAGACGATGCACCATCGCGACCTCCGTTCCGCGACGGGGCTGCACGGCCAGGCGATCAAGAAACGCAGGCAGCGAAGTCCGTCCAAGCCGCCCGGGCGCGCGGAGAATGAAATGTCCCACCGCCAGCCAGAGTGGCAGGCGGTTTCCTGTGAGTTGAGGCATGGGGCGTAAGTTCATGCCGAACGCGGTGCTGTCACCGGTCACTTGAAAACCAGCCACGAAAGGTCGAATTGATCCAGCCAATGAGTTTGCATAAACGCAATAAGCATTTTCATTCCAAAAAGCTCCATAGCAGAGCGTTACGGGGAGTTTTTTGGAGTGAAAATGCGAACTTACGAAAATTGACTGGCTGGTTTGATTCGACCCTGGCTGGCCGGTTTGTGGTGACCGCTGACAGCGGTGCCGAAAAAAGTCCTTTAGCACGAACTTGAAAAAAGTATGCGCGGCTAAATCCGATACGCTGGGCGAGTTGCTTCAAAAACATGCCCCGGCGGACCAATCCTTCATCCGCACGGCCCGTGGTGGCGCGCAACCCCGCCAGGACCAGTCGTGCCCATGAGGTCAACTCTGCACGCACCGACCATGGCCAGCGCTGTGGGTAACTTTGCAGGAAATGCGCATAGCCTCGTCCGTAACTCGTTTGCTGACGCCAGAATTCAGTCCAACTGGCACGGTGGCGGTGCATGACCAACGCGGTGGGGACACAGACGACGGTACCGCCAAAGCGATCTCCAAGACGTAAATGCAATTCTGGCGTCTCGTAGTTGAGGAAGGCCGAATCGAACCCTCCCACTGCGAGCAAGTCACTACGGCGAATGGCGAGGTTGCATGAAGGAGCCCAGGGCATGACCCCGTGGCGTAAATAATTCTCCGCGTCAAGCGAGCCAATCAAATCCATGAAACGCGCTGCCGGGGTTTTGGAATCCAGCCCGACAGTCTTCCCCGCAAATCCCAGAATTGTTCTTGGCGCAGTCTCGGTTGCCGCCAGCAGCGCTGGAAGCCAGCGGCGTGAAGGCACGCAATCCGCATCAGTAAAAGCTATCCAGGCCCCACGTGCGGCAGCCACGCCTGTGTTGCGTGCCGCGCTTGGGCCGCGATTCGTGGAATGGCTGATGACAACAGCCCCCGCACGCCGGGCCATCTCTGCAGTTTGATCACGAGAGGCATCGTCCACCACTAGACACTCGAAGGTTTCGCGAGGAAGCGGTTGATCGACCACGGCCCGCACGGCGTCAGCGATGGTTGTTTCTGCGTTGAACGCAGGGATGACCACGGAAAGGCGGGTATTCATGTCAGCAGGCTCTGCAGAGTTTGTTCGAGTTCATCGGCCACACCAGGACTGGCGAAAGCCTCAGGCCCGATCAGGATCCTCGCACCTTTTAAACGCGAGGCGGTTTGAGCAACGCAATTCACCAACGGACGCGCGTGACCCGGTTCGCCGGGAATGACCACTTGCCGCAACAATGAGTTTAATACTCCGTTCGCATGGATCGGAACGACCGTGATTGCGGGACCATCGGGATTTCGTTCGAGTTGAACCAAAGCCGCCGGAGTCGCTTCGTCCAACAGACAGCCAGGCCAAATTTCATCGATCTGCACCAAGCGCTTTTCCGTCCAGCGCGAGTAACGGGGCCAGACCGTGAGACTCCCGGCTTCCGGAAACCAGCGCGCGGCTTCGGGATGCAGATGAAATCTCCGGGCGAGTGCCCGGGCACAAGGCGCGCCCGCTTTAAGACGCAGAAGGGTCTTGTCATCGCCCAGCGTGCGCCAACCGCGACGGAGCAGGGACGCTGTGAGCGTCGTCTTGCCGGATCCAGACGGTGCACACAGCAATACACAGCGGGAATCGTCAGCAGGCACGAGAGAGCCGGCGTGGACTGGCCCCCAGCCGGCGTGGGCCCATGCACGGGCCAGCAATAACACAAAATGCTGCTCGATCTCCTCCACCAACGCCACGTCATCAGACTGCGGGGGAATGTATATGCGAGCGCAGCCGGCATTCGTCTCAATTTCCATTCGCGATCCGAGTTTCCCGATAGAAACAAGCCGACCATCAATGCAATCCACGCGTAGCCGTTGCAATGTCAGATATCTCCCGATAATTCCGGATTGAAAGGCAGGGACCGAGTCGTTATTTACCGAAACAGTAATCGCTTGTGTCTGGGTGGGCCACGGCGCATCGTATTGGCTCAACAATCCATGCAATGACTCACGCCAAGCGGCATTTTCGAAATCGATGACCAACTTCGCCGGTCCGCAGTCGTAAACAAATTGCCGCCGGCAAGTTGAATTGGCGGCAATCGTGCTCATTCGGCGAGCGGCAGGCCTGGGTCAAACGCGCTCACCATGATGCGCTGAAGCGGTTCTTGGTGCTTGCTCAACGTGGGTTGCATCCATTTGGTCAAGGTGACTTTGGCCGGCGCGCCGAGAGCGCTCCCGGCAGGCTCCACCAATTGTTCCGCGATCATCTGGTCAATCAGTGCATTGATCTTCGGATGATCTTTATTATCGGCTCCCCAGTTGGTGCTGGCGGCCAACACCTCCGAACGCGATGCGCCCGTCTCTAACATTTGCGCAACTGCCCACCCGGAAGAGTTTAATGAGAAAAAAAACTTGCTCCTCAAGTCCAGAATGACTGCACCATCACTTAGCACAGTGGATACCACATCGGGGCGCAATATCAGGCGGCAGACATCACTATTCGATTGCATAACAATAGGCTCCAAACAAAGTTGGCATTCGATGCGCCGATTTTGGACAAAGATAAATCGCCGCCGCAAGAAAAATAAATCGCCGCTGCAAAAAAAGCCGGGCTGACGCATGTTATCAAATCTATTCGGCGCTTTGCCCGAATGCTGGTCATTTCGGTGCTTGCGGGCGTGATCATGGGGACCGCCGGGAACCGGCTGCAACGCAGCGATCTGGCCATTGGCATGACGCTCTCGTTTTGCCTCGGCGTGAGCACTTTGTTTCTAATCCTGTATAAAGGTTTTGCGGGTCAGGCCACCGCCATCCTCTTTGGGAATATTTTTGGCGTCTCGCATCTGCAAATTGTTCAAACGCTGTTTCTCTCGGCGATCAGTCTGGGAGCCATATTGCTTGTGTCGAGGAGGCTCCTCTTCGTCAGCGTTCAACCCAATTTGGCTGAAGCGCGCGGTATTTCGTTGTCGGCCTTATCTATTGTATTTATGGCAATCTTGGCCATCTCCGTCACGCTGGCCAGCCAGGTGGTCGGCATCCTACTGGTTTTCACGTTGATCATTGGCTCGGCGGGCATTGCCACCCGATTTTGCCGGAACTTTTGGTCCGGGCTGACGACTTCGGTCGTCATCGGGCTGATGGCGGTTTGGAGTGGAATTCTGCTGGCATGTTTTACAAGCTGGCCTCCCAGTTTCTGGATTACCACCATCCTGTTCGTCCTTTACCTGATAACCGAAATCGTCTGCCGTTTTGCCTTAAGAATGGAATGATTGTGGGTGTTCGCGGCTGTCGTGGTCAACTGTGGCGACCAACTCGGGTTCGTGGAAATTTTTACAAAAGGGCACACTCATGGCGGTATTATGCCGCTTTGGGAATCGTCCCACCGTAATGGGTCAATGCGTTCAAGCTTTATTTCGTTGACGTGGAGTGAGCGTTCGTCGGAATTGATGAATTCGCGAAAAATACGAGCAACGTGCTTGGCAAGCTTTTGGCCATATTGGGACATATTTGTTTTATTCTGAAGACCGTCACATTTGCGAAGGACGACAATTGTTCCGGATTTGGCATTCCCCAAAAGTCCTTTAAAGAATGCCGCGTCTTGCGGGGACGCTTTATCGAGATGGCTGATGAATTGATTCGTCCGAATCACTTCGTCAACGTCGTTAATCGCCTTAAAAAGGTCGCCATTACGCCTATTCGCTGGCCAGCATTCGCTGGGACGTATTTGGAACATTGACTTTCAGGTCAGTCCCGTCCCCGAAACGAGCGTATGGCCGGGCCTGGGCACACATGCACCAGGCGGCGGAAATTGTGGAGCGTCCCTATTCTCAACTCCTGATTGCGTTGCGCGCGGAGTTGGGTGAAATGGGTGCGCAAGCGTTGGTCACGGCAGGGAAGTCTTTACGGCGTCTGGCCGGGGCTGTTTTCACCGGCAAAGGTGCCATCCAGCATTCTGATACGCGCAATGCGCGGTCGTATCCAGTCTTGACTTTAACTTGACGGTATTCGACAGTCTCATCGTGTTCATTCGGCTCGGTAAAGTCATCGTCGCGGTTGCGCTTGCCGTCACGCTCGGCGCGCACTGGACTCTGCTGCAAACCGTGGCTTGGACGACGATGCTCGCGGACAATCTTCAGTCCTGCTCCTTCCATGACGCTGTGGTCAAAACGTTCGACGGCAACCATCCGTGCTGTCTCTGCAAAGCCATTGCCGCAGGCAAAAAATCTGAAAAGAAGAACGAATTCACCACACAAATTCAAAAACTGGAATTTCCGCCCGCAAGGGAAAATCTGGTTCTGATCGCGCCATCCAACTTCCGGCTTCTGCCCCAGGGAAATTCCTTCGCGAAATCTCGCTTTCAAAAACCGCCGACGCCCCCGCCGCGCGGATTATTCGCTTAATTCAGTCTTCGTTTACTGCTCGCGTCATGGACGGCGCGGGCAGGTAATTTTCACTTTAACCTTGAGACTCCACCTTTAAGTGGCGTTCTCACAACATTTAGAATTTGAAAGATGAAGAATAAAAAATTGAGTTCAACAGCAGTAAAAATCGGTGGTGGTTTGTTGGCGGTAATGGCAATGCCGGGCGTGGTTCACGCCTGTGCGTGCGGTTGCGGTGTGTTTGATGTGGCGACGAGTTCGATGTTTCCGAATGGCCAAGGCGGCATGGCTTGGCTGCAATACGATTACCAGGACCAAAATCGGAACTGGAGCGGCACATCGGAAGCACCCGCAGCAAACAATGATGACAAGGAAATTGAAACGCATTTTGTGACGGCTGGTTTGCAATATATGTTCAACAGCAGTTGGGGTGCGCAAATCGAAATACCTTATGACTTCCGGTATTTCAAGGGGACGGATGAGAACAACAACATTGCGTCGCATAGCTGGAGTCAGCTTGGCGACATCCGCATTGAGGGAATTTACACGGGCTTTTTTGCGGATTTATCGGCAGGCGTGACGTTTGGCTTGAAATTGCCAACGGGCAGTTACACCGAAGACCCGGATTTGGTGGATCGTGACACGCAAATCGGCACGGGCAGCACGGACGTTTTGCTCGGTGGATATTACCGCGGCAATCTGAACCGCAACCAGACGTGGGATTGGTTCGCGCAGGGATTGCTGGACGTGCCGGCATTGACACAAGCCGGCTATCGGCCGGGGGTGGAACTCGACACGGCTGCCGGAATTGACTACAAGGGAATCTCGCTTGGCCGTGCGCGGATTTCGCCGCTGGCACAAGTCATTTTTTCCCAACGCTGGCATGACAGTGGTTCAAACTCCGACCCAGCCGATA